>Ga0105044_10014909_pt1 | contig 10504 bp, 12 predicted proteins | sample MAT01_FD_78092 | JGI IMG/M metagenome (GOLD analysis project Ga0105044, IMG submission 78092) | Freshwater microbial communities from Lake Fryxell liftoff mats and glacier meltwater in Antarctica - MAT-01 | ecosystem: Environmental > Aquatic > Freshwater > Ice > Liftoff microbial mat | place...
CGTCGCTCTCGTAGCCGCGTTTGCGGCGATCTACCTTGGCGAGCCGGCCGTTGCCGTCGTTGCTGCCCTGCTCGCGGGCTTCGCGGTCATGGTGGGAGCGACGACCCCCCGAGTGAAGCGCTCGCAGCTCGACCTGCGCGACCCGTGGATGCTCATGCTGCGCACCGCCCTGGTACTTGCGGCCTCGGGGCTCGTAGCGGTGATGCTCGTCGTCGCGGTGGCTCTCGAGCTCTGAGCGCGTCAACGCGACTCGAGTACCGCCATGGCCGAGCTGTGGCCCGCGATGCCACTCACGGCGCCGCCGCGTCGTGCGCCCGCGCCGCACAGCAGCACGCCGTCGATGCCGGTGTCGACTCCCCAGCGCTGGGCGGGAGTGTCGAGCGGCTCGTCGTCTTCGGCCCAGGGCCAGGCTAGGTCGCCGTGAAAGATGCTGCCGCCGGGCAGCCGCAGCGCGTGCTCGAGGTCGCGCGTGGTTTTGGTTTCGACGCACGGGTCGCCGTTCGCATCGGTAATCAGCAGGCTCTCGATGGGTTCGGCGAGCACCGAGTTCAGTGAGTCGAGCACGGCGCGCTGCGGCGTCTCGCGCATGGCGTCGTTCGTTGCCTCGGTCAACAGCCGGTCGGGCACGTGCAGGGCGAAGACGGTGAGCGTGTGCACCCCGGCCTCGCGCAGTTCGGGGCTAAGAATGCTCGGGTCGGTGAGCGAGTGGGAGTGAACCTTGGCCCGTATGGCTGTTGGCACGGCGCCCGCGACAGCCCCCAGCACAGGCCTTGTGCTCGAGGCAGCAGTGCCCGCCGTGCTTGAGCAGAAGGTGACCGGGGTTGAGGCGCGACGCGCGGGGCGACACCTGGTGCGGCAGCACGGCGAGGCGGCGCAGCATCCCTGATCATGATTGGCATCTCGCCGGAGTGGGCCCGCAGCGCATGGCGACCATTAGCCGGATTGCGGCTGCGGCGGCGCTCGACCGCGCGCTTCCGCTGGGGCGGGGCGGCCCTCAGGCGTGGCCGCGCTGTGCTCGATACCGGGGGTTGGCATCTGGACGGCCGCCGAAGTGTTGCAGCGCTCGCAGGGCGACCCCGACCTGGTGAGCGTGGGCGACGCGCACCTGTCGCACGTCATCGGTACGTGGTTCACCGGCGACCGCATTGATGGTGCTGGCATGCTCGAGCTGCTTGCGCCGTACGCGGGCCACCGCCAACGCGTTGTGCGACTCTTCACCTCAACCCGGGCCGACGCTGCCAGCTACGGTGCGAAGGCCACCCTCGAAGAACACCGCTGGCGCTGACCGCCGTAGCGTGAGCCGCATGAACATGCTATTCCGTCTCTGGAGAGTCACGTGGCGTGCCCGCCGTGCCACGCCGCTGGCCCCGACCGACGTGGGCCGCGTGCGGTTTCGCGTGCTGCCCACCGATCTCGACGATCACCTAACGGCGCTCGCTCGACCCCTGGCAGTCGTATGAGCTCGAGAGTCGCATTGTGGGTATCGACGACATCGCCGGCTACGTCGAGCAAACTTATTTTTGGGATGGCGAAATCTGTGCACGCGGCGTCATCAAAGCGCGCTTTCTCGAAAAGAGTGGCGGCATCGTGCCGATTCCTGAGCTGGTTGAGCTATTCGGCCTTGGTCCGGTCGATCATCCGCTGCCGCAGTGGCTCGCCTAGTGGAGTGGCAACGTCGTTCTGCCTTCGCGGCGCGACTCGGCGCCGAGCGACTGGGGGTAGTGCGACTGGCGGCAGCGAGCGCCGACGCTGCGCTGCCGTCAAGGGGGTGCGTGCCGATAGCGTGCTGTCGTGACCGAAGATCAACGCCGCCCGCTCCGTCTACTTTGTCGACGACGAGCCCGAAGTGCAGGCGTCACTCGCCAACGAGCGCACCGCCTTGTCGTGGATTCGCACGGGCATGACCCCGGTTGCCGGTGGGGTGGCCCTGGCCACACTTTCGAGCTTCGGCGAGCTGCCGCTAGTCATTCTCGCCATTGCAGGGCTCGCCAGCCTTGGTGGTGCTGCTGCACTCGGAGTCCGGGCGCTCGTGTTATGGCGCCGCACCGAGCGGGCCCTGCGCCTGGGCAAGCCGCTGCCAGAACCCTCGGTGCTGCCGCGGCTCGTTGCGGGAGTGGTGGCGGTGGGGCTCTTGCTCACTGGAGTTACGGCGTTTCAAGCGATTGAATTGGTGCGATGAGCGGTGCGGCGCCGGATGCCCACCGCGCGCCCGTCGACCGCACCAGCCTGTCGTGGCAGCGCACGGCGATGCACTCGGCCATCGTTGCGTTCATCGCGGCGGTTGCCTCGATTCAGCCCGGCGAGGCGGTTGTTGCCGTCGTCGCGGGCTTCGTCATCATCGTGGGTGCGGCAGCTCCCCGCGTGAAGCGCACCGAAGTCACCTACCGCCATCCGTGGGCCCTCATGGTGCGCACCGTTGTGGTGCTCGGCGCCGCCGCCGCCGTCGCCGTGATGCTCGTGGTGGCCGCGGCACTTGAGTTGTGAGTGCGAATAGGTGCCAGCGGCACTACCCCGATTCATGGCAGAACGTAATTTTGAATCGCGAGAACAGCCGCGCCGCGGCACCATTCTGAGTCATCGCCTGATGTCGTGTGAAGTCGTGGAGAGTGTGCTCGGGGGTCACGATTTTCAGCGATACCCTCCGCGATGCTCTTCGACGCAACGTCGGCGAGTCGAACGCCTTCTCCTCCGAGCACGACCACTTCTGGCATCGTGAGGTTGGAGATGGCGGCGATGAGTCTGCCCAGCCCTCTGCCCGCTTCGTCGACGATGCGCATGGCGGCTGGCTCACCCTGACTCGCGAGGTCGAGCGCCGCCTCGTAGGTTACGGCGCGCCCAATAGCGCTGGATACCGCGTCGGTGATCGCCGAATTTGTCAACACGCTTCTCGCGCACCCTCGATGGCCAGCCGGGCAGACCGGTCCGAATGGGTCTATCGGCCAATGACCCACGAGGCCGATGCCGTAGTCGCCATCGGCGACGATCTCGTCGTGAACGACGAGTCCATACCCGATTCCGACGCCGAGGGTGATGACGGCAAAGCGTTCGATTTCTCGACCGGCACCGAACCAGTTCTCGTATTCCGTGAAGGCGATCAAGTCATTGGCAACCACGGTGGGTATTCCTGTGCGCAGCTCTACGAGTGCTTTGAGGGGAACGTTCTCCCACTCGAGAAAAGGGGCGGATTGAACGACGCCGTTCTTCTCAACCAACCCCCCAACCCCGATACCCATTGCACTCACAGAGTCGACGGCGCTGCCCAGGCGACTCGACAGTGACGAGATCGCGTCGACGACTTCGTCGACACTCGTCCTCGTGAGGTTCACTGTGGCTTCGTCGACGATGGTCGCGCGCAGGTCAGTCACGACCCCACGAACCGTGGCGCCGGTGACCTTGAATCCGAGAAAGTGACGGGATGCTGAGACCACGTCGAGCGGGCGACTTGGTCGACCGGCACGCCCCTGATTACGTTCATCGCCTTCGACGAGCAAGCCCGCATCGATCAACGGAGCCGAGAGCCGCGTCAGGCTTCCGGGCGAGAGTTTGAGTTTGCGCGCGATGTCGCTGCGAGCGATCGGGCCATGCAGAAGCACTTCGAGGGCAACAGCCCGCGATGCTCCGATATCGGGGGCCCACTCGGCAGTCGACACCCTCACGGCTACCCTCCCCTTCGTCGTTGATCGAGATGAACGTTTGACACCGCATCCTCAATTCATTTCGTAAGTAAACATACACGCCGGATAAGTGGGAAGAAACGGCAGGCTTGACAGCCGATTACTTTTCCCATAGAACTAACGCACGATGTGTCGCCCCCGTCGCTAGACGGAACATCCACAACACACGACAGGAGATTCGCAATGCTGCGATCACAACGGCCACTTCTCATCTTGGCTACTACTGGACTTGTTGCGCTCGTCGCGACAGGGTGTTCGCCTTCTGCAGACCCTGCAGACAACTCGAGTAACATCACGCTCACCTTCTGGGGCTCGTACGGCAACGGAGGTAACTCGGCACAGCAAGAGGTGCTCACCAACGACCTCATTCCGTCTTTCGAGGCCGACCACCCCGGTGTGACGGTCGAGTATGTCGACATTCCGTATGACGACCTACTGCAGAAACTGACAACCAGTGCCGCTGGCGACGCGCTGCCTGACCTCGTGCGCGCCGACCTCGGCTGGGTACCGCGCTTCGCAGACCTGGGCGTTCTGGTGCCACTGTCAGAGACTATGGACGACTTCGACGTTCTTGCCGACGCTGTCTATGACGGCAGCCTCGCAACGAACCTCTACGACGGTTCGTACTACGGCCTGCCCCTCAACACCAACACGCGCGTACTCATCTCGAACCCCGAGGCTCTGGATGCTGCCGGTATGAGCGCCCCGCCGGCCACCTTCGAGGAGGTGGTCGCGATGGCCGAGGCACTCGAGGGCTCTGGCATTCAGGTGTTTGCCGACGGTGGCCTCGGCGCCTGGAATATCAGCCCCTGGCTGTGGTCGGGAGGCGGCGACATCGCGAACGACGATCTGACCGCATCGAGCGGAGTGCTCGACAGCGACGAAAATGTCGCGACGGTGCAAATGCTTGTCGACCTATTTCAGGCCGGACAGATCTCAAACGGGATCACCGGTAACGAAGGAGCGGTGTCGACAAGCGAAGGACTTCCGAGCGCAACCTACGCGACCATCCTTGACGGTCCGTGGATGCAGGGCATTTGGGCGGATCAGTTTCCGGAATTCGAACCCGTCTACTCCGCCGTGCCGGCCGGACCAGGCGGATCGGTCAGTGTTGTGGGTGGAGAAAACATCGTGCTGACCACAGCGTCTGAGCACCAGGATGCGGCACTCGATTTCATTCGATTCACTCAAACGCCTGAGTTCCAACTCGCACTCGTGGCGACGGGGCAGCTCACCATCATTGAAGACCTCGGTGACGAACAGGTTGCGCTGGTGCCGGGTCTTGCCCTGTTCACCGAGCAGCTGTCGACGGCTAAAAACCGTCTTGCAATCACGGGTGGGGCCGAAGTAGATACCATCCTCTCGACCGAACTGACCCCCGCGTTTGAGGGAACGATCTCGGTGAAAGAGGCGCTGACTCGGGCTGCAGAGCAGATCGACGCAGTCCTCGCGCGCGGCTGATAATGACAACATTGGTGGATGGGTCCACCGCGACCCGGCGTGCAGAGGCTCTCGCCTCTGCACGCCGGGGGCGTGTCCTGAACCCCAAGAAGTCTCGAAGTGGAGGGCTGACGCCTTACCTCTTCATCGCCCCCGGATTCCTGATCTTTGTGGTGACGATCATCTACCCCACAGTTCAGGCATTTCAGATGAGCTTTTTCGATTGGAAGATCGTGGGCTCACAGGCGAGTGAGTTTCTCGGTCTTGACAACTACGTTCGGGCTTTCGAAGATCCGCAATTTTGGGTATCGAGCGTTAACACTCTGGTTTACATCGTGGCGACCGTCGTGCCGCAGATCATCATCGGTCTCGCCGTGGCGCTGTTGTTGCACATGAAGAGCCCCGCCCAAACACTGTTCAGAATTCTTTACTACCTACCCGTGGTCACAAGCTGGGTCGTGGTGTCACTGCTCTTTCGTTTTCTGTTTGCAGATGCCGGGGTCATCAACTTCACGCTGGGCGACATTCTCGGTGTCACCGATGGTGACACCGCCTGGCTCGCTGATCGATGGACAGGGATGATCGCCATCTCTGCCCTCGGAATCTGGAAGGGCATCGGTTGGTCGATGATGATCTTTCTCGCCGCCCTGCAAGGGGTTCCGCGCGGCCTTGTCGAAGCGGCAACCGTCGATGGAGCGAACGCATGGCAACGCTTCCGGGTTGTCACTCTTCCCGCGATCTGGGCAGCCCTGGCCTTCGTCACCGTGATGCTCGTAATCGGCGGATTCAACGTTTTCATCTCGGTATATCTCATGACCGGAGGAGGCCCGGCCGGAAGAACACAGGTGCTACTGACCTACATGTATCAGCAGGCGTTTGAGTACCTCGATCTTGGGTACGGTTCAGCCATTGCGGTGTTGCTGACCATCGTCGTGTTCGCCTTTTCTGTGCTGCAACTACGCGCCTTCCGTGGGCGCTACGGAGAGGACTCACCGTGATGAGAAGCCGCGCAACTCGCACCGCACGGCGCTTGGGGTTCACCCTTCAGCATGCGCTCCTCGTTGTCGGCGCCCTCATTATGATCGCCCCATTCGCCTACATGCTGTCGACGTCGTTCCAGTCGCAGACGTTCGTACTAACGACGCCGCCACAACTCATCCCTAGTGATCCGACGGCCTCGAACTACTCCTCAGTAATCGGAACTCAAGACATATTTCGATACTTCGCGAATTCCGTCTTCGTGGCAGTGGTGTCGACATCACTCTCACTGTTGGTGAGTTCGATGATGGCCTATGCCTTCGCCCGGTTCCGTTTTGCAGGACGAGAGACCATCTTTCGCGTGCTGCTTTTGGGCCTGATGATCCCGGCCATCATGCTGATCATCCCGCAGTTTGTCTTGGCGAAAAATCTTGGGCTATTGGACTCTTTGGCGGGCCTCGTGGTTTTTTACGTCGCGGGATCGCTGGCCCTCAACACTTTTCTGCTCCGCGGCTTTTTCGAGTCGATCCCGCGCGAACTCGACGATGCAATGCAGATGGATGGTGCTAACGCCTGGACTCGATACTGGCGACTTGCTCTACCACTGGCCAAGCCGGGGCTCGCGACCGCCACCATCTTCACTTTTCTCAACTGTTGGGATGAGTTCGCCTGGGCGCTCACCATCATCAACGACCCTGAGATTCGCACTCTGCCGGTCGCGATACGCATCTTCGCCGGCTCGGGCAACAACGCCGTGCAATGGGGCGTTGTCTTCGCGGCCTCTGTGATCGCAGTCATTCCCGTCATCATTGTGTTCCTCATCTTCCAGCGTTATTTCGTGCAAGGACTCACCTCAGGAGCCATCAAAGGATGACGTCGCTCACCAGCCTCTTGCCCCGCCGTGCCAGCTTTCCGCCGGGCGACCCCATCGACATCGACGTACGTGGCACCTCGGTTGTCGGTGAGGTAGTAGTTCTGCGGCTCGGGGACCCCATAGCCCGTTTTGCACACGCGGGGGGCTCGACTATTCGTGTCGACGGTCTCGCCGAGGGCAGGTACGGAGTTGAGCTTCATGCCGAACAGGGGGTGAGCCGCACTGCCCTCGAGGTGACGTCGACTCCCCGCTCGCGACTTCGCTATGGCTTTGCCGTTGACTTTTCGCCGGAGCGTGACACCACCGGCCTCACTGATCTCGTACGTCGACTTCACCTCACCGGAGTTCAGTTCTACGACTGGGCGTACCGTCACGCTGACCTGCTGGGCGGTGGCGAACGCTACGACGATGCTCTCGGACAGCCGGTCGACCTCGGCACCGTGAGGCGGCTCATCGAGGCGGTTCACGCGGCGGGCTCGAGCGCCATCGGCTACGCCGCGGTGTACGCCGTGGGAATGGCTGAATGGGAACGATGGGCGCACGATGCGCTGTTCCGCTCTGATGGCGAGCCTTTTGCGCTCGGAGACTTTCTGTACATTGTTGACCCTGCCGCGGCCGACTGGTTAGAACATTTTCAGAGCGATCTGTTGGCGGCAAGTGAACAGCTTGGTTTCGCAGGTTTTCACCTTGATCAATATGGTTACCCGAAGATCGCTCGCCGTGCCGACGGCACCGTCGTTCGATTGGCGGAATCGTTCGTGGCCATGATTGACGGGGTGCGAGCCACGCTGCCCGAGGCGCATCTGGTCTTTAACAACGTCAATGACTTTCCGACGTGGGCCACGGGGTCAGCGCCCCAAGACGCTGTCTACATTGAGCCGTGGCAACCGGTTGATACCCTCGGCGCTTTGGCGGCACGGGTCGCGCGAGCGCGGGACAGCGGCGAAGGTAAGCCGGTCGTTTTCGCGGCGTATCAACACGTCTACGACTCTGCATCGGCCGAGGCCTCCGATCGCGCGACCGCACTTACGATGGCGACCCTTTTTTCGCATGGCGCGACCCAGCTTTTGGCCGGTGAAGGGGATCGAATTCTCGTTGACCCTTACTACGTGCGCAATCACGTCGTTGCTCCGTCGACCGCGGCGATGCTTGTTCGCTGGTATGACTTTCTCGTTGAGTTCGACGAAGTATTAATGGAGCCTGACCTCGCCGACGCGACCGCTTCCTTCGCTGGGGAGTACAACGACGACTGTGATGTCACGTATCCCCACACCCCGACCCACGACGAGGCGGTGACGGGCGGTGTCTGGCGACGCATCACGACCGTGCGAAATCGCCTCGTTGTGCACCTTATCAATCTTGTCGATCAGCCCGACACCCTGTGGGATTCGCCGCGCGCCCCGATCGCGCCTGTGGCGGGCGGTGTGCTGCGGCTGCGCCGCGTCGCAGGTGTGACTCCGCGAGTGCGAGCCGTTGACCCCGATGCTCCGGGAGACGTCTTCGAGCTCGCACTGCACGTAGAGGGCGAGCACGCCATTGTCGATCTGCCCGAACTGCAGACCTGGCAAGTCGTCATCATCGATCTTGCCGACAACGACGAGCTGGCGCCATGACTCTCGTTCAGTCTGATGCGGATAACGAGGTACGTGATCCTGCACCGTGGTGGCAGAGCGCTGTCGTCTATCAGGTCTACCCGCGCAGCTTTGCCGATTCAGATGGTGATGGCATCGGCGATGTACGCGGAGTCATTCAGCAACTTGATCATCTCGTCTACCTGGGTATCGACGTCATCTGGTTGAGCCCGATCTATCAGTCACCGAACGATGACAATGGATACGACATCAGCGACTACGAGAACATCGACCCTACATTCGGCACACTTGCGGACGTTGACGAGCTCATCGCTGCAGCCCATGCTCGCGGGGTTCGTATCGTGATGGATCTCGTCGTCAATCACACCTCAGACGAGCATCCTTGGTTCATTGAATCGTCGAGTTCATCGACGAATCCCAAGCGCGACTGGTATTGGTGGCGCCCAGCTCGAGACGGTCACTCTATAGGTGATTATGGCGCGGAGCCTACGAATTGGGAGTCATTCTTCTCTGGCTCGACCTGGCAATTCGACGATCGAACGGGTGAGTACTACCTTCATCTATTTTCAAAAAAACAGCCCGACCTCAACTGGGAGAACCCCGAGGTGCGCCACGCCATTCACGGAATGATGAACCGCTGGCTTGACCGCGGCATCGATGGATTTCGTATGGATGTCATTAACCTCATCTCTAAAGACCCCTCATTGCCCGACGGCGCGGTGGGGCCACAGGCTCGCTGGGGCAACGGATTTCCGCACTATTCGGCCGGACCTCGCATTCACGAGTTTCTGCATGAGATGCACCAGGCAGTGTTTGCGGGCCGCGACAGTGTGCTGATGACGGTCGGCGAAATGCCGGGTGTCACGGTCGATGAAGGGCGCATGTTCACTGCACCTGGGCGTCAAGAGCTCGACATGGTGTTTCAATTTGAGCACGTTGGGCTCGACCATGGCGATGCCGGCAAATGGATTGTTCATCCCGTACCACTGCCAAAACTCAAAGCGTCGTTCGCCCGCTGGCAGACCGGCCTTGCCGGTCACGGCTGGAATAGCTTGTACTGGAACAACCACGACCAACCCCGAGTCGTGAGCCGCTTCGGCAACGACGGGGCGTACTGGCGCGAATCCGCGACCGCACTCGCAACCGTGCTGCACATGCAGCAGGGCACTCCCTTCATTTATCAAGGGGAAGAGATCGGCATGACCAATGTGCGGTTCACCTCAATCGACGACTACCGCGACGTCGAGACCTTGAACTACTTTCGTGAGGCGGTGCGTGATCGTGGGCTGGACGCCGCGCTTGTGCTCAGCTCTCTTCGCGAGACGAGTCGAGACAACGCCCGAACCCCCATGCAGTGGTCGGGCAGAGACGGCGCAGGGTTCAGTGATGGAGAGCCCTGGATTCCGACGAACCGCAACCACCGCGTGATCAACGTCGAAGACCAGCGTGGGGTAGACGGAAGCGTGCTTGAGCACTATCGAAAGCTCATCGCTATGCGTCACACCCTGCCCGTCATTCGTACCGGCGAGTTTCTGCTTCTCGAGCCAAAGCACATGAGCCTCTTTGTCTTCGAGCGGGTGTCATCTCACGGCAGGTTGCTCGTGGCGGCTAACCTTTCAAACTTGGTCGAGACACTTGACCTGACGTCTGAAACGTGGGCTCCCTTTCGCGATGCTGACATCCTCCTCGATAATCAGCAGAACTTCGTTTTCCGCCAGTTATTGCCCTGGCAAGCCGTCGTTCTCGCTCGAGACATGCATTCGTCGCGCCACTAGGGGGCAGCGGCGTCTCAGCAGTGGTCAAGCACGTGGTCGGGGCTGGAGGGTGGAGCGAGCATCCGGTCGCGCAGCACGGTGAGCATGGGCACGTCGCCACGCGCGCAGACGTCGGCCCACGAGCCCCGCAGGTCGTCGGTGTACTCGATGTTCAGTATCTGGTCGCCGTAG
>Ga0105044_10014910_pt1 | contig 10504 bp, 10 predicted proteins | sample MAT01_FD_78092 | JGI IMG/M metagenome (GOLD analysis project Ga0105044, IMG submission 78092) | Freshwater microbial communities from Lake Fryxell liftoff mats and glacier meltwater in Antarctica - MAT-01 | ecosystem: Environmental > Aquatic > Freshwater > Ice > Liftoff microbial mat | place...
AAGCTCCAGACAAAAAACAGTATTTTATATCTGCCCTTGGAACCAACCTGCTCGAGTCATTCAGTCAGCGCAACATTCGTCTTTTCTATCAAAAAGAAGTTCAACAACTCATCAATAATTCCTGAAATCATGAAGTCCATTTCCAACGCCACCAAAGGCTTTGCTGTCACAGCGTGTATCGTTACAATGTGCATGCTGTACTTTCTCTTTCATTCCGTACAGATGGAAAACTATAGTCGTGTACCTTACTTGGCGGTAGGTTTCGGCGCCTTGATGTTTGGGAGCGGTTTGTTTTGGGGAATGAAGGATTCGATCCGCAAATACCGATATGATACTGGATTTGTTTATCATCTGATCACCTTCATAACAGTAAATGGAATCGGAATACCGATGATGGTGGGTATGCTAGGATACCACCCTGGGATTCGCACGGTGGTCGTCTACCAGATCGGATGCTGGGGATTCGGCCTTCTGGTGCACTATTGGATCAGCAGAAGAACGATCAAAGGCATGGAAGCAGAAGAGGTATTCAGCTAGTTCGTAGATTCGGGCTTTCGTTAAACCTGAAGCACTTGCGTTGAATGCTCTTTCAATTTGCGCGTAAGCCATACTATCTCAACAGTTCCTCGCTCACCCGTGCAAAGCACGCTGTTGTATTTGGTACGTTTGTTTTTTTATTCCTATTCATTTTCCGACCGTTTCAGATTGAGCGTCTTCCCTACCCAGTATGGCGGATAACAGGTGGATTCGGAATGATTACGTTTATACTTATGCTTCTTCTGAATGTAGTACTCCCGCGATTCATGGTTCATTTTTTTCGAGAAGAAAAATGGAATGTGGGCAAAGAGATACTTTGGACTCTCGTGAATGTATCCATTATAGGATTCGGAAACTTTGCTTTTTTCCAAGTTGCCTATTCGCAACCCTTTTCACTTTCCATGCTCTTTTGGTTTCAGGGCATCACACTCGCTGTTGGCGTTTGGCCTATCAGTCTCATGGTGCTAGTAAAAGAAAATAGGGAACGCCACAAATTCGTCGGAGAGGCCGCGAGTCTGAATCAGCAGATGATCGTCCAAGAAGATGTGGGTCCTGCAGGAATTCCTGAAGTGCATCTCAGCTCGCCTGCTGGGACTGAGCAACTTGACATCTCCCTTGCCCAGTTTCTTTTTGCCCAGGCTGCTGACAATTATGTGGACGTCTTTTACCTCGAGAATCAAGTAGCAAAAAAACGAACCTTGCGCACTACGTTGAAAGCGGTTGGCGTCAATCTTGAAGCTCATCCGCACTTTTTCCGATGTCATAAAAGCTATCTGGTGAACCTGCATCAAGTTATTCGGGTCAGCGGAAATGCTCAGGGCTACAAACTTCACCTTAAGGATTCGGATGCTCTTATTCCTGTTTCCCGACAGCACAACGAAGTCCTCCGCCAGCGGCTTTCCGCTCACCAATGAGCCTACCCGTTCACCCCACATCCTTGTCACTCGCCCCTTTCCTTGACAGTCGCCCCTTTTCACGGTGATCATCTATCGTGGGTCATCCATCTTTGGCCCGAACAAAGCGATTCACCATGCAGACACTTCAATTCATCTTCCTTATCCTACACATTGCGTCGGGTTATTTGGCGCTCACAGCCGGGGCCGTTACAATGATCTCGCAAAAAGGCCAGACTCTTCACCGATCTACGGGTAAAATCTTTTTCATTAGTATGATTGGAGTCACGGTAACCTCAGTTTACTTGTCCATTGCAAAAGACAATCTATTCCTGTTGTTTGTGGGACTGTTCGTATTCTACCAAAACTTCAGCGGTTGGCGTTCGGTAAAGCATAAGACTCTTAAACCGGCTTGGTTTGATTGGTTGGTGCTTGCCATGGCTCTAGTGAATGCGTTCTTTATGATTCGTTCAATGAATGTGGTGCTTCTTGTATTCGGGGGCGTCAGTTTGATTCTTGTGTACACGGATATTAAACTTTACCGATCCATTCTTCTTCAGCGAAAAATCTCACCATTGAGTTGGATGGCGCGCCATATCGGCATGATGACAGGTGCATATATTGGCGCGATTACGGCCTTTCTCGTGGTGAATATCACTTCCGTCAAACCTGCATGGGTGATATGGCTTTTGCCAACTGCGCTCCTGGTTCCACTGATGCGATACTGGACGTGGAAATTTACCAAAAAGCCCTTTCAGAAAAGGGTGACGGATGGAACTTTGGCCAATTCAAATGAATGAAGTCTATCCTTTTAGCACAAACAGAACTTCCTTTCGCAATCGGATGTACCAGTCCTGTGACACGACCTCCTCTGGCCTTAACCCAACTCGCTCTCCCAAGCGTTGAAGGGTCTGTACAAATTCCAATGGCTCAGGAGACAGAAGATCGAATCGATGAGCGTGTTCTAGTATAAAATCGGCTGCCGCTGCAGGCATTGAAATTCGACATATTCTTGAAGGTAAAACGAAGAGAAGTTCCGGTTCAGAATTCTGCTTTGTGCCCCGCTGCACCGAGGTGTGAATCCACATTATTCTATATCCAATCCAATCGATCTCATCCCGTACCAGGCGTTTAAAAAACTTAGAAACCAATTTGGGATGCGTCAAAGGTTTGGGGACCGGAAAGGCAAAAAACTTCTGAAGAGGGAAATCAAATGCTTTTCCATGCATGTAATTGTACAGAGCCTTTTTCAAGCCGTCAGAATACTTTTCATGATCAGCGCCAGTGGGGTCCTCATGATACAGATCGTTGTTTGCAAAACCCTTAAATACTGGGCCTGTGCGAATGACCTTGTACTTTTCCGGATTGAGTCCGACGGGACTGTGCACCGTCATTGCGAACTGATGCCAGAATGCAGACTGCACTAATTTCTCCTCAAAAAGTTGTCGTACTATTTCCAACGAATCGACCGTTTCTTGTGCGGTCTGAGTAGGAAATCCGTACATGAGATAGCAGTGCACCAAAATTCCCGCTTCATTGAACCCTTTGCACACCCGCGCTACTTGTTCAATGGTTATTCCCTTTTCCATTAAATCGAGCAAACGCGGGCTCGCGACTTCAAGTCCGCCTGTCACTGCCACGCAACCCGATGCAGCCAGCAACTTGCACAAGTCCGGAGTAAATGTCTTTTCGAAGCGAATGTTTGTCCACCAAGTCACCTGCAATCCGCGTCGAAGAATTTCTAGCGCCAGATCGCGCATGGCGAGAGGCGGAGCGGCTTCATCTACAAAGTGAAAACCGGTTTCACCTGTCTGGTTGATCAATGTTTCCATCCGGTCAGCCAAAAGGTGAGCGGGTGATTGTTCAAACCGGCCGATGTAGTCGAGTGATACATCGCAGAAACTGCATTTCTTCCAATAGCATCCGTGAGCGATGGTCATTTTATTCCAGCGACCATCGTTCCATAGTCGATGCATTGGATTTGGAATATCGAACATAGAGAGGTAGTCCCGAATGCGGAGGCCCTCATAATCCGGTGCAGGCAATTTTCCTTGAGGCACTTCGGAGCCTAGCAACGTATTGATCAAGCGCACGCTATCCGCCTGCTTGACATAGGTTCGCTTCAGTAGCGGATTCGCTGTAGGATTAGTTACATGACGAAAGAGCGCTGAAATAGGGATTTCACCATCGTCCAATGTGATGTAATCCACGTAGTCGAACACACCTGTATCACTTAGCTCTCGCAATTCCGTGTTGGCATATCCTCCTCCGAAAACAATGCGAGTTTCGGGATAGTTTTTTTTCACCCACTGCCCCACTTTCAAAGCTCCGTATAGGTTTCCGGGAAATGGCACAGTGAACCCGAGCAAGGCCGGCGGATCATTTTCGAAGTAGCGCGATGCCACTCGAATGAGCACTTGATCGACGAAATTGAGTGGTGCTTCCAGCGCTTCACGAATGGGGTCAAAAGAGACAGCGGTGCGCGCTAATCGCTCTCCATAGCGTGCGATTCCAAAATGAGGACCGACGGTAGCCTGAATAATATCTGCGAGATCTTCCAGATAGAGACTGCACATAAATCGAGCTTTGTCTTGGATTCCGTTGGATCCGAAAAAGAGCTCAGAGTCGCGCATTGTTTTGAATCGCTCTGCCTCTGGCAAGTACCCGCGGGCGGCAATCCGATAGGCGAGCGTATAATTCTTGTTCTGGAGAAAACCGATCACGGCGCTGATAGTCGACTCGTACGATGCTCTGTTGCGCAGCATATTTGAAAGGGCGTGAGGTAATTCAAAAGCCCCAAGTTCGATTGCATCAAATAGATCAGACAATCCTTTTGGTTGAAACAGTTCCAGCACCAGATCAAGCCCCAGATCACCCTGCCTGCACTCAATGGCTTCCTGACGCAGGTAACCGGTAAGATAAGCCGTGGCCGGATACGGCGTATTGAGTTGGGTCAACGGCGGAATGAGCAGGAGGATTCCAGACATGGGTTGGCAAAGATCGTAGATACAGCCAAACAAACAGCTAAAGGGCGGCTCTACCGAAGCTCAAGATCGTCTCAATCAGCCATAAAAACGCTCCCGTATTTGATGCACTGAATGATCCTACCTCGGGAAGTGCTAAGTTTGAATGGTCCTTTATCTCCGATAATTATTCCTGGACACAGCTACTATTCATAGAAACTTTCGTGCTGGGAGCGGCCGTGATCGCGGCCATCTATCACCTTGCTCTATTCATTCAGCAGCGGAATAAATTCCTGTTGTACTACAGCTTGTATCTATTTTCTCTGGCATCATATATCGCATTTAAACTTTTTAGCAACAATTACGACCCATTTGAACCCACAGATAACGTGTGGTACTATGTGCTGGAAGAATTGCTACAGGTGATGATGGTATCAGTATACGTGCTATTTGCTGCTCAAACGCTGGAGGTAATGCATAGTAAGAACATCGTTCGCAACTTAATGTGGGCCTTCTTCATACTTTCGGCCCTCTCCATAACGTATCATATCGCGGGGGCTATAGTGAATGGAGCGGGAGTAAAATCGCGGGAGATGTACGCCATCTTCCGCACCTCATTGGTGGGCATTGCCACGATCGCACTCATCTTGGTTTGGAGAATTCGCACCACTACGTTTCAGCGAACTATTATCATAGGCTCTCTGGTCACTGATTTTTCCGGATTGCTCAGCATAATCTCGTTTGTGCAGCAAACAGACATCATGGGACTGACTGGAGTGGAGCCCTATCTGGTCGGGTGTATGCTTGACATAATCATCTTCTCGAGTGCGCTTGGATTCCGTTTGAAAACCATCGCCGATCAGAAAAATGAACTATTGAAAAAAGAATCAGAAGCTCGATTAGCAATTGAAAAGACTCGGACAAGCATTGCATTAAATCTGCACGACGATATCGGATCCGTATTGAGTAGTATGAGCATTTACAGTGAAGCCGCGAAAAAATCGCTTCTTGATAACAATCCAGAACGTGCCGCCGCACTCATTGAGCAGATTGGGGAGAATGCCCGAGAGACGATGAGCAGCATGAGCGATATTGTGTGGACGATCAACCCCATTAACGACAATGGCATAAGGCTATGTAACCGCATGGAGGCATTTGCCACATCCATACTGAGTTCACTTCACATCGAACTTGAGTTTAAGGTAGAGGACTCGCTGCGAGAAGTTGATTTCCTCATGCCGGTTCGCCAAAACCTGTATTTGCTCTTCAAAGAAGTGATGAACAATTGCGCCAAACACTCCAAAGCATCTAAGGTCAATGTGGACTTTGTGGTCCGGAATGGTATGCTCGCAATGACCGTCAGAGATAATGGACAAGGCATTGATGTGATGTACAATGGGCGGGGAAATGGCTTGCGTAATGTGAATCTACGCGCGCAGGATCTTGGAGGAACACTTCGGATCGAGCCGCTCAAACCGGTTACACTAGTGGCGCTGGAATTTCCATTCCAAGATGATCTGGAACGAGAATTCGGGCCAAAAATCTGTTGAGGAGTTGCCATCCCCTAATTCGGGGAACTTTCCTTCCTGCAAGAGGGACTATTTTTAAAAAGTTCAATCAGGGTTCAAAACAAACACTCATTCGCATGGCACTTAGGGTATCAATCTTTGATGACAATCAAAAACTGCTCGACTCCCTTTCGGTGTTGATAGATGGCAGCCCGGGGTTTCAAATTGCCGGAACATTTGCCGACTGTACCTCCTTGGTGTCAAAAATTAAAAAAAGTCAGCCAGATATAATTCTCATGGATATCGAAATGCCTGGAATCAATGGAATCGAAGCTGTACGTATCGTGAAAAAGGAGTTTCCCGGAATCAACGTCCTGATGCAAACAGCCTTCGAAAACGATGAGAATGTATTTTAAGCGATCTGTGCAGGCGCATCGGGTTATATATTAAAAAACACTCCTTCAGTGCGCATCCTTGAGTGCATTGTGGAAGTGTATCAGGGAGGAAGTCCAATGAGTCCTAGCGTTGCACGAAAAGTGCTTGGGTTCCTTCAAAATCCAAGGCAGGAAGTAAAAATCGAAGTCCCGGAAGAAGAATACAATTTATCCGTTCGTGAAAAAGAAGTGCTCGGATATCTTGTGAAAGGATTGAGTTAAAAAATGATCGCTGATCAATGTGCCATCACCTACGAGACCGTGCGTTCTCACATGAAGAATATTTACGAGAAGCTTCACGTGGCAAGTATAACGGAAGCCGTGGCGAAAGCGATCAATCACAAACTGGTTAGATAAAAAAAGCCCCGACACGTGTCGGGGCTTTTTTTGAAGCCGAGACTAATTAACCTTTGGCTGCCAAAGTCAATTGGATATTCACTGTGGGTGAAATAAACTTGTCTTTCAGTGATTCATCGTTGCCATATTGCATGCCCCACTCTGTGCGGTCAATGTCAAATTTGGCATCGGCACTAATAGCGCCATTTTGGTTCACGATATGTGCCGGGAAAGTGATATTCTTTACTTGGTCACGAAGTTTCAAGTTGCCACTTACTTTGAAGTTAGCGCCTGCTACCACAGACTCTCCTTCCGCCGGCGTGTATGGCTCGCAAGAGGTGATTTCAAAGGTGGCCTCAGGAAATTTCTCCGCATCGAAAAAGTCTGCGCTCAGCAAGTGAGGCAATAATTTCTCATCAATGAACGAATCGGATTGTTTCATATCCAATGACTTTACATCAATGACGAAATTACCACCAACGATTTCATTGTTTTTCAATTGAATTTCGCCAGACTTCAAGGCAAAAGTTCCAGGGTGATTCTTTCCTACACCGTTTCCTACGAAGACCACGTTAGAAGATGCGAGGTCAATAGATGCTTTGACATCACCGCCAGAAGCCGTTTCCAGCGCTCCGGTCACTTCTGCCGCGTCGCCTTTAGGAGCCGTGTCGCAAGATGTCATAAAAAAAGCGCCAGCGATCATACTGATCCAAAGTGCGCGAGAGAGAAAATTAGTTTTCATGAAGGAGTAAAAGATTTATTTATTCCTGCAAAGATGATCATCCATCCATGCCGGTTCAATTGATTTGAGTTAAGAAATGTAGGTTTCCGAATCACATCAAGCCTGCTTCCGAAAGCATGCGAACAACTTCTTCCACTACATCTTCTACCGAAGGTTTAGAAAAATAATCTCCGTCAGTGCTATATGCAGGAAGATGGGGTTTGGCGCTCAGCGTGCGAGGCTCAGAATCCAGATGCGTCCAAACATTCTGAACATTCAATATTTGATCAAGAATAAAAGCAGAAGCTCCACCTGGAACGTCTTCATCCACAATGAGCAGACGATTGGTTTTCCGGATCGATTCTCCGCAGGTATGAGAACGGTCGAAAGGCAGAAGAGTGCGCACATCCACAAGTTCTACAAACACTCCCATCTCCGCCAAAATTTCGGCCGCTTCTGAGCAAAGGTTTAGCGTAGAGCCATATGACACCAATGTTAAGTCAGTGCCTTCCCGAATAACCTCCGGGACCCCAAGTGGGATGCGGAATTCACCAAGATTGGAAGGACGCGCTTCTTTGATTCGGTAGCCGTTCAGGCACTCAATGACCAGCGCTGGCTCGTCGCCATCGAGCAGCGTTTGATACATCCCCGCAGCTTGCGTCATATTGCGCGGCACGCACACATGCATTCCGCGAACGCTGTGAATAATTGATCCCATTGGACTTCCGCTGTGCCAGATTCCTTCGAGCCGGTGCCCACGGGTGCTGATAATTACCGGCGACTTTTGACCTCCGCGGGTGCGATACTGCACGGTGGCAAGGTCATCGCGCATTATCTGAAGTGCGTAAAAAATATAGTCCAAGTATTGAATTTCGGCTACCGGGCGCAATCCACGCATTGCCATTCCAATAGCCTGTCCGATGATCGTGGCTTCGCGGATGCCGGTATCGGCTACACGCAGATCGCCGAATTTTTCCTGAAGTCCTTCACACGTTTGATTTACTCCTCCAATTTTCCCAACATCTTCTCCGAAGATCAGTACTTCCGGACGTTTCGACAATTGCATGTCCCAAAAATCCCGTAGGATAATTCTTCCATCTACCATTTCAGGTTGACTATCAAAAACGGCGGGGACCGGACTAACGCGTGTTGCAGCCATTTCCGATTCGCTGTACAGGTGAGAGCTGTATCTGTCGTAACAATTCTTAAGCAGTGCATCCAACCAAGAGGAAAGAGCATTTCTCGCGGGAGATTTTGAGTTGCGGGTAAGCAATAGGGCCTTGCGGCACGCGATAAACAAATCCTTCCGGATAGGTTCAACTTGCTGCTGGAGCTGGGCGGCCAGCGCGCTCAGGTCTGTTATTCCCGATTGTTCTGTTCCAAGAGCGGTGAGCAACTCAACTGCCTTATCGACATCCTTTTGAATATCCGCTCGGAAATCAGCCCATGCTTGCTTTTGTTCCTTACGAACCTGAACACGCGCTTCTTCGCGAATGGCATCGAGTTCCTTTTGAGTCGCGGCGCCATCCATTACGATGAACTTACCGAATTGAACTAGGCAATCATACTCTTCATACCAGCGAAGGAGCTCACGCGACTTATAGCGTTCATGAGAGCCACTCGTGCTGTGGCCCTGAGGTTGTGTAAGCTCCTCCACATGAATCATCGTGGGCAGATGATTTTCCCGACAAAAGCGAACAGCCTTTTCATAGGTCGCCATCAGTTCGGGATAATTCCATCCTTTCACTTTAAAAATTCGGATGCCATTTGTGGTAGTCGTCTTTTCAAATCCACTCAACGCTTCTGAAATACTTTCCTTAACCGTCTGCATCTTTTTGGGAACCGAAATTCCCCATCCATTATCCCACACACTCATGCACATTGGCACACCAAGCACTGAAGCAGCATTCATGGTTTCCCAAAACAAACCTTCGGAAGTGCTGGAATCGCCGATGGTTCCAAATGCCACCTCATTTCCACCTTTGGAAAATTGGGTGAACCCCTTTAATTCGGGCACCTGGCGATACAATTTGGAAGCTTGCGCCAACCCTAGTAAGCGCGGCATTTGAGCGGCTGTAGGAGAAATATCAGAAGATGAATTTTTGAGTTGCGCTTGATTTTTCCATTCTCCCTTCTCGTCCAAAAATCGAGTAGCATAGTGTCCGCCCATTTGACGGCCACCTGAGGAAGGCTCGGCGTTTACATCCGTGTGCGCGTATAGAGCCGCAAAATACTGCTGAACAGTGAGTTCGCCAATGGCCATCATAAAAGTCTGATCTCGGTAATAGCCAGATCGCCAATCGCCGGCCTGAAAGAAACGAGCCATGGCGATCTGCGCGATTTCCTTTCCATCGCCGAAAATTCCAAACTTAGCCTTTCCGGTCAGGACTTCCTTTCTGCCCAGCAACGAAGCCTCTCGGCTCACACAGGCCAAACGATAATCATCCAGCAGTCTCTGACGGATTTTTTCTTCCGTGAGAATGTGCTCAGGGGTTTCGAACGTTTTTGACATTTCGCAAAGATACGGGAGCGAGCGCTACGGCAAGTTGCGGGCGAGTTCTACCGCCAAAGCTGCCCCGATAGAAGCGTTGTGTCGAACTAGCGCGCGATTGGTGACAAGACTTCTTCCTGCTGTTACTTCCGCCAGTCGACGAAGCAAATAAGGCGTTAGTGATTTGCCTGAAATGCCCTGTGAACTAGCCTCAGCGAGGACCTGAAGTATCCATGGTTCAATTTCTTCTCGTGGTATTTGATATTCTTGCGGAACAGGATTGGCAATAAGAACTCCGGAGTTTGGGGCCACCGCCCAGTGAGCACGCAAGTAGTTAGCTAGGGATGTAAAATCATCCACGACAGATTCCAACATGAGTCCGGATGATCTGGAATAGAAGGCAGGAAATTCTGCCGTTCGGAAGCCAATCACTGGGATTCCGAGTGTTTCAAGGTATTCTAGTGTTTTAGGGATATCAAGAATCGCCTTTGCCCCAGCGGACACCACCGCGACACCCGACCTAGTGAATTCTGGAAGATCAGCCGACACATCCCCGGTTTGCTCCGCTCCTCGGTGGACACCACCAATTCCGCCGGTTACAAACACACGGATACCGGCCAT
>Ga0105044_10014911_pt1 | contig 10504 bp, 7 predicted proteins | sample MAT01_FD_78092 | JGI IMG/M metagenome (GOLD analysis project Ga0105044, IMG submission 78092) | Freshwater microbial communities from Lake Fryxell liftoff mats and glacier meltwater in Antarctica - MAT-01 | ecosystem: Environmental > Aquatic > Freshwater > Ice > Liftoff microbial mat | place...
AACGCTGCAATACGCATGCGTTCACGGCGGGATTTTTCTTCTTCGGATATGGTTTCCGGCGCGCCGGTGATTTTCGCGGAATCCACTAACAGCGCGGTCTTTTTGCTACGAATGTCGTAGCTCCAAAGATCCAACGCGAACGAGTTTTCGACCTTGCCACGCAAAAACGTGACGCGCGAGCCATCCGGACTGAGCTTCATACTCAGCGGCGGCTGCCCTGCCAGTGCGGGTTCGGCGTACAGGCGTTCAAGCGTTAGCTGGGCTGGGTCGGCTTTAGCGGCGGGGTCAGAATTCGCTTGTTCGGCAAGCATGATTTGGCTCCAAGACAGACAGATTGAAAGAAGCGCAGCGCGTGTCAGACGGTGAGGAATTAGCATCGAAAAATCAACCTGATCAAATAGAACACGGATTTAAGCACGCTAAAGCTGTGCGCAACACTGAATATTGACGCCAAAAAGGACGCTTAGTCGCTGGAACTCTTTGCGGGTTACTGATACTGTATAACATCAGATTTGACGCAAGTTTGCTCCGGAGTCTTAAGTGTCAGCAATCGCAGCGCCTGCAATAGGTGCACACACCGTTCGCCACAGTTGCAAGGAAGGCGCGATGGCTAAATCTCAGTCGAATCCTAAACTGAGCGTCGGCGGCTATTTCGAGCGCGCTTGGTTGATATTGAGCGGCGGACTTTCGCTTGCGTGTGCCATTCACTGCGCGCTGGTGCCTTTGCTGTTTGTGCTGCTGCCGACCTTAAAAATGGCGCTGTATTCCGTGCGTGATCCGCAACACCACACCGCTATTTTCTTGCTGCAAAGCGTGCGGTTCGAGCAGCCGTTGGTATTTACAGGCCTAATCTTGACCGCCTTGACGCTGGTGCAATCGCGCTTGCGCGGCAAGATTAGCGGCTCAGCACAGATGACCGTTTGGCTGCTGTACGCCTTTGGCGCAGCGTTAACGCTGAGCGGTGCATTTAGCCCAGCACGTGCAGTCTATCAGCACGCGGCTTTGATGATGTCCGGCGGTTTGTTCCTGGTTTCCGCCAGCATTTTGAATTTGCGGCGGTTGAAGGCGGTTGGCGGCTGCTGACGCTTCACGTTGGGGCGCAGTGCGTTTTTCGGGTGGCGCCACAAGCACGCGTGAATCGCCTTCAGGCCGCAGATGCGTCGCGAAATGCCCGCAGAACTGAGTTGATTCGTGTTTGATACTTTGTGCCCTGTGCCCTGTGCCTTGGGCCTTGGGCCTTGGGCCTTGAACCACTCAATTACGTCCTGATCAATGCGCAAGGAAATCAATTCCTTTGAAGGCACTGGCGCCAAGCCACGTCGAACGATTGCCCGTACCAAGTGACTTGGATCAAACTCCGGATGTTCCTCGGTAGCATGCCCTTCTTGCCCGGGCGACATCAGGCGAGACGAGTCAGTTTTGGACTTCGTGGAAGAACCGCTTGTCTTCGCGGTTGGTGGCTTTACGGAAGGAAATGATTCTGATTTCATCGTCTGACTCCTGATGTGCGACTGAGACTGGTACACCTGCCAACAAGCCCAAAGTGATGAAGCGTCGCCGTAAGCAAATCGGTCATCTTCTTAAGTCAAAGTCAGCCCTTCGAATACGCGCGGTGCATCGAGAAAGTCGAGCCCATGTTCGCGCAGGTGGATTGCTCGTTTGCGCTCTGACCAAGTAAATCGCATCCAAGACTGCAGCTACGGAACGTAGCGATAGCAAGACGCGCGATTTGTATGTCTCAGCACGGTTTAGTGCCGCCACAGCTATTCAAACTCAGTCAAAATCGACTTCACCTCAGACATACCCTGCGCCAGATTCGCAAAAATCTCCGCCATGGTGATTTCACTCTGATCGCCACAACCCGCTGCCCAATTTGCCACCACGGCGATGCAGCCGTATTCAATCCCTGCTTCACGCGCCAATACGGCTTCTGGCATGCCGGTCATGCCGACCAAATCGCAGCCATCGCGCTTCATGCGCGCGATTTCGGCTTTGGTTTCTAGTCTTGGGCCTTCGGTACAGCCGTAGCAGCCAAACTCCAACGCCGCAATATTTGCCTTTTGCGCGGCCACACCGAGCGCTTTGCGCACGCTGGCGCTGTAGGGGTCGGTGAAGTCGATGTGTACGACTTTTTCCCCGACAAAATCGGAAAAACTACTGAGCCTGGCGTGCGTATAGTCGATCAACTGGTCGCAAATCGAAATCGCTTTCGGCCCCATGTCCTGATGAATTCCGCCGACCGCGTTTACGGCAACAATTCTGCCCACGCCTAAATCTTTCAGCGCCTGGATATTGGCGCGGTAATTGACCCGGTGTGGCGCAATCGTGTGGTCGCCGCCGTGGCGCGTTAAAAACGCGACGCGTCGCCCATGCCCGCTAGCAGATTGCCAAATGCCGGTGGTGATGGCACTGCTTGGCACGCCGTATCGGTTCGATTGCGTGTGTTGGAAAACATCGCTCAACTCATCAAGCGCGTACAGACCGGTGCCGCCAATGATGGCGAAGTCGATTTCAGATCTCATCAGGTGTACTTAACTGGGTTCTTTGGGGGCAAAATCATATCACCGGTCTGAGAAATTTGACCTAGACTTAGTTGAAGGCGGGTGCGAGTCAAACTGATGTGGTGTAGTGAGCCGTTTTCGAAGCGAATCTTAAAAGAACCGTTCGCGCCGTTAGCTTGTCGAAGGGCAGAGCCGCACAAATTTTACGCAGCTGCGGCACTTTGCGGGCTCAGGACGAACGAGTTTCTTTCAGCGCCACGCCGAAAACATCCGTTTGACTCGCACCCAGTTGAAGGCCAAGCAAAACGCCGCATTTCTGCGGCGTTTTGCGGTTTACTTATCCACGGATTGAATCAATCGCCGGGATTCATACCAATCGTGACCGAAATTTGCGCGGTCGCGGTGTTGCCAGCGGAATCGGTGATGGTGTAGCTAAACATATCCATACCCATCGCACCGACTCGGCTGATATAGCGCACCGTACCGTTGGCATTGATCGATGTCGCGCCGCCTAGCATTGACGCGCCAACCGCCGTTACGCGCAGCACATCGCCGACATCCGGGTCAGTGTCGTTGGCAAGTACGTTGACATCCACAGTCATGCCCGCCATCACCATCGCCATATCGTCGCGTGCGGTAGGCGGACGGTTTGCAGGAGCGGCCTGCACCGTGACTATGATTCTGGCGTTGGCAACATTGCCTGCATCATCAACGATGCGGTATGGAATCGTCGCTGTGCCAACAAATCCAGCCGCAGCGGTATAGCGCACGTTATTGCCTTCAAGTACGGCGGTGCCGCTTGCGGGTTGATCGATACCCGTGACACGCAATACGCCACCTTCTGGATCGCGGTCGTTTGCTAGCGGGCTAACCGTGACGCTAGCGCCACTGAACACCGTGGCAACGTCATCGACAGCAACTGGCGCTTGATCCGCCACGGTTACGGTAACGGTGGCGGTAGCGCTGCCGCCTTTGCCGTCACTGACGGTGTAGCTAAAAGTGTCGGTGCCGACGAACCCGGTGCGCGGCGTATACAGCACGCCGTTGCCAGAATTGCTGGTAGTGCCATTGGTGGGCGCGGTAACGCTGGTCACGGTCAAGGTATCGCCGTCCAAATCGCTGTCGTTCACTAATACTGGAATCAACGTTGCGCCAGCGTTTCTGCTGAGACGGATAACATCATTAACGGCCGTCGGTGCGCGATTGGTAAATACCACGGGCCCAAGCGTTGTTTCTTGACGCGTCTTTACGACGGTGTAGGTATCTACATTACGGCGATGTTCGCCTGGGTTGCGCAATGCGCGTTCGATCCAGCCCGGCGGAACAGAAACGATTTGCCTGGAATAAGTAACGCCGCCATCAGTTGCAGCTAAGGTGCGCTCATCAAACTTTTCCTCAACCGTAATAAATGCAACATCGACGCGGCGGTTCTTTTTACGGCTTTCGGCGGTGTCATTCGGATAGGTTGGATCTGCTTCGCCTTTACCTTCGACAACTAACTCCGTTTCAATGCCAGCGGCTTTGAAGTAATCAGCAACCGCGTTCGCACGACGGTTTGACAGGCCAATATTGTAAGCGTCAGTGCCGATTGAGCAGGTGTGGCCGGTAATCGTGACCGGGCTGGCCAATTTTGCGGCCTTAATAACGCCGACTAAGCGATCAAGCTCAGCCTGAGTTTCGCCGCGCAAACCTGATTTATCGAAATCGAAAAACGAATCCGAATCCAAATCTGCCTTGGTTTCCATGGCAACACGTTCAATTTCCGGCGCTGCCTTTGTCGGCGGGCTATCAGGAATTGGGTTCGATACAGCATGTTCCCAGGCCGCTGGGCGATAGCTTTCGCCAAAGGAATAGCGATAGGTCAACGCGGCCACAGTGTCGTTATCATCGCTATTAAAATTGTTTTGTAGCGCGGCAAAACTAGCGTTGGTCGGTGCATCGGCCAGCCCTTTCGAGGCATGCGATACATCCAACGACAGCGAATGCCCAGTGCCTTCGAAATATTTATCGACACCCACGCTTGCGGTCAATTGATCAGTGCTTTGATCGCCGTTGGCAAAATCCAAACCACCGCGTAAACGCAGCAAATTGCTATCGTAGTATTTGCCGAGGCGTAGGCCCAAGGCGCGGTCGTAACCTTTTTCAAACTGCTCGAAAATGGTGTTGACCGAGCGCGTTTGCGTGAATGGACGGCCGTTTTGGGTGCCACCTAAGGTGTCGTTGAACACGCTATTAGCGGTGCGCGTCAGCCGCTCGTCGCTGAGGCCTTTGCTTACATAGCCGGTGAAAAATACGTCGTTTTTCTCAGCACCAATGCCGAGCGTTACTTTGCGATCGCTTTCTGAGTTTCGATCAAAAGCCGCAAACACTTTTGCGACTACCATTGAGTTTGGGTCATCAATCGCCGCTTGCTTATCTTTCACGCCCCAGAGCCAGTTGTAGCCTAACTGCACACCACCCGCGCCGCCGTTACCCAGCCAGCCTTCCGCCAACACGGCCGAAGTGCCGGTGAAGCCCAAAATGCCCAGAACTTCACCGCTGAAGTCCCCGTCGGTATCAATTGTGGCGCCGACGCGCGCGTTTGAGCCGACATAGGTTAAAGGCACCATTGGGGTTACCATTTTATCCGGCTTTTGCTCGGACACGTTATCTGTCATCTGCGCGAATACTGCGGACGATCCAACACTCAGGGCGAGCGATATGGCAAGGGTTAGGGGCTTCATGAGAACTCCGGTTGCGATTTAATTAAATATCTGTGGCCACGTTTTGACATCGCTTGCTTGTAAAACGTTCGTTAATCTCAATTGTGCCGGGTTTTGATGCACTTGGCACGTTCGCTAGCGCACAAAGCGCTATGATTTCTTATTTGCTGGACTAATTGCCAAACGTTTATGAATCAACCCGAGGCAATAAGCACTCAAGCACAAACGACGCCTTTGCACACGAACAACCAAAGTGAGCCGCTACGGGTCGTGCATTTTGTAACCGGCGGCTTTTCCGGCGGCGCAACGCAAGTGGCGATTGCGCTGGTTAATGCCGCGCGCGCGGGCAACAGCATGACGCCGCTGTTGGTACTCAGACGCAAACGCCATACGCCTCCTGAACGGCTGGCCGAGCTGCAACGCGATGGTGTACCGCTTGCATTGGTGGCCGGCTGGTCGCATATCGCCACAATTTTTGATTTGGCGCGCGTTTGCCGCGCCTTCAAACCCGACGTCTTAGTCGCACATGGCTTTAGTGAACACCTGTGGGGCCGCTACGCAGGGCTGTTGGCAAAAGTGCCGCATCTAGTGCAAGTCGAACACAATACCCGCGAACGCTATAGCCGTTGGCGTTTGATCCAGTCACGCTGGCTGGCGCAGCGCACGGATCGCATCGTCGGCTGCTCTGAAGGCGTTCGGCTGGCGTTGCTCGCGCAAGGTTTGCCCGCCGACCGCGTGGTCGCGATTGCCAATGGCATTCGCCTCGAACCATTTCAGGGTGCCAATGCCATTGATTTCGGCACGCGCCAAGCCGGCATTGTGATGGTCGCGCGCTTGTCCAAGCAAAAAGATCATGCCACCGTGCTGCACGCGCTCGCACTATTGGCCGAACGTGGGCTGCGCCCGCTCCTGCATCTAGCCGGCGGTGGTAAGCAAAACCATAAAGAACCACTGGTACGCCTAGCGCAAAGTTTGGATATAGAAACGCAGGTTAAATTTTTAGGCGTGATTCGCAATGTGCCGGAATTATTGATGCGAAACCAAATCGCGGTGCTCAGCACCCATCATGAAGGCATGCCGTTGGCCCTGATCGAAGGCATGGCCGCAGGCTGCGCGGTGATTGGCAGCGATGTGCCTGGCGTGCGCGAAGTCATTCAAAACGATATTGATGGAATTTTGGTCGGCTCCAAAAATGCTCAGGCTTTAGCCGATGCGCTCGAGCGGCTATTACGCAATCCCAGCGATGCAGAGCGACTAAGCCGCGCCGGGCAGCAAAAAGCGCGGCTTGAGTTCAGTCGAGAGCGCATGAATCAGGGGTATGAGAGGTTGTTTATGGAGATTTCTGGGCGGCTAGGGTGAAGGTGGTGGCGAAGATAAGCAAAATGCATCAAGCGCTCTCACAACCACATCATTTAATGCAAGGCCATCTTCCACCGCACGCAAAGCGGCAGCGCGGTGCAGTTCGCGAGGAATTCGGACATTGAACTGCCCACGAAATGGTTTAGCAGCTTCCCGTTTCAACAATTCGCAGGTTTCTAAGTAATCGTCTATTGCAGCCTCAAATTCCTTCTGCAGATGCGCTGGGTTAGCCGATTCATAAGTCACTAAGTCTTTAATAAAAAGAATTTTACCCCGACAAACACCACGAGCCATATCAAGCTCTGCAGTTCCTTCGTATCCGTTGTATTTAAGAATGTCCACGCTGTTTCTCGGCAGTTGCTAAATTGACCAACGAGTTACTTAACCCGCATTCCCAAAACCGCACCCGCATCAGGACTCAACAAAAACGGCCCGCCGCTGGCATCGCTGGCGGCTAAAACCATGCCTTCGCTCATGCCAAAACGCATTTTCCGGGGTGCCAAATTCGCGACCATGACGGTTAACCGGCCAACTAGCGCTTCGGGCGCATAGGCTGATTTAATGCCTGCAAACACTTGCCGTGGCTTTTCTTCGCCGATATCTAGCATCAGCCGCAGCAATTTATCGGCTTCCGGCACTGATTCTGCGCTGACAATGCGTGCAATCTTGAGCTCTACTTTGCTGAAATCTTCAATACTGATGTAGCTTCCCTCAGCCGCATCCAGTGCCGGAACCACGGCTATTGCGGATTTAGCGGCTTTCACTGGCTTCACTGGTTCGGGCGTGCCAATGGTTTCAATGGACGCTGCGACCATCGCATCAAGCTGCTTTTTATCTATGCGGCCAAGCAACGCGGTGAAAGGCGAAATCGTATGCCCGCCCGACAGGGGCTGCATCAGTGCGGAAAAATTGCTCAGCGGGCTGCGTAGAAACGCCTCTGAAGCCGCTGCCAAATTCGGCACCACTGGTTTCAGCCAGCCGATCAGCAAACGATACATATTGAGCGAATAGCCCAAGATTGCGGCAAGCTCATCTTTACGCTCGGGTGCTTTCGCCAAAGTCCAGGGTGCGGCTTGTGCGATTCTAGCGTTGACGATATCCGCAACCGCCATGACTTCGCGCAGCACCAAGCCAAAGTCCACCGCCTCATAGGCAGGCTGGCAGGCCAAATCGAGCCGTTTTGCCGCCGCTAAATAGCTGATCTCGGTGTCCACGTCGAGTGCGGGTAAGCGGCCATCAAAATGCTGGTGCACAAAGCCTGCACAGCGGCTGGCGATATTGACCAATTTCCCGACCAATTCCGCGTTCACGCGCTGCGCGAAGTCTTCCAGATTTAGGTCTAAATCGTCTACCGCGCCACTGCTTTTGCTGGCGTAGTAATAACGCAAGCATTCGGCATTCAAATCTTGATTTAGATAGGTGCGCGCCATAATGAAAGTGCCGCGCGCTTTCGACATTTTTTCGCCATTGACCATGACGTAGCCATTGACGTGCAGCTTGGTCGGCGTGCGCATACCCGACCCTTTCAGCACCGCTGGCCAAAACAGCCCGTGAAAATTGACGATGTCTTTGCCGATGAAATGGTGCAGCTCAGCGGTGCTGTCCGCGCCCATAAACGCATTAAAATCAATGCCGGTGCGTTGGCAATAGGCATCAAAGGCCGCTAAATAGCCGATTGGTGCGTCCAACCAGACGTAAAAGTATTTTGCCGGCACGCCATCAGAGGCGGTTCCGGGAATTTCGAAACCGAAATACGGCGCATCGCGGCTAATATCCCAGGGCCGCAAACCCGAATCAAACCATTCGCGCAGCTTCGCTTTCACACTTGAAGGTGCAACATCACCGCTCAACCAATCGGCCAAAAATGTTTGGAATTGACCCAGCTCGAAAAAGTAGTGCTCGGAATCGCGCAAGACCGGCGCGGCACCGGAAAGCACAGAGTGTGGGTTTTTCAGATCGGTAGGCTGATAGGTTGCGCCGCAGTTTTCGCAGTTATCCCCATATTGATCCGCCTTGCCACATTTCGGGCATTCGCCTTTGACAAAACGATCCGGCAAAAACATCTGCTTTTCAGGATCGAACAGCTGCTGAATTGAGCGTTTTGAGATTGCACCGGCTGCCTGAAGTGCCAGATAAATCTGCTCAGTCAGGCGCTGATTTTCACGCGAATGGGTCGAATGAAAATGATCAAAAGCCACGCCAAAATCGGCAAAATCGCGCTCGTGCTGGACTTGCACACCGGCGACAAACATCTCGGGCGTAACGCCAGCTTTTTCCGCTGCCAACATGATCGGCGTGCCGTGCGTGTCATCGGCGCAGACAAAATGCACGGTGTGCCCGCTTAAACGCAGCGCGCGTACCCAAATATCGGCTTGGATATAGCCCAAAAGATGGCCCATGTGAATCTGGCCATTGGCATAGGGCAGTGCTGGAGTAACAAGAATTTGGCGTGACATAGATTTTAAGACTCACAACGCAGATGCTGACGTAGTCTAGGGTAGCAAATGCAAGCTGAGCGGCTACGAGTGTATCGGCAAAGGCGCGCGCAATCGCCGGGCAAGGCTTTGTTAGCGTGGGTGATGCTCTGCACTTCGACGAGCTCAGTGCGAACGGTTCTTAGGCAAGGAGCCAAATCGATCGCTACTTTTCCTGCGCGATTTTCAAGGGAACGAAGACAAAATCTAGCTGTGCACGCACCGGACCAATAAAATCGGCCTGCAAATAATCAATGTTATGCGCCCAAAGCGTTGCCAACGTTTCCGGCCCGCTTGCTTGAGTTGCGATCAGCGGGCTGCTTTCGCGCGCGACGTTTAGGGTTTTCAAAAACTCCATGGACTCAGCCGAATCGCTAATCAAATTTGTGTGCAGTTTGATCGCATCCGGTTTGAGCTTGAGCAACATTGCACTCAGACGCGGCCGCTTGAGCGCGACGCTGAGGCAAATGGATACACCCAACACGCGCAAAGCATCAAATCGGCGGTTGCACGCGGCCAGCTCAAGCTCAATGTCTTGCAGGTCGAACTCTAAAAACAGCAGCTTAGCGTCAATGCTGCCCATGGACAGCTCGGCTTTTAAGGTTTGCGCAATATCGCCCAGCAACGAGGCCACACTCAAGCGCACAAACAGCCGCGCCTGGCTGCCAAAACGCGCGCCGTCGCGGATCGCTTGAATCGCTTGTTGGCAGGCGAAGCGATCTAATTTGATTGCTGCACCTAGCCGCTCGGCAAGCTCAGCATAGTCACTGCGGGTCAGCATCGCGGTGGAAACGGTGTTGCCGCGCAAACGTAAATGCTGTGTATATTGCGGAATCGGCGCGCCCCGCAAGGGTACGATCGGCTGATATTCGATCAAGGTATTATTGCGCGAGGGTGCTTCTTTGAGTAAATCCTCAATAACCTTTTGCCGCGCGGGTGCAGCGCGTAAGGACTCAAATTGACCGCGCTCGATGCGATTGCCGCCCTTGCGCTGCGCCCGCTGTGCCGCCATTTGCCCCAACATCAGCCAGCGTTCGGCATTACCGCGCGCATCGTTATGTTCAATAACGCCAACGCTGATCGTCAACGCCAACTCATCATTTTTGATCGGCAGCGCGCGCGCGGCAACATTTTGTCTTAACGCATCAGCAAGCGCTAATAAGCGCTCGGTATCCGCTCGTTGAACCAGCAGCGCGTACTCGAAATTCCCCAGCGCAGTTAGCGCATCGGCAGCGTCAATCGTTTCCGCAAAGCGCGCACAGAGTGCCTGATCGAGGCTGTTTTGTGCGAACAGGCCTAACTCGTCTATTAAAGTATCGGCATGATCTAGCAATAGATAAATCAGCGCTTGACCACCGGCAAGTAATTCATTGCTATTAACGCGTTCGGCCTGCTGTTGCAGCAAATCTAAAAACGCCGGGCGGCGATACAGGCCGTGCGTGTCCACCGGTTGTCGCGCTTCGCTCAA
>Ga0105044_10014912_pt1 | contig 10504 bp, 10 predicted proteins | sample MAT01_FD_78092 | JGI IMG/M metagenome (GOLD analysis project Ga0105044, IMG submission 78092) | Freshwater microbial communities from Lake Fryxell liftoff mats and glacier meltwater in Antarctica - MAT-01 | ecosystem: Environmental > Aquatic > Freshwater > Ice > Liftoff microbial mat | place...
CCTTTTGAATCCAGTCACCTCGCTGCCAAATACTGTCATTATCCCAGATAATGAGGGCATTTTAGGGTTGGATTGGCGCCAAAGGCGGTGGATTACTCTGTAGCGATAAAAAACACCCGACTCAGGGTTTGTCATCAGCAGGCCACCGGTTCGAACCCGGTTGCCGGCTCCCTCCGGCCCGTGGACTGAGAGGCGAAAGTGCGGGGCGTTTTTCGTGGACAGCAGGGCGCAGGATATTCGCTAAGTGGCGGTTGTGCGCATCCTTCACACCATTCATACCGTCGATCCGGCCACGGGCGGCACGGCGGAGGCGGTGCTCCAGCTCGCGGCGGCGCACCGGCGGCTCGGGCATGTGGTGGAGATCGCTTCGCTGGATACGGCGGGGCAGCCGTGGATCGCCATGGCGCCGGTGCCGGTGCATGCGCTTGGGCCGGGGCGGGGAAGTTTTGGCTATTCGCCCAAGCTGGTGCCGTGGCTGCGGGAACGCGCGGCCAGCTACGATGTGGTGGTCGCCCACGGCTTCTGGCAGCACCACAATGTGGGCACCGCCGTGGCGCTGCGCGGGAGCCGGACACCCTACGTGCTCTTTGCGCACGGGATGCTGGACGATTGGTTCCGGCGCGCCTACCCGCTGAAGCATCTCAAAAAGTGCGCCTACTGGTGGCTCTGGCAGCACCGGGCCATGGAGGACGCCGCGGCGGTGCTCTTCACCTCGCACGACGAGTGGCGCCGGTCGCACCGCTCCTTTACACCGTTTCGCTGTCGTCGGGAGATCGTGCCGCTGGGCATCGTGCCACCGCCGGGCGACGGAGCGGCGCAGCGGGCGGCTTTCCTCGAGACGCGGCCGGAGCTGCGGGAGCGGCGCATCCTGCTCTTCCTCGGGCGCCTTCATGAAAAGAAAGGCTGCGATCTGCTGGTGGACGCGGTGCGCGCGCTGCGGGCGGAGCCGGAGTGGGCCCCGGGGCCGGACGGGCGCCGGCCGGTCGTGCTCCTGCTCGGGCCGTGTGCGGATGCCGGCTACCGGGCGGCGCTCGAGACGCGGGCGCGCGAAGCGGGGGCTGAGGGCGATGTGCTGTGGGGCGACATGATCTCGGGCGATCTGAAGTGGGGGGCGTTTCACGCGGCGGAGGCCTTTGTGCTGCCGTCCCACCAGGAGAATTTCGGGGTCGCGGTGGCGGAAGCCCTGGCCTGCGGGGTGCCGGCGCTCATTTCCGATCAGGTGAACATCTGGCGCGAAGTGGTGAGCGACGGCGCGGGCTTTGCCGAATGCGACGATCTGGCCGGCACGACGCGGCTGCTGCGGCGCTGGTTGCAGACGAGCGCCGGGGAGCGCGAGCGGATGAGAGCCCGGGCGCGGAGCTGTTTTGCCGGGCGCTTTGCGATCGACCGCGCCGCGCCGCGGCTGCTCGAGGTGCTGCGCGCGGTGGTGGAGCGCCCGGCGGCCTGAGCCGGGGCCTACTGGGCCTCGAACTGCTGCATGAGCCGGAACATCCGGTAGCGTTCGTCGATGTCGCCCTGGGTGAGCGAGCGCAGGCGCTCGAGGCTGAAGGCTTCGACATTGAAGCTGGCGAGCACCGAACCCCAGACGACGGCCTGGCAGAGATCGTCAAACTTCACCTCTCCAGCGCAAGTGCTGGCGAGGTAACCCGCGAGACCGCCGGCAAAGGTATCGCCAGCGCCGGTGGGGTCGTGGATGTCCTCCAGCGGATAGGCGCCGCAGGAGAAGAACTGGGCATTCTCCCCAAAAAGCAGGCAGCCGTGTTCGCCCTTCTTCAGCGCGACGAAGCGCGGGCCCATGCCCTGAATTTTCCGGCCGGCTTTGATCAAGCTGGTCTCGCCGGTGAGCTGGCGGGCTTCGCCGTCATTGAGGATGAGCATATCGACGCGCGCGATGAGTGCCTTGAGATCGTCGAGCGCGATGTTGATCCACAGGTCCATGGTATCCGCGATGACGAAGCGCGGGCGCTGCATCTGATCGAGCACGTGGCTCTGGAGCTTGGGCGCGATATTGGCCAGGAGGACAAAGTGCGCTGTGCGATAGGCCTCGGGGAGCGTGGGCGTGAAGTGCTCGAAGACATTCAGCTCCACGCTGCGGGTCTCGCGGGTATTGAGATCCCACATGTACTCGCCGGACCAGCGGAAGGTCTTGCCCGGCACGATCTGCAGGCCGGTGAGGTCGATGTTGCGGCTGCCGAAGTACTCGATGTGCGGCTTGGGGAAATCGTCGCCGACGATGCCGACGAGATTCACCGGGGCAAAGAAGCTCGCGCTCACGCTGGCGTAGCTCGCCGAGCCGCCGAGCAAGTCGGCATGCTCCTCCACGGGAGTCTTTACGGTATCGAGTGCGATGGAACCAACGACGAGAACGGGTGCGGGCATTTTAGGATTTAGGATTTGGGATTGAAGATTGGCGGATGGGCGCGGCGCGCGGCGGGAGCATTCCACTCTCCACTTTCACCTGGCACTCTCACAGCCGCTCGGCGATCTGCACGGCGTTGAGCGCGGCGCCTTTCAGGAGCTGATCGCCGGCCACCCAGAAGGCGAGGGCGTTGTCGAAGGCGCAGTCGTAGCGGAGGCGGCCGACCTGGCAGTTGTCCTTTTCCGCAGCGTAGAGCGGGAGCGGGTATTCGGCCTTGGCGGGATCGTCCACCACGTCGAGACCGGGGGCTTTGGCGAGCGCCTCGCGGGCGCGATCGATCGAGACCGCCTTTTCAAACTCGGCCGTCACCGCCACCGAATGCGCGCGATAGACCGGCACGCGGACGCAGGTGACGGAAGCCTTGAAGGTCGTGTGATGCAGGATGCGCCGGCCTTCGTTCTGCATCTTCATCTCCTCCTTGGTGTAGCCGGAGTCCAGGAAGCTATCGACGTGCGGCAGCACATTGAAGGCGATCTGGTGCGGATAGACTTTCTTCACCACTGGCCGGCCTTCGGCGATGGCCAGCACCTGTTGGCGGAGTTCCTCGATGGCCTGCGCGCCGGTGCCGCTCACCGCCTGGTAGCTCGCGGCAAAAATCCGGCGCACGCGGAATTCGCGATGCAGGGGGTGGAGCGCCATGAGGGTGATGGCGGTGGTGCAATTGGGATTTGCGATGATGCCCTGATGCTTGGCGATGTCGTCCCCATTGATCTCCGGCACGACCAGCGGCACCTGCGGGTCCATGCGGAAGCAGGAGGAATTATCCACGACCACCGCGCCAGCCTTCACGGCGTGGGGCGCAAATTCCTTCGAGATGCTCCCGCCCGCGCTGAAGAGCGCCACATTCACCCCGGCAAAGGAATTCGCGGTCAGCTCCTGGATCACGATCTCCTCGCCCTGGAAAGGCAGCGTCTTGCCCGCCGATCGCGCGGAGGCGAGGAGCGTGAGTTTGCCGACCGGGAAGCCGCGTTTCTCGAGCGTCTTCATCATCTCGATGCCGACGGCTCCGGTGGCTCCAACGATGGCGACGTGCAGGGGATTGGGCATAAAAGCGGGCGCGCACGGTAGGGGCTGGGGATGCGGGTGGCAAGCGGGCGGTGCAGCGATGTGGCGTTTGAAGTTTGGCGTTTGAAGTTTGGCGTTTTGGCGTTTGGCGTTTGCTGCGATTCGGGCAACGCCAAACTTCAAACGCCAAACGCTAAACGCCAAACGGCGGCACGCCAGCGTTCCACTTCTTCCTTCCCAGCGCGCCATACGGCCCGCTACGAATTTCCGTCCACGCAATGTCCGAGCTTTCTGTCGCTGTCATCGGCGCTTCCAACGACCGTCGCAAATACGGAAACAAAGCAGTGCGCGCGTACGTGGATGCGGGCTACGCCGTGCTCCCGGTGAATCTGAAGGAGGCAACCATCGAAGGGCTGCGGGCGTATCCGACCGTGGATGCGATCGACCGAACGATTGATTTTGTCAGTCTATACGTGCCGCCAGCGGTGGGCTTCAAGCTCCTCCCAGCCATCGCCGCGAAGCATCCCAAGGAACTTTGGCTGAACCCCGGCTCGGAGAGCGAAGACCTCATCGACGCCGCGGCGGGTCTGCATCTGCGGGCGGTGGTCGCTTGTTCGATCGTCGCGCTCGGACGCAGTCCCGCCGAGTTTCCCGATATCTGATTTGCACCCTGACCCTCTCTCCGCCGCCTTTTGAATCCGCTCGTTTCCTTCTTCTCCACCTCCATCGGTCGCAAATGGATCGTCGGCCTCACCGGCATCGCTCTGGTCGGATTCGTCACCGGCCACATGCTCGGCAATCTCCAGATTTTTCTCGGGCCGGAGGCGATCAACAAGTACGCCGCCGCTCTGAAATCGCTCGGCGAACTGCTCTGGGCGATCCGCCTCGGGCTGCTCGGGATCGTCCTCGCGCACATCTACTTCACCATCCAGCTCACGCGTGAAAATCGCGCCGCGCGTCCGGTGAAGTATGCGGTGTCGGGCTATCGGGCGAGCACCCGGGCGTCGCGCACGATGATCGTGAGCGGCCTGATCCTGCTCTGCTTCATCGTCTTTCACCTGCTGCACTTCACCGCGCAGAAGATCGACCCGTCCTTTGCAGATCTCCACGACGCCCAGGGGCGGCACGACGTCTATCGCATGATGATCCTCGGGTTCAAAAACCTCTGGGCGTCCGGCTTCTACATCGTCGGCATGTTTCTCCTCTGCCAGCACCTGAGCCACGGCATCGTCAGCTTTCCGCAGACGCTCGGGTTCAAGAGCAAAAATCTCGAAGGCTTCTGGAAGAAGCTCGGGCCGGCCTGGGCGTGGGCGCTTTTCGTCGGCTACGTCTCGATCCCCGTGGCAGTGCTCGCCGGATACTTTGATTGAAATGACCAATGACCAAGGACCAGAGACCAGGGAATTCACGATGACCGACATCGGACCTCACTCGCAGTTCGGGGCCGGGGCGGCTTGGAAATTCATTGGACATTGGACATTGGTCCCCGGTCCTTCCTGCCCATGAGCACCACCCTCGATTCCAAGATTCCCGCCGGGCCGCTCGAGAAGAAGTGGGAGAGCCACAAATTCAACTCGAAGCTCATCAATCCCGCGAACAAGCGGAAGTATGAAATCCTCGTCGTGGGCTCCGGTCTCGCCGGGGCGAGCGCGGCGGCTTCGCTCGCAGAGCTGGGGTATGAGGTGAAGTGCTTCTGCTATCAGGACTCGCCGCGGCGCGCGCACTCGATCGCCGCGCAGGGCGGCATCAATGCGGCGAAAAACTACCAGAACGACGGCGACAGCGTCTTCCGGCTCTTCTACGATACGCTCAAGGGCGGCGACTTTCGGTCCCGAGAGGCGAATGTGTACCGGCTGGCGGAAGTGAGCACGTCGATCATCGACCAGTGCGTGGCGCAGGGGGTGCCCTTTGCCCGCGAGTACGGAGGGCTGCTCGCCAATCGCAGCTTTGGCGGCGCGCAGGTCTCGCGCACCTTTTACGCCCGTGGCCAGACCGGGCAGCAGCTCCTGCTCGGAGCCTACTCTGCACTGAACCGGCAGATCGCGGCCGGTGCGGTGACGATGTATCCGCGCACCGAGATGCTCGACGTGGTGATCGTCGATGGCCATGCCAAGGGCATCGTCGTGCGCGACATGGTCACGGGTGCGATCACCTCATACGCCGCCGACGCTGTGATCCTCGCCACCGGCGGCTACGGGAATGTCTTCTACCTTTCGACCAATGCGAAAGGCTGCAACGTGACCGCCGCCTGGCGCGCCCACAAGCGCGGCGCCTACTTTGCAAATCCCTGCTACACGCAGATCCACCCGACCTGCATCCCGGTCGGCGGCGACTACCAGTCGAAGCTCACGCTCATGTCCGAGTCGCTGCGCAACGACGGTCGCGTCTGGGTACCGAAGAACAAGGGCGACGCCCGCTCAGCGCGTGAAATCCCCGACGCCGAGCGCGACTACTTCCTGGAACGCAAATACCCGAGCTTCGGCAATCTCGCCCCGCGCGACATCTCCTCGCGTTCGGCCAAGGAAGCGTGTGACGACGGGCGCGGCGTCGGTCCTGGCGGGCTCGGCGTGTATCTCGACTTTGCCGACGCCATCCAGCGGCTCGGTCAGCCCGCGATCAAAGAGCGCTACGGCAACCTCTTTGACATGTACCACCAGATCACCAACGAGAACGCCTACGAGGTGCCGATGCGCATCTATCCGGCGGTGCATTACACCATGGGCGGCCTGTGGGTGGACTACAACCTGATGTCGAATCTCCCCGGCCTCTTCGTGCTCGGCGAAGCGAACTTCAGCGACCACGGTGCGAATCGCCTTGGCGCGAGTGCGCTCATGCAGGGGCTCGCCGACGGCTACTTCGTCGTGCCCTACACGATCGGCAATTACCTCGTCTCCGAACTCGGCAAGAAGCCCGCGACGAACCGGCCGGAATTTGTCGCCACCGAAGCCGCGGTGCGCGAGCGCACGAAGCAACTGCTCGGCATCAAGGGCAAGCGCAGCGTCGATCACTTTCACCGCGAACTCGGGCGCATCATCTGGGACTACTGCGGCATGGCCCGGAGCGAAAAGAGCCTGGCTCGCGCGCTCTCGCAGATCCCGCCGCTGCGCGAGGAGTTTTGGAAAAACGTGAACGTCCCGGGTGAAGGCGAGGCGCTCAACGCGATGCTCGAGAAGGCGGGCCGCGTCGCCGACTTCCTCGAATTCGGCGAACTCATGTGTCTCGACGCTCTGGAGCGCAGGGAGTCCTGCGGCGGACATTTCCGCGAGGAGTACCAGTACCCCGACGGCGAAGCGAAACGGGACGACGAGAACTTTGCGCACGTCGCTGCGTGGGGTTTCAACGGCGAAGGCACGAAGCCCACCCGCCACATCGAGCCACTCGTCTTCGAGACCCTGAAACCCAGCGTGCGCAGCTACAAGTGACCCTTTGCGGAGCGGCCCAGCACAGTTAAACTCCAACCATGATCCTCGACGACCGCTTCCCGGAAATTAAGAAGCTAACCGTGAACGAACGAATCGAACTGTACTGCGAGCTTCAGGACTTGGTGGTTCGAGAGAACGATCTCATCAAACCCGATCCGGAGGTTCTCGCGCTTCTCGAGGAGCGGCATCGCGAGTATCTCGCAAATCCCGATTCCGCGCGCCCTGCCAATGAAGTGCTCGCGCGCGTACGGCAGCGGGTCTGGGAAGCGAAGGGATGGCTGAAGTCGTGCGCAACGATGGACACTCCGAGTGTGTGAAGTCACCGTCCTCCTCGGTGCCGAGATCGAGATGCAGGCCGCCTATGAACGCTGCTGGACCGAGGGTCAGGCCGACGAGATCGAGGGGCGATTTCGTTCCGCGCTCCAGCAACTCGGAAACCATCCTCGGTCTGGCAAACTCTATGCCGGCAGATTCCATCGCCTAGTCGTGAGCCGCACTGACTACGGCTTCTTTTACGTCGTCGAGACGCGCGGCGTAGTCATCCACGCCCTTCTCGATCTTCGGCAATCGCCGGCAAATATCCGCCGACGTCTCGGACTCGACTGATTCTTTTCCCAATGAACCTCCACCTCAAAGTCTGGCGTCAAAAATCCACCAACGCGTCCGGCGAACTGGCCGACGTCGAAGCCCGCAACATTCCGGAAGATTGCTCCTTCCTCGAGATGCTCGACATCGTGAATGAAGACCTGCTTGTGAAAGGCATCGAGCCGATCGCTTTCGATCATGACTGCCGCGAAGGCATCTGCGGCAGTTGCTCACTGACCATCAATGGCGTGCCGCATGGCCCGAGCGAGACCACCACCTGCCAGCTCTACATGCGGAAATTCCAGGACGGGGAGACGATCTACGTCGAGCCCTTCCGGGCCCGCGCCTTCCCGATCGTCCGCGACCTCATCGTCGATCGCAGCGCCTTCGATCGCATCCAGCAGAGCGGGGGATTCATCACCGCGCGCACCGGCTCGGCAAAGGATGCCAATGCGCTGCTCATCGGCAAAGCGGAGGCCGACGCCGCGATGGAAGCCGCCGCCTGCATCGGCTGCGGCGCTTGTGTCGCCGCGTGCCCGAACAGCTCCGCGATGCTCTTCGTCGGGGCGAAAGTCACGCACCTCAGCCTCCTCCCGCAAGGCCAGCCCGAGCGCACCCGCCGCGCGACGGCGATGGTGCGGAAGATGGACGCCGAGGGCTTCGGCAACTGCTCAAATCATCTCGAGTGCGAAGCTGTCTGTCCGGCAGAGATTCCTGCGACCGTCATCACGCGGCTCAACCGCGAATACGTGGTGGCTGCGGCGAAAGAGACCGTCGGGTAGTGCATCTCACGGTCGAGAGATTCACCTGACGATCACTGCTGGGCGGAGTGCGGGGTGCGCGGCGGGCTCCGCGTTCCTATTCGGCAGCGTAGTCGCGAACCACCGCCCTACGGCGGGGCGATCACCTTTACTTGGGGGAAGCGGGCTGGCCGCTGAGCAGCGTGCCGGTCACGTCACCTCATCTGCCCGAGTCACGCCCATGATCTTGATGTGAGGATCGGCAGCGTCGTCCCAAAAGACGATCGCAAAGCGACCGGCGATAGGACCGTCCAGATCGCGCCCTCGCTCGTCGCGGTGGTGGTAATCGACGTGCAACGTCGGATAATCGCGGATCGCTTCAAAGCGCGAGAGCAGAAATTCCCGGTCGCGCCGCTTTCACCCGCCGAGGAATTCGAGAACCTCCGAATCGATCGGCAACCGCGGCTCCACTCCCCGGGCGGTTCGGGGATTTTCTCGACCCGCTCCCTCACTTCCTCGAGCGTCAGCTAGTGTTCTGTCGCGCAAATAAATAGACATCTAAGCGGCCTTCTTGCGCCGACGCGGAGCCGTGCTCCCAGGACTGATTTCTTCGAGTCGTTTGCGGCATCTCTCGTATTTCGCAAGGAGTTCTTCAACCGTCGCCTTCCACACGAAGGGCTTGGCATTTGCGTTGTTTGCCCCAATGAACTCAACGATGGCTTCAATGAGATCAGGAACATTGGCAAAGCTGCCTCTTCGGATCGCTTTGTTGGTGAGTTCGGCAAACCAGCGTTCAACCAAGTTTAACCAGCTCGAACTCGTGGGTATGAAGTGGAGTTTGAATCGCACGTGCTGGCTCAGCCAGCGCTCCACCTTCGGATGCTTGTGGGTGCCATAGTTGTCGAGGATCAAGTGCAGATCCTCGCCCCCATCATACTCCTTGTCCAAGTGGCGCAGGAACTTGAGGAACTCCTGGTGCCGGTGGCGACCGGAGCACTGTCCGGTCACTTTCCCTTTGGCCACCTCCAGCGCCGCGAAGAGCGTCGTGGTGCCGTGGCGAACATCATCGTGCGTCCAGGAGCTCGATCTTCCCCGCTTGAGCGGCAGTCCTGGCTGGGTTCGATCAAGCGCCTGAATCTGACTTTTCTCGTCCACACAGAGCACGATGGCGTTCTCTGGCGGACTGAGATAGACGCCGACGACGTCGACAAGTTTGGGAATGTATTGGGCGTCGCGTGAGAGCTTAAAGCTCTTGTGCCGATGCGGCTTGAGTTCGTGGTCCTGCCAAATGCGAGCGATTGTCGAATGATGGACGCCTTGGGTTTTGGCCATCTGCCGTGAACTCCAGTGGGTCTGTCCACGAGGCTTGGTCGCGAGAGTGGCTTTGACCACCTTGTTAGCCAGGTTGGCGCAGGGCTTCTTGCCTCTGCCGGACTTGATGCTCCAGAGGGCATCAATGCCCTCCGCTCTAACGCGATCACGCCAGAGTTCAGCGGTATGACGGTTTACTGCCACCCGGCTCGCAGCGCTGAGCGCCGAGTGACCTTCGGCAAGCAGCAGCACCAGGCGGCATCGCTTGACTACTTGCTGCGGAGTTCCGTGCGCCTTGATCCATTCCACAAGCTTGGTCCGGGCTTGCTGATCACCGACGAGGAGAGGGCATTGACTGGCCAGTGGCTTCGATAGCCAAGGATTCGCGTTATGTCTATCTATTTACGCGACAGAACACTAGTGGCTAGGGTCGGCGTCGTCCAGGCGCGGGACCAGCTTGCGGAGATGCGCCTCCCACTGTTTTTCGCGCAGCGAGATGAGAAAGGCGCCCAGTTCCCGGCGCGCCGCGTTGTCGAGCGCGGCCGCTTCGCGTTTCAAAGTTTCCAAACTCATGCGCGCACCAGACCACAGTCATCTCCGGGCGGCAATGCCGGTGACACCAGCAAGGCACGTTCGTAGTCATCCTCGTGCGATCCGTCCATCACGGCGCGGCGGTCACCTTTATCCGGAGGAAGCGGGCGGGCCGGGTGCCGACGGGAATGGTGTCGCGCACTTTGAGGGTCGCGGCGGTGACGCAGCACGGTAGTCGTCGCGGGGCGGAAGGAAAGGATCACTGCTTGTAGAGGCGGAAGAATTTTCGGCCTCCCGTTGTCGGCAAGGTGACTGGATTGGTCGCACCGCTCGCGGACGCAAGAGAGCGATTGACGCGCCTTTGGCTCGCCGCAGAGCCGACCGTGAACGCGTATGTCTTCGCGACGGTGCGTGGGTTTCAGGATGCGGAGGATGTGGCACAGCAGGTAGCGCTCACCGCGGCCCGCCGTTTCGACGAATACGATGCGTCA
>Ga0105044_10014913_pt1 | contig 10503 bp, 1 predicted proteins | sample MAT01_FD_78092 | JGI IMG/M metagenome (GOLD analysis project Ga0105044, IMG submission 78092) | Freshwater microbial communities from Lake Fryxell liftoff mats and glacier meltwater in Antarctica - MAT-01 | ecosystem: Environmental > Aquatic > Freshwater > Ice > Liftoff microbial mat | place...
ACCACCAATACCAAGCGAGATGGCACTTCAACAATCGTCAATCATGTACTCGCCATTCGCCAATAAAATAAAATTTGGAATTTCACCTTCTTACTTCCTAATTTTCATGCGTTTGCCCTGGGGACAAGCCCCGCCCCTACACCAGCCCCGAACCAAACCCAAAAAAAATAAAAAAAGGGAAAACTGGTAATTAGAGCTCCGCTGACCCATTCCGATAGTTTTGGATGTGTTGTTGGCATTTACGCTCTTACCCTTATTCTTTCAAGCCTTCAAGCCATTCAAAAGTTGGCGAGATATTTGACAATATAAAAAAAACATTGGAAGATGTAAAACCTTCCATACTTTTACCCGATTTTGAACTTTTAATCCACAATCTCATGAAAAGGTGTCTGCGGGGATTGCCCATTTGAGGCAAAAGCAAAATGCTGCCCACTCCACTTTTTCAATATTGTTTTCCATTCCGATTTTCTTTCATCGCGCCAACACGGTGTGCTGTTGGAAGGTCGCTGCATTCCTCACAAACCTGTTTGGGACGTGTGCCAGTCTTTTATTCAAGTTGAATTTTTTTATTTATTTTTTGCTCATGAAAAGAATTTTTTTACTCCTTCCAAGGCTTGCTTTTTTGATTGCGATCGTCGCAATGATAAGTCTCGCCCTCGCCACAACGGCCACTGCTCAGGCCAACGCATCAACAGCGTCAGAACCGCCCATTTCGACGGAAGACCTCCAACAAGAATCGGATTGGAAGTCCCCCGTGGATTATTCAGCCGTGGTCGCTTCTGAGCGGGCCACTGCCGGGCAAGTACTTGCTTCTCCCACTACAAAAGAATTGGACTTCGCATTGTACACTGCTTACGACAGAATGCTTGCCTACATGGAAGCAGATATGATCGCAGGCGTTCCCATTGAGAAAGTCGCAGAGAACAACTTCTTCAAAGTAACGGAGGAAGCTGCTTCCGACCCCACTTTGACAAACCTGGAAATGGCTGCATTCAATAGCCTGTATGCTTCGTTGGTGGTTATGCTACACCAATGATTTCCAAGTTATAGCGGTCATCAAATGCCAAAGCCTAAGGCCATTGGTTAATCCATTCTTTTCATTCTTTGTAAATAATTGTCATGAATAAAATTTCTACCTTTTTGAAATTGGGCGCACTTGCGCTATTCTGCCTGACGCAATCGGTTAATATCCAAGCACAAACAACACTGATCAACCCCACCGGGGCCGGCGGTTTTGAAAACGGCGCCACCTTTGCCGCCAATGGTTGGACCGAAGTGAACGGCGCTACCAACCAGTGGTTTGTCGGTGCTATCTCCACACCCTCTGCAGGTGCCAACGCTGGATACATTTCGGATAATGTCACTGGTGCAACTTATAATTACAATGTTGGAGTAGCCAGCACCGTGCATTTTTACCGGGACGTTACTTTCCCTGCCGGAGAAGCCAATATTTTGTTGTCCTTCAAATGGAAAGGACAAGGGGAAGTAAGTTTCGACTATTTAACCGTCTATTCCATGCCAACTTCTAATACGCCTACGTTCAATAACCCCGTAGGTGCTTTTCAAAGTTGGTTGAATATACCTGTCTCCTACCCGGGTGCAGTCGTCCACTGTACTCCCCCAAACCTGAACTTTCAAGCTGCTTATCAAACCCAAACCGTTTGCTTGCCGGCGGCATACGCTGGAACCACCCGCCGCCTGGTGTTTATGTTTTCCAATGACGCTTCATTAGGGACACAGCCCCCGGCATCTGTGGATGAAATATCTTTGGTAACCAGTCTTCCTCCTATAGCACCCGCCAACTCACCCACAGCCCTGATACTGACCCCCATTTCTGTTTCCCAAATTAATGGCTCTTTTACCGCAGCAGCTGGTGCACCAGACGGATACCTTACCGTAAGGTATCCTGCCGGAGCAATACCAACCAACCCTGCAAATGGTACGACCTATATAACAGGTGGCGCTCTGGGGCTTGGTACCGTCGTGTCTTCCAGTGCGTTGACAACCTTTAGTGCAACGGGACTTACCCCCAGTACGTCTTACGACTTTTACGTTTATTCCTACAATAGTGCTCCCTGCGCAAGCGGGCCGCTTTACAAAACTACAGCCCCGCTTTTTGGAACTGCCGGAACACCTGCCTGTCCTTCTTTGGCAGCAGGGACTTATACGGTGGGTCCCACGGGCACATACGCTTCCCTGACCGCCGTGACCGCAGCCCTTGCAAACGGCACGGCAGGCCCTGTCATTTTTGAGTTGCAAGCTACCTACCTCAGCACGGTAGAGACCTTCCCGATTACCTTTTTAGGCTCAGCTTGCCCCTATATCGGAGGGGTCACAATTCGTCCGATAGCGGGTGCGGTAGCACTTTCTGTAACGGGCGCAGATGCCACCGGAACGATAAACATCAACGGCGCCAGCAACCTTACGTTTGATGGCCGAGCAGGCGGTGTTGGCCCTTCGCAATTGACCATCGAAAATACTTCGGTGACCGGATATGCCATGCAATTTATCAACGGCGCCAGGTTTAACAACCTTAGATTCTCCACGGTTAGAGGGGTGAATACGGGTACTGCCAGTGGCGTGATCGTGTTCAGCACCACAACGGGGGCATTCGGCAACAGCAACAATACCATTGACAACTGTGATATTCGCGATGGCCTCACTACGCCTACCAACCTGATCTATTGTTTAGGTACTGTAACGAATTACAATACCCAAAACAACAATATCACCATTTCAAACTCCTTAATTCACGACTGGTTCAATGCTACTGCAACCTTGTCCAGCGCGGCCATCAACTTGTCTGTGGGTGGTTCGGATTGGAGCATCACGAACAACAGTTTTTACCAGTCCGTAGCCAGGACCTTTACCATGATCACGGCGACTGAACAGGGCGCTATTTTTATCAATAGTGGCAACCTGACTCCGCCGTTTTCATTCAACTTCACGATTACAGGCAACTTTGTCGGTGGCTCTGCTCCACTTTGTGCCGGCGCGCCTTATACTTGGACTGGCGGTGCCACGGGTGCCATTACGCCCCGGATGATTCGATTCACCTCCTCCATTGGCTTGCCATTTAGCTCGATCAGCAACAACACCATTGCCAATATGGCCTTTACGACTTCGAGTACGGCCGCCGGGCATGCGCTGATTTCACACCTAAACGGCAATGTAGATATTAACAACAACACGATCGGCTCGCAGAGCACCACCGGGAATATCACCTTTACCCTGGCCTCCGCTTCGACAGTGCCCTTCTTTGTGCCGATCTCTACTGGCACAGGCACCTCGGTCAGTATGATCAATATTACCAATAACAATATTGGGAGTATTCTGGTCAACACGACCCTTGCCGGTGCAGTGAGTTTCAGGGTCATTTATGCGCAACCAGCCGCGTTGAGCAAAATCTTTATCAATAACAATATCATTGGTGGCACCGTTGCGAACAGCATAGAGCAACAGACGGGTGGCGCTGTGGCTCAGAACGGGCTGCTGGCGGGTATCCTCATCTTGAACCCCACCATTGGTGATATCATCACAAACAATACCGTCCGCAATTTGACCCAAAACAACACGGCCGTAGGCGGTTTTGTCACAGGCATCAACGTTCAGGCAAGTGGCGGCAGGCATACGATCACGGGTAACACCGTTTCCAATCTAACCACCAACGGAACAAACATTCAAATCAATAACATCGCCTCCGTTGTCGGTGTCAGCATGACAGGGTCGGCCGTTGGTGGCAGCAACATCAGCAATAACACTGTTTTCAACCTGACCAATACAAACACCACGGTGGCGGGATCTATTCAGGGGATGTTTTTTGGAACTGCGCTTGTGCCGCAACAAAACACCATTATATCCAGAAACTTTATCCACAGCATTAACCTGGCCTCCATAACTGGCGGCATGGTTGGCATAAACATTCCCAACACGGGCAATGCGCGGATATTCAACAACATGGTAAGGCTTGGGGTAAATGCCAGCGGTGCTTCCATTACCACCTCCCTGCAGATAACAGGTATCCAAAAAGCTTCCAGCGGCAGCACGAGTATTTTTGCCAATACCGTCTTTATCGGTGGTACGGGCGTAGCCAGCAACGCGGTGAATACTTTTGCATTCCGTAGAACCGTTTCGCCGCTCGTTGGCAATGATACCATGATGAACAACATTTTTTATAATGCTCGTTCTAATGCCAGTGGTACAGGCAAACACTATGCAATAGGTCTGAATGCCGGCGCCACCTTGGCGGAAGACTACAATGACTTGTTTGTTGATGGCGTAGGCGGTGTGCTGGGCTTATTCGTTGCCGCCGATCAGGCAACGCTGGGTGCTTGGCAAACAGCAGCGAATCAGGACTGGAACTCTGTTTCCGGGGATCCAAAATTGATCAACCCCAACGGCACTTCAGCAACAGTAGACCTGCACATACAGGCCGCCTCGGCAACGGTTGTTGAACAGGGCGGCTACAACCTGCCCCCCCTTACACAAGACTATGATTTGCAAGCCCGCGCCGGACTGACCCCCGTGGACATTGGTGCTGACGCAGGCAACTTCCTGCTGCTTGACAAAACGCCTCCTGCAATCTATTACAATACGTTGACCTATACTTGTGGTACGGGCGACCGGACGATCACGGGTGTAAATATCACCGATGCAACGGGCGTTCCTTTGCTTGGAGCACTTCGCCCCAAAATTTACTACAGGAAAAATGCAGGTGCTTATTTCTCTCAGTCCGGCACCAATACAGGAGGCACTGCTTTTAATTCAACCTGGGACTTTACCATTGTGGCGGCAGACATGGGCGGCCTCGTGGCGGGTGATGTGGTTTCTTATTATATCATCGCACAAGACAACGCTGTGCCCATCAATATTGGATCAAACGCCCCTGGTGCGGTGGCTACCGATGTGAATACGGTCACGATCCAGCCAGTTACGCCGGGTACCTATACCATAAACGCCACATCTTTGAATGGCACTTATACCGTTGGGGTTGGGGGCGCTTACACAACGCTCACCGCGGCTGTTGCTGCTTACAACACAGCATGTATCACGGGAGCTGTTTTGTTCTCCCTGATAGATGTCAACTATCCAACGGAGACATTCCCGATCACGATCAATGCCAATCCTTATGCCAGCTTGGTCAACACATTGACCATTAAACCGGCAGCAGGTGTTACTGCAACGATTACGGGAACGACCACCCTTGCCCCACAGGGTATCATTGTTTTAAATGGGGCTGACTGGGTGACCATAGACGGTAGCAACGGCAGTGTAGCGAATACCATTTGTCCGCCTTCCAATGCAAGCCGCGACCTGACCATTACCAATCTCAGTACCAGCACGGTGAGCGCTGTCATCTGGCTGCAGGCGGTGGTTAACACGAATCCCGTTAACGGTGCAACCAACAATACCATCCGAAATATCAACCTCGTAGGTAGCGGAAATACAGGGACATTGTTTGGCATTGGCATGGGGTCGGCCACCACGGGCATCAGCACCGCGAGTCTGGGCGCTGGTAACAACAACAACAGTTTCATCAACAACAACATTAGCAAGACGACCTACGGCATTTATACCCAAGGCCCGAACCTGTCCAATAAAAACACGGGTAATGTGATTGTTCTAAACCTGATTAATACACCTGCACCAAACAACTGTAGGCTTGGCGGCATCTGGGCCGGGTTTGAAGACGGTATCCAGATCAATGGCAACAGCATTTCCGAACTCACCTCTATCCCGGATATATTTGGTATTGCGCTTGGACTGACGGCTTTATCCACATCAGCCTTCATCGGAAACGAAGTGACCAATGCCACCGTAACCAACAACAAAATCGGAACGGTTATCTGCACAGGTACCTTCTCCGCATCGGGTATTACGATCGCCAATGCGCTCACGGGCACGAATACGATTGCCAATAACATGATCAGCGGCGTATTTGCAAACGGTACTGCCGGCGACTTTGCTTCGGGCATTTACGCTGGCGGAGGCCAGGGATCAACCACAAGGATTTACTATAATGCTGTTTCGTTGAGCAGATCCGATATTTTGACTGGCTCCGGGCCGAATTATGCTTTGGCAATCGGAGGTGTACAGCCTACCGTTGATGTTCGAAACAATATTCTTTCTTCCACTGGAAACAACGGTACGGGAGTCAACGTTGCGATTGGTTTGGCTTATACAGGCACTACGGGCAACTACCAAAACCTGACCTCCAACTTCAACGACCTGTTCGTGAGTGGTACAGGTTCGGCTGTTGGTGTTACTGGTTCCCTGGCTTCTACTTCTGGCGTTCCAACGGCGCCGGGTACTTACAGAACTACGCTGGCAGCCTGGCAAACAGAAACTGGCCGCGACGGGAACTCATTCAACGTCGTGCCCAACTTTGTCTCTGGTACGGACCTGCACTTGACTGCCACCACGAATCAGTGTATAGATGGCGGCGGCACACCGATCGCTGGCTTCACTACGGACATTGATTGCCAAGTTCGCAATGCTACAACTCCTGATATTGGTGCGGATGAATTTACCAATCCTAATTTGACGCTTACCACCTCTGCCAACAATCAATGTGGCGGAACCCCGGTTACTTTAACGGCTACGGGCGGAGGCACTTATCTCTGGAGCACAGGTGCTACCACGGCGGCCATTTTGGTCAGCCCTTTGGTTAACACGACCTATACCGTTACGGTGACCAATGGTACTTGTACAGACGTGATGTCCATTTCTATAACAGTGCTTTCTGCACCTGCACTGAGCTCTATAAATACGCCGCCATCCGGTTGCACGTCGTCCAATGGTTCTATTAACCTGACGGTAACTCCGGCAGGACAACCTTACACCTATGATTGGGCAGACCTTCCAGGGGCAAACGATCCAGAGGACAGAGCAGGCTTGCCGCCAGGATTATATAGCGTTACTGTTACCAATACCTCAACCGGCTGTACAAAATCACTCGCGGTTGACTTAACTGCAGGATGCCAGTGTCCAACCATTCCGAACCTGAGCGCAACCCCTGCAAATGCAGCTTGTGCGGGTGCAACTTTTACACTGACTTCCACCATGTTGACGGGTATGGGCGGTATCTACGGGATAACGTTTAAATCCTTCCTGGTGCCTACCGCTACGCCATACGTGGGTGGCACGGTGCTCGCTACAGTGACCAATGCCAACCTGACGGGCGGTGGCACGATTGCTACGGCAAACGTTTCTATTGCTACGGCTAACACTTACTTCATTTACGCAATTCTCGACCAGCTTCCAGGCGATCCTTTGTGCCGCCCATCGTTCACGATTACGTATGTCGTGAATCCTTTGCCTGTAGCAGCCACCACGGTGACGGAAACTTCCGGCCTTGCCAACAACGACGGCATCATTTGCGTGGGTGCTTCTGCAACGATTACGGCAACCCCTGCAGCTGGCGTAACCTATTCTTGGAGCACCGGGGCCGTCACAGCAGCTATTACTGTTACGCCACTGGCAACTACAACCTACACAGTTACAGTCACCACTGCAGCAGGTTGTACGGCCACCGCTTCCCGCATCATCACGGTCAACGCACTGCCTACGCAATTTAACGTGACGGGGGGCGGTTTGCTTTGTAACTCGGACAACGTGGGTCTTCCAGTAGGCTTAAGCGGCTCGCAGGCGGGCGTCAACTATCAGTTGTTCCGTAACGCAGTTGCTGTAGGCGCGCCCGTGGCCGGTACAGGTGCTGCTATCTCGTTTGGCCAGTTCCTTATAGTGGGTACTTACACTGTGACAGGGACGAACACGGCCACTGGGTGTTCAAATCCTATGAACGGCTCGGTTACAATAGGCACTTTCAACTGCGCACCGGCCATCTCTGACCCCTGCGTTTGCCTGAACAATGCCACAACCTTGTTTGACGGCCAGTTTGGCGAGGTGATCAAAATTAATGCGCCGGGCACACAAACCTGGACGGTAACTGCCGTCAATGGTCTGTACAAGGATCCGAATGTGGCGCCTCCTTCTGCACCGTTACCGATTACGTTGGGCACAATAATGACCAATTTGGGCGCTGCGATGAATATGTTTGAACTCAGGGGCCGTCACATAGATGCCATTGGGTATTCGATTACGTTGAGCAACGGAGCGGGCACCTCCCTTTCGATCAGCAATTCCTGCAGCTATCCCAACCCTTCCATAACCTCCGACCTGAGTGGTGATTTCTGCCTGTTCTCCGACCCGGTCAACCTGACAGGTAACCCCGGCGACGCAAATATCGTGAGCCAGGGCTTCACGATCAATGGTGTGCCAGCCATACAGTTCAATCCCGGGCAAGGAGTTGGCCAATATCTCATTACCTATACAGTGAACGGCGGGGTTCCGAAGGCATTTGGCCCGAACGACCCGGGCTGCACCCAGTCGGTGAGCACCTTCGTCAACGTGATCACTACGCCGACCAACATTGTTTGCAATGACCTGGTGAACATTTCGCTGGACGCGGACTGCACTGCGGACATCCTGCCGGACGACATCCTGGAGGGAACCTATGGCTGCTTCGATGACTACATCGTCGAAATTGACAAAAGCATCCCTTACGGCAACGGCCCCTGGCTGCCCGGCACAGTGACAATCGCCGATCTTGGCAAGACCTACCAGGTTCGTGTAACGCACCTGGTGAGCGGCAACAAATGCTGGGGCAATGTCAAGATAGAAGACAAATTGCCACCTGTGCTTTCCTGCGAGAATTTTGAAATCCCCTGCAATACGCCCAACCTCAGCCCCGCATACCTCCAAAACGTGTTGGGCATCGCTATAGCCTTCCCTTCCTACACAGATTGCCAGGCAGTTACGTTGACCTGGACGGACACGGAGACGGATCAAAACTGCGCCTCCGGCCTTACGAAGATCATCACGCGCAAGTGGACAGCGACGGACGGCAGCGGCAATTCCGCCACCTGCGAGCAGCTCATCGGCTTGCTCCGTCCAGGGGCGAACGACCTGAGCTTGCCGCCGAGTTACGACGGCTTCCAGGCCCCCGGCTTCGTGTGCGGCAGCGCCTACCCAACACCAGACTGGATTGAAAGCCAGGGCCTTCAGGGCTACCCCTGGGTGTTTGGCCGGCCCGAGGGCTGCAACATCAACTATACATTTAATGATGTGCTGATAGACGTTTGTGACGGAACCTACAAAATCGTTCGGGCATGGACCTTGCTCAACTGGTGCCTTGGTCAGGTGATCCATTACGATCAGGTCATCAAGGTAGCGGACGAAGAAGCGCCTGCCATGACTTGCCCGGGCAATACCACGGTCTCGGTTGATCCATTTACCTGCTGTGGCACCATTAATCTGCCAGACCTGATCGTAGAAGACAATTGTTCGCGGGTGAACAAGATCAGCGGTATGGTGACCACATTTGACGCGGAAACAGGAGAGCAGACTGGGATGTACACCTTTGGCGGCACGCTTACGAACTTTCCCGGCAACAACTGGTGGGACCTGGACACGCTTGCGGTCTTTGGCTACACCCCTTGCCTGCCCATAGGCACCCAGACCGTGATGTATCGTGTGGAAGACGACTGCGGCAATGCGCGCAGCTGTACCTTTAAACTGAAGGTGGAAGACCTGGTGCCCCCGGTAGCCGCTTGTGATCATTTCACGACCGTAGGGCTTACAAACAACGGAGAAGCCGAAGTGAATGCGACCACTTTTGACGATGGCTCCTACGACAACTGTTGCCTGCAAGACCTTACTGCGGCGAGAATGTCGTCGAACGGATGTGGCAGTACGAGTTTTGGGCCTATCGTGACCTTCTGCTGCGAGGATATCGGCGATACGCTGATGGTCATCTTCCGTGTCACCGACTGCAACGGAAACACCAACGACTGCATGGTGTTGGTAGAAGTGCAGGACAAGGTAAAGCCAGCTTGCTTGCCACCTGCACCGGTCACCGTTAACTGCGAGAACTTCGACCCGAGCCTCTGGGCTTACGGCAAGGCTCAGGTGTTCGACAACTGCTGCCTCGACACTTCCAAAGTGTACCAGGGCCAGGAGGGCCTGACGCACACGGTGAACTACTCCTTGTTCGACACCGTTTGTAACAAGGGCACGATCACGCGGACGTTCCGGGTTTTTGACTGCGCGAACAATTCGAGCCAATGTACCCAGCGCGTGTTCGTGACGTACGAGCAGGACTACTTCGTGAAGTTCCCGAACGACGCCATCGTTACAGTTTGTGACGGTACCGGGGTGTACGGCGAGCCAACGTTCTTCGGCGAAGATTGCGAACTTTTGGGCGTTTCCTTCGAAGACGAGGTGTTCACGGTAGTGCCAGATGCCTGTTTCAAGATCGAAAGGACCTGGACGATCATCAACTGGTGCACTTTCAACCCGAACCTTCCTTGCATAAACGTTCCGAACCCGAACCCGAACCCAATCACGAACAGCCCGGCCAACCTTCCTGGCCCGACCGTTTCTGAGTGTGGCACTTTGCCACCATGGGCACCCACGGTGGTTCGTATCAACCCGTCCGACCCC
>Ga0105044_10014914_pt1 | contig 10503 bp, 11 predicted proteins | sample MAT01_FD_78092 | JGI IMG/M metagenome (GOLD analysis project Ga0105044, IMG submission 78092) | Freshwater microbial communities from Lake Fryxell liftoff mats and glacier meltwater in Antarctica - MAT-01 | ecosystem: Environmental > Aquatic > Freshwater > Ice > Liftoff microbial mat | place...
AGACCGCCTCCGCCCATTACTTTCAGCGATCCTTCACTACGGCTTGGTTCGCAAAGCCTCCCAAGCCTCCGTTCAGGATGACGGCCTTTTTTTCATTCCCACCACGGTGCCGCTTTCCGCTTTCCACCCTCGCCTGAGACCGCCAGATTCCGCGCGTGAGCTACACGGTTTTCGCCCGCAAATACCGCCCGCAGACCTTCGATGAAATCGTCGGCCAGGACCACATTGTCCGCACGCTGAAGAACGCCATCGCGCAGCACCGGCTGGCGCAGGCCTATCTTTTCGTCGGCCCGCGCGGGACGGGCAAGACGAGCACGGCGCGCATCTTCGCGAAGGCCCTGAACTGCATCAACGGGCCGACCGCGGACCCGTGCGGGGTCTGCGACATGTGCCGGGAGATCGCCGAGGGGACTTCGCTGAACGTGATGGAATTCGACGCCGCCTCGAACACGCAGGTGGATAAAATCCGTGAGATCATCATCGACAATGTGAAGTACATGCCGACCGGCGGCGCGAAGTACAAGCTCTACATCGTGGACGAGGTCCACATGCTCTCGAACTCGTCCTTCAACGCCCTGCTCAAGACGCTCGAGGAACCACCCGCGCATGTGAAATTCGTCTTCGCCACGACGGATGTGCAGAAGGTGCCGACGACGATCATCTCGCGCTGCCAGCGCTTCGATCTGCGGCGCATCCCGGCGCCGGAAATCGCGAAGCATTTGCTCTACATCGCAGGGAAGGAAAACCTCGCGCTCGCGCCCGCGGCGGCGGAGACCATCGCGCGCGGCGCGGAAGGCGGGCTGCGGGACGCGGAGTCGATGCTCGATCAGCTCGTGGCGTTTTGCGGCAGCGAGATCGGCGAGGAAAACGTGCTGGAGGTCTTCGGCTTCACCAGTCAGCAGACGGTCGCGGCGCTGTGCGAACACTTGATCGCTGGCGAGTCGTCGCAAGCGCTGGCGGTGATTCACGCGCAGGCGGAAGCCGGCAAGGATCTGAGCCGCCTGATGGCCGATCTCATCGCGCACTTTCGCAATCTCCTCGTGATGCAGCACGATCCGCAGGGTGTGCAGGATGAATTGAGTGCGGAAGCCGCGGCGGCGCTCGCCGGGCAGAGCGGACGCATCACCACGGACAAACTGCTGGAACTGATCGAGCAGTTCGCCCAGGCGGAAGGCCGGATGAAATGGGCGGCGAACAAGAAGATGCATTTCGAGATCGCAGCGATCCGCGCGATCCAGACGCTCGGCCAAGCGACGCTGACGGAGGTGCTCGAGACCTTGACGGCGATCCGCGGCGGCGGCGCGGTGCCGGAGAAAGGCGGAAGTCGGAGGGCGGAAGTCGGAAGTCCGCGCCCCGCGCCGGCTCCCGCCGTGAAAGCGGAAACGCCCGCGCCGCGCGCTTCGCTGAGCGCGGCGGTCGCGGCTTCGCTCGGGGAGAAAAAGGTCGCACCGGCGCCGGTCGCGCCGGTCGCGCCGCCCGCGCCAGCGGCGGCGGTGCGCGAGGAACCACCCGCGAAGGCTGTGGAGAAGCCAGTCGCCGCAGCACCGGCGGTTTCCGCTGCGGAGCTTTGGCCGCAGTTTGTCGCACGCGTGCGGAAGGAGCGCCCGCTCATTTCCAGTTGGATCGAAGCCGGCCAGTTGGTGGATCTCACCCACGGTCTCGCCATCGTCGCGTTTCCCCCCGACGCCGCCCTGTCCATGGAATCCTGTGAGCGCAGCAACAACCGCCAGTTCATCGAGAACCTGCTCGCCGAACTCGCCGGCCAGGCGATCACGCTCAAGTGCGAAAAGCGCGCCGGTCTCACCGTCGAAAAAGTCGCTTCGGCCGAAGTCAAAATCGAACCGCCGCCCGACCCGATGGCCGCTTTCAAAGACGACCCGCTCATCCACAAGGCGCTCGAAATCTTCCAAGCCGAGATTCTTTGAAAGAAGTTGAGAGTTGAAAGTTGAGAGTTGAGAGCCGCGGGGCTTCAATCCAACTCGCCTCAACCAAACCACGCGCAGCGTTTCATCCTCTCAACGACCAACTCTCAACTCTCAACTTTCCATGAACCTCAAAAAAATGATGCAGCAGGCCGCGAAGATGCAGGAGCAGATGCAAAGCGCGCAGGCCGATCTCGCCGACAAATCCGTCACCGCCACGGCCGGAGGCGGCAAAGTGACCGTGACCGCCAACGGCGCGGGCGAAGTCACCGCGATCAAGATCAGCAAGGAAGTCGTGGATCCCGAAGACGTGGAAATGCTCGAAGACCTCATCCTCACGGGCGTCCAGAAAGCCATCGCGGAAGCCAAGGCGCTCGCCGAAGCCGAAATGGGCAAGGTCACCGCCGGCCTCGGCCTGCCGCCTGGCATGGGCTTCTGAGCGCTGCCGGTCTTCCACGGGCATGGCGGCACCGCGCAGAGAACGGCTCCTTCCGCGGGCATCTGACCGCGCCCCCACCGTGCCCGAAAGCGGCGGCGCGCCACTTCGCCTTTCCTCCATTTTTCGCCTCGCAGCAGCGGCGCTCCTCACCCTCGCGATGGCCGTCGCCGCGCCGGGGCAGGAAAAGCCCGCCGCTCCCGAATCCGGGCCGGTCCTGACCATCGCCGAGTTTCAGAAGACCAGCGCCCTGTGGGTGAAAACGCCGGCGCGCGTGCGCGGCACGGTCACAGGATTTTGGGGCGATGCGTTTTTTCTCGAAGGCGAGTCGGGGGCGATGTTCGTTTTCAACAACCTCCGCAAAGGCAGCCTCCGCATCGGCGACGCCGTCGAGATCATCGGCCCCGCCGTTCTCGGCGGCACCAGCGCGCACCTGCAACTGGAGGATGTGCGCGTCATCGGCCCCGGCGCGCAACCGGCGGCGAAGCCGGTCACCATTCCCGAGGCGCTCTCCGGAAAATACGACGCGCACCTCGTCCGGATGAGCGGGCGCGTGGCGACGGAGAAAACCCCATTTGGTGCGGATCGTTCCGTCCTCCTCGAAGCGAACGGCACAAATTTCAGCGCTGAATTCATCGGCCAGCCCGACAGCCTCCCGTGGCCCAAGCTCCTCCCCGGTCAGCCCGTCGAGACCTTCGGCATTCTCTCCGTCCGCGGCCGGGGCGACAGCAGCCCTGTCCCGCTCCGTGTCCTCCTTCGCTCCCACCGCGACATCGCCGCCCTCGGCCCGCAGCCGTGGTGGATGCCCCCGCGCCTTTACCGCATTTTCGCCCTCGGCCTGATCCTCCTCGCGGCGGGTCTCGCCTGGGGTCTCCTGGTGCGCCGGCAGGTCCGGTCACGGGCGGAAAAAATCCGCGCGCACTTTGAGCGGGAAACCGCCGCCGCGCAGCACTCCCGCGAACTCTTCGACAGCGCCATCGACGTCATCCTCACCCACGATCTCGCGGGCCAGATCACCGCCTTCAACCCCGCCGGAGAGCGCCTCCTCGGCTGGAGCGCCGCCGAAATCATCGGCCGCAACATCGCTCTCCTCCTCGCCCGCGAAGAGCGCGAAACGACGGGCGGAATCACCGTTCAGGCCTCCTCGCTCGCCGGTGAAAACGGCGGCGTCTTTCAGCTCGATCTCCTCGCCCGCGATGGCCGCCGCATCCCTGTCGAAATCAGCTCATGGACGGAATTTCGAGACGGCCGCGCCATCGGTCGCCACGCCATCTGCCGCGACCTCACCGGCCGGCGACGCGACCAGGAGGAGCGCGCCCAGCTCGACCGCAAACTCCAGGAAAGCCAGAAGCTCGAAAGCCTCGGCGTCCTCGCCGGCGGCGTCGCCCACGACTTCAATAACCTCCTCACCAGCATCCTCGGCAACGCCAGCCTCGCCCAGATGGATTCTGCCCCGGATGCGCCCGCGCAGCCCTGCCTCCGCCAGATCGAGATCGCCGCCGAACGCGCCGCCGGGCTCTGCCAGCAAATGCTCGCCTATTCCGGCCAGGGCCGCTTCGTCGTCAAGCGCGCCGACCTCTCCGCCCTCGTCCGCGAAAACACCGGGATCCTCCGCGCCTCCGTCAACCGCAAAGCCGCCCTCGATCTCCGCCTCGCCGACGCCCTGCCCGCCACCATCGCCGACGTCACCCAGATGCGGCAGATGCTCATGAACCTCGTCGTCAACGCCGGCGAAGCCCTCGGCGACAATGCCGGCACGATCACCATCACCACCGGCACCACCCAGGCCACGCGCGCGGACTTCACCGCCTCGCATCTTTCGCCCGACCTCCCCGAGGGCGAATACGTCTTCCTCGAAATCGCCGACACCGGCTGCGGCATGAACGCCGACACCCGGTCAAAACTCTTCGACCCCTTTTTTAGCACGAAATTCACCGGCCGCGGCCTCGGCCTCGCCGCCGTCCTCGGCATCGTCCGCGGTCATCGCGGCGCCATCCGCGTGACCACCCAGCCCGGCACCGGCAGCACTTTCCGCGTCCTCCTGCCCAGCACCGGCACGCCCTCGCTCCAGGCTGAACTCCCCTTCCCCGCCACCACCCGCAGCGCCGGGATCATCCTCCTCGTCGATGACGATGAGCAGATCCGCACCTCCACCCGCCGCATCCTCGAAAACCTCGGCTACGACGTGCTCACCGCAGTGGACGGCCTCGATGCCGTCGAGCAAGTCCGCCGCTCCGGCCCCCGTCTCCGCGCCGTCCTCCTCGACCTCACCATGCCGCGCCTCGACGGAGCCGAAACCTTTCGCAAAATCCGCGAACTCCAGCCCGACCTGCGTGTCCTGCTCATGAGCGGTTTCGCCGAGCAGCAGGCCATCGCGCGCTTCGCCGGCCAGGGCCTCACCGGCTTCCTCCAAAAGCCCTTCAAGCCCGACCATCTCCGCGAAAAACTCAACGCCGTCCTCAGCACTCCCGCGCCGGTCTGACGGTTCCTCCTCCTACCCCGCTCGCATGCCCACCGCCGAAGTCGAAACGCTCCTCGAATTTCTCCGCTTCCCCAGCATCTCCACCGACCCCGAGCGCACGGCGGACGTGGCCCGCTGCGCTCACTGGCTCGTCGCCCAACTCATCGCGAGCGGCTTGAAAACCACGCTCCATCCGACCGCCGGGCACCCCATCGTCATCGCGCGCAATGACCACCAGCCGGGCCGCCGCACCGTCATGATCTACGGCCATTACGACGTGCAGCCCGTCGATCCGCTCGAGCTCTGGGACTCGCCGCCCTTCGAGCCCCGCATCGAAAACGGCGTCGTCTTCGCCCGCGGCTCCACGGATAACAAAGGCCAGATCCTCGCCCACATCCTCGGCATCGCCGGCACGCTCCGCGAAAAGGGTGAACTGCCCGTGAACCTCATCGTCCTCGTCGAGGGCGAGGAGGAAATCGGCAGCGCGCATCTGGAAGAATTCCTCACCGCGCATCGCGACGAACTCCGCTGCGACCTCATCGCCATCTCCGACACCGGCATGATCGCGCCCGGCGTCCCCACCTTCACCTACGGCCTGCGCGGCATCGGCGCGCTGGAGATCAAAGTCACCGGCCCGGCCACCGACCTCCACTCCGGCATCTACGGCGGCGCGGTCGCCAACCCCGCCACCGCCGTCGCCCGCCTCATCGCCAGCCTGCATGACGTGGACGGCCGCATCGCCGTGCCCGGTTTCTACGATGGCGTCGCGCCACTGGAAAAGTGGGAACGCGAAGCTTGGGCGAAACTGCCCTTCAGCGACGCCGACCTCCTCGCCGTCACGGGCTCGCCCGCCCTTTTCGGCGAAGCCGGCTACACCAGCCTGGAGCGCACCTGGGCGCGCCCCACCGCCGAGGTGAACGGCCTCGGCGGCGGCTTCCAAGGCATCGGCACCAAAACCGTCCTGCCCCGCGAAGCCTTTGCCAAGCTCACTTTCCGGCTCGTCCCCGGCCAGCAGCCCGACGACGTCATGGCCAAAGTGAAAGCGCATCTCACGGCGCAATGCCCCGCTGGGGTGCGGCTCGAAATCACCGGCGGCCACGCCGCCTCGCCGTACGTCACCGACCCCACGTCACCTGGCGGCCTCGCCGCGCAGCGCGCCCTCCGCACCGCCTTTCCCGGCAAAGACGTGGCCCTCATCCGCGAAGGCGGCAGCATCCCGATCGTCAATACCTTCAAGCGCGTCCTCGGCGTCGAAAGCCTCCTCCTCGGCCTCGCCCTCCCCGACTGCCGCGCCCACGCGCCGAACGAAAACTTCCCGCTCGAAAATTTCCACGCCGGCATCCGCCTCAACCGCGCCCTTCTCGAAGAACTCGCCACAGCCGGGTCATGCCGCGCGCCCGATTTCCTGCAGTGAGAATCCTCCTCCATTTCCTGTGCGCGCTCGCGCTCACCGCCACGTCGCTCAGCGCCACCGGGGAGACGACGAAGCCGAAAAAGCGCGGCGGTTTCACCGGCGAAAAACCCACGGCGACCGAAGACGGCGAGCCTCTCATCAAGCCCTTCGCCACTCCTCCTCCCGCCAGGAAAAAGAAACTCCCCGCAACAACCGGAAAGGCCACGCCTGCACCGACGAAAAAGAAGACCGCCCCCGCGCAGGACGACGCGAAAGACAGTCCCGCCGTTCCCGAAAAGAAAAATTCTCCCGACGAAGAAATACCGTCCAAACCAACCCCCGCCGAGCTGCCGAAAAAGGAACATGCACCCGCGGCCACGCTCGAACCCGGCGAACTCACCGAATTCAACGATCAGCCGCCCCGCGTCCAGCAGCTCCTCACCGCCGCCCTCGCGCTCACCAAACTCAACCTCACCTACACCTACGGCAGCGCCGATCCCGCGCAGGGCGGCATGGATTGCAGCGGCACGATCTACCATCTCCTCCGCGAGCAAGGCTTCAAAGACGTGCCGCGCGATTCCAGCGGCCAATACGTCTGGGCGCGCAAGACCGGAAAATTTTTCGCCGTCGTCAGCACCAAGGCCGAGAGCTTTGAATTCAAGGAACTCCAACCCGGCGACCTCATGTTTTGGACCGGCACCTACGCCACCGGGCGCGACGTCCCGATCAGCCACGTCATGCTTTACCTCGGCCACGAAAAGAAGACCGGCCAGCGCGTCATGTTCGGCGCCAGCGACGGCCGCACCTACGCCGGCATCCAGCGCTGGGGCGTCAGCGTCTTCGATTTCAAAATGCCCAAAGCCGACCCCGCCACGCCGGACAAGCGCGTGGATTTTGTCGGCTACGCCCGCATCCCCGCCCTCCGCGAGGCCGCGCTGGGCCCCGCGACCTCCGCAGCCGAAGCGCCCGCCAAGGTCTCCGACTCCCCGCCAGCTACGCCCAAGCCTCCCGCGAAACGTCCGCGAAAAAACAGGTAGGGCAGGTTCTATTTAATCCGTCGCAGTAGGTGCCTGGGGAATGGCATGCAAACCTCCAGCCGTGATTTGCGGGAGCGCGTCGTGGCGGCGCGTCAGGACGGCCAGAGCGCCCAGGAGATGACTTATTCGGAAACGTGCGCCTATCCGCAGTTTTGTTCCACCCACCGCAGGTAAGCCGGCAGGCCATCGGTCACCCGCAGCGCCAGCACTTCCGGCACCTGATACGGATGCAGCGCCCGCAACCGCGCCTCCAGCATCTGGTAGCTGCCGATCACCGTCTTGAAAATGACCAGCACCTCCGCGCCCGTCTCCACCTTCCCCTCCCACCGGTAGATCGACTCCACGCCCGGCAGGATATTCCCGCACGCCGCCAGCTTCTCCGCGACTAGCGCACGCACTGCCGTGCGCGCAGTTTCGAGATCGGGCCAGGTCGTGAAAACAGTGATGACTTCTTCGGCCATTTCGGAAGTTGAGAGTTGTTAGTTGAGAGCCGCGATGAGCGTGCGGGAGATTTTTGGAGGAAGGGAGGTGCAAAAAACTCAACGCGGCGCGCCGCAGAAAAGTCGCGCGGCTCTCAACTCTCAACTACCAACTCTCAACTTTCTGCAAGCGCCCGCTGCCGCACGATCCATCCGCCGCCCACCACTTCATCCCCGCGATAGCACACCGCCGCCTGTCCCGGCGTCACCGCCCGCTGCGGCGTGTGCAGGCGCACGCGGGCCTCGCCGTTCTCGCCGGGGAAAACCGTCGCCGTCGCGCCGGGATGCGCGTAGCGGATCTTCACCGTGACCTCAAACGGCTCATCCGTCGCGCCATGCCACAGGCAGTGGTCGATCGTGAACTCATCCGTCACCAAATCCTCCGCCTCGCCCACGATCACGCGGCTCGTCGCCGGGTCGATGTCGATGACATACATCGGCCGCGGCGAACCGCCCGGCAGCCCTTTGCGCTGGCCGATCGTGAACATCTCGATCCCCTCGTGCTCCGCCACCCGGTTCCCCTCTTTGTCGTAAATCCCACCCGGATGAAACTCCCCCTCACCCATGTGCGATTTCAGGAACGCCTTGTAGTCATTCCCCGGCACGAAACAAATCTCCTGGCTGTCCACCTTGTCCGCCGTCTTCAGCCCGAGCTGCCGCGCGGTGGCGCGAATCTCCGTCTTCTCCATCCCGCCCAGCGGCGTCAGCGCCCGCGCGAGCTGCGCCTGCCGGAGACTGAAAAGAAAATACGACTGATCCTTCCGCGGATCGCGCCCCTTCCTCAATACCGCGCGGTCAGCGCGGTGCTCGATGATCGCGTAGTGCCCCGTGGCGATGTATTCCGCGCCCAGCGCCTTCGCCTTCCCCCACAGATTGCCAAACTTCACCTTCTCATTGCACATCACGCACGGGTTCGGCGTCCGGCCCTTTTTGTACTCGTCGGTAAAGTAGTCGATCACCAGCCGCTCAAAGTTCTCCCCCTCGTCGATGACGTAATGCGGCACCCCCAGCGCGTGCGCCACGCCCCGCGCATCGGCGATGGCTTGCGGCCCGCAGCACTTGTCCTCCGCGCGCGAGATGCAGTCCTGCGGCCAGACCTTCATCGTCACGCCCACCACGTCGTAGCCCTGCTCCTTCAGCAGCCAGGTCGCCACGCTCGAATCCACCCCCCCGCTCATCCCCACGACCACGCGCCCGCGTTTCGCGGATTGCTGGCTGGTGGATGATAGATCGGTGGAGTTCAAAGCGGCGCGCATCTTTCACCGGCCAGGCGCGACTCTCAACCGGAAATTCCGCACAGGCGCTCCCGCGCCGGGTTACCCCGCCATCGCCGCACTCGCCAGCCGTTGCACGGCGGGCAGGCGCGCGAGAAGCTGCGCGCGCAAGGCCGGTGCCTCGCGCACGAGTTGCGCTGCGCGCTCGCGCGGTTCCCGCCCGGTCACCGGCAGCGGCAGGATCCAGTCTTCCACCCCGAAGAGCCCGAAGACGCCGCGCACCTCATCCTGATACTCGATCGCCCTCACCGGTACCGCCTGCCCCAAGGGCCGCGATCGCCAGATGCATCCGCCCAGTCACCACCGCGTCGAGTTGCGCGCAGAGACCTTTGGCGCCGGCGGCGTGGGCCGGCGCCGTCACGAGGAGCCGTTCCCGGCAGCGCGACGAGGCCGAAAAGAAAAGCTCATTCAGCAGCTCGAGATCGTTCCATTCCCGGTAGTCGTGCGGGATGAGGACAAAGGCCTGCGGGCTTTCCTCCACCAACTCGCGAAAAGCCGGGAGCAAGGGCGTGCGGTGGTGCAGGAGCGCGCTCACATTGAGCCCGGGCACCGCGCGGCCCGCGGCGCGCTGGCCTGCGATCCACTCCCTCACCGGCGCGCCCGGATCGCCCAGCCGCATCCGGCGCACGCCCGGCCACAGCCAGTCCGCCTGCTCATGGCCCCCACCAGCGCCGCCAGCGGCACCCCTTCGCGCCGCGAGCGCGGCCACCGCTCCGCGCACTACCGCCTCATCCCCGAGGCTGCCACTGCGGGCAGGCGGGAGGAGCACCGCGCCCGGGGCCGCGGCGGCGCGCTCTGGCTCAGGTTGCATTCTGGAAGGTTCCCGCTCACCCCACGAATGTCACCCGGTTGCTCTCCGGGCCTTCCCGCGCGAATTCACCCCCACCAGCCACGCCGCATAAGTCACCCCCGGTGTCGCCGGCTCGAATTCGGTCACCGGCACCCGCGTCGTTTCCGAGACGCCTGCGCGCTCCGGGTCACCGCCGGGTGCCTGCCGGTAGGCGCGCAGGAAAGTCGCGTGCGCCGGCAGCGCGGGCGCCACCAGTTCCCGCGTCGCCGCATCGAAGCTCACCGTCCCCACCGCCTCGGGCTCGGGCTGCGGCTGCGCCTCGCCGGGCTCGCGCCGCACTTGAAAGCCGATCCGCGCCAGCTCCGGGTTGCGCTCCCGCGCGTCGCTCGCCGCGCAGTCGTGGTGCCGCACGCGCGCGTTGGCCGCGATGAGCGCCGCCTTGGCCTCGTCCTTTTCCTCAAAGAGCGGCTGCAAGGAGCCGCCCCCAGCCAGTTGCTGATGCGATTGCGCAGCGTCGCCGTCGGCTGGAGATTCGCCGCCGTCGCCCCGAGCGCCGCGGGGTCGATCAGCAGCGCCGCGATCTGCTCCACGCGCTCGGGATCATTGGAGAGGTCCCCCAGCTTCCCGCCGGGGAAAAGGAAGCGCTCATACGCCTCCTCCCGCTCACCCAGCGCCACATCGTCGCCGGGCACCGCTTGCAGAAAGTTGAAA
>Ga0105044_10014916_pt1 | contig 10503 bp, 8 predicted proteins | sample MAT01_FD_78092 | JGI IMG/M metagenome (GOLD analysis project Ga0105044, IMG submission 78092) | Freshwater microbial communities from Lake Fryxell liftoff mats and glacier meltwater in Antarctica - MAT-01 | ecosystem: Environmental > Aquatic > Freshwater > Ice > Liftoff microbial mat | place...
AGTCGCAAAAGTCGCGAATAAACAAGACCAATGTTCAGGCCGCTTTTGGGAAGGGCGATTTCGCGGACAGATTTTGCTGGATAGTGCCGCGATTCTGGCCTGCATGCAGTACGTCGACTTGAATCCCGTGAGAGCAAATATCGCCACGACTCCTGAGTCAAGTGATTTCACGAGTGCTCAGGACCGCATCGTGGATTTGAAAACGGCGGAGGACGTTTCGACTCCGGAAGCTCAGGACATTCGCATTGAGCACGGTGAGCGTGCGGGTTGGCTGGCTCCGATTGAGCTGCGGCAAGAGTATTCAGTTGGCAGTGTTCAGTGTTCAGAGAATCACAAAGAAAGTGATTCGCAAAAAGGGACGTACGATGTTGGGAATGTCGCGAGAAGTCGCGAAGTCCTGCCCGGCAGGCAGGACCTACTGAGGCGAGCCTCAAACAAGTGTTGTCTGTCGATGGGGCTTGGTGATTATCTGCAACTGCTGGACTGGACTGGTCGTCAGATCCGCAGCGACAAACGCGGCGCGATGCCAGCGAATCTGGAACCACTGTTTGAGCGTCTTGGGATCTCGACAGAACTGTGGGTTGACTGCGTGTTGAATTTCCGGAAATGGTTCCGTGCAAGCGTTGGTCGCCCGAAGTCCATGGAGGCTGCTGCCGAAGCACGCGGCCACAACCGAGCCATCAGCATCAATTCCGCCCGCCGAGCATTCGCGTAAACCCCGGTTCGAGGCAGCTCCTCAAAGCTGCCTCCTTTACGCAAACAAAAATTTTCAGATGGATGGCACCAGAAGTTCCGAGAAGTTCCGCGAGGAGTTGCTGCAAGTCGATCAGTTCGCACTCACACGCCAGCACGCCGAACAACACGTTGCGATCGGACGGCGATGTCGACATCAGGCTGCGCTCCTCTCACGGGGCAGATTCAGTATATCACTGTGCCGTCCATCTTAAAAGCGACGTTTACGTAAAGGAGGCAGCTTTGGGGAGGTGCCTCGAACAAGGGTCTATATGAATGCTCGGCGGGCGGAATTGATACAGATGGCTCGGTTGTTGCCGCCGGCTTTTGGCTGAAGGGAAAAAAGCTCCTATGTGTGAATCATGAATTTAGCAAATGCGTGCACCGATAGCGCGACCGAAACATCGGTTTAAAAAAATGGATCGGGGAAAAGAAGCGGTTCGGACGGGTGGCTCATCTCTGACGAATGGATGAGTTGTTATCGCCAACCTGCACGGCGTTACGCTGTCTGCTTGAAGCAGAGTGGATTTGACGGGTGGCATCCGCCGGCCATTTCGGCGGATCGTTCTTCCCCTTGGGAGTCAAATTGGGGTATAATCATGAGTATGACCGCGAAACTGACCAAAGAACTGACTGCCGCCCTGCACGCGACCGGAGAGAGCGAACTCGAAGTCGTCGATCCGGAAACATCGCGCCTGTATTTCGTTGTTGATGCTGAGATTCACCGACAGGCAATGGATGCGTTGCGCCGCCAGCAGGATCGCGACGCGATTGCCCAGGGCATCGCGGAAATGGAAGCGGGTGAAGGGATTCCCGTGGCGGAAGCTCGCAAACTGACGCGGGATAGGCTCCTGGCACGCAAGCAGTGACGTTCCGCGTCATCATTCTTCCGCAGGCTCATCGAGACATCGATCGCAACGCCGACTGGTGGGCCGATCATCGTTCCGTCGCACAGGCGGTGCGGTGGTCTGACGCGATCTACGATCAAATCGAGACGCTGGCGGATTTGCCGGAGAGTAACGCCCTGTCGGTCGAGAACGACGACTTCCCGTACGAAATACGTGACAAGCTTGTCGGTCTCGGCCCCCGCCCCAGCTATCGGGCCGTCTTCACGATCAAGGACGACATGGTCTGCGTGTTGACGGTCCGTCGCGGTGCCCAGGGTGTTCTTCGCCCGAGCAACGTTGAGTCGCCGCCGTCCGCGTAGGCACACGATGATTTCCTTGATCCCAAAGACGCCAGCCAGGGCAGGAATGCGACACAGATTGAGGTCATGGCGATGACGGCGGAAGTGAATGACGGTGCAGGATGGCGGTCGGCGGCAGAGGAATCGCAGGTCATCACTCGGAGATTGATGTCTACTTTGGATGTCACTCTTCGAGTGCTTGGGCGAGCGGCAGATTAGGAACTACCAAGCCGAACAACCGGACGCTAACGCGTGGCGGCTGATTTTATTAGCCGCAGGGCGTTAGCCCCGGTTTTCGACGGTAACCAGAAATCTGCCGCTCGCCTTAGGGCGGTGCCGTATCGGTTGAAGATGTTTCTTGCGAGCAGCCAGAAAAGTAAACACGCCTGCCCAAGCACGGTGAAGACTGAGAAGCTATCCGAAAAGTGCAGACGACGTAAGAGTCGCTCTGTCTCGCTGTTGCATCTGGTTCCCGTTCGCTACCCTTCCGCTTCCAGGACACGACTCGGCGTGTTTCAGGAATGAATCGATTCCGCATCCAACTTCACAACAGCAGTCACAGGTTGCCGTATGAAAATTGTCCGAATCCAGTCAGTCGATGGTCGTGTTTGTTTTGCCAGCCAACAGGCAGATGGTTCGCTGGAGCGCCTGCAGGGAAGTCTGTTTGACGGTCTGACTTCTACGGGCCAGACTGCCGTCGCTGAAAAGATTCTTGCTCCGCTGGAACCGGCAGCGATCCTGTGTATCGGCCTGAACTATCGAAAGCATGCCGAAGAAGGCAAGCAGGCATTACCGCCGCATCCCGTGCTGTTCATGAAGATCGCGACCGCCGTGCAGAATCCAGGTGATCCCATTGTGCTGCCGCGCAAACTTCGCAGCGACAAAGTAGACTACGAATGTGAACTCGCCGTGATCATCGGCAAACGCTGCCACAACGTCAGCCGCGCCGATGCGTTGTCATATGTGCTGGGTTACAGTTGCGCGAACGACGTGAGTGCTCGTGACTGGCAGAAGGATGGCGGAGGCGGTCAATGGTGTCGCGGGAAAACGTTTGCGACATTCTGCCCGCTTGGCCCGTGTCTCGTCACGACCGACGAGATCCCGAACCCCAACGCCCTGCAAATCCGCACCATCCTGAATGGCAATACCATGCAGGACTGGAACACCAACGACATGATCTTCGACGTACCGACACTCATCGAGTTCCTCAGCGCCAGTACAATTCTCGCCCCCGGCACAGTCATTCTGACGGGCACACCGCACGGCGTCGGTGCGGCTCGCACACCGCCCGTTTTCCTGCAGCCAGGGGATGAAGTGACGATTGAGATCGAAGGCATCGGGAGACTGACGAATCCCGTGGTCGAAGAAGTCGTGTGACGACTCAGCCGATACAGCTTTTCGTCCAGGTGAATTCTTAATCTTAATCTTAATCTTATGTTGCGACGTGAGTGCCGCAAGAGTCAGGCGATAAGCACCCATTCATAAGTTTCATCGTTTAACCGCGTGGGCATCGCCCCGCGCTTTCGCGAGTAAAACGCGGCCCGATGGGCACGCGGTTAAACAAGTTGTATGCGAAAACTTGTGCATGGGTGCTTACGTGAGCTGCAAACCGAGTACGAGTAAGATTAAGAGCGAGTTCTTTAGAAAGGTCAACGGTTATCAGTAACATTCGCTTCGACATTGCAGTCTGGCCAACCGACGGACATGAATGTCCATCCTACATTTGCAGCGAGTCGCGAGACGAGACTCAACTCAATCGCCACACTCGACGCATGATCCATTCAAACGCCAGCAGGCCGACCATCAGATACAGCAGCCAGCTTCGATCCCACAACGTGCGCAGTTGTTCCTCGACAACGACCGGCTGGCTTTGATCGGGCAGCAGCGTCGGCAAAGTCGCAAGTTCTGACACCGGGAGATAGCGCCCCTGGGTGTCACGCGTCAGATTTGTGAGCAGTTCAGTGTTAAGTGTCGGATTCTGAGATTCCAGATTCGGAAGCACGACATCGAGCGATGCCTGAAGCACATCGGACGATTCCGGCACTGGCACTGCGATGCGATAGGATCCGGGTGCCGCCGGTCGAAAACTGGCAACGTACTGCCCTGCCCCGCGACTGTCGCCATACAGACGATCGGGCACGGTCAGAGTTCGGCCTTCAGCGTCAGTGATTGTCAGCGGAACAGATTCCGCAATCAGTGGCTGCAGTCGAGCGTCATATAACTGGGCACGCACATTCACCGGTTGCCCCGGCGCGACTTCGGTCCGGTCCAGCAATAGCTGTCCGCGTGCGTTGCCACGACTACGACGTCCCTGTCCGACTTCACGAATCAGGCTGGTCCAGAATCGCTGATGGCCCTGAGGTGAAATCTCCCGCAGGCGCCATGTTTCCGCTGAACCTATAAAAATCGTGCGTCCGGTCCCATAGAACTGCGACGCCATAAACGGCGGTTGCCCCAGTTCTGTGCGTGCCCTCGGGTTACCATATTCCAGCAGCACCACGGCACCGTCACGCACTCCCCGGATCGGATACGACCGATAAATCCCCTTGAATGTCTGCCACAGATCTACGCTGGCATTGCCAGTTTCATCCGCGATCTTCAGGAACTCTGTCACGCGGCCTTCCGGTGTCAGCGTAATCGGCCACGGCTCATCGGCGCGCTGACTCAACTGAAGTTCGGGCACCATGCGATTGAGCAGAACCGGATACAACACGCTGATGTCGCGAAACGTTTCAGGCTCCTGAGCCAGTCTGGGGGTAAAAATTTCGCCGGCAACCACAACCAGCCCACCTGCGTGTTCGGAAACCCAGCGGTTCAGAAATGTCTGTTGCTCCGCCGAGAGTCGGCTCCAGTCCGGATCGAACGCCACGATCACGTCGTATTCAAACAATTCGGCTTCAGTCGCAGGAAACTTTGTCAGCAATTGCTTTGCTTCCTGCGACACAAAGCCGATGTTTTCATCCGTCACCGACTGCAGCCAGACGTCGGATTCGACACCGCTGTGACGAAACAGCGTGTTGCGGACAAACTGATAATCACGCATCGGCCCGCTGGAAATGACAAGCACCTTCATCCGTCGATCGGTGACTTCGATCGTACGCCGCCGCTCGTTGTCATCGAGCGTCATCTCGGAACTGCCTGTGGCGGATTCAATCCGAGCCGTAAAGTCATAGTTGCCCGGCACTGTCAGTTGCTGACTGAATCGAACAGATGCGGGAATCGCATCGTCACCCAGCGCAATTGTCTTCTCAGCGATTTGTCGCCGATCTTTGCCGTCTCCGTCCGACGACTGTTCGAACAATCGTACGGTTGCCTGCTGACCACTCGAAGCCGTTCCGTGGAGCATGACGGTAATGTCAAACGGATCTCCCTGATGCACATCCGTGGGACTCTGCATCCCGGCAACCCACAGATTCATCTGCGGCTTTTGACTGCCGACACCAACCGTAATCAGTCGCGTCCCTGATCGTTCAGCCCTGACACGCGCGGGTTCCACATCCAGTCCAGTATTCGACCGACCATCGGAAATCACGACCACGCCGCTCAGCGTTCGCCCGGAAATCTGACCGATCAGTTGATAAAGCGATTCGCCAAGACGCGTTTCCGCACCACGCGGCTGGATGATCGAATTCCATTTCACCAACGCCGCCGGATCTGTAATCATGCTGGCCGTGGCCTGAGTCTGCTGATCCAGCGACACTGTTGTCGCTTGAAAAGGGGTCTGACCCTTTTGCGTTTCCTTTTGCGTTTCAGGGTCTGACCCCTTTTCAAGCGACCTCTTTTCAACAAGCCCTGCATCCACGAACCGAACTGCGTCCTCAGAAACGACGGCCCATGGACCAGCCAGGGATGAATCAAACGTGTAGACCGAAACGGCATGTGTCCTGCTGAGTTCGGACAGGACCCCGGACGCGATCAATGACTTCACCGCAGCAGCGGCGCGCGTATCAGCAATGACTGTCGCTGCCGGGCTTTCCGTTGCCACCACCCGATCGCCCGCAGGCCACGCCATTGACAATGAAGTATCGAGCAGAATTCCGACTCGCGATTTTTCGATGCGACTTAACTGTGTACGCCGCTGAGGATTCAACACAATCAGCAGCACCAGTGCCAGCACCAGCATGCGGGGAATCAACAGGATGGCCCGATCACGCACCTTCAGAAAACGTGAGTCCCGCAACGCCGTGCGGACGGTCAACGCAGCCAGGACCGCGACGCTTCCCAGGAGCAGCAGAATGCCGCCCGTCGAAACCGGCAAATCCAGCTCCGTCGTTTGAAATAACTGCGATTCGACTTCCATTCCTGTGACGGCAGTCGATGATGCATTTTCGGACGCTTTTGCGTTCCCCGAATCAGTAGACGCAGCCTGAACTCCGAGGCTCAACCCCTGAAAACTGAAAACTGAAAACTGAAAACTCCCCCCGTTCATCGGGCCACCTCCGGATGGTAGCTCAGACGCAACGCCAGCAGTTGTTCCGCGATCAGTGCCGCAATCAGCAACCCCAGCAGCAGCCATCGCAATTCGCGACCTGCGGCGGAACCACCCAGTGAGTTGGCGGAATCTGCTTCCAGGATTCGGACATGATCCAGTTCAACCTGACTCGTGATCTGTTCCTGATCGGCAATCGACAATGCGCTTTCCGACGTCGGGACGTTGAGTGCAATCACGGTATCATTGACGTTGCCTTCCGGATCGAAGCGACGCACGCGGTAAATCCCCGGTCGCTCCGCCTGCGTGATCGTGAGTTCCAGTTCCTGCCCGGTGGGGGACGTTCCGGAACGTGATTTGTCATCCTGACTGCCGAGTGTCGGCGCAACGCCGGGAGCAGCGTCCTGGGCCGTCTTCAACAAAGTTGCCTGAAGCCGCACAAAGGTCTCGGCGACAGGTTCATCGTTGGGTCCGGCTTCCGGCAGATAGACTTCGACATTGTCAGTGAACTGACTGGCCGGCCATTGCAGACGCAGTGGTTCCGACAATTCGCGTAATTCGACGCTTTCGATCGGACGCTGCAGGTACTGATGGATCAGCAGATGCATCACCACATATCCCGGCGCGGCAGGCGCGACAGGCCAGTTGCTCCAGCGACGTCCGGCACCAGTGAGAAATGTCAACACCCTGCCCTTCCCGACTGCGTGCTCAAATGCCACCGGCTGACCGGTCTTCAGACGCATCAATGTCCGCGCACCATCAGCACGTTCCACATCGTCGGCATTCCAGTCGTCCGTGACCTGCAGCCAGCGCGCGATCTGGACGGTGTCAGGAAATGGACTGTCGGGCGAATTGTAAACCATGAAAATCGGATGCTCTTGAAACACCGGCGTAACAAACGGATTCACGTCGGCAGTCGCCGGATCACGCTGATCGATCTCGTGAACCGTTCCGATTGGTACCGGAAACAGATTCAGCGACGGTTCCCGCAGCGTTTCGGAATACCACTGCACATTCGCCTGCTCGCCCGGAAACCACACGATTCCGCCGCCGCTGCGAACGTACTCTGCCAGCAGCACAGTTGTATCCGCCGGCAGATCGCGGACGTTCAGCAGATAGATGCAGTCATAATTCCTGAGGTTCGTCGCAGTCAATGTCTGCGATGTGCGAATCTCACTGGCCAGCCCCGTCAGCGACGGATCGGCACTCAATGCCGCCGCCACAAACGAAGCATCGTCCTGCTGTCCTTCATCATCGACAATCAGGATCAGCCGGCTTTCCGTCACATCGACCGCAAGGAACCGACGATTGTCCTCCCGCAGCGCGTCATCTTCCAGCCGCACTTCCACCTGATGGCGACCCTCAGAGTCAAACGTCACGTCATGTGAAATCTGCAGTTCTGCCCCAGGTTCGATATCGGGAATCAGAATTCTGGCTGGCAGCGATGCGCCGTCCAGCAAGACCGTACCGCGTAAGCCCGCTGCTTTTCCGGCACCATGATTCTTCAGCGTCAGCGTCATCCGCCATGGCACTCCCTGAGCGACGGCCAGCGTGTCGGCCTTCAACTGCTGAATCGCCACGTTCGGATGAGTATCTTTGACAACCTTGATCAGATCCACCGATGCCTTGATTGTCTTCAGCGATGCCAGCGCTGTGACCACTTCTGGACGGCTGTTCCAGTCCGAGGCGCGCAGATCCGTCAGAACATGCATCTGCGGAGCAGCGCTGCCGTCAGCTGCAAGGATATCTTTTGCAGCATTAATGGCATCCACGGGTGAGGCCGCCCGCCACGAACACGTCAGGTTGCGCAGGCGCGGCAGAATCTCCTGAACGAAGGCGGCGTCGAGCGTTCGATCGGAGATGATTGGCCGTCCCGGATCAGTCATCGACAGGATCGTGACGCGCGACGCGCCGGGTTGTTGACTCCCTTGGGCGAGCATGTTCTCAAGCGTCAGCAGGGCTTGTTGAAATACCGCCGCATCGCCTTCCCGATCTCGCATAGAAAGCGAATCGTCCAGCAACACCACATGATGCATGCTGGCTCCCCGCAGCATCAGCAGGCGACTGGGATCAAGCACCAGCCTGGCAATCAACAATCCAATCAGCAGCACTGCCAGTATTCGCAGCAGCAACAACAGCAACTGCTCCAGCACAATGCGGCGTCGATTGAGTTCTTCGCTTTCCAGCAGGAACTCCATTGCTGCAAATCGCACTTTTTTGTATCGCAGCCGACTCAGAATATGAATCAGAATCGGCACCAACACCAGCGCAGCCCCCGGCAGCACATAGGCCGGGTTGAGGAAGAACTGGGTAAGGGTGGACATCGGGCAGGATTCAGAATTCAGGATTCAGGTGTATGCGATTCATTGGTCATTGTGCCTTGGTCATTGGTCATTCCGCAGTGTAGTGGCCCCATGACCATGACAGAAGTTCACGAACCAATGTTCTTTGGCATGACACGGCCCAACATGACGCATGGTGAAACCAATGCTGGATCTTGACGACAGTATCATTAGATGATACTATAGGGAGCATGGGACCGAAGCACAAACGCACGCTTAAAGCGGTTTTCGAAGACCCCGTCCGGTCGAATATCGTCTGGCGGGACATCGAATCCATGCTGACGGCGGCGGGTGCCGAGATCACTAAGGGGGCCGGTTCGCGCGTGCGAATCGCCCTCGGCGAAGTTCGGGCCGTGTTTCACCGTCCGCATCCCAGCAAAGAAACCGACAAGGGAGCCGTAAAATCAATGCCGCGGTTCCTGACAGAAGCAGGAGTTACGCCATGATGGAATACAAAGGATATATTGGCAAGGTCGAGTTTGATGACGAAGCGGCGATCTTCCACGGGGAAGTGATCAACACCCGTGACGTGATCACGTTCCAGGGCGAAAGTGTCAGTGAACTGACGCAGGCGTTCCACGATTCAGTCGATGATTACCTGGCCTTTTGTATGGAGCGTGGCGAGACTCCCGATAAGCCATTTTCCGGCCAATTCCTGACGCGGATTCCCCCGGAGTTGCACCGTCAGGTGAATGTGGCTGCAGTCGTCTCCGGCAAGAGCTTGAACGGTTGGGTCGCCGAGCAGCTTCAGGCGGCTGTCCAGCGTCTTGGGGCGATAAAGGCAGCCGGAAAGAAAGCCACCAGCAAGACGAAGGCGGTCAAGAAAACAACACCACGCAAGAAGAACTCCCCGCAGCATGCGTAGTCCATGGCTTGCCCTGCAGACTTGCCTGACTCAGATCGCAAAAGTTCAGGTGCCGACCTATTATTCTCTTGGGACGGCACTCATTCTCCCTTAGGTTTTATTGCCGATTCGGCCCGGGCCTTCCCGGGGCTTTGCTCTCCAAGGAACTTTTCGAAATCAAGCTGGTCCTTTGTCGGTTCAGGACGAGGCGGCCATTTCGGTGGATATTCGAAGGGATGCTCAAGGGGAACGTCCATCGTCACGGCTTTCCCATTACGTACGAGATCCAGATGGACCGTTGTGCCCGGCTTCGAAAGAACTTCCTCGACCTCATAGCGAGACATCTCCAGTGCCGGAGTTCCGTTCACAGCAACGATGACATCGTCCACTTTCACGCCAGCCACATCGGCGGTGGAATTCTCCACGATTCGACGGATACGAGTGAGTTGATCTTCCTTCCTCACAATCCGAAGCCCACTCGCGTCGATCGGAAACCAGTCCTGCCCAGATTGCGGAGGATCTGGAACCCGCACTCGCTTGTTCGGAAAATCCAGCGTGAAGTTCAGATTTCGCAGAAGTGCAAATCCGACTGCATTGACCCGGCCAATCTCCGCCGGTACGTTCCTGAACACGATACCGAACACCTCAATTTCCCGAACTATAAGCCGTTCAGGACTGCCATGATACAATTGGCCTCGCTGCAAGACTCTTATCGCTTCACCAGAAGAACAGAGTGAGTCGGCATACGTTGCATCCAGACTCAAAGGTGAATCCAATCCGGTGAGGATGCAAAATACAAGGCGACGGCTTGGTCCTAACTCACAAAAAACCGCTGGCGTATCTTGTGGCGCAGTTGGTGTCCAAGATGCAAGTTTGGCAGATGTAAGTTTGTATGTTGCCGCTGGAGAAGCAATTCGGCCGACCGAGTCGCCTAAAATCGCCCGCCCATTATCGAAGCTGAGGACCAATC
>Ga0105044_10014920_pt1 | contig 10501 bp, 7 predicted proteins | sample MAT01_FD_78092 | JGI IMG/M metagenome (GOLD analysis project Ga0105044, IMG submission 78092) | Freshwater microbial communities from Lake Fryxell liftoff mats and glacier meltwater in Antarctica - MAT-01 | ecosystem: Environmental > Aquatic > Freshwater > Ice > Liftoff microbial mat | place...
CCGGCCGCGTCTCGGTCGAGAGGCAATGTACATGGGTATTGTTCGGCCTGCAAGGGGTTTCGGCAGGAACGCCCCGAGATCGTGTGTAAACATTGCGTGCGTTGCGGACATGAGTAGGAAATAATGAAATGTTCCACCCGCCTGTTCTTGGCATGCGTGCAGACTCAGTGCCGTCGGGTGCGTGCGCTCGGGATCGTCTTGTGTACCCCCCCACTGGACTGGGTTGCGTGATCGGGAGTGACCGCGGAAGTGGCGAGCCGCTGAGCGTGGCGGGGGAGGGCCGTCTAGACGTGAAGCCCGGTTCGGAGAGCCGGGGTACCCAGGAGGCATGAGGCACCCCGGCCGGCCGCATTACACTTCCCCCATGGCCCGCGTCTCTGATCCAGTCCGTGCCCTTGCCGGCGCCACGTGGGTGGTCAAGACCCTGCGTGGGGCGGGGCATGTCGCGTACTTCGCCGGCGGGTGCGTCCGCGATGCTCTGCTCGGGCTGCGGCCGACCGACTACGACGTGGCCACCGACGCCACGCCCGACCGTGTCCGCCGGATGTTCCCGCGGTCCGACCATGTCGGGGCTAGCTTCGGCGTCGTGATCGTGCATGTGCCGCGGGACGTGGGAATGGGGGGGGCGGCGGGTGCGGATGCGGCGCGGGTGGATGTCGAGGCGGCGACTTTCCGCAGCGACGGGCCGTATTCCGACGCACGGCGGCCCGACAGTGTGCGTTTCGCGGGGCCTGTGGAGGATGCGCAGCGGCGTGACTTCACGATCAACGCGCTCTTCGTGGATCCGCTTGTCCCGGGAAGGGCCGGCGGCCTGGATGGCGTGCTCATCGACCACGTCGGGGGCGCGGCGGACCTTCAGCGGCGGGTGATCCGGGCCGTGGGCGATGCGGATCAGCGGTTGAGCGAGGACCACCTGCGGGCCCTGCGGGCCGTGCGGTTCGCGGCGAGGCTGGGTTTCACCATCGACGCCGCCACGGCCGACGCGATCCGGCGGCATGCCTCGCAGCTCCGGGGCGTCAGCCGCGAACGCATCGGGGAAGAACTCCGGCGCATGCTCGCCCACCCCGCGCGGCGGCACGGCGTTGGGCTGCTGCAAGAGCTCGCCCTCGACGCCCCCGTGCTCGACGACGCGCCCTCGCGATCAACCTTGCGACTGCTCGCTGCGCTGCCCTCAGAGGCCGACGCAACAACGGCGGTCGCCGCGTGGCTGTTAGATCGATCCTGGCCCGAGGCGGCCGATCAACCTGTCTGGATCGATACAACCCGCAAGCGGGGCGGGCCGCAGGGGCAAGTGAGCCGCGTTCGGGCGGCGCTGTGCTTAAGTAATGACGAGAGCGAGACGCTGGATCAGACGCTCCGGCTGGTGCGGCATCTGGCGACGGGATGGAACGCCGCGGGCGTGGCGAGGCGGAAGCGCTGGGCGACGAGTGGGACGTTCGGCCAAGCCCTGTCCATCGTCCGGGGCTGGTCGCCCGCCGCCCGTGAGTCGATTGCCCAAGCCGTTGATGAGTTGGCGGAGGACGGCATTGGTTTGGGTCCGCCCCCGTTTGTGACGGGCGATGATCTGGTACGTGCAGGGATAACACCGGGACCTGCGTTCAAAGCGGCCTTGGACGCGGCGTACGACGCCCAGCTTGAGGGGGTGGTGGCGAGCAAAGCGGCGGCGTTGGAACTTGCTCGGGCCAAGTGCGTCTAATCACTTGGGTCCGGGTGGGTGGCGGGTCGTCGACGACGCGTATTCATGGTCGGGCGTCGGCCGCGGCGATGAGGCAGGAACATCGGAACGAGCCGGCAAGCTCGGGCCGGAGCAGGCAGGCAACCCCGTGGGTCGGCGGTCGATCGGTGAACGAGCGGCCGGGCCCGTGCAGCACGAAAGGAAGCGTTTCATGCGGACGACAATCAAGAACCTTGCGCTGGCCGCCGCTTTGGGGATGGGGCTAGCCCTGTCGGCCCCGACGCTCGCGCAGAGCGGCAAGCCCGACGCGGGCAAGCAGGGCGACCAGCCCAAGCAGGGCGAGCCGGGGAAGGTGGACATCGCCAAGGCGGTCAAGAAGGACCTGGTGATCTTCCGTTCCGGGCGGCAGATCGAGGGCGTGATCCTCGGCGAGACGCCCACGGAGCTGAAGTTCCTGGTGATCGTCGGCACGCTCAAGAGCGAGGCGACATACGCCAAGAGCGACATCCTCGAGATCAAGAAAGACGCGTTCAAGGCCGATGAGGCCAAGACGGACGACAAGGACGCGGGCGAGAAGAAGGCGGGCGAGGAGAAGACGGGCGAGGAGAAGACGGGCGACCAGCCCGTTGGCGACGCCGCGCCCGGCACGGTAGACCTTAAGGGTAAGCCGATTCCGGCGGACGCTCTGAAGGTCTACTTCGTGACCTTTGCCGGCGAGTTCGGTCGAGACCTCTCGCAGACGCCGCTCAAGGAGATCGTGGACGACATGGTGGCGGCCCAGCCCGACATCGTGGTCGTGCAGTTCAACCACAGCTTCTCGCTCTACGGCGAGGAGAACCCCGACTTCGTGGAGGACGCCGACCAGGCCTTCGCGATGCTCGACAAGGCCCGCGAGCTCGACACGCTGCTCAGCAATCGCCTGCGGGATGATCCGGCCCTGAAGAACAAGCGGCCCCGGATGGTCGCGTGGATCAAGAAGGCCATGGGCACGGCCGCCTTCCTGCCCTTCACGTTCCCCGAGATCTATTTCACCTCCGACGCCCACATGGGCGGCATCGGCGGGCTGGAGAGCTTCCGCAAAATGGGGGACCTGGTCGTGCAGGAGAAGATGCGCGGCATCGTGCTCGGGCGGGCCATCGGCCTGGCCGAGAAGGGCGGGCACGACGGGCGGATCATCCGCGCCATGACCCGCGGCGAGTACATCCTCAGCTACCGCATGGTCAACGGGAAGGTCGAGTTTCTCGAGCGCATGCCCGAGAGCCCCGACGAGATCCTCCTCAAGGACGACGGTCCGGTGAATCGGGACCGCACCGATATTCTCCAGGACGTCATCCGGATGCGCGGCAACGACTACATGACGCTCAACGCCAAGGCCGCATTCGACATCGGCTTTTCCCGCGGAACGGCCGACACGCTCGACGACCTGATGGTCCTTCTGGGCGTCACCCGCAACTACGCCGTCGTTCGTTCGCCCGCACCGAAGATCCTCTCGAAGTGGTCGCGGGAGGTCCAGCGTGCCGAGACCGACGTGCGTCGGCTCATCCGTCAGTACCAGGCCGTGGAGGTCAAGGAACCGGGCGGATTCAAGGAGCGCACAGCGGCCCGTTCGCAGCGCAAGGCTCTTCTCCGCCAGATCCAGTCCGTCGCCGATCGCTACCGGGAGGCCATCAACCCCCGGGCCGTGGGCGATGTGGACGGGCTCATCTCGCAGATGAACATCATTATCAACCGCATCGACCAGGAGCAGCGGCTGGACCGCCCGGACGCTCCGTGAGGCCGGGCCCGGTCGGCCCGACCTTCGGCTCGAACTTCACGTGCCCCTTTGTTTGAGATCACCACCCGCTCACTCATAGATTGAAGGACAGAAACCATGCCTAGCCGGCTGCTCAATATTCTGCGTTCGATGGCAACGACGGTGCTGGTTGCCGCAGTCGTTCTGACCTGCTCCGCATCGGCGCTGGCCGACAAGCTCCACCTCAAGGACGGCCGGGTGCTCGAGGGCACCGTCGTTCGCGAGGGCAAGGAGTTCGTGTTCTTCCGGATCAAGGTCGGGTCGATCTCTCAGGAACAGATGTTCTCCCGCGACCAGATCCTCAAGATTGAGCAAGACGACCAAACGCCCAAGGACGACGAGTCGCTCAAGGCCAAGGAGGAGGCCGACCGCAAGGCCGAGACGGACAAGAAGGCCGCCGGGCGGCACACCGGGGCGACGCGTGTGGCGATCCTGAACTTCGGCCCGCCCAACGAGTGGCTGGGCTCGGCCGGCGACATGGTTGGTGTGCAGATCTCCGCCAGCGCCTTCGCGGCTGCCGTTCCCATGCTCAAGAAGGAGAAGGTGGACGTGGTTGTCATCCGGATCAACTCCGGCGGCGGCTACACGCTCGAGCGGGACCGCTTCGAGGAGATCTTCGAGAAGCAGTACAAGCCCAACTTCCGCACCGTCGCCTGGGTGCAATCGGCCATCTCCGCGGCCGCGATGAGCCCGTGGGTGCTCGAAGAGTTCTACTTCTTTCCCGACGGGTCCATCGGCGGGTGCACGGAGTGGTCGGGCGGGATGGTCGCGTCCAAGGGCGCCCGGCTGGAGATGATTCTGGCGAAGATGGAGCGGGCCAGCGAGCTCGGCAAGCACGACCGCAAGATCATGCGTTCGATGCAGATCATGGAGGCTCTGAGCGTCGACTACGACAGCTCGGGCAACGTCGTCTGGCGTCAGGACGAGCTGGGGCAGTTTGTTCTCAACCGGCACTCGAACGTCTACACCATGAACGCCTCCGATGCCGTTCGGTTCGGCTTCGGCGAGGGCATCGCGGCCAACAAGGAGGAGCTGGTCAAAGCGCTCAAGCTCCAGGAGGTCGAGTGGGTCGCCGAGAACGTCACCAAGTTTCTCGATGATAACATTCGCGAGAACGATAAGGTCGAGCGCCGCAATCGTGAGACGTTTGATCGCTACACCAACGCCCGTGGCCTGGCGGCGCAGCTGCAGGACAAGCAGCGTCGCGGGCAGCAGATCTCTATCGCCCGCAGGGCGCTAGAGGAGATCAAGCGTTTCGTCAAGCTCAACCCCAACTTCCAGTTCCACTTGGGCATTGAGCTCTCTCCCGAGTGGTTCGAGGCTCAGGACGAGGAGCTCAAGCGCCTCGCCGCCCTGCCCTGAACGGCCGCTAGAAATCCCGAGTTTCCGCGGGCCCCGCGCGACGCGCGGGGCCCGTCGTTTTTGCTCATCCCGGGCCTATCCTGCACGCCATGAGCACCACGATGGACCGCGCTTCGTTCGTTCCGACGGGCTTCGACGGAACACGCTGGGAGAGCATCGAGCCCCTGATCGCCGACCTCAAGGCCCGCCCGGTCGCCATGACCCGCGAGCTGGCCTCCTGGCTGGTCGACCGCTCCGATCTCGACGCCGCCTGCTCCGAGGCGCGGGCCAGCCTCTACATCGCCAGCAGCTGCAACACCGACGACAAGCCGATCGCCGAGGCCTACACGGCGTACCTGGAGAACATCGCCCCCAGGCTCGAGGTCGCTTCGTTCGAGCTCGATCGACGCCAGGTCGAGCTTGGCGAGCGGTTCCCGCTGGACCGCTCCCGCTACCTGGTCCTCGAACGCTCCAAGCGGGCCAGCGTCGAGCTCTTCCGCGAAGAGAACGTGCCGATCCAGACCGAGCTGGCCAAGCTCAGCCAGGAGTTCGGCAAGATCACCGGCGCGCAGACCGTGCAGTTCGACGGCGGCGAGAAGACCCTGCCGCAGATGTCGCGATATCTCGAAGAGACCGACCGTGCCCGCCGCGAGGGAGCCTGGCGCGGGATCGCGCAGCGCCGCCTGGCCGACCGCGAGAGTCTCGATGCGCTCATGGACCAGATGGTCCGGCGCCGCGACGCGATGGCGAAGAACGCCGGGTGCGCCGGCTATGTCGAGTACGCGTTTAGGGACAAGCAGCGGTTCGACTACACGCCCAAGCATTGTCGCGACTTCTGGCTCGCCGCCGAGAAGCACGTTGTGCCGCTGGTCCGCCGGCTCGATGCGCGGCGGCAGAAGGCCCTGGGCGTAGCCGAGCTGCGCCCCTGGGATCTGAACGTGGACGCCAAGGGCCGCCCGGGCCTGAAGCCCTTCGACGGCGGCCGCGACCTGATGCGGAAGACGCAGGCCGTCATGGACGCGCTGGACCCGCGGCTGGGGGCCCTGACGCGCCGCCTGGGCGACGCGGGCAACGCCGAGAATGGCGGCGGCGGGGCGATGGTGACGGACTGTCTCGACCTTGATTCACGCCGCGGCAAGCGCCCGGGCGGGTACCAGTACGTCCGCGATTTCTCGCGCAAGCCGTTCATCTTCATGAACGCGGCGGGCATGCAGCGGGACGTGATGACGATGGTGCACGAGGCCGGGCACGCGTTCCACTCGATGCTCTGCGAGGGCGACGAGCTGGTCGAGTATCGGCACAGCCCGATCGAGTTCGCCGAGGTGGCGAGTATGAGCATGGAGCACCTGACGATGCCGCACTGGGGCGCCGCGGGCGGCTTCTACCCGAGCGCGGGCGACCTCCGCCGGGCCCGGCACGACCACCTGCAGGACTCGGTAGTGATTCTGGCGTGGATCGCGACCATCGACGCGTTCCAGCACTGCATGTACGAGCACCCGACGCACACGCGGGCCCAGCGCGATGCGCACTGGCTGGAGCTTGACGCGAAGTTCGGCCACGCCTTGAGCTGGGCCGGGCTCGAGGACAGCCGGGCCAGTACCTGGCAGAAGCAGGGCCATCTTTTCAGCCACGCGCTGTATTACATCGAGTACGGCATCGCGCAGCTTGGGGCCCTTGGCCTGTGGCTCAAGAGCCGGCAGCAGGGCGAAAGGGCGGCGGTGGACGCGTATGTGCGTGCCCTGAGCCTGGGCGGGAGCAAGCCGCTGCCGGAGCTGTTCGAGGCCGCGGGGCTGCGGTTTGATTTCGGCGAGAAGACGGTGGCGGGCATCGTCGAGGCCGTGGAGAAGGAACTCGAGACGCTCGCGGATTGAGCCTTGCTAAGAGTCGCGCGATCTGTGCTTGATCCGTGCCACGACCTTTCCTGGTCTGAGGAAAGGTCGTGTGTCCTTGTCTGGATGAGCGGGTTCGCAGGCCGCACGACCTTGGTCCGAGGCGACCAAGGTCGGGGCACGGCTCGGGCACGGGTCGGGGCACGGGTTCAGTCCCCGATCATTCCGGCCCGGCGGCGGGCGACCGGACTTCGGCCTTCTCACGCCCGGGGATCAGCGCCTCCGGCCCGGCCCTGAGCGCCTCGGCGATCTCTCGCTCGTGATCGTCGAGATACGGCGTCAGGTATGGGTTTTCGCGCGGGTTGTGATCGTGGGCGAAGGCCTCGGGCATCGCCCGATCGCGGGTCCATCCTTGAACGATCTCGCGGTAGAGCAGGACGCACGCGCTGGTCCGCTGGGCCCCGGCGGAGCAGTGGACCAGGACCGGCTGGCTTGCCGGATCGGTCATGATCCGCAGGGCCTCGACATAGGCCTGCGGGTTGCCGCGGCCGTCGCCCTCGAGCCGGAACACGCGGCGGTCGACGCTCAGCGCCTTGGCGGTGCGGAACGCAAGCATCTCGCCGATGGGATCCTTGTCATAGGCCCCGAGGTCGATGATGGTCTTGATGCCGCGTTCGCGGACGACGCGCTCGGTCGAGGCGGGCGTGAGCTCGCCGGAGCGGTAGATCTTGCCGGGGTCGACGACCGAGAAGTTCTTGGGCAAGAGGTCGGGGTGGACGCCGTAGCGATACGTAACGCCCAGAAGCGCAACCAGCGCCACGAGGGCGATCGCGACGCCGGCGAGTCGATTGGTCGGGCGATTCTGCATGAGCTTCCAGCGTAGCGCCGCCGGCGGGTCGCCCCGCTTCGGCCAACCCCGGCAAAGTGCTTGCTCTGCGGGAATCACCGGCAAAACAAGGGCCATTTGCATACCATTCGGACATGAATAGTGACCCCCAGGCAGGGACGCGGAGCGGGCCCGAGATCGGGGTGGCGAGCCCGGGCAAGCGCGATCGGGGCGGGGCGACAGGGCCGCAAGCGACGCCGCCGCAGGCCCGTGTTCGCTCGTCGGCGGCGGCCTCGGCCTATCCGGCGACCGTCACCGAGCTTATCGATCAGTTGGCGAAGCTGCCGGGCATCGGCCGCCGGAGCGCCGAGCGGCTGGCGTTCCACATTCTCAAGTCTCCGAAGGTCGACGCGTTGGCGCTCAGCCGGGCCGTCGCGGATGTCAAGCAGTTCGTTCGGCCGTGCACGGTCTGCTACAACCTGACCGACTGGGGCCAGAACGCAGGTCGGGCAGGCACGGTGGCGTCCCCGGCGGCGGGCGCAACATCGGGCCTGTGCTCCGTCTGCGGCGACGACCGGCGCGAGCGTTCTCTAGTCATGATCGTCGAGCAGCCCAAGGACCTGATCTCGCTGGAGCAGACGGGCGCGTACAAGGGCCTCTATCACGTGCTGATGGGGCGGATCTCGCCCCTGGAGGGCGTGGGCCCGGGCGACCTGACCATCGGCGACCTGCTGCACCGCATCGACGAGCCCAGGGCCAACGCGGGCGGCGTGCCGGTGACGGAGGTCATCCTGGCCCTCAACCCCACGCTCGAGGGCGACGGCACGGGGCTGTACCTGGCCGACGCGCTCGGCGGGCGGCGGGTCCGCGTGACGCGGCTGGCCCGGGGGCTGCCGGCGGGCTCGCCGCTGGAGTTTGCCAACAAGGCGGTGCTCTCGGAGGCGATCCTCGAGCGCCGGGCCATGGATTGATCGTGGCGGTGCACTGATCGCAGCATTCGATTGATCGCGATGAAGGGATTCGGCGGCCGGAGCCGCGCCGGGACGCGATAGCCTGTAGTCCGTCCGCAGTCGCCCCGCCCATCGGGCCGATGAAGGACCCGAGTAGTCCACACCCTCTCACCCCCCGGACCTGTCCGCCGCCGCCCGACCCACCCATGCGATTCGACGCCTCACAACACATGAGCATGGGCCAGCACATGAAGCTGGCCCCCAGGATGATCCAGTCGATGGAGATCCTGCAGATGCCGCTGCTCCAGCTGGAGGAGCGGATCGCTCAGGAGCTCGAGAGCAACGTCACGCTGGAGGCCGACGAGGGCGGGAACGACGCCGGCGCCGACGGCCCGCTCGACGGTCTGGTCGGCAACGGCGACAGCGCCGCCCCCAACGACCCCGATCTTGATGGCCCGTCCGAGACCCGCGGCGACGGCGAGGACGGCGGCGAGAGCGACGAGACGCCCGATACCGGCGACGACGGCTTCGTCGGCAGCGACAGCGAGGCCAAGGGCGGCGACGAGGGCGAGCTCAACCTCGACGAACCCAACGCGACCGACGACTTCGCGCGGCTCGACTCCTTCGAGCACGACGTGCCCGACCTCAAGGACAACGAGTACTCCGACAGCGCCGAGCGGGCCAGCGATTACGAGCTGATGGACCGCCGGGCCGCCGCCAGGCTCGAGGGCGAGCCCGACGCCAAGAGCGAGGCGATGGCCAACACGGCGTCGCGTCCCGAGGGCCTGACCGAGCAGCTGCGCGAGCAGTGGGGCCTGAGCGACGTCGAGCCGGCGATGAAGGCCCTGGGCGAGCAGATCATCGCGTACATCGACGGCGACGGCTATCTCCGCACGCCGCTGGACACCATCGTCGACCGCATGCCCGGCGGCGCCGAGGCCCGTCCCGCGTCCGAGCAGATGGACCGGGCCCTGCGGGCCGTGCAGCTGCTGCTCGAGCCCGCGGGCATCGCGGCCCGCGACACGCGGGAGTGCCTGCTCCTGCAGATCGATGCCCGTGCGAACGAGGCCAGGGGCCCCGGCGAGCGCGAGGGCTGGGCAGTCGTGCGTCGCCTCGTGGCCGACCACCTCGATGACCTGGCGCAGAACCGCCTGCCCCGCGTGGCCGAGAAGTCGGGCCTGAGCCTCGTGCAGATCAACGCGGCGATGGAGCGGATGCGGCACCTGCAGCTCGCGCCGGCCCGCCAGCTCGTCAGCGAGCGCCCCGGCGCGATCCTGCCCGACGCGATCATCGAGTACGACACGGACCAGGACCGCTACATCGCCTATCTCAACGACACCCGCCTGCCCAACCTCCGCATCAACCAGGAATACGCACGCCTGGCCCGCTCCAAGGAAGCGCCCAAGCCCACCAAGGAGTTTCTCAAGAAGAACCTCTCCAACGCGGCCTGGCTCATCGACGCGCTCGAGCAGCGGCGGCGCACGCTCCTGCGGGTCATCAACGTCGTCGTCGACGCCCAGCGCGAATATTTCGACTATGGGCCCCAGGCCCTCAAGCCCCTGCCCATGACGCTGGTGGCCCAGCAGCTGGGCGTGCACGTGGCAACGGTCAGCCGCGCGGTGTCGGACAAGCACGTGCTGACGCCCCGCGGCGTCGTCGCCCTCCGTGGGTTCTTCAGCGGCGGCACGCAGACCGACACGGGCGAGGAGGTGAGCTGGGACGCGATCAAGGCGGGCCTCAAGGACGTCATCGACGCCGAGGACAAGGCGAGCCCGCTGTCCGACGACGCCTTGGCCGAGGAGCTCAAGAAGCGGGGCGTGGAGATCGCGCGACGGACGGTGGCGAAGTATCGCGACCAGCTGGGCATCCCCTCGGCGCGGCTGCGGAAGAAGTTCTAAAAGACTGTTTCAGAACGTGAGCATCGAGCGATGAGCATGGCTATCAGCACAAGTGCAAGGAGGCACAAATATGGCAGCGGAGCTGCTCCCGGAAGCGTTGTGGGAAGAGATCGAGCCGTTGTTGCCGCCGCCGTCGCGGGCCGAGACGGGGCGGCCGCCGGTGGACAACAAGAAGGCGTTGCGTGGGATC
>Ga0105044_10014921_pt1 | contig 10501 bp, 10 predicted proteins | sample MAT01_FD_78092 | JGI IMG/M metagenome (GOLD analysis project Ga0105044, IMG submission 78092) | Freshwater microbial communities from Lake Fryxell liftoff mats and glacier meltwater in Antarctica - MAT-01 | ecosystem: Environmental > Aquatic > Freshwater > Ice > Liftoff microbial mat | place...
ACTTAAAGGTTGAGATTTTTAAACCGGCCATTGATGTGCGTTATGATGAAAAAAAGATTGTAAGCCATGATACAAATGCCATTCAGTCAACCCCGGTTGACAGTTCGCAGGCCATTTTATTGCTTGCCCAGGATGCAGATGTGGTGGGCATTGACGAAGCACAGTTTTTTGATGCAGAGATCGCCAATGTATGTGAAGCGCTGGCTTTAAGAGGCATAAGGGTTATAGTTGCAGGTCTTGATATGGATTATCTGGGCAAACCATTTGGGCAAATGCCCAACCTGCTTGCCAAGGCAGATTATATAACCAAGTTACATGCCATTTGCCAGGTTTGCGGCAATATTGCAAACGTGAGTTTCCGCAAAATAGCCGAGGGCCCGCAGGTACTTTTGGGCGAAAAAGATATCTATGAGCCCCGTTGCAGGCATTGTGCACAGTTAAAGGATTAATAATAACATGGTTAAACGGATCATTACGCTTTTAAAAAAAGATATCCTGCTTGAGTTTAGGCAAAAGCACACTTTTTATGGTGTACTGCTTTATATAGCCTCAACTATTTTTGTACTTTATTTATCAATCGACAGGCCCGATGCCAATGTATGGAACGGCTTGTTCTGGACCATTCAGTTATTTATATGTGTAAATGCAGTTGCAAAAAGTTTTTTGCAGGAAAGCCGGGGACGTATGCTCTACTTCTATTCCATTGCTTCGCCAGTAGAGTTCATTGTTGCTAAAATGATCTACAATTTGATGTTAATGATTGTAATGAGTCTGCTGAGTTTAATGCTTTTCAGTATTTTTTTAAGTAACCCCCTGCAAAACAGTCTGTGGTTTGTAGGCATAGTGGTTTTGGGAGGTGCCAGCATCAGTATTGTATTTACCTTAATGAGCGCCATTGCGGCAAAAGCGCAACAGAATGCTGCACTGATAGCCATTTTGGGATTTCCGGTAATTTTACCCCAGCTTTTATTATTAATGAGGCTAAGTAAAGCAGCTTTTGCCGAAGTATTCAGAGAAGGTGCTGTAATGCAGCTATCACTTTTGATAATGGGCCTTGATGTTTTGGTTATTGCCATGGCTGTAATTTTATTTCCTTATTTGTGGAAGGATTAGGGAAAATAACCTGATATTCGCAATGATTCAGATCATCTTTAAATACGAAAAAAATAACTCCTGACTATTAATCCTTAACTCCTAACTTCCCTATCTTTGCCGCACTTAACAAACTTCTTTTCTTGAAGAAAAACTGGTGGAAAATATTATCCCTTCTTTTGCTGATCTACACGGTCGTTGGTGGGTTACTAATGGATATTCCTAAGCTGTTTATTTTAAATGAAACTATACGTAACCTGTATTTTCATGTGTGTATGTGGTTTGGTATGATGATATTGTTTGGGACCAGCTTTGTTTACAGCATTAAATACCTGCGGGGTTTCAATTTATGTAATGATATTTTTGCCCACAATTATGCCGCAGTAGGTTCATTTTTTGGCATACTCGGTTATGCTACGGGTATCATTTGGGCAAATTATACCTGGGTAACCGACCAAAGCCAGTCGCTGGGCAGCATTTTAAAAGAACCAAAACTGATAGGAGCTGCTATTGCACTCTTAATTTATGGAGCATATTTTGTTTTAAGAGGATCTTTTACCGACATGGATAAAAAAGCCCGGGTAAGTGCGGTGTATAACATTTTTGCTTTTGCTATGCTGTTCCCAAGTATATGGATCATACCACGGCTGGTGGGCAGTTTGCACCCCGGCGCACCGGGCAGCGAAAGCGGTAACCCGGCTTTAAATTTTAAGGATATTGACAGCCGTTTGAGAATAGTTTTTTATCCGGCTGTTATTGGCTGGACTTTGTTGGGTGTATGGATAACCACTTTAAAAATACGTTTACAATTAATTAAAGATAAAACTTTGATAAATGAATAAGATAGTTTTACGTTTGGTGTTGTGTGTTTTTAGTTTTGTGTTGAGTGCAGTTTGTTTTGCACAGGATACAAAACCCGAAATGGCTGATGTAATGCGGAGCAATGGAAAAATTTATGTGGTAGTGGCCGTATGTCTTACCATCCTGATTGGCTTATTCATTTATGTATTTTTATTAGATAGAAAAATAAGCAGGTTAGAGAAAGGGAAAGATTAATGCTAAATAAAAAGTTTTGAGTTTTGGGTTTTGTGTTCAATAAATTAATAAGAGTTCACGAATAATAAAGCTCCCAACTGAAAACACCAAACACAAAACACAAAACGATTTCAAATAACGATTGCTAATATAAAACCAATTTTATGAGTGCTAACCAGCCATACAGTTTTTTCCATAGCGTGGAAAGAAGCTTTGACAAAGCAGCCAAATTTACCAACTGGGATTTGGGTATTTTAGAACAGATTAAAGCCTGTAACAGTGTTTATCGTATGCGTTTTCCTATTAAAAGGGATGACGGAACGATTGAGGTTATAGAAGCTTACCGTGTGCAACACAGCCACCACAAAGCACCCTGCAAAGGTGGTATTCGTTTTAGCGACGAAGTAAATCAGGATGAAGTAATGGCTCTTGCCAGCCTGATGACTTACAAGTGCGCTATCGTAAATGTGCCTTTTGGTGGCGGAAAGGGGGGGATAAAAATTAACCCACGTAAATACAGCGAATACGAACTGGAAAAAATTACCCGTCGTTACACTTCGGAGCTGGTTAAAAAGAATTTTATTGGCCCCGGTATTGACGTGCCTGCCCCCGATTATGGAACCGGTTCCAGAGAAATGGCTTGGATAGTTGATACCTATGCTTCACTAAAACCCGGCGATATTGATGCAGCCGGTTGTGTAACTGGTAAGCCTGTAACACAGGGTGGAGTGCGTGGCCGTACAGAAGCAACAGGCCTGGGTGTTTTCTTCGGAATTCGGGAAGTATGTAATATGCCGGATATAATGGAAAGACAGGGGCTTAGTGTTGGGGTTGAAGGAAAAACAGTAGTGGTGCAGGGTATGGGTAATGTAGGATTTTACTGTACTAAATTTTTCCGTGAGCATGGCGCAAAAGTAATTTCTATTGCAGAATATGAGGGTGCTATTTTTAATGCTGATGGATTAAATGAAGAAGAAGTTTTTGCTCATAGAAAAGCAACGGGTTCAATTTTAAATTTTCCAGGTGCCACCAACCTGGCAATCACAACAGATGCATTGGAACTGGAATGTGATATATTAATTCCGGCAGCATTGGAGAATGTCATCAATGGCCAGAATGCACCCAGGGTAAAAGCAAAAATAATTGGCGAAGCGGCTAATGGTCCCTGTACACCCGAAGCAGATGAGATATTTACACAAAGAGGTATTTTGTGTGTGCCAGATATGTACCTGAATGCTGGAGGTGTTACAGTAAGTTATTTTGAGTGGTTAAAAAACCTAAGCCATGTTCGTTATGGCCGTATGGAAAAGCGTTTCAATGAGAATATGAATATGCAGATCATTAACCAGATTGAAACCCTTACAGGCAAATCGGTTGATGAATCACAAAAAAAGCAGATTGTACACGGTGCCGATGAACAGGAACTTGTACACAGCGGCCTGGAAGAAACCATGATAACAGCTACCAGGGAAATTATGGAGATATGGAAAAGCAATCCTGAAATTCCTGACATGCGTACGGCTGCATATGTAAGCGCCATCAATAAGGTTGCTATAAGTTACAGCGAGCTGGGTATATTCCCATAAACTGTTTATGATCCGATATTAGAAATTGCATCCCGCCAAAAGGCAGGATGCAATTTTTTTTATAGGGAACGTGTAAGTGAACTTGCTGAAGTTTATAATATTACCACATTCATTTGTTCTGTAACTTGTCTGTTAACGCGGTAGCTTACAGTTTTGCCTGATTTTTTTCCGGTGATCTCAAATTTTAAGATAGCATCACCCAGGTCATCCGTGTTGAGTAAAAACTGTTTTGAAAATACTTCGCCTTTAACATCAGCATTGTAAAATACAACACCTGCTTCATCGGTGATGATGATGTTGAATACATTTTCATCCTTTGATCCGGAGAAGTTCAGCTGGATAAGTGGCTGGTTTTTAAAAGTGCCTGCATACTTCAATTCTACCGGAAGTACCGGATTAATACTGGCAGTGTCTGTTGCATTTACCTGCATAAATCCAATTACTGAAAAAATAGCAATTGCAATGATTGTTTTGATTTGTTTCATAAAGTTTAATTTAATGATTACTAATAATTGTTGTTTAAAAAATTGATAGTAAACAATCGGAAAATATTTCAGGTAGCAAACAAGGATTAAAAGAAGCGGAACAGGTCCGTAGTGATTGCAATTATCAGGTAGTAATTGCTTTGATGATGTAAAAGTAGAACGGTTTTGTTTCTCTTGCAAACCAATGTATGCTGCAAATTAGTTTACCCAACAGGAAAGTAACAGGCTAAAATGCTTGTTAATAAAGGGTTTGCAGAAATTATTTGTATGACAGCCAACTCGTTTTTTATTAAAGGATGTATGCTGAGCCTTAACGTTTGGTTCACATTGGTATAATTGAAAATTATAAAAGTCCATGTATTTTATGACCGGAATTTTTTTGGCTTTAATCCCTGTGAGGCAAGTTCAACAATTTCAATAATACGCTTTTGTCTTGTTTCAGTTTTTTTGGCTAAAACAAACCATTGTAAAAAATATTTTTTGGAACCGGGCCATTTTTTAAATTCTATTTCCAGGTCTGCAGGAATTGTTAATGCTTTCACCTTATCCAGTATTTTTCAGGAGCCATTGGCTTTTGCTGCTTCAATAGTTTTATAACCTGCTTCTGTCATCAGCCCTTCATCAATAAGCCGTTGTATTTTTTCTTTGTTAATTTTCGACCAGGTACCGGTTGTTTTTTGTATACAAAAAAACTGGATAAATTTTTCTTCATCAACAGGCTTTACCTCGCTGTCTATCCAGCCAAAGCAAAGTGCTTCATCAACAGCATGGCTGTATTTTAAAGTTGGCTTACCGGATTTTTTTCTTATAATAAATCACCCAAATGGACTGTTTACTATCATGATTTTTTAATAACCATGCCCTCCATGCTTTTCTGTTTTTTGGGTAAAAGATTTCTGTTTGCTTATCCTGGATGGGTAACTTTTAAATTTCAGTTTTATAAATTTTCCGCATGGCAAATTTTCCGCAATGCGGGCATTTAACACCAGTTAATGGTTTGCCGGCAGCCTTGTAGCGTATGCCTCCAATATCCCAGATACTGGTTTCTTTTCCGCAGCTACAGGTAAAGCGGTAACGCTTTGAGTCCTCCATCATTTTTTAAATAATGATTCAGAAGAAAAGAATTTTACAATTTTTTGAGCAATGCTGAGTTTCATTTGTATAGTTTAGTTTGGTGTATTAAGCGGATTCAGTGCATTACTATTCTCCATAAACAACCGGAAATTATAATCAGGCCTGTTAATAACATCATTATGTTCTTTAAGGCTGTGTATAAAAATAACCTGGTTTGTCTTTAACATCGGCGTAAGTACATTTTTTTCTTCGGGGTTTATAAAAGTAATATTTTTCTCCCTGAGTATTTGCATCATTTTTTGAGATACCTCATCTGTCCCGCCTCCTTTATTGGTGTACAGGTTTATAAATTGGTGCGATGCATCGGCCAGTATCCAGGCAGTATATTTATCAACCTGGCTATACAAGCCATCAAATAAAATTACCTGCTTTATTTCTGCACCGCCATTCTGTAATATATATGCCATTACCCTGAAGGCACCGCTATGGCCTGCCAGTACTATGTTTCCGGTTTTTACATTTTTACTGATTATCTTTTCTGTCTTTAATTTATACAGCACATCTTTCAGTAAGTTTTTAAAAATAGCTGGCTGCTCCAACTTGCCGCCATAACTGTCCGGTGCATTTTTAGCAGTTTCGGCAAATACAAGTAAAGCATTGCGTTTTGATGCTATGAACTGTTTTATCAATTCAAAATAAACAGCTGCAGTATCAATATTGTTTTTCCAGCCATGAAACCAGAAAACCACATCAACATATTTCCCGGGTTTAAAATGAGGTGGCACTGCAATCAGCACAGTGCTATCGCTGTAATGCATAGCTGCAGGGTAGAATATCTTGTTATAGGTATGACCAATTGCTCTGATGGTATCGGGGAAGGATGTGTATGCAGATGTGATACGGAATAGCTGCAACTCATTTTCTTTTTGAGCAAATGAGAGCAGATATAAAAAAGATAAAAGCAGCAGCAATAATATTCTCATCTTAATAGATTGCCTTTACAAGTTACTAAAGATGTGGAATTTTACTAAGGTTAATGCAAATGCCGATTACCAAAACAAAAGCTGGTAGTAACAAATAAGTTAATTTAGTTTTTTTTAAAGCTATTTTATATTATGTTTATCAAAAAAAATACATGAAAACGCTTGAAGAACTTAAAATTGATAAATCTCTTTTTTCTATCGGACAGGCATTCTCTGATGGCTGGGCTTTGGTTTCAAAACACCTGGGTTATTATATACTAGGTGGTATTATTGCAGTGGCTATTAGTGCAGGCGTTGGTATCATACCCATTGTTGGTGGCATCGTTAATAATCTCATATTGAGCCCCTGCTTGATGGCAGGTGCGGTTTATATTACATGGCATATTTCAAAAGGTAAAGGCTGGGCCGATTTTGGAGATATGTTCAAGGGCTTTAATTACCTGCAGCCTGTGGCTATAAGCACACTTATCCAGGGATTGGCATCTTTACTATTGATAGTACTGGTATTTTTTAATTTTCTTCCCGAACTGATACATCTTTTTAAAATATCGCAAGGTGCAGATGCTTTTACAAAGCAGGAAGAAATAAAGGATGCGTTTTTACAACTATTTAAAGGTAAGTTTATTGTATCCTGCCTGATATTGACGGTCGCCTTATTATTTATATCTGCTCTATGGGCATTTAAAATCCACTTTATTGTTATTTACAAAATGCAGGCCTGGCCTGCTATGGAAATGTCACGCAGAATTGCCAGCCATAATCTGTTGCAATTGATTGGATTCTTTTTGTTGATGGGCATCATCATCCTGATAAGTGCCATACCATGCGGCATTGGTTTATTGTTCAGCTTGCCGCTGATGATTGGTGCTACTTATAGTGCATTTGCACAAATAACTGGTTGCGACCAGGCAGATGAAATTAATGAAGAGATGTTTGATTTTATGGGAGAGGATAAAAAAGATTAAACAAAAAGCGATCTGCTTACCCTGGTCAAATTTTATTTATTCTGGTTAAATATTCCTCCAAAAAAATATTGATGATGTGATTTCAGCCCATTTCAAAATTCTTTCTTTTCAACGCTGCAACAGCACTTTCTAAAATAATGGTGATTTAGTGCAGGATATTTGATCTGACAAATTCAGTTCGGGACCTAAGGATAGAAAACTACCTTTGCAAAGCACTGCAACCAGCAATGGATTATATAAAAGAATATAAAAGTTTTATAAGCAGCCATTATTTAAGTGATGCCGTTCGCATTACTGCCGGTATTGTTTTGCCAGCCATCGTTCTCAATTATTTCAACTTACTCGCTGTTGGTGTGGTAGTATCATTAGGTGCCATGAGTGTGAGTATAACGGATACGCCAGGGCCCATACAGCATCGCAAAAACGGCATGCTGGCCTGTATCATCATCAATACGGTAATGGCGGTGTTTACAGGTTTTGCAGCTCCGCATCCTTATTTACTGGGCCTGTTAATTTTGCTGGCCTGTTTTTTATTTTCCATGATTGCAGTCTTTGGTAACAGGGCCAACTCCATTGGTGTTTCGGCATTGCTGGTAATGGTGCTTAGTATCGACCGGCAGCACCAGGGTTGGGATGTGATTGTAAATGCGGCGTATATTTTTGCAGGTGCCGTATGGTACATGCTGCTGAGTTTATTGTTGTATGGTTTCAGGCCCTATAAACTGGCACAGCAGGCATTGGGCGATTGTATTATGGCAACTGCAGATTACTTGAAGGTAAGGGCCTCTTTTTATGAAAAAGAAGTGGATTACGAAAATACCTACCAGCAAATGATGGAGCAGCAAATTGTGTTGCACAATGAACAAAACCTCGTAAGAGAGTTGCTTTTTAAAAGCAGGAATGTCATTAAGGAATCCACCACCACGGGCAGAACATTACTAATGATCTTTACAGATACGGTTGATTTGTTTGAGAGAACCATGACCAGTTACCACGATTATAAAGCACTGCATGAGGCGTTTGATGAAGAGGATATACTGCAACAATACCGGCAACTGATCATGGAGGCAGCGAATGAACTGGATGAAATTGGTATTGCTGTAAAAAGCGGAAAAGCATCTGAAGATACCGGCGCACTTGCAGCCCATATCAGCAAAACAGCATCTTATTTTAATGCACTGCGTGATGCCAACCGCACTGCCGAAAATGTGGATGGCTTTATAAGTATGCGGCATATACTCAACAGCATCAGCGACATTGCAGGCCGTATACATACGTTGCACCTGTACACTTCTTACGACAGGGAACTTACAAAAAAAATGGGTAAGCAGCCGGATTACGACCAGTTTGTAACACACCAGCCCATTGATTGGAAACTGTTTCGTGATAACCTTTCTTTTGCATCCAATAATTTCAGGCATGCAGTCAGGGTGAGCATTGCTACACTGCTGGGTTTTATCATTTCGCAGTTTTTTCCGGTGGGGCATAGTTACTGGATATTGCTTACCATTATCGTTATTTTAAAACCTGCATACAGCCTTACCAAAAAAAGAAATTACGAAAGGTTAATTGGTACCATCCTGGGTGCTGCAGCAGGGCTGATTATTTTATATTTTATCAAAAGTAACGATGTGCTTTTTGTAATTATGCTTGTGCTGATGATTGGTACTTACAGTTTAATGCGTACCAATTATATGATCAGCGTAATTTTTATGACGCCCTATATTTTGTTGCTTTTTCACCTGATTAACAATGCCAGTTTTGAAACCATTATTGCCGATAGGATTATTGATACCGTTATTGGCTCTGCAATTGCTTTTCTGGCCAATCTTATATTGCTGCCTGTGTGGGAGCAGGAGCAAATAAGCAAGTACATGCTGGAAGCCATAAAAAGCAACAAAATTTATTTCACCGATATTGCCGGCGCCTTCACCGGTAACCAGGTTACTAATACAACCTATAAAGTAAGCCGTCAGCATGCTTTTGTAGCACTGGCAAATCTTTCAGATGCTTTCACCCGTTTGCTATCCAACCCAAAAAGCAAACAGAAAAACAGTAAGCTGCTGCACCAGTTTGTGGTGCTTAACCACATGCTCACATCACATATCGCCACGCTTTCTTATTATGTAAAACCGCTGTCGCAAAAATATGCATCACCCCATTTTGCGCCACTCATTAAAACCGCTGTTGCAAGGCTCGAAGATGCAGAAAAGATACTTGGCGAAATGCCTGCCGAAACTGTTGCGCCGGAACTGATACCGGCCAATAATATACAACTGCAGTTGCAGCAACTGTTGCAGGCAAGGCGGCTTGAACTAAAGCAGGGCATTTTGAAAAGTGATACGCAAAAATTACTCACCGAATTTAAACCCATTGCCGACCAATTTAATTTTATTGACAATATTGCTACGGATATAAAAAAGACGGGTATGCAATGGATGGAGGGGTGAGGCTTTTAACATTAATGATATCTATGGTTTATAAAAAAAATTCCTAAAAAAAATCCCTGCAACCCTTTTAAGACCAATCACGTATTTACTGTTAATATTTGTTTATTTAAATCAAAAAATATGATCAGGAAATTACTTTGTACTGCCGTTATTATATGCCTGGTGCTGTCTTGTAAAAAATCAGCCGATGTAGCGCCGGCCCAGATACCTGAGCGGTTAGTTGTTAGCCCTGCAAGCAACAGTATATTAATTGGAGCCACGGCACAGTTTACGTTAAAATTTTATAATAATATAGGTCAGGAGGCAACAGTACCGGCAAGTGTTTCGTGGATGAGCACAAATTCAGCAGTAGCTACAGTAAATAACCAGGGGCTGGTTACAGGTGTAGCAGCTGGCCAGGTAGAAATAAAAGCTTTTTACAACAGTATTGTAACTTCGGCACTGCTGGCTGTGGTTATAAATAATAACCAGCTTGCCACAGTTAATATAACAAACGTAGGTGGTGGTATTCAGGAAATATTATTAAATCAAACAACTACCTTAACTGCTGAAGGCAGAAATGTAGTTGGTCAAATAATACCCGGACTTGTTTTTACATGGACCAGCAATAACATTAGTTTGGTAGAAGTAAATAATGCAGGTTTAGTAACGGGTAAAGGGTACGGTACAGCAAATATTGCTGCTGCAAGTGGCGGCATACTAAGCTCGCCCATTATGTTGCAGGTAATACGTATGGGCGATTTTGGAAACATGGGAAGCCAGGGCAAAGCAAAATTAAAAATAGAAAATAATGTACTTAAGCTTCAAACTACTTCCAACTTTTCAGTGCAA
>Ga0105044_10014922_pt1 | contig 10500 bp, 3 predicted proteins | sample MAT01_FD_78092 | JGI IMG/M metagenome (GOLD analysis project Ga0105044, IMG submission 78092) | Freshwater microbial communities from Lake Fryxell liftoff mats and glacier meltwater in Antarctica - MAT-01 | ecosystem: Environmental > Aquatic > Freshwater > Ice > Liftoff microbial mat | place...
TCGCCTTTGGGTTGAGCTCCCGCCTAAACTCGCATCGTTGAGACTTTCCGTGGTTGCACGATTTTCCCTCGTGACTTGGTATCTAGTAGCTACTTGGTTGTCTTGCTGCTTTTGGCTATCCGTGGGTCGAACCCAGGAACCGAGGCGGATAGAATCAAAAGATTCGTCTCAGCAGGTTGCTGTTTCGCCTCCGGCCGTGGGCGAAACTCTGCCGGTCGATGACAAGCTCGTTCGCCTAAACTTCCGGGATCAGGAATGGTTACCAGCTCTGAAGTGGTTATCGGACGAACTGCAGTTGAACCTCGACTGGCAACAACTTCCTCCCGACAAGTTTAGCCTGTTCAGCACTCAGGAGTATACCCTCAAGGAAGCAGAGGATTTGCTCAATCTGCAGCTGCTAGCGCGAGGCTTTACGATGCTCAAAAGGGGTGAAGTACTCCGAGTTTCCCCTTTGAAAGACATTGATATCACCATGGTGCCGCATGTGGATGCCGTGGATCTGGAGCATTTGTCGAAGCACCAATTCGCACGCGTTTCCTTTTCGCTCGACTGGATGATCGCCGAACAGGCTGCCCAAGAATTCAAGCCCCTGATGAGCCCCTTTGGACAACTCTTTCCAATGGTTAGTTCCAATCGTCTCGAAGCCATGGATGCAGTCATTAATCTACGCGAGTTAAATCGATTGCTTAACACGGCCGAAACCGACGATGCCAGACGCGAGCGGGTAGCTGAGTTCAAATTGATCTATCGCAAAGCCGAAGAGGTCGCGGTGAAAGTCCGACAGCTAGTTGGTCTTCCAGCCGATTCACTCCAAACCACTTCGGGCCAAACGCAGCTCGATATCGAACAAGCTCGATTTCGAGTGGAAGCGGTAAAGCAAATGGGGTCGAGCGCAAAGGAGGTCATCAAGGAAAAAAAACAGGATGTATTCCTCGTAGTCAACGATAAAGAGAATAGCATCCTCGTCAATGCCCCACCCAACAAGATGGAGGTGATTAGGCAAGCCATTACGGCCATGGACAAAGAACTTTCGCCATCCGACTCGACCTGGGAAACGGTCAGTCGAGTCAAGGTGCATGAGGTAAGCGGGTTTGATCCCGAATCCATATCGAAGTTGCTCACTGCTCTGCAAGAGCGAGGTAATCTCGCCAAGGATTCTCGGATTCAGCACGAGGCGGCTTACAACCGTATCATTGCCTTTGCGTCGCCGGAGGATCACCTGACGATCTCACAAGTCATCGATAGCTGCCGAGCGCAAAAGCGGACGGCGGCCGTCTTGGCTTTGGTAACAATGGATCCAAACTATGCCGTCAAAGCTGTTCAAGTGATTTTGAAGACCCCGGAACGGCCTTCGACTAGGCCGGGGGTAGCCAGCGACGGAAAATTCCAAATCGAAGCGGATCCCGATCATAGTCGTTTATTGCTCTGGGCCACCGAGGATGAACTCAAAGAGGTTAAGGACTTTTTGGCCAAGTTAGGCGAACAGTTTAGTGCCGCGGCTTCTACCGCGCAGATGCACATCATCAATCTTAGAGGTGGTGATCGCACGGAGGTTTCCAAGCGATTTTTGGATGCTTGGCAAGGGATGAGCGATACCCCCGTTTTGATCGACGGCAGCCTTCAAAAGAATCCTTCGGCCCGTACCCGCGACGCCAGTCAACTCAAACCGATCGACCAAGCCGAGGTGCACTTCATTTCACGTTCCAGTCAGGAATCAGAGAAGACAAAAGATGACGGCGCGCCACTGCGAATTATCGAAGGGGAGAATGGCGATCTAATCCTCATGTCGCGCGACCCCGTCGTGGCGGAGACCGCCAAACGGTTGCTCGAGCAGTTCGTACCCGATCCGTCCGAAATGAAAATCATCTATCTAAAAAACTCCCAAGCCCAGTTGGTCAAGAGGCAGCTGGAGACCATGCTTGCACCTTCACTTGCTGCCCCAACATCGCGATTGACATTGATTCCCAACCTGTCTATCGACGTAGACTCGCGAGCCAATCGATTGCTCATCCAAAACGCGACTGCCAAACAGTGGAAGAAAATCGAAGAATTTGTTCCGACCCTGGATCAAGCCTCGCCCGAGGACGATCGATTGGTCCGCAAACAAAAAGTACATCGATTGAAGTACCGCAAAGCGAATGAAGTCGTCACCGTCATCAAGGATGTTTACAAAGATCTTTTGAGCACTAGCGAACGATCGTACTACAGCGGCTCTTCGTCGCGATCGACGAGCTACAATCGAAACTTGGCTGCCTCCGCCCTCAATCCCGAGTACCAAGGCATTTTGTCGGTTGGGGTCGATGAAGAAGCAAACCTTTTGATCCTGTCCGCCCCAAGCTATTTGCTCGAGGAGATTGGCGAGCTCGCCAAATCGATCGACACGCCTACGGATGGAAAAGCGGTCTCGGTCATCCAGTACAATAGCAACGCCAACGACACCAAGACCCGCGAAACTCTCTCCAAGCTCTTTAGCGAACGAAAGAAGTGAATTGGCCATGGATAGCCGGCTTGGGCACCGTCTACGCAATTTGTTTGCCAGCGCTAGTTTCGTCGTCGCTATTTCGTTTTTTTTCGGCATTGCCAGTTCGCATGAACCGTCCCGTCAGGTGAGCTTGGTGAACGATGTTGTTCCCATTCTGACCAAAGCCGGTTGCAACTCGGGAGTCTGCCATGCCAAAGCAGTCAATGGCCAAAACGGCTTTCGGCTCTCTCTGCTTGGCTTTGAGCCACAAGACGATTTCGTGCACTTGCTGAAGGAAGGGCGAGGTCGCAGGATTTCGCTGGCGGCGCCCGGGTCCAGCTTGCTGCTTCGTAAGGCGACCGGCGACGTGCCTCATCGCGGCGGTGCCCGATTGAAATCCGACTCCGCCGAGTACGCGACCCTCCTCGAATGGATTCAGCAAGGTGCGAAATACGACGGGAGCTCAGCCCCTAAGCTGGTCTCGATCGAAGTTCAGCCAAATAGCCATACTCTCGCTCCCAGCGGCCAACAACAGCTCACTGCGATCGCCCACTATGCCGATGGCGGAATGCGGGACGTAACCAAGCTTGCCCTCTTTGAATCCAACGAGAAAAGCATGGCGGACGTCTCGGAGCTTGGGCTGGTCAGGGCGATGACGATCCCAGGTAAGGTTGCGATCATGGTCCGCTACCAGGGACTGGTTTCGGTGTTCAACGCATCGATCCCTTTGGGAGCCCCGCTTGAGCATTTACCTCCGGCAAAGAACTTCATCGACGTTTCTCTTTTTGCGAATCTGAAGGAACTCGGCATTCCGCCTTCGCCGAACTGTGACGATGCTACGTTCGTGAGACGAGTAACGTTGGACATCGCTGGACGACTACCGACCGTAGCGGAAGTTGCAACTGTTATTGCCAGCAAGGAATTGGACAAACGCGAGCAGTTAGTGGAAGGACTTTTGAAGAGTCCCGAGTACGCAGACTTCTTTGCCAACAAATGGACTGCCATGCTCAAGAACCGGCGCGACGATGCAAGCGATATCACCTCCAACTTTGCGTTTTACTCGTGGGTCCGCGATGGCCTTTTAGCCAACAAAGCCTACGACCAAATGGTCCGAGAACTGCTCGCCGCTACGGGAACCGTGCAAACGAATCCACCCGTCGCTTGGTACAAACGGGTCAAGGAACCGAAGCAGCAACTCGAAGATGTGGCTCAGTTGTTTCTTGGGGTGCGCATGCAATGCGCCCAATGCCATCATCATCCCTTCGAAAAATGGAGCCAAGACGACTACTATAGTTTCGCCGCCTTCTTTAGCCAGGTAGGACGAAAGCCAACCGCCACTCGCGGTGAAGACATGATCTTCCACAAGCGCGGTATCGCCGCCGCAGCCAACGCCAAAACAGGGGCGATGCTCAAGCCCGCCGCTCTGGGCAGCAACACTCCTGCCATCGCTCCGGATGAAGACCCGCGACTGTTGCTCGCCGATTGGATGAGCTCGCCAAGCAATCCGTTTTTCGCCAAAGCTGTGGTAAATCGCTACTGGAAACACTTTTTTCGACGCGGCTTAATCGAGCCTGAGGATGATATTCGAGATACCAACCCTGCATCGAACCCAGGACTGCTCACGGGTTTGGAACAGCACTTTATTGCCAGCCATTTCGATCTCAAGGACCTGATTCGAGTAATCGTCAATTCGAATGCCTATCAACGGAGCGCCGTTCCCAACGAACTCAACGGTGCCGATCAACAAAACTACTCGCGCTTTTACCCAAGGCGTTTGCAAGCCGAAGTGTTGCTCGATGCCATCGATGACCTGGCTGGATCGCAAACCGATTTTCAGAATTTACCGACCGGGACACGCGCCATTGCTTTACCGGACAATAGCTACAACAACGCCAACCCGTTTTTGAAAGTTTTTGGCAGGCCAGAAAATGAGAGTGTTTGCGAATGCGAGCGAACACAGTCCTCTAGCCTCGCACAGAGTTTGCACTTGATGAACGCGGGCGATATCCGAGCCAAGCTTGCAACCAGCAATGGTCGTGCGGACCAACTTTCGAAGTCCGAAAAACCGCTGAGCGAACGAGTCGAAGAATTATATCGCGTTGCGTTGGGAAGATTGCCCAACAGCCATGAATCGCAGAGCGCCCTTGAATACCTTAAAGGCCACGATTCTGATCTGGGCCAAACCCCCGACTCCCAAGGTGACTCGGTTCCTGCGCAACCGCCCACTGCGGAGCGATTCCAGGACTTGATCTGGGCTCTGATCAATACCAAAGAGTTTCTCTTCAACCACTGAGCCAATGACAATGCTTAGCAACATCAGAAACATGCTCTCTTTCGGCCCTATGCGAGCCCCGTGGTTGGCCCTCTCCCCATGGTTGGCCATCTCCCTCGCCCTCTTGTCGCTCTGCGTGGCGCAAAGAGTGAACGGTCAGTCCGTTGGTTTGCCCCTACCGCGCCTGCTTACCACCATGCCAATGGGTGGTAGAGTAGGCACACAAGTCGAATTGAGCATCACAGGGGAAAACATCGAAAATGCTACCGCGCTCTTGTTCGATTACCCAGGCGTGACGGCAACCCCTAAGTTAAACACAAGCGGTCAGTCGGAACCGGGCAAGTTCCTGGTTTGCATAGACTCTGACGGTGCACCTGGGTTGGTCGAGGCGAGAGTGGTGTGTAGCTTGGGTATCTCGTCGTCACGAGTTTTCTCAATCGATACATTGCCCGAAATCATGCAGTCAACAACCAACACTTCGATTGCCTCCGCGATGAAAATTGGCGTCGATTCCATCACCAACGCGGTCATGAAAGCGAAGTCTGTCGATTTTTACTCCTTCGAAGCGGAGAAAGGCCATCGCTATATCGTCTACTGTTCTGCACGCGGCATCGAATCAAAGCTGGATCCGGTGGTGATTGTGGCCGATAGCGAGGGTCGTGATCTTCTGGTCGAGCGTCGAGGCGATGTGCTGGATTTCACCGCGAGTCAAGATGGCCTGCACGTTATCAAAATCCACGATCTAACGTTCCAAGGAGGGCCGGCCTATTTTTATCGGCTGAACTTCAAGGAGATACCTGTCGAAGCTGCTTTGCCAAGCTTTGCTTCCACGCGTACCGTAAGTTCGTTTTCCTGGCCTCCGAACGGATTGCCTTTGCTCTCGACTGCTACCGAAAGTGAGCCGAACGGTACCTCCGCCACTGCCGAGAAGATCGCCTTGCCCTGCGACATCACTGGTAATTTCTACCCAGCAGCTGATGTGGATGTGTTTGAGTTTGCGGCGAGCAAAGGAGAAGTGTGGTGGGTCGAGGTCGCTTCCGAACGACTTGGCCGTCCGACCGATCCCTCGATACTGGTTCAGCATGTTTCGGCCGATTCTGGCCAAGAAGTGCTCACGGACGTTGCGGAGTTCTCCGACATCGCGAGTCCTATCAAACCGTCGAGCAACGGCTACACGTACGACGGACCACCCTACGATGGCGGTTCCACCGATGCTCTTGGCAGGCTTGAAATCAAGCAGGATGGGACACACCGATTGCAATTGAGGGATCTTTTTGGCGGAACTCGTGTCGACCCTCGCAATCGGTACCGCTTGATCGTTCGCAAAGCGGCTCCAGACTTTGCGTTGGTTGCATGGGGGCTGCACATGGAACTTCGCAACGGAGACCGCAATGCGCTTTCGAAACCGTTGGCTCTACGCGCAGGTGCTACCGTGGCTCTCGAGGTTGTTGCAGTTAGACGCGATGGTTTTGATGGAGACATCCAATTGATGTTAGAGGGATTGCCGATCGGCGTGACTGCCCAAGGGTTAAAGATCCCAGCAGGGAAATCGCGGGGTATCATGCTGATAACTGCCCACCAGGATGCCCCCACTGCGCATGGTGATTTGGTCTTTAGTGGGCTTTCCAACATCGGTGGCCAAGAAGTGAAACGCCCAGTTCACATGGCCCAGATGTCTTGGCCCGTCCCGGATTCTTGGGGCGAAATCCCAAGCCCACGGTTGGTCCGTAGCTTGACGTTGAGTGTGTCTCATGCACAAGTTGCACCTCTCTCTATCGCAGCCACGGAAAAAAATGCAATCGAAGCCACTGTTGGAAGCAAAGTGACCATTCCCCTGGTACACACCAAACGCAGTGAATTTTCCGGTTCTGTTTTGCAAATGAAAGCCTTTGGAGACGGCTTTGAGCGTATGCCTCCTTTCTCTATTTCAATCGATGGTTCTAGTTCCGAAGCGGTCTTGGATTTGTCCGCTCTCAAGATAGCCCCTGGTGAGTACACACTTGCGTTTTACGGAGGGGCAGTGGCAAAATTCCGATCCAAACCAGAGGCTGCTCCCCTGGATACAGTAGAAATTGTTGTTAGTGAGCCTATCTCCCTTCGAGTAACGCCAGCGGAGTCAAAATGAGCGATCCCTTTCATGCAGCATCCGTTCGCTGCGCCGGACCTTTTGCGTTTGGCCAAAACGGTCGACGAGGATTTTTGCGGATGGGGCTAGCCGGATTTGCCAGCTTGAGTCTGCCGGGATTGTTGAAGCTCCAGTCCGCCAAAGCCACTATGGTGAACAACGGCAAAGGCCTGGAAAAGAAATCGGTCATCATGGTTTGGAAACCGGGCGGATGTTCCCACCTCGATACCTACGACCCCAAACCAGAGATTGGCAGCGAGTATCGAGGTCCATTCAAAACCATAGCGACTGCTGTTCCGGGGATGAATTTTACGGAGCTACTTCCCATGCAAGCTCGCATTGCGGACAAGCTAACCGTCTTGCGGTCCATGCACCAAACAGCGCCTGGACACCCAGCCGGCTCGATGCAGATGCTTTCCGGCGATCCGGAGACCCGCGACAAACCCAAACCCAAGTATCCGGACTGGATGACGGTGGCTAACTACCTGCGTTCGCAGGAGGAGTCTCGAACCAATCCGTTGCCCCGATATGTCGGAGTCAATCCGCCGTTGGAATACAACGGACCTGCCTATTTAGGCGATGCCTATTCTCCTTTCACGGTAATGGGCGATCCAAATTCGCCAACCTTCTCCGTTCCCAACATTGGGCTTTCCGACCCAAACGAAATCCAAAGGCTCGATCGGCGTGCCACCTTGCGTCAGCGACTCGACACGATGAATAGGGCATTCGATCATCAGGGCGAGTTGGGAGCGCTGGATTTGTTTGAAACGCAGGCCATGTCTCTGCTAACAAACCCGACGACACGCGAGGCTTTCGATCTGACCAAGGAAGACAATCGGACGCGAGACCGCTATGGACGAAATGCGTGGGGGCAACAATTGCTCATGGCGCGGCGATTGGTCGAGGCCGGGGTAGAGGTGATGACGACCAGCCTAAGCGGGCCGCTTTGTGGTCGGGTCGGGAACTGGGACGACCATGCAGTCAACCATCATATCTTTGATGCCATGCGATTTCGCGCTCAAGCGTATGACCAAGCCGTCTCCGCGTTGATCGAAGACATCTACGAGCGTGGGCTAGATAAACGCGTTCTCGTCGTGGTTACGGGTGAGTTCGGACGCACACCGAAGATCGAACACTCACCGAGCACCGGCGAAGGAAACGCCAGCGCCCCTGCCGGGACTCAGCAGCCTGGACGAGACCATTGGCCGCGAGCGTTCTCGAATATTTGGGCAGGGGGTGGCATCCAAACCGGCAGAGTCATCGGGGCCACCGACAAACGGGGCGAAGACCCAACCGAACGAGCCTGCTCGGCCGGGGATTTTTTGGCAACGATCTACCACCATCTGGGAATCGATTCGGCTAGCACCTTTATCAACGATCTCAACGGCCGCCCCACACCCATTGTGGACCGAGGAAAGCCAATCCCTGAATTGATGGGATAGCGGTTTGCCAATCCCTTTTGTTTGCTTTATCGCCAACTATGATGTGAGGCAGGCATTACCGTTGGAACTTGATTAGAGACAGAGCATGAAAGATAGATTGAGTTGGAGCGTTTTCAGTTTGGCCGTCCTCCTGTTAGGACCTGGCCCGCAGGCCAGTTCAGCAGAAGTCTCGCGTGCCATTCGGCTAGTGGAAAGCCCTGCTCTTTCGCCCGACGGTGCCACCATTGCCTTCTCATGGACTGGCGAAGTATGGTCAGCCAACATCAACGGCAGTCGTTTGACACGTTTGACCAACAACGCTGCTAGTGATTCACAGCCACTCTTTTCGCCCGACGGTAGCCGTATCGCCTTTGTGAGCACGCGAACCGGTTCCCCACAGGTCTTCGTGATGCAGTCGGATGGTACATTGCCAAAGCAAGTCAGTTTCCATTCCGCAGGCTATGCGTTGGCAGATTGGTTCCCCGATGGAAAATCAGTTTTGGCAATCGGCTCCCGCGACCATTCGCATAACGATGCGCAGCGGTTGATTCAACTCGATGTCACGGAACGCAAAGCGGAGAAGATCTTGGTCAATGCGGCCGTGGAGAACGCAAAACTCTCCCCCAACGGAAAGCAAATCCTATTCAATCGAGAAGGAGAACGCTGGTGGCGAAAAGGGTACACCGGCGAGCGTTCTGCGCAAGTTTGGCTATTGGACCTCGAGTCGGGCGAGTTCAAGGAACTACTGCACGAAGGCGTTGAGTGTATGTGGCCCCTTTGGATGGCCAACAGCAAAGGCTTCTACTTTACCAAGGGAGATGTCCACGGATTTGATCTTTGGCGCTATCGATTTGCAAAGAACGACGACAAGCCGGTGACTCAGAAAAAGCTCGTGGACTTCGCCGAGGATTCAGTTGTCTTCCCGGCAATTTCTCGCGATGGAAAGACAATCGTCTTCCGTCACTTATTCGATCTGTATCGGTTTCAACCTAGCGGGAATGAGCTTCCGACCAAGATCGAGCTGACTCTTCAAAACGATGTGGACCTGCCAGACGAAGTGTTGCGTCGCAAGCATACGATTGCGGAGGACGTCGCATTTACCGAGGATGGATTGGAAATAGCATTCATCGCGGGCGGCGATGTATGGGTGATGGATACAAAACTTCGTGAGCCGCAGAGGGTCACTAAGACCGATGGCTATGAACAGGACGTCCTCTTTGCCGCGGATGGGCAAAGCTTGCTGTTCACGGCAATACAAGATGGACAGACCGACATTTGGAAGGCGACAAGAAAAGATACCGAAAAGTTTTGGTGGCAAAACAAAGAGTTCGGTCTTGAAAAACTTACCGATGACATGCTCGTAGAGAGCGAGCTGCGATTTACACCGGATGCAAAGCAGCTTTTGTTTCAACAAGGACGCGGTGACCTAGTAACGATGGATCTCGTTTCCAAACAGAAGCGTACTTTGGCATCCGGGTTCAGCGGAGTCGGCTTCGATGTTTCGCCAGATAGCCGTTGGGTTGCCTATGCGTCACAAGACAACGACTTCAATAGCGAGATCTGGATCGCATCGATCCCAGGCGATAGCCCGCCGGTAAACGTCTCCCGACATCCCGACAACGACCAGAGCCCCAAGTTCTCACCCGATGGAAAACTCCTCGCTTTTACCGGCCGTCGGTACGATGAGGAAGTCGATATCTACTACGTTTATTTGAGCGAAGCCGACGATGAACAAACCTCACGAGAGCGACGCATCGATGAAGCCATGGAATGGATGAAAAAGAAACGTAAGGCGGATGGCGGAAAGGACACGGCAGCCAAAAAGCCAGACGGGGACAAAGGCAAGGAGGAAAAGAACGAAGAAGAGAAAAGCGATAAGACCGTCGATGCAGATGCAAAAGATGAAACCAAGAAGGACGAAAGCAAAAAGAAAAATGCGGAACCCAAGCCGGTCGTTATCGATTTTAAAAACATTCATGAACGATTGCGCAGGCTGTCCGTTCCAAACAGTACCGAGGGCGGGTTAGTCTTTTCCCCGGATGGAAAGAAACTCGCGTTTTCAGCGTCCAGCGATGGAAAGCGAGGTTGGTACACGGTCGAGTTTCCGTCGGAGTTGACCCCGAAACTATTGACCAATACAACGGGTTCTAGGGCGGTTTGGACCGAGAAGGCGGGTGGCATCTTGTTTTCGCAAAACGGGATTCCTGCCAAACTGGATCCA
>Ga0105044_10014923_pt1 | contig 10500 bp, 12 predicted proteins | sample MAT01_FD_78092 | JGI IMG/M metagenome (GOLD analysis project Ga0105044, IMG submission 78092) | Freshwater microbial communities from Lake Fryxell liftoff mats and glacier meltwater in Antarctica - MAT-01 | ecosystem: Environmental > Aquatic > Freshwater > Ice > Liftoff microbial mat | place...
ACCGGTGGAAATCCTTGAACGCCTGCACATAGCCCCGCCTCGTCGAGGCCGCTATCCCTCGGCCCACCAACTCCGCCACCACACGATCAACATCGTCAGGGCCAGCCTCCCACGCCGGAATCGCCAGCATCGTCAAGAACCGATCAAGCACCCCCTCGCCGTTCTCGATCGTCACCGCGCTAAAGCCCCGAGCCGACCACGACGCCACGAACCCGTCGACACATGCCGCTTGAAACGACGCCGCATCCAACATGCGCGCTGGCACGGCCTCGGCCCCGTTCGCGACCCGCAAACCATGTCGATCCATTGCACACCTTCTTCCTGCCACACATTCGAAGGTGGCACCTAACAATGCCACATCGCGCCTTTAACAACGCGGACCATCAAGAACAAGCCAATACCCCAGCTACCAGGCCTTATTCACCGAATCGAACCTGTGCCAGTTCCAGGTGGATTCGACGAACTCATGCCCAAAACAATCGCGAACGCCACCGTCGACCGGCTCCTCCACCACGCCCACCTCGTCATCACCACCGGCGATTCGATCCGTCTCACACAAGCAACCGGCGGCCAAGGGGTGATGCCACTGACCAACTGAACCGGGCAACCCCAACGGCCACCAGTGGGCAAAACTGATGGCCACCAGCGGGCAGTTCTCCTGACCGGCTGTGGGCAGATCGAGTTGACCCTTGACATCCAGATCATCGATCCGAGAGCCCTTGTGCTGTGGGCTGCGCGTGCGCGCGCCATGGCCGCACACCTTCGGACCCGCTGCAACGAGCCCGCCTGTACACCGACGTGACCGCACAACCGGCAACCACGACGTCGACGATCGAGAGCCTCCTCGATGCAGATCAGGTTGCCGAACGTCTTGGTGTCGAGCCCCGGTTCGTCAGGCGCCTCGTCGAGGAACGCCGCATCCCCTTCTGCAAGCTCGGCAAGTTCGTCCGATTCCGCCCCAGCGACATCGACGAGTGGCTCGGCAACTGCACCGTCGACCGGGTGGACCATTGCCTTGGTGCGGTCGGCTGACGTTGTTCGATCACGGAACATGGACGACGCAGGCGTCCTGCTCGACGAGATCTCGGGAGAACGAGCTGACGGTGGAGACGATCGGGCGAGGAAACGCCGAAGATTGTGGAGCTGGGAGCGCAGCGTCAGGTTGATCTTCGGCGAGCCTCGACGGAAGCAGACCTATCTCATGGATCACTTCGAAGCGCCCGGAATGCCGTGAGCACCCCTGAGTTACCTGACGATGCGCTGTACGTAGGCATTCGAGATCTGCTCGTTGACTCGCGGGCGCACGTCGTCCCAGCGATCGACACCGCAATGGTGCAGACGTACTGGCACATCGGCGGATTGATCGACGAGCGTCTGGGAGCCGAAACCAGGTCCGAGTCGTATGGCACCGATCTGATGGGAATGCTGTCGCGGCAGCTCACCAGCGAGTTTGGTAAGGGGTATGACCCGAGCAACCTCGGCAACATGCTGCAGTTCTTCCGCGGCTTCGAGATTCGTGACGCGGCGCGTCATGAATCTTCGACCGGGCGTGTCGTTGTCGACACAAGGCGTTGCGTCGACCCCGGTGTCGACGGAGTCTTGCTCTCGAGCCACGGAGGAAGCCAACTCGGCCGAGCGCCGGTGCCGTTCGAACTGCTGCCCAACGTAGTTCTCGAGGTAGGCGCCGACACCGAAGTGATGATCGACACCGGGATAATGTCCGGCGCTGACATGACGGAATCAGGTCGGGTACTGCGGGGCCTTCGTCACGTTGACCACCTCGTCGGGATCCCGGTGTACTCGGCGCCCCGTCGCAATGTGCAGCGCGCACGCGAGCCGGGCAGGCGACTCATGTTGCGCTGTATGCGAATGAGTTGCTCCGTTCGCACCCGTTCACTCTGGGTTGCGGCGTCTGCCACTCCGGCTCGGTACAACGGCGACGACGGGTTCATCTCGCACCTCGAGCGTCGCTTGCGACGGCGCCTGTCATGACCGTGTTGGTGGTCTTTGCCCATCCCTTGCAGGAAAGCTTCAACCACGCCGTGTTCGACACGGTGCTGCGTGTCGTGCGGTCGCACAAACCTGGCGCCGACGTCGTCGACCTCTACCGAAGGGCACCCGCAAGCGTCACCGCGACCGCTGATCCTGATGAAATCGTCGACACTGTGGTGCTCGTGTATCCAACGTGGTGGACCGCGCAACCGGCGCTGTTGTGGCAGTGGCTGCTCGACCGTGACGCTTCGACATGGACAGGCGTCAACCGAGTCGTCTGCGTCACGACACACGGGGGCAAACGTGTCGCCGCCGTGCTCGCCGGCCCGGGCAGGTCGTTTCGCACTTCGCTCCCTCCTGCGAGACGCTGCCGACCATCCGATGGCGCTGTGCTGGATTCCGGTCTACGGCCTCGACGCTTCGGACGCGAGTGACCGAGAACGGATGCTTCGCCAAGTCGAGTCGAAAGTGTCGCAAGTGCTGAGCGCGTAGCGTCCCTTGTCAGTCGAAACAGTGCGTTCTCACGGGTGACATTGCGCCGTCACAGGGGTCCGTCAAACTGCGCTACGTTTCGTACGTTGTACGAAACGTCAAGCGTGCACATTACGAGGGGAAGACACCATGAATCGTTCCGTTCGAGCAAGTAAGCGCCTCGTTCTCACTGCGTCCGCCACTGTTGTGGCCCTCGCCCTGGCAGCGTGCGGGTCGGACTCGTCGAGTTCGGATTCGAGCGCCGGTGGCGGCGAGGAGCCGGCCACGCTCACCGTGGCCTACAACGCAACCGGCGACTTTCCCGAGCCGGCCGCAACGTTGAAGGCCGCCAAGGCGTCGTTCGAGGCGGAGAATCCAGGTGTCACCATCGACCTCGAAGAGGAGGTGGCATCGGACGACGATTACCACACCAAGATGCAGCTCCGACTGAGCTCTGGCGGTGATGTTCCCGATGTCATGTACTTCAGCCCGAGCTGGGTCGATGCAGACGCGGCTGCTGGCTACTTGTCGCCGCTTGACGATGGTCTCGCGGAATGGGACGAGTGGACCGAGTTCTTTCCCGAGGCGGTGCGTACCGGCGCCAAATCGGCCGACGGCAACACCTACGGCGTGCCGATGGCCGCCAACGACATCGGTATCTGGTTCAACAAGGATGTCTTCGTCGAGGCTGGTCTACCCGAGGACTGGCAGCCCACTTCGTGGGCGGATCTGCGCACAGCTGCCGAAACGATCAAAGCTGAGGTGCCCGACGCCATCCCCGTGCACCTCTATGCAGGCAAGGCGTCCGGTGTCACCGATGCGATCTTGAAGACGTTCCAACCGTTGCTGTATGGAACCGACGACGTGCTCTACGACTTCGACACCGGCATGTGGCAGCCAGCGGGCGACGGTTTCCTGGAATCCATGACGTTCATCTCTGACATGTACGCCGACGACCTCACCGCCGAGGACGCCGACGTGCTCAGTCCGAACGTGTGGTCGTTCATCGGGCCGTGGATGAAGGACTCGAAGCTCGGTTTCGTTCTCGACGGCAATTGGATGTCGTTCGCCTGGGTCGAAGGGGGCCCGAACGACTGGCCCGAGTGGGGTGACCGCTTGGGCGTCGCCAAGATGCCCACCCAGGACGGTGGCGGCGACGGGTTCGTCACGATGGCGTTGCGTGGCGCGGTGATGGTGAGAGCTGCCGAATCGGACTCACCCGACCTGGCGATGCGGTTCATCCAGCACGTCACCAACAAGGAAAACTCGCTGTCGATTTCGGTGAACTCCTCGCAGCTCGCGGTGCGAACTGACGTCGTGGCTGACCCGGCGTATTCCGATCGGCCGACAGTTTCTGAGTTCAGCGACATGTTGCAGTACGCGAGCTACCTGCCGATGACCGAGGAGAACGCGAAGGTCGAGGTGATGCTCGGTGAACTGATCGAGGAGGTTGCCCTCGGTTCGTTGAGCCCCGAGGACGCCGTGACGCAGTACAACGATCGCATCGTGGACCTCGTCGGAGCCGACCTGTACGCCGGATAACCCGTCCAATGACGTCAACGACACGATCGGGTCCGCCAGGGCCGGTGCTCGAGGCGGCCAGCAGTTTCACCCATCCGGTGGCTTCGAAGCCGTTCCACGGTGTACGACGGTCGTCGAAATGGGTGCTTCCCATGGCGCCCGCTGTGGTGCTGCTGAGCGTGTTCGTCGTGGTGCCCATCGGTTACGCGATCTACATCTCGTTCACGAACACACGCCTGACCGGAGCCGAGGCCCGCAATCCGTCATGGATCGGCTTCGATAATTTCCGGCGGCTCATCGACTCCGGTGATCTGACCAACTCGGTCGTGCTCACGCTCATCTTCGTGGTGTGCTCAGCGCTGATCGGCCAGAATCTGCTCGGTCTCACCTTGGCGTTGATGCTGGAGCGGCGCAACAAGTTACTGCGCGGCCTCGTCGTGATATCGGTGCTCTCGGCGTACGTGCTGCCGGAGATCGTGCCCGGATTCATGTGGACGTCGTTTCTTGCGCCCGACGGTGCAGCAAATCAGCTGTTCAACCTGGTGGGTCTGCCCGATCAGCAGATACTCATCGACAACCCGATGGTTGCCGTGATCGGCGCGGACATCTGGAGGGCGACGGCGTTCTCGATGCTGATCTACACGGCCGCGCTCGGCGACATCGACCGCGAACTGATCGACGCTGCCCGGGTCGATGGGGCGTCGTACTTCCGCACGCTCTGGCATGTGAAGCTGCCGTTGTTGCGCCACACGGTGTTCACGACGCTGATGCTGATCACACTGCCGACGTTGTCCGTGTTCACGATGATCTTCGCCCTCACCGGCGGCGGTCCCGGTGATCGCAGCGAGACGTTGCCATTGTTGATGTACAACCAGGCGTTCCGATTGCAGGAACTGAGCTACGGCACTGCCATCTCTTTGGTGCTCCTTCTGATCGGTGGCCTGTTGTCGGTCGGATACGTCATGACCCTGCGTCCTGAGCGGACGCACCAATGAACGTTGCCGTCGCAGAAAGGTCACAGCCCGGACGCCCATCGATCCGGCAGCGTTTGGAGCCGAGGACTCGCCGACGTTTGGCGAACTGGTCGGTGAATCTGGTGCTTTCTGCAGTGGTGTTCGCGTGGCTCGCGCCGATGGCGTGGATGTTCACCGCAGCGTTCAATCCGACCGCGCAGTTGTCCTTTGACGTGCCGACCCCTCCGAGTCTCGACAACTTCGCGTCGGTTGCAACGGTTGACCAACTCTTCCGGCCGTTGATGAACAGCACCATCATCTCCGTCCTGGCGTCGCTCATCACCGTGGCCACCGCCTGCCTGTGCGCCTATCCGTTGTCGCGCTACACGCTGCGCTTCGGGCGCCTGTTCATGTACCTCATCTTGATCGGCAGCGGCCTCCCGATCATTGCCTTGATGATCCCCACCTATCGTCTCTTCGCTCGCTACCAACTCACCGACAGCTACTTGTCGACATCGCTGTTCCTGGCCGCCACGTCGTTGCCGTTTGCCATCTGGCTCGCGAAGAACTTCATCGACGGCGTGCCGCTCGAATTGGAAGAAGCTGCGCGGATAGACGGCGCCACCCAGTGGCAGACCATCACCCGAATCGTCATGCCGCTCATCAGGCCGGGCATCACGGTGATCTTCATCTTCTCCTTCATTGCCAACTGGGGGAACTTCTTCGTGCCATTCATCCTCTTCAGCGACCCTGCGAAACAGACCGCGTCGGTCGCCATCTACAACTACTTCAACAGTCTCGGCGGCGTGTACTTCGGCAGGGTCGCTGCATTCGCGCTGCTGTACTCGGCGCCGGCGGTGATCTTGTTCACGATCATCTCGCGGACGCTGGGACGATCACTCAGCTTCGCTGGCGGAGTGAAGGGATGATGATGATGTGCAACACGAGCCCGAAGCGACCGATCGCACGAGTGCGACGAAAGGAACAAACATGACCTCGACCACCCCCATCTCGGGCCTTCAACGCCTGGTCGAATGCCCCAAGACCATGACGAACGGACCCTGCGGCGGCGTCGCTCTCGACGGCACCTGCGAGGTCGACCACACCTCGGTGTGCGTGTGGTGGGACGAACTCAACGGACCGCCCCTCGAACACGACATTCACATCAGCGTGAAGCCGCCGCCTGACTGGTCACCCGACGGACGCTGGGACTCGGCCTTCGAGAACGGCACCGTGATCGAACTCGACGACATCACCGACCGCGATAAGCGCCCGGAGCGCTGTGGCAGCCAACTCGAAACCCTCTTGCGCGAGCGCAGCTTCGTCGTCACCGCCGAAATCAACCCGCCCGATTCTGCTGATCCGACGCTCGTGCTCGACGCCGTGAGTTCGTTGGTTGGACTGCTCGACGCCGTCCACATCAGCGATAACTCGCTCGCATCGCCACACATGTGCGGGCTGGCAATGGCGGCGCTGATCGAACAGGTCGGGTTGGAGACCATCTTGCACATGACCTGTCGCGATCGCAATCGCAACATGTTGCAGGCTGATCTGTTGGGAGCGGCAGCACTCGGCGTGAAGCACGTGTTGTGTCTCACCGGTGATCATCCGGCCATCGGTGATCACCCGCAAGCAAAGCCTGTGTTCGACCTCGACGCCGTGTCGTGGACAACAGCTGCGACGTGCGTGCGATCTGGCGCCTTCATGTCGGGACGCCAGGTCACCAGCGCGCCGCAACTGATGATCGGTGGTGGTGCCGAACCAACAGCACCGCCGTTCGCGTTTCGACCGCAACGACTCGTCAAGAAGATCGCCGCCGGCATCGATTTCGCCGTCACGCAGGTCGTGTACGACATGGACATGTTCCGTACCTACATGTCGGCGGTTCGCGAACTCGGTCTCCACCGCAAGATCTACATCCTGGCATCGGTCGGCGCGTTGTCTGGACCGGCGATGGCTCGCGGGATGAACGCCGACACGCCCGGCATCGTCGTACCTGAAGACGTGATTGCCCGCATCGAAGCAGCACCAGCGGGCCGGCGCCGTGACGTCGGCGTCGACATCTGCGTCGAGCAGATCGAGGAACTCTTGGAAACACCCGGCATCAGCGGCATCGACATCATGGACGTCGACCCAGCCCGATACGAGGAGATCGTCGAGCGATGCGGCCTGCGTGAGCGACGCCAGGCAGCGACCGAATGACTTAGGTATCGAACTCGACGGAATCGAACGTGTCGAAGTACTCGCGCCACTCGACGATCAGACCGTCAGCCAGTTCCACGATGATCGCGTCGAGCATGGCCGATGACTTACCGTCCGAACGGCGCGTCACGTTCCACGTCCATTCGATCGCCAACCACGCGCTGTCGGCGGAGGACACCAGCGACGTCAACTCGATGCGGAGGTCGCAGAACTCGCGGTGCCACCCTTCGATGACACCCATCACCTCGGACGCATGCAAGCGAACACCTCGGGGGGCGGTCAACACACCATCGGTGGTCCAGTCGTCGAGCGCTCCGACGCTGTCGACACCTGCGGTCCAGACGGCGATCTGGCGCTCGACGAGAGCCAATTGCTCAGGGCTGTGCGGTCCCCGAATCATGAGGCTCTCCTCGGGCGAGATCGTTTGGTCATCATCACATTGTGTCGTACTCGGCGCACGCGCACCAGCAGGTTGGTCTTCATGATCATCGAGTTCTCGACGATCGAGTAGCTCACGATCATTTCGATGAATGGGTGGAGCTGACGCACAACATGGACGACCTTCCTGGCAGCGCAGCCAGGACTCGTTTCCAGAGAGGTTTGGATCGAGCAAGGTCAAGATGACGTCGTACATCGTGTGATTCGCTGGGAGTCACTTGACGCCTGGAAATCGATTCCTGAAGACCAGCTCCGAACGATCGATCAGCCAATGGGTGAGTTGGCGCGAGTGCCGATCTGTCGCACGTTCAGCGTGGCAGGCGGCATGGCCTCGACAAGATGGATACCGAGCACCTCAACAGCGCCGGTTATGGAGTCTCGCCAATCCCCTGGACCGCTTTCGGACACCGGTCCACCCAGATCGATTGGTTGGCACGCGTCAGTGCACTTCTTTCCAGAGCGGGCCGTGCCAGTGGCGTGCCAGTAGCAGCGGCGAACAAGGGTCAAGAACAGACATGGCCGGACGCCGTGAGACTCGCGTCGTCCCTGTTAGATGGCTATCTACCGGGGACTATGCCAATGCGATCATTTGCTTTGCGAGCAGGGGTCCTGGGTTCGATTCCCATCGTCTCCGCCGCCTCCTGCTAGCGAAGCTGTCGGGGATTTCGTGTTCGGTGAGTCGGGTGCATTGCACGCGTCTTGCACGTTCAGTAGGGGAGGCCAGGTTCAGCGGGTCGAAGCAACGGGTGACGTTCCGGGGTCCAACTGTTGTCGTTTCTAGCAGATTATTCGATAATCGGAATACTCCACTAGAGGAGACTAGATTCATGGGTATGGATCCTCGTCGGAACCCGTATTCGCCTGGCGCTGGGCTTCGGCCGACGGAGTTGGCCGGCCGAGAAGACGACATCGAGTCGTTCGAGGTGCTCGTCGACCGTGCCGAGGCTGGGCGTCCCGCTCGAAGCGTCGTGTTCACTGGACTCCGAGGTGTCGGTAAGACGGTGCTCCTCCAGGATTTGGCGGGTCGAGCCGAGCAACGAGGGTGGATCACCGCTCGAGTCGAGGCCGACCGCGGGAGTGGGCCGACCTCGTTCACCGATGGGCTTTCGAGATCGCTCGCGACATCACTGCGCCGAGAACAGGGTCGGGGAAAGACGAAGGAACGCCTGCGGGCCGCATTGCGGACGGTGACGTCGTTCTCGATGTCGTTCAATCCGGACGGGGCGGTGTCGTTGGGGTTCGACGTCGATGCCGCCGAGGGGCGAGCTGACAGCGGATCGCTGTACGCAGATCTGACGGACCTGGCGCTCGACCTCGGTGACGCCGCCGTCGAACTCGGCGTCGGGGTCGCGGTCTTCGTCGACGAGATGCAAGACCTCACGCCGGAGGAACTCTCCGCCGTGTGCCGCTCCTGTCACGAAACGGGTCAGCGATCATCACCGTGGTTCGTCATCGGGTGCGGCCTGCCGAACCTGCCCGGAGCGCTCGCAACAGCGGAGTCGTACGCAGAACGACTCTTCGAGTTCCGGGAGATCGACCGACTTCCCGAAGCTGCCGCCCACGCCGCGCTGGTCAACCCAGCCAAGGTCGAAGGTGTCGATTGGGAACCAGCGGCTGCCGCACATGTCGTTGCGCAGTCAGCCGGTTACCCGTACTTCATCCAACAATTCGGCCAGTCCACGTGGAACGACGCAGCAGCATCACCGATCACGCGTGCCGACGCCGAACGCGGCACGAACGTCGGATTCGAGCTCCTCGACATGGGCTTCTTCAGGGCTCGGTGGGACCGGGCGACACCGAGTGAACGCGAGTACCTCACAGCCATGGCGATCGACGGAGACGGTCCGTCCTCCAGTGGTGAAGTCGCCCGCCGGGTCGGCAAGCTCCCGACCTCACTCGGTCCCACCCGCGCGAATCTGATCAACAAGGGGACGGTCTACGCCCCTGAGCACGGTCAGATCGCATTCACCGTTCCCGGTATGTCGAGATTCATCGAGCGGCGACTCTCTGCCGAATAACCAGCCCTGCGATCCCCAGTCGGCTCGAGCCGAGGCGGACACCTCGACGAGCACACAGGTGGAACCCGTCGATCAGGTGTTGCGGGCAGCGTGGAGTGTCACACCGCCGCCGGCTTGTACACCATTCCCGTGCCGGTGCCGAGCGCGTCTTCGCAGCGCAGCCCGAGTTGCTGGCCGTTCTCGACCACGCGGGAGAACTGCTCACCGAACCCCATGATCTGTTCGTCGGAGGCGAGTTCGAGGTCGACGACGATCATGCGCCGCGACGCGGTCGGGCCCCACTCGCGGAAACGAACCGGCGGGGCCATGGGGAATCTGGCGACCTGGCGGAGGCGCTCGGCAGTCCGAAGCGTCGGCGCTGCCGGGTCGCCGAACCCGATGCGAAAGGGTGTCAGACCAATCGTCGGCCGGTGCTGCGACGTTTCGACGACCACGTGTTCGCGACAGGAGCTGGTTGGTCGCTCCGACGACGAGACCCGCACCGATCGTGGCGGCAAGGCATCGAGCGGACAGCACGTAGCCGGACGGGACGCCGAACGTCATCACGAAGAACGGGAACACGATGCCCATGAGGAGACCGAGGCCGGTCATCCAGATTCCGAGAAAGACCTTCTTCGTCAGACGAGGCAGGAGTTCGTTGAAGTCCGAGCCGCTGGCCGACGCAGTGTCCACCGGAACCGACGTGCTTGCTCGGGTGGCGTCGTTCGCGTGGCCCTTCATCAGCGCATCTCCACCGAACATGGACAGTCACCAATGAGAGGCAGGGCAACCGGCTGGAGCGCTCAGATGGGGAGTGCTCAGATCGGAACGTGCTCCACGACGGAACGCCCGCGCAGGCCGGTGATGACGAACCGGACGCCGATCAGCGTCACGACCGAGCCGAGCCCGACCAGGACGTATGCGGC
>Ga0105044_10014925_pt1 | contig 10500 bp, 8 predicted proteins | sample MAT01_FD_78092 | JGI IMG/M metagenome (GOLD analysis project Ga0105044, IMG submission 78092) | Freshwater microbial communities from Lake Fryxell liftoff mats and glacier meltwater in Antarctica - MAT-01 | ecosystem: Environmental > Aquatic > Freshwater > Ice > Liftoff microbial mat | place...
CCGATGTCCGATGTCCGATGTCCGATGTCCGATGTCCGATGTCCGATGTCCGATGTCCGATGTCCGATGTCCGATGTCCGATGACCGATGTCGGACTTCCGATGTCTGACTTCCGACATCGGACATCGGACATCGGACATCGAAGATCGAACATCGACCAACCTCGCGAAAGTCTGTCATGAACCACTCTCCAACAGAATTCGATGTGGTGATCATCGGCGGCGGCCCCGCCGGTCACGGCGCAGCCCTGCATGCCGCACGTCACGGTCAACGCACGTTGCTGATCGAACGCGAGACCTCCATCGGTGGCGCGTGCGTCACCCGTGGCACCATCCCGTCGAAAACTCTGCGAGAAACTGCGCTCGCGCTCACCGGCTTCAAACGCAAAAGCGGCGACGTGTGTTCCGTGTCGATGGGCGAGGACGTCCAAGTCGCTAGCCTGATGATGCGCCTGGAGCAAGTCGTCACCGCCCATCAAGCCTCGATGTCTGCGCAGTTGGCCCGCGCCGAAGTGGTGCGCTGGCATGGCCGCGCGAAGTTCAGCGATGCGCACACGATTTCGGTGACCGGCGTCGATCGCAGCGTCCGCCCCGTGCGCGCCCGTTTCATCATCATCGCCACCGGTTCGCGTCCACGCACGCCGCCGGAGATCCCGATCGACCACGCGCGCATCCTCGACAGCGACTCGATCCTGTCGCTGACCTACCTGCCGAAGTCGTTGACGGTGCTCGGTGCCGGCGTGATCGCCTGTGAATACGCCTCGATTTTCGCCGCGCTCGGCACGCACGTGACGATCATCGATCGCAACGACCGGCCGCTCGGTTTCCTTGATCCCGAACTGACCACCTGTTTCACCGACGCCTTCACCGCTACCGGCTCTCGCTTCATCGGCAAAGCGGTGACTGAGAAAGTCGAGTGGGACGGCCTGGGTGACGTCGTCACCACGCTCGCTGGCGGTGAGGAAGTACGCTCGGAAAAACTGCTCTGCACCCTTGGCCGCGTTGCAAATATTGAAGACCTCGACCTGCCCGCGGCCGGCTTGGCGCCAACGCCACGCGGCCTGCTGCCGGTGGACAAGGATCTGCGCACCTCCGCCACGCACATCTATGGCGTGGGTGACGTGATCGGGCCGCCCTCGCTGGCGTCCGCATCTATGGACCAGGGTCGCCGCGCCGTCTGCCACGCACTCGGCCTGCCGAGCGACACGCCGCCGGAAATGATCCCGATGGGCATCTACGCCATCCCGGAACTCTCCAGCGTCGGCCTGACGGAAGACGACGCGCGCAAACGCCATGGCGGCGCGCTAGTGGGACGTGCACGTTTCAGCGAGATCGCCCGCGGCCAGATCGCTGCGATCCAGGACGGTCTGCTCAAACTCGTCACCGATGCCGACGGCAAAAAACTCCTCGGCGTGCAGGTGGCAGGCGAAGGTGCCGCCGAACTAGTGGCCATCGGCCAGATGGCGCTGATCGCCGGCATGGATGTCGACGTGTTCATCGCCAACACCTTCAACTTCCCGACGCTGGCCGAGGCCTACCGCTTGGCGGCGATGGATGTGGTGTTCCAGCGTGAGACCTCGGCGGCGACGCGACCGGCGGTCGTGCACAGATAACGGCCGCCGTTGACGTTCACTCGCCCATCGCTGCGTGGATCTCTTGAGCACCAAGGCCTAGCACATCATTGTGCCCCGCGCCGAGGATCACCGATAGGTGGATACTCGGATGTGCCGCAACCAGATCCTGGCTCATGGCCAACGGGATGAGTTGATCGCGATCACCGTGGATAATTGAAATTGGCGGCAGACCAGTGGCCGCGAGTTCGTTCAGGCGTGCCTGATTGTCGAAGCGGTGCACCAGCAGTTCGCACAGCGGCCAGCCGACGCTGCGGCGCGCCATCGCTTTCATGGTGGTGAACGGTGAGATCAGCACCAGGCGACGCAGCGGATATTTCGCTGCATACTGCAAGGCCGCCGCCGCGCCGAGTGAATGACCGACCGCGCTAGTGCGGCGATGGAGGTCCTCCACCGCGATCTCCAGGTGCGTCGCCAACAACCATACCGCACGTTCATTCACCGCGAGAATACTCGTTGGTGACGGCCTGCCCGCGCAGGCACCGAAACCGGGATATTCCGCCATCAGGAAGCCCGTGCCGCTCCGCGCATGTTCATCCGCGAACGCATCCCAGCCGAGCGCCTGATCAGCGTTGCCGCCGAACAACAACCACAGCCGCTGCGGTGAACCACCCTCGCGGGGCGGGCGATAGAAGCCCACCAGCGATCCGTCGGCGTCGCGTAGTCCCACCAATCCAGTCGGCAATTCCTGGAGCACCGCCGGTGCATAGGGACGTGGGTGGTAGATCATGCCATCCTGCCTGACGTAGAGCAGCAGGGCGATGAACGCGAAGCCGCCCAGCACTGAACCTATCACCACCACCATGAGCCTCCGTAGCGGTGGCCAGCAACGCGCCCAGAACGATGGCTGCGGTGTGGTCTCCATGGTTGTGTGATAACGGACGATCACCTTCGATCACGGGAAAAACAGGCCCCGGACTACAGACCACGGACCACAGGTTCGACAGTCGCGACCCGTGGTCTGGAGCCCGTAGCCTTCGCCCCGCGCAAGCCTGCTCCCCCTGCTCCCCCCTGCTCCCCCTTCCCTCTTGCCGCTTCGGACGGTCCCAAGACCCTGCGCCGCTTCACCCGACTCGGAGTTTTCACCATGCCCATCCGCCGCGCCCTGTTGTCCGTCTTCGACAAGACCGGCGTAGTCGATCTGGCCAAGGCGCTGCATGAACGCGGTGTGCATCTGCTGTCGACCGGCGGCACCTACAGGGCGCTGAAAGAAGCAACCATTCCGGTTACCGAAGTGGCGGAGTACACCGGCTTCCCGGAGATGATGGACGGGCGCGTGAAGACGCTGCATCCGATGATCCACGGCGGCCTGCTCGCTAATCGCAAAATCGCAGAGCACCTGAAATCGGCAGAGACCTACGGCATCGACCTGATCGATCTGGTGGTGGTGAATCTCTACCCGTTTGAAGCGACCGCTGACAAGATCGGCGCGACCACTGAGGACAAAATCGAGAAGATCGACATCGGCGGTCCGTCGATGCTGCGTTCGGCGGCGAAGAACCACGACAACGTCACCGTCATCGTCGAGCCCACTGACTACGCGCGCTGCCTGGCCGAAATGGATGCCAACGGCGGCGACACCACGCTGGCCTTCCGTCAGCAGTGCGCACGTACGGTCTTCCGCACCACCGCGCGCTACGACGCGCTGATCGCCGATGAACTCACGCGCATCGCCGGTTTCCCGGCAGCGGAAAACTTCCCGGCCGAAAATGCCCTGCCGCTCAAGAAGGTCATGGACCTGCGCTACGGTGAGAACCCGCATCAGTTCGCGGCGCTCTACGACATCCGCACTCCAGGCGCGGCTGGCGTGACGAAATTGAAGCAGCTCAACGGCAAGGAACTTTCCTTCAACAACCTGATGGACTCCGACGCCGCGTGGTGCCTGGTCAACGAGTTCGCCACGCCCGCCTGTGCCATCATCAAACACACCAATCCGTGTGGCTGCGCCACCGCTGCTGATCTGGCCACTGCGTTCGCGCGCGCCTATGATGGCGATCCGCAGGCGGCATTCGGCGGCATCATCGCGCTCAACCGCCCGGTCGATGCCGCCGCTGCCGAAGCGATGGTACCACGCCAGTTTGTCGAAGTGGTGATCGCGCCCGAGTTCACTCCCGAAGCGTTGGCCATCCTGACCACCAAGCCGAAGTGGAAGGCCAATGTGCGCTTGCTTGCGGTCGGTGCATGGAAGCCGGTGCCGGTCGGCGCGCGTTACGCCAAGAACGTCCTCGGCGGCGTGCTGCTGCAGGATTACGACACGCTCGGTTGGGATCCGGCCAAACTCACGGTCGCGACCAAACGCGCGCCGAGTGCGGCGGAACTGCGCGACCTGGAGTTCTCGTGGCTGGTGTGCAAACACCTCAAGTCGAACGCCATCTGCATCGTCAAGGACGGCGAACTGGTCGGCGCTGGCGCTGGTCAGATGAGCCGCGTCAACAGCACGTGGATCGCAACCACCCTGGCAAAGGACCGTGCGAAGGGCGGCGTCGCCGCGAGCGATGCATTCTTCCCGTTCCCGGATGGTCTCGAAACGCTGGCGAAAGCTGGCGTCACCGCGGTGGTGCAACCCGGCGGCAGCAAGGGCGATCCGGCAGTGATCGAAGCGGCGGACAAAGCCGGCGTGGCGATGGTGCTCACCGGCGTACGCCATTTCCGGCATTAGCTGCGGTTTGCGCCCCAGCGCGCGGTCGTTGTGGATCAACAATCTTTCAGGTTGAAGGACACCGCCACAGCAATCGCGCTGTGGCGATCCGGCTTCGCCGGCTGTTTCGCTAGGCGAAACCAAACCTTGTCCCCGCTCGCGCGCGCAGGCGCACTCGGGGGATTGTTGTTCGCGGGCGCTGCCCGCTACGCCCGCCAGGGGCTCTGCCGCCCCTGGACCCGCTACGCGTCCTCAAACACCCTGCAATTGCGTCCTGTTTTTCTGAGTCACCATTCAGACGTGCTCACCAAAGTCCTCCTCGCCGCCGTCGTCATCATTGCCATCCTCGCCGTGCTGCGTTTCGTGCGCAAACACGAGAACACCAAGGACGCGGTGGCGAAGGTGCTCGGCACGGTCGGTCCAGCGCGCTGCCTCGCAGCGATCAAAGTGGTAACTGCGCTCAAACAGGAAGCCAACCTACGCGCGACCGTCGCAGTCTGGGATGCCATCGAACTGCCGTTGGTACAGGCGCTGCCCGACTGCCCGCCGAGCGCGAAGCCGATCCTGATGAACGCGCTCGACGCGCTGGCCAAGGCCACCGCCAATCGTGAACTAGCAAAACGGGTGATGACGCTGCGTAATGGCTTGATGAGCTGAGTCGATCGCCTCCTCTGGTGAGGCGCCATCGACCATGCCAACACGGCATCGCTGCTGAACGTGAGCGTGAGCGTGTGGCGAACACCTAACCTTAGTGCGCAGTTGAGATGAGCGCGGGTCCAGGGGCGGCAGAGCCCCTGGCAGGCGTAGCGGACAGCGTCCGCGAACAACAATCCCCCGAGTGCGCCTGCGCGCACGAGCGGGGACCAGGCTAGGTTTCGCGTAGCGAAACACCCCGGCGAAGCCGGGGTCGCCACAGCGTGATCACCGCGAAGCGGTGACCTGCGAAGCAGGCGAGCCGCGCAGCGGCGATGTCAGGCTGGGGCGCTGGCCGCAGCCGTCATCGCATCCGCCGTGATGCTCCAATGCGTCGCTGACCACACCACCTTGCCGTCCTTGAGCAGAAAAAGCTGCGGACTCTGGTGCACGAACTTGAGTCGCTGCGAAACGTGATTGGACAGCGGGCGATGGCTCTGCACCACCACCACACCAGCCTGCTGATCGGGATGATCACCAAGGAAGTGGTTCACCTCGTCGAGCGCGGCGCTGCTGATGCTGCAGGAATTGGAATGTTTCAGTAGCCAGGTGGGACCAGGCGCTGACATCAGGGCATCGACTTCGGCTTCACTGGCGAGCTGCTGCAGCATGGGTCCTTCCGCACGAGACATGCTGATCGTACGTCGTGCTGATGATGCTTCAACTGCACCGCATCAAACCTTGTGACGATGCCGACCGTGACGATGTCGGCAGAGTCGATGTCAGCCTGGGATGCACGTCCACGTGTGCGCGTTTCATCGTGTTGGGCGCGGCACCGTATGGCGACCGGCGGGAACGCGAGCGTCTCACTTCGACGACGCTGGCTCCGGCGAGACATCACCGCCAGCACCCGGACGAGCGATGCGGAACTTGACCGATCCTTTGATGCCGGTGGCGGAGAGCACCTTGCCCAACTGCAAGCGTGCATCGAGCGGCAGAAAGTGGCCTTCAATGCTGGCGATGCCGCTGCGCATCAACTGCGCGGTGAACGTCACCGCCCCTTCGCCACCCATCACGCCATCAGCAACCGGCACCAGGGTGTTGATCCAGCCCAGGTCCGCATGGTCGACCACACCGATGATGGTGCCCTTCAGATCAGTGAGTGAAAATTTTCCGCGCAGACCGGCACTGTAACCGTCGATGAGCGGCTCGCCGGTCATGTCGTCGGTGGCACGCACTAGGATCTTCTCCGCCAGCACCAGTCCGTTGCCGTAGGAGACCTCGGCGTTGAACCGCGGCCGACGTTTGGCTAGGTCGCGCCAACCGCCGGGAATACGCAATTCACCGCTGGTGATGCGTCCAAGCAGATGCGCATCCATACGCGTCGCGAGCAAACGCACGGTGCCTGACAACTCCGTGTCGAGCGTGCGCAGCACATCGGTGATGCCGACCGCTTTCAGCGTTAGCCGATCGATATCCGCTAGGTATCCGGTTTCACCCCGGCGCAGCCGCGCGTCGAACAACGCCACGCCGGACAACTCCGGCAATGCCTGCGGCCCTTTGAGCCGGGCGATCAGCGCTTCGGCGGAGGTCACTTCAAGCACTAGGTGTCCGCCCTGTGGCGCCGCACGCCAGGTCGCCTTGCCGAATGCCGGCAGCGACAGGTCAAGATCGATGCCCTCGGACACTACCTTCACCCCGACGCGCCCATCCAGGCTGCCGAGCGCCCATCCCTGCCATAACACGCGAGCTTGTTCGACCGTGGCGCTGACCTGACGCAGACCCTGGCCATCCACTTCCACGTTGAGGTTGTTGGCATTGCCAGCGGCGAGCGTCAATTCCGGCGGCAGGAACGGTTGCAGCAACGGCAAGGCGATCGACTGGCCGACGACGCGAAACGGCGCGCCTTCAGCCCAGGTCAGCGTCGCCTGACCGGTGCCGGACAAGCGCAGCGCCAGATCCCAGGCCCCGGCCTTCAGCGTCGCATCCAACTGCGCGCGCGGCATAGCAGCGAGAATTTCTTTAGTCGGCACCACGGCGGGGATCGGTATACGCGGCCCAGGGGACCAAGCGGTAGCCGTCACCGCCAGGGTGTTGGCGCTGGTGACGTCAGTATCGATCAGCGCCTGACCATCGAGCGAGCCCAACGCGTCATCACGAATGACCAGGCGACCGAGCCGGACAAAACGCTCATCAATCTGCAGATCAGCCTGGCCGCGACCAGTGGTCCAACGGGCCTTGGCCTCGCCGGAGAAGCGTTCCCATTTACGGTCCGCCACGACTACCGTCCCGACCAGATCCGCATGTTCCGGCACCCATTCGCGCGCGGAGTGCTGCAACCTGGGCAACAATTCCAGGTCGGCCAACCAGTCGCACGAACGCCACACCGGCAGGCGACCTTCGAGCAGGTTGATGCGGTAGGTGCGCTGATCACCACTACCGATGGTTTCGATCTGCAGTGCCACCGGAGCGCCGGCGTACCGTGCCGAACCGCTCACCGCGATGTGCGGACCGGTGGCTGTCACCGCCACCTGGGCGCCGTCGATCACCACCTCGTTGCCGACCGCCACGCCGCCGGCGAAGTCGAGCTTGATCAGCTTGGGATTACCACTCCCAGGGATGGCGTTCTCCGCCTCGATCAGGTGATGGAGAAAACGCACCGCGTCGACGGTGGCGTCCAGGCGCATACCCTCAAACCGGATGTGCTCGACCGCGCCCTTCCACAGTTCGCCGCTGACCACCGCGCGCTCGATGGTGACCACCGTTGGAGATCCGCTGCGCTCCTTCAGCCGGATGCCGGTCAACACCAGTTGTTCAAGGCCATTGAATTCGCTGTGATCGATTTCCAACCGCCCAGGCAGACGATCGGAAAAACCATGACTGATCAGGTTGCCGGTCTGGTTGGTCGCCAGCGCCCACCACCCACCACCCGCCACCAACAACAATCCCAGAATCAGCACCAGCGCCAGGATGCGCCACCAGCGCCGCCGCTTTGGCGGCGGGTCGCTCAGCAGGTTCTCGGGGGCAGCCATGGGGCGGGCAGTGTGAGCGGGGCACGGCGCGGCGGAAGCGGGCAGTAGCCGCCGCCGCCGCCGTCAGACTCCCGTATTCAGCGGGGCATCACTCCGACGAAGGAGGGACCAGGACCGACCTTCTGGCTGCCGATCTTCGTCATCAGACCAGTGGCCGGATCGATTTTCAGGACGCTCACCACGTCGCCCTTCTGCGAGGCGACCAAGGCCAACGAACCATCAGGCGTGAGCGAAAAATTGCGCGGGGTGTTGATCTCACCACCGGCGGTCTCGTGGCCGACCACGGTGAGTTTGCCATCGGCGCCGATGCGGCAGATCACCAAGCTGTTGTGGCCACGGTTCGAGCCGTAGAGCGTCTTGCCGTCTGGTGCGATGACGATGTGGGCGCAGGAATTCTTGCCGGTGAAATCTGCCGGCAGCGTCGGCACGGTGCCGATGTCGGTGAAGGCGACCTTGGCCAGATCAGCCGCAAACGCCGTGATGGTGCTGCCGAGTTCGTTGATGACGTAGAGAAACTTCTCATCCGCCGACAACGCGCAGTGGCGAGGGCCCGCGCCCTTGGCCAGCGGGATGCTGGTCGCGTGCGTCAACTTGCCGGTCGCCACATCGATTTTATAGACCTGCACCTGATCGACGCCGAGCGTCGGCACGAACAACACCGCGCCGGACTTATCGGTGATCGCCATGTGGGCGTTCTTGCCCGCCATCTGCGCGTCCACCGGATCCTTCACACTGCCATCAGCCTGCACCGGCAACACGGCCACGTGACCGCTGCCGTAGTTGGCGGCGAACACCCACTTGCCGCTCGGATGCACGCTGACGTGGCAGGGACCGTTACCGCCGGTGTTACCCTCCCCGGTCTTAGTCAGCTTGCCATCGGCCGCGTTGATGGCGAAGGACACCACCTTGCCGCCGCCGCCTTCGTTGACCGCGTAGAGCGACTTCTGGTCCGGCGACCACGCCAGAAACGACGGGTTGGTGCCGCCCGGCGAACGGCTGACCTCAGTGAACTTGCCGCTGGCATTCAGCGTGAGGCCGATGATTTCGGGGCCGTAGCCGCTGACGAAGACCAGCGGCTCGGCGGCGGGCAACAGGCCGCCGACCAGACCGAGCAGTCCGATGGTCAAGGCACGCAGGCCGGATGGGCGGCTGTGGACAGGAGCTTGGTTCACGACGATTCCTCCGTCGGTGGGTGGGATGCGCACGCTCAACAGCGCGTACGCCACAGCAAGGGACCGAAAGGTCGCCCCGCCGGAGGTGTTCCGCTGGGCGTTTCCGTGCTTCGGCAGTCATCCGCTGCCACGTTGCGTCGCCGCACTCGTCGTCCACCATGCGATGAACTCACGGAAACGCTCATGAACGATGCCGATACCAATGCCAACGTCTACGCTCCACCCGAAACCGACATCCGGCAATCCCCGGCCGATGGCGGCAACGGCTTCAAGATTGGAAATGTCGAGTCGCGCAAACTCTACAACCATTCCCGCAGCGTCGGCGCACTGGTCTTCCTCTGGTGCCTGGGATTGGTCGTGATGGTCGCCGTCTTCATCCCCAACGTGATGGCCTCAGCCAAACAGGCCGGCGGGAACACCGAGGGCGTGAACATCCTCATCGGAGTCTCAGGCGTCATGTCACTGTTGATGTTGGCCGGCATCGTCGGCTGCTGGATGCGCACCACCTGGGGACGCATCATCGGCTTCATCCTGTGCGCGCTGATGCTGCTCAACTTCTGGCTCGGCACCCTCATCGGCATCTTCGGGCTGATCGCCTTGACCAACGGCAAGCGGCTGTTCGGACCGGATCGCCTGACGCACCGTTACCTCAAAGAAACCGTAGCGGCATACAAATCAACAGAGCGCAAACGTCGCTGACCCTGGGGCAGCCTGGATGAGCGCCTGATTGCCTCCCCCGCGGGACAACCGACGCTCGCCTTCACTACCGGTGAAGGCACGCATGGCTGAAACACAACTCCGCTTCACCAAGATGCACGGCTGCGGCAACGACTACGTCTACCTCGACGCGTTGCGCGACAACGTGCCGTCGACCACCACGGCGCTGAAGAAACTTGCCATCGCGCTCAGCGATCGTCACACCGGCATCGGTGCTGACGGCCTGATCGTGGTCGCGGCGTCGACCAAGGCGGATGTGCGTATGCGCATGTTCAACGCCGACGGCAGTGAATCAGAAATGTGCGGCAACGGCATCCGCTGCCTGGGCAAGCTGGCGTACGATCATCGCCATGTGACGGGCAAGTCGCTGTCGGTGGAAACCGGCGCGGGCGTGCTCGACCTGACGCTGCAATTCCAGGCCAAGCTCTGCACCGGCGCGACCGTGACGATGGGCCGCCCACGCCTGATCCCCGACGAGGTCCCGGTCGAACACGCCGGCCCCGGTCCGCGCCTGCCGCTGACCGCGGTGGTCGACGGCGTCCATCACCACTTGCTGGCGGTGGGCATGGGTAATCCGCATGCGGTGTGTTTTGTCGACGACCCCGAAACCTTCCCGGTCGCGCACGTCGGTGCGAAGATCGAACACGACCTCCGTTTCCCGCGGCGCACCAATGTCGA
>Ga0105044_10014931_pt1 | contig 10499 bp, 8 predicted proteins | sample MAT01_FD_78092 | JGI IMG/M metagenome (GOLD analysis project Ga0105044, IMG submission 78092) | Freshwater microbial communities from Lake Fryxell liftoff mats and glacier meltwater in Antarctica - MAT-01 | ecosystem: Environmental > Aquatic > Freshwater > Ice > Liftoff microbial mat | place...
ATCCGCGACGAAGGCCTCGCCGACTTCTACCTACCGCTCGATCTGCAGCTCGCTGGGCGGCTCGACTTCGACGCGCTCGACCGTGTCGTCGACACCGCCCGGCACGCATGCTCCATCCCGATCACCTCCTGGGTCCGCGACCACGAGCACCTGTGGCGCGCAACGCCCACCTCGAGCGACCGAGACCTCATCGACCCCAGCGGCCCGCCGCCGCTGCTCGACGAGGCATGATCGTCAGCCCGCCTACATTGCGGCCGGGCGGATCGGGCGTGCCAACAACTCGACCAGCCGGATCCGGAGCCGGAGCGAGAGCCCGGGAAGGCGCGACCGGCCGCTGCCGATGAGGGTCTCCGCGCATCGGGGGGGTTCGGAAGCCACACCCACCGGCAGTCTCGCCGCATACGCCGCAGCGATCGCCGCAGGTGTCGATCTGATCGAGTTCGACGTGCGCCGCTCGGCCGACGGGGTACTGTTCTGCCTGCACGACGCGTCGATCGACGAGCTCGGCGACACGACGATGCTCACCTGGCACCAGATCCGCTCGGCGCGCCCGACTGTGCCGACCTGTGCCGAACTCCTCGCTCTCGCTGCGGGGTCGGTCGGCCTCCACGTGGATCTGAAGGAGTCGCACTACGAATTGGACGTCGTGGCACTCGTGATCGAGCACTCGGGCACCCTCGCTGATGCGGTCTTCACCTCGCTCGACGACCGATCGGTCGGGGCCATCCGACACGCTCATCCCGACGCGCACGTCGCGCTGTCGCTCGGGCGCGACATGGGCGGCCACGGTTCGCTCCGCACCCTTGCGGTCCGAGCTGGCGAGCTGGTGCCGTTCCGGCGGATCGCCCGCAGCGGGGCGACCGCGGTGGCAGCCCATCATCGGCTGGCCACGCCAGCACTGCGTTGGTTCTGCCGACGACACGGACTCACGTTGATGGTGTGGACGGTGAACGACGAGCGTCGGATGCAGCGTTTGTTGCCACGCATCGACGTGCTGATCACCGACCGCCCGGTCACCGCGTTGATGATCAGGGAACGATCGTCTTCGCGGTCGGCTCCTGCGGAGAACCGACGAGCGCCAGGGACCTGACGGCCGTCGCCCAGCAAGGGTGATCCCGTTCGTCGCCAACCACTGCAGCGACCGGCTGAGCCGGTCAACTCCACACACGTTGCCGAGTGCTGCCACACCGAGCCAGCGGACGAACGCATCGGTCGATCCGGCGAGCGGCCACCATCCACTGGCTGGATCGTTGTGTCATGGCGCGAACAGACACGAAACATCGAGAGAGTCAGCATGGGTGCCTCAGCAGTCCAGCCGACACCTCGGAGGTCCTCGGTCATGTCATCGTCGCTCACACGCATCGTCTCCGTCGCCAGCGTGATCGTCTTGCTCGCCAGTGCCTGCGGCGGCGGCGACTCCGCAACCACCGACGCGTCGAGCACGTCCACCGAGGTTACGAAGCCGGCATCGAGGTCGACCACTGCTACCACCGAAGTACCGACCGGCACCGAGCCGGTTGCAACAGCTGCCACCACGATCGACGAAGCACCGCCGAGCACTCCAGCGTCGGACGAGATGGTCGTGCTCGCGCCCGGGTCCGCCCCGATCGTGCTTCGCGAGGGTGAGGTCGTGCGCTTCGCGACCGAGAACGCCATCTTCGAGATCACCGGGCAGGACGGTTGGGTTGCGTTCGTGACACCGCTCGATGTGTGGTTGACCGGCGCTGACACCTGGCAGATCTGGGTGTCGATCGCCCACCTCAAAGACGCTCGCCCCGACCTTGGCGAATCGGGCGCTGATCGGAGTGGCATGGCCGTGCCAGCGGATCCGCTCATGTCCTTGGCGAAGACCGCACTTCCCGACGGGACGCCGATCCTCGAGAACTTCCGGCCCCTTCCCGACGACTGGTTCGCCTACATCAGGTCGCTGCCCGGTCTGACTCTCGGCGAGGTCTCGGCGCTGTCGATCGGTGGTATCGACGGCGAGGGTGCTACCTACACAGTTGGCGATGTGCCGGACGCCCCCGATGCTGTGTGTGCGAACGGATCGATGAGCTGGGCCCAACTTGGCGGCTGGTGGTGCTTCACGGAGAACGAATCGGGCACCCTGCTGGTCGCAGAGATCGGCGGTGCACGGTACGAGGTGAACATCGGCGCCACCGATTCTGCTGCGACCGCCGACCGTGATGCATTGGATGCGATCGTCGCATCGCTGCGCGTCGTGTGATCGCGACCGGCCACACTCACCACCTTCACCGTCACTCATCGCCCTCATCCTCTTTTTGGTCCCGTCCACCGCGTGCGGTGGCAGCGGCAGTTCGGCTTCGAGCGCCTCGACGGCTGTTTGGCCACCGCAGTGCGTTCCAGCGTCTCCATCCCCGGGGTGCCTCCGCGTGTCCCGCTCGTCGGACGTCTCCTGGTCGATGGACATCTCCTGATCGACGGAGGGCTCGTCGACAACCTCCCCGTCACTGGGGTGCGCGAACGTCACGCTGACGCGACCATCATCACGAGCGACGTCGCGGGGCCGATCCGGCCTCACACGCGATGTGTGCTCGTGGCGACAGACGGGGTGTTCGGGGACTGCCAACATCATCGCCATGACAACGCCACGGCACAGAACGCAACGACCGGTCACTCTCATCGCCCTCACCGTCATGTTCGTCTCGTCCACCGCGTGCGGTGGCGGCAGCAGCTCGGATTCGGCCACCTCGACATCGATGAGCGCAACACCGACGAACGCGACGGCGACGACCACGGTCGACGTGGTCGGCGAGGCATCGCCGGTCGACGCGCCACCGACGACGCAGGCAGCCGCGATGGATCCGACGACCTCCGCCGCTCCAACCGGGGAGGTCGATGAGATCGACGAGGCCGACAGGCAGCCGATCCGGATGGAGACGCCGCTCGCTGTGGGCGCCTACCGCACCACCTCGCTGGTCGGCCCGCTGCTCGCGATCGACGTCGACCTGCCGGTCGAGGGCCTGCTCGCGTTGAACGAGGAAGGCGCCCTGGCGCTCGGTGCCGGCGACTTCGGCGAACGAACCCTGGTGACCATCTTCCACCTCGACAACGGCAACGTGGTCGATCCGACGATCGACCCTGATCTGCTCCTCGATCCCGCCTATCGCGATGAGGTCAGCCAACCGTCGCCGCCCGACATCCTCGAGTGGTTCGGCGGGCGCTCCGGTGTGACGGCGGGTCCGGTGGAGGACAGCGAGTTCGGAGGCGTCAGTGCACGGCGGCGAACCATCTCGTTCGGCCCCTTCGACGGTGGCGAGCAGTGCAACCTCTTCGACGAGCGGGTGTGCCATTACTTGTTCGGCGCCCCGGTGACCGGGCTGCTGCTCCTCCAGAACGTCGGTGACGGCATCGTCGTGTACGAGCTCACCGTCGCCGGCCACCGGCTGGTGGTGCTGGTGGACACCACCTACGACGCCGCCACCGCAGCCTCGATCGCCGACTCCGTGCAGTTCGTGGTGAACCCACATCCCGATGCGCCCGATGGCAGCGAGCCGTTGCCGTTCGCCGGGCCCCTCGACGGCGGGATCACCTACGTCCACGAGCGGAGCACCGGCGGGCTGTGGTTCCTGGAGGGAACCGCAGGGGTCGACGTCACCGCCGGCTTCCTGCGCGATCGGTTCGTTCGATTCGAGGCCGACGGCACCCAGTGCGGCTCGATCACCGACGCGAGCCAGGGCTTCTGGTACGGCGCCGAGCTACCGCCCGACGGCACCGAGCTCGACGGGATCAAGATGGACGACGACATCGGCGCCGCCCTCGAATCGTCGGAGGCACTCGACATCGTCGACGGGCCGACCGAGGTGACGCTCGGATCAGCGGACGCAGTCGCCTACGACGTCCGCCCGGTCGGCGCGACCGACGTCGTCCTCGCCAGCACCTCTGCGTTGGCACTGACCGGCGCGACCACCCGGGTGGTTCTCGCACCTCGTGTCGGATCGGCCGGCACCGACCTCGTGGTGGTCACCTTGGGCACCCCGTGCGAAGCGCTGCTCGACGGGCTGGCCTTCCTCCCGGGATCGGAGCGCTGACGATGAACGCGAGACGGGCAGCGATCATCGCAGGCATCGTCGTGGTCGCGCTCGGGCTTGCCGCAGTGATGGAGGCGGCAGCCGGGCAACGCGCGACCGACCGGTTGACACCGCGCCACGCCGATGTCGACCCTCGGGTGGTGGTGGTCACGTTCGCCAGTGGGCTCGGCGGATTCTCCCTCGAGGTGCCGCACCTGCGGGCGACGTACTACCGCGACATCGCCGTGCTCGCTGCTCGCGGCGGGGCGCGCTCCATCGCCTACGTCGACTTCGACAGCCTCACCTTCTCCGACGGCGGCGCAGGGCGATCGAATGTGATCGGGTCCGATGAGCTGCAGCGGTTGGGGGTCGGCGTGTTGCACGACGCGAACCCAGTCGATGACGACGGGACGATCCCGTTCCTGTCCGGCTACCGCGTCGACCCGCTGGCCAGCGAGCTCGCCGGGTTGGGTGTCGGCACCACGGGCGACGACGCACGCACCGTTCCCGGTGTCGTGCGTGTCGACGATCTCACCGACGGCCTGATCGTCGACACGCCGAGGTTCGCGAGCGACGCCATCGACCGCAGTTCCACCACCGTCGTCCCCGGACTCGCGCTTCGACTGGTCGAACTCGGCACGGATGCAGCGCTGACCAGCCCGCGAGCCGATGGCGTGATGCTCGGCGGGAGTGAGGTGCCGCTCGAAGACGGCGAGTTGCGCATCGCGTGGTCCGACGAGCTCGACGACATCGACGATGCACGGCTCGTGCCGTTCGGGGAGCTGTTCAGTGACATCCCTGTCGATCTGTTCCAGGACGCAGTGGTGCTCGTCGGCACGGTGGATCCCTCGAAGACCGAGTACGTCGACACCCCGGTCGGGACGCTCCCCGAGGTGCTCGTGCAGGCCAACGCCGTCAACACCCTCCTGCGCGAGGAGTGGGTGCGCCCCGGGCCGACGTGGTTGGGGTGGCTCGCTGCACTGCTGGGCGTCGCTGGGGTGGCGGTGGCTGCCGGCCCCGGACGCTCGCGTCGACGTGCCTGGCCGGCGGTGGTGGTCGCTGGGGTTGTCGCTGCGGTCTGGATCGTGATCGCCCTCGCCGCTGCCGCAGGCGGCTCGCTGCTGCCGGTGGTGCTGCCCGTCGTGGGCGTCGTGACAGCGGCGCTGTTGTTCGGCGCCGTGCGCCAGTTCGACGCGATGGCCGAGCGGCGGCGATTGCGCCAGCTGTTCTCGCAGTACGTGCCGGCCTCGGTGGCCGAGCAGCTGATTGCGTCGGGCCGGGGCCAGCAGGCCTCGGAGGGCGAGCGCGTTGCGCTGACGGCGTTGTTCTGTGATCTGCGCGGCTTCACGCCGCTCGCCGCTCGGCTCGAGCCGAGTCAGGTGCGAGAGCTCCTGAACGTGTACTACGACCTGCTCGCTCAGGTGATCTTCGACGACGGTGGCACGGTGCTGCAATACACGGGCGATGAGATCTTCGCCGTGTTCGGGGCGCCGCTGCCCGACCCCGATCACGCGCCACGTGCGCTCGCCTGCGCCCGCAAGCTGTTCGACCGGCAGATCGCGTTGAACGACGCCTTGCTCGCTCGGGGGCTTCCCCCACTGAACTACGGGATCGGCCTCCACTCAGGCGACGCGATTGCGGCGCACGTCGGGTCGTCGGTGCGGATGCAGTATGCGGTGATCGGCGACACCATCAACGTCGCCAGTCGACACTGCTCGCTCGCACGCGAGGGCCAGATCATGATGTCCGACGTCACCAAGGCGCTCGTCGGCGAGGTGGCCGACGCCGAGCAGCTCGACGGCGTGACGTTGAAGGGCGTCGCCGAGTCACGCCCCGTTCACCGCATCCAGCAGGGCCCGACCGCAGCGAGCGGCGACCCCGACCTGCTCCGCACCGATCAGATCGATCAGGAGGACACACCATGACCTCCAGGATCCTCGCCCTCACCGCGACTCTGGTTGCGTCCCTCTCGGCGTGTGCGACCGACGGCAGCACCTCGGCCCCGACCGGTCCGGCGACAACGGGTCCGGCGACGGCGCCGCTCGAGGTGGCTGGTGGACGGGTGACCAACACCACGGCCCCCGGCGAGTCCGACGACCTCAAGCAGTTCATCGATGGTCTCGTGCTCGACCCGGGCGCCACCTACCGCCTGGGTGGTTCGTTCGGCTCCGACGACATCACCTTCACGTTCCTCGCGCCCGACGCGGAGGTCCACTCCTACGTCGTGCCCGGCCTGGTGTTCATGTCGGCTGACGAGTTGGGTGCAGTGTCGTTGCTCTCGGTGCTGAACCTCGCTGGTGCGCGCACCTACACCGTGCCATCACCGGACGCATCGCAGATCGTCACGCCCGACGACCTCCTCGCACTCTCCACGCCGCTACCCGGCGATCCGTTCGAGTGGTTGGCGTCCCAGGGCTTCGTGACGCTGACGCCCGTGGAGGAGACGACCTTCGCCGGGTACCCGGCGCGGGTCGCCGACTACGAGTTCCTGGAGATCGACGATGGGTTCCCATGCAGCCCCGCCGATCCGCGGCCGTGCATCTGGACCTTCGGCAGCTTCGACACGGCAATCACCCACTACCCCGGCGAACGTGGCAGGTTCATCGAGGTCGACGTCGACGGCGACCGATACCTGATCGACGTACGCGAACAGCCAGGAGCGTCCGAGATCGCGTCGTCGTTGGTGATCTCGCGTCGTGAACTGGTCGTGCCCGACGCGGTGGATGGCGCACTCGATCTCCCCCGACGATTCCGCCTTCCGGGCCTCCGACTCCTGTGACCCCGGGCAGTGCGTATGGGCGCCGTCGACGTGAGCTTCGTCGACGTGAGCTTCGTCGACGTGACGGTGGCACCGGACACGGCCGGCGGTGCCGCGTGCCCCGATTTCCAGGAACGCTGCATCTACCTGTTCGGGCTCGAACTCCCGCTGAACGTCGAGCACACGTTGCGCATCGGGTTGCCCACCGCATCGGACGGCGATCAGTGGTACATCCTCGTCACGGGCGCACGCACCCCCAGCGAGCTCATCGACTCGTTCGCCATCTACGACACCTGACAGCCCGAGACACCACCCCGTTACGTCACGACCGACAACGAACGAAGCTGGGTTGGATCGCCCGCCACAACTGCGGCCTCTACCGCGCCTACCTGTTGTGGGCATCTCCCCGTTGAGCGCGTCGGTAGAGCGGCCACCGAGCGAGACACCTTGCGGCGGGGCCGCTGCCGACCTGTCAGGTCACCCACGCTCTGGCCTCGGCGCAGCCCCTTCCCCCAGGCCGACACCGCAACCGCCATCCTCGTCGAACGTGGCGACCACCAACCGCCGACGGGCAGAATCTCACGACGGCCGGAAGGGTGACCAGGGTCGAAGTGAAAAGGTAGTGTCATCGGGATGCTCGGCTCGTGGGGTGTGGTAGGCGTCGCCCGGCGGTTCCTGGTGCCTGCGTTGTTGTCGGGCACGATGGTGGTGGTGCTCGTGGCGCCGTCGCACGGTGGCGTCGCAGCTTCGGAGTCGACCAGAAACGACACCGTTGTGCTCGACGAAACTGGGGCGGGAACCGACCCACCGGCGACACTTCGTGGGGCCGCTGAGCCATCACCGGCGACTTCACTGGCCGGCATTCTGCCTCTCACGCCGGGCCGGCTCCTGGACACTCGCATTGGGATCGGTGCTCGTACGGGCCCGGTTGGTGAGAGCTCGAGCCTGGAGTTGGCAGTGCTCGGCAGGTTCGGTGTGCCCCCGACGGGGGTCGACGCTGTCGTGTTGAACGTCACGGTCACTGAGCCGACTGCCGAGAGCTATGTGACCATCTGGCCGACGGGTGCGTCGAGGCCCGAGACCTCGAATTTGAACATGACACCCGGCCTCACGATCGCCAACCTCGTCGTGGTCAAGGTCGGCAGCGGTGGGTTGGTTTCACTTTTCAACCGCTTCGGGTCGACGCATCTCGTTGCCGACGTGGTCGGCTACTCGAGTTCGGCCGAGCATCTGCAGTCGCTGCTGCCCGACCGGATCCTTGATACACGCATCGGCGTTGGTGCACCGACAGGGAAGGTTCCGGCGAACTCGAGCATCGATGTGACGGTTCTCGGCCGAGGTGGTGTTCCCGCGTCGGGAGGTGGGTCGATCATCGTCAACGTCACGGTCACTGAGCCGACCGCCGAGAGCTATGTGACCGTGTGGCCGACCGGGTTTGCCCGACCCGAGGCATCGAGCCTCAACATGTCGGCGGATGAGACACGACCGAATCTGGTCATCGCCAAGATCGGCGCCGGGGGGCGGATCAGTTTGTTCAACCGGTTCGGTGCCACACATCTGGTGGGCGATGTCGTTGGATGGATACCGGAGCACGGCGCCTACACAGCGATCAATCCCACCAGAATTCTCGATACCCGAAGCAGTTTCGGTTTGTATGGCACCCCATTCTTCGACTCGTTCTTCGGAGCCAACATCCTGCGACCGGGAATCTTCGACGGCCCCGTTGGCCCGGGCCGAACGATTGCTGTCACGTTGGACGGGGCTGCGGGCGTTCCTGAAGACGCAACAGCGCTCGTGCTCAACGTCACGGCCGTCGGCGCCACCGAGCCGACCTACATCACGTCGTGGCCGTTCGGTGAGCCGATGCCGACAGCGTCTTCGATCAACGTGACTCCCGGCGACACCGCACCGAACATGGTGATCGTCGAGCGCGGCGGCGGCGACCTCTGGGTGAACGGCACAGAATACTTCAATCTCTTCAACTCGTTCGGACGCGTGCATCTGATTGCCGACATCGTTGGCTACTTCGTCCCCCGCAACGCCCAGGACCAGCCCGACGCGACCGCAAACACGATCCACATCGTGATCGCGTCGCCGTCCGACGTGCCGTCCAGCGTCACTGACGCCGGAGCGCTGCAGACGATGACAGCGGCGGAGCAGTGGTTGCAGACCCATGGAGGGCGGGGTTTGCGCTTCGACACCGACGCAGCGGGCATCGAGGTCAGTCGGCTCACGTTCGGGCGCACAAGGCAAGAACTCGAGGCCGCAGACCCTTACCGCGGACACCACCCCGTGTTCGACGAAGTGGCGGCAGGCGGTTTCACGGCCGCGAGCAAGAAGTACGTGGTGTTCGTCGAAGGGGTGAGCTCCTTCTACCTGGGTATTGGGGAGGTCTCCGGTTCGGTAGCTATCGTGTTCGGCGACTCGACCGCGGTGAACACGGCGCAGACACCGAACTCGGGCACTCCACAGACGGTACTCCACGAGTTGTTCCACACGATGGGTGCCGTGTCCGAATGCGCTCCGAGGTGGACTGGTCGGTCTCACGTGGCTGATGCAAACGATCTGATGTACCCCGTGAAAGGCGATCCGATGCTCACCACGTTGGACCCGGGACGGGACGACTACTGGGGGCAGGGCGACGGCACCTGTCTCGGCGAACCGTACCCTGACATTTCGCTGAACCCGGCACTCGATTGAGTGATCGGTACGACGGGTCAGGTGCCACGAGCTCAAGCCCCTCAGCGGCGCACGCCTTCACCGACCCGTCGAAGGTGGGCACGACGACGTACGCCGAGTCGGATGAACACGCGGTCACGCCTCGACGCTGTGGTTCGTCCGAGATGGCCGAACCGTCGCCCGCTTCGGCATCCCGGGCCCTGCGTCGGCGCTCGTGGCGACGGCCCCGAGCAGGTGTCGACCATGGACTTCGACGGCACGCTCGAACGCTGGGACATCGATCAAGCCGACCTCCGTCGTCTCGCTTGCCGCTTGGTCGATCGCGACCTCACTGACGACGAGTGGGCGGAGTTCTTCCCCGACGACCCACACCGCTCCACCTGTGACGCCACCGGCGCATGAGCTCAGGACCGAGGATCGACCGGCATCGGCATGCCGGCCCGCTGAAGAACCGTCACCGGTGAAGCGCACCACGCCCGTTGCGTCACGACCGACACACAACAGCTGTCGCCCAGCCGACGGAACGACCGGCGACGTCCATTCACAATGGGACACACCAGCCACCACAACCATCACGTCGCCGCCAGCCCACTCCCCGCTCGCGCGAGATGGGCAGATCATGATGTCCGACATCAGCAAGACCTCATCGGCGACGTCGCCGACACCGAGAGGCAACCGCGACCTGCTCCACCCAATCGACCCATCCAAAACGATCGACGACACCGACAACCACAAGGAGTCACGACGATCCATTGCACCAAGGTCCTGCTCTGCGGGGCGCTCGTACTCGTCACGGCATGCGGACCGGACGTCTCGCCCGAGTCGAGCGTCGCAACGACCACGGCCGACACCGGCTCGAATGACACCGGCTCGAATGACACCGGCTCGAGCGACACCGGCACGGTCGAGACCACCACGACTGAGTCGGCGATCAGCGGCGGACAGGTGACGACCACCACCGTCGCCGGCGAGTCTCCCGACGTGCGCGTGTTCATCGATGGTCTCGTGCTCGACCCGGGCGCCACCTACCG
>Ga0105044_10014934_pt1 | contig 10497 bp, 8 predicted proteins | sample MAT01_FD_78092 | JGI IMG/M metagenome (GOLD analysis project Ga0105044, IMG submission 78092) | Freshwater microbial communities from Lake Fryxell liftoff mats and glacier meltwater in Antarctica - MAT-01 | ecosystem: Environmental > Aquatic > Freshwater > Ice > Liftoff microbial mat | place...
CGACCTGGGCCACGTCACGTCCTGCGAACCGTTCCACCGACTGTTCAACCAGGGCTACATCCTGGCCGCCGCCTACCAGGACGAGCGCGGCATGTACGTGGAGGCAGCCGACGTGGCGGCTGCCGTTGGCGGCTACTCCTACGACGGCCAACCCGTCACCCGCGAGTACGGCAAGATGGGCAAGAGCCTGAAGAATGCCGTCGACCCTGACGACATGTGCCTGCAGTACGGCGCCGACACGCTGCGGCTGTACCTGATGGCGATGGGCCCGCTGGATGCGTCGCGCCCATGGGAGAGCAAGGACGTCGTCGGCGTGTACCGCTTCCTGCAGCGTGTGTGGCGCAACATCGTCGACGAGGCAACGGGCGAGGTCCGCTTGCTGCCCACCGCTGCCGATGAGGAGACCGTGCGCCAGTTGCACATCGCCATCTCCGGTGTACGCGAGGAGCTGGACAACCTGCGCTTCAACACGGCCATCGCCAAGTTGATCGAGTTCAACAACCACCTGACCAAGCTGGGCGGATGTCCGCACGACATGGCCGAACCGTTGGTGAAGATGTTGGCTCCTCTGGCACCGCACGTAGCCGAGGAGCTGTGGCAGAAGCTGGGCCACACCGAAACGGTGACCTACGAGCCGTTCCCCGTTGCCGACCCTGCGCTGCTGGTTGCCGACAGCGTGGAGTACCCGGTGCAGGTAAACGGCAAGGTGCGTAGTCGCGTCACGGTCGCGGCCGACGCCGACAACGACACGGTGCAGGCAATCGCTCTCGCCGACGAAAAGGTGCGGGCGGCGTTGGCCGGTAGCACGCCGAAGAAGGTCATCGTCATCCCCGGCCGAATGGTCAACATCGTCGCGTAACGCGCCAGCTTCGGCGCCTCACGCGCCCAGCAGGTTCTTCTGGACTTTGCCCATGGCGTTTCTGGGGAGTTGCTCGACGACTCGTATCTCCCTTGGGCGCTTGTGGACCGACAGGGTGCTGGCGACGTGGTCGATGAGCACCGCGGCGTTGACGTCGGTGCCGACGACGTACGCCACGATGCGCTGACCGAGGTCGTCGTCAGGCATTCCGATGACCGCAACCTCGACAACGGATGGGTGGCCCATCAGCGCAGTCTCGACTTCGCCGGCACCCACCTTGTAGCCACCGGTCTTGATGATGTCCATCGACTGGCGGCCGACGATTCGGTGGAACCCGGCGGCGTCGATGACCGCTGCGTCGCCGGTGCGGAACCACTCGCCGTCCATCGTCGCCGCCGTCGCGTCAGCCCGGTCGAGGTAGCCGTCGAACAACGTCGTCCCGGCGACATGCAACTCGCCGATCGTCTCGCCGTCGTGCTCGATGGCGCCGCCGTCCTCATCTACCAGACGCGTGCGCACCCCCTTGATCGGCACTCCCACCCAACCCGGGCGGCGCTCACCCTCGACACGTGTACTCAGCGTGATCAGCGTCTCCGTCATGCCGTAGCGCTCGACAGGCGCGTGGCCGGTGAGCGACCGCAGTTGCTCGAAGACTGGTACCGGCAGCGGCGCGCTGCCCGACACCAGCAGCCGCGCTCCCGCAAGGGCTTTCGCCGCTTCAGGCTGTGCGCAGAGACGACCCCACACCGTCGGCACGCCGAAGTAGAGCGTGCCACCCGCACTCGCGTAGGCGCCTGGTGTCGGGCGGCCCGTGTGCACGAGACGCGAACCCACGCGCAGTGCGCCGAGCACACCGAGGACCAGACCGTGAACGTGAAACAGCGGCAGGCCGTGCACCAGCGTGTCGTCGGGCGTCCAACCCCAGGCCTCGGCCAGGCCATCGAGGCCGGCTGCAATCGCCCGCCGTGAGAGCACGACGCCCTTCGGCGCGCCAGTGGTTCCGGAGGTGTAGACGATCAGCGCCGTTGCGTCGGTGGACGGCTCTGGCAGTGTTGGGCCGTCTGCAGCGAGTTCGATTCGCGGCAAGGTCACATCCGACCAGTCGGCCTCACCAAGGATTGCAACCGCACCCGAGTCACGAATGATGTGCTCGCGTTCCACTGGTCCGGCGTCGGGCGGCACCGGCACGATCGGTACACCCGCGGCCAACCCGGCGGCGATCGCAATGACCGTCTGCAGGGTCGGTCGTGCATCGACGGCGACGGCATGCGCGCCCGCAAGTCGGGCAGCGGTGCCGTTCGCACGCGTCGACAGTTGCGCCCACGAAATACTCTCCCCCGCCACTGACACCGCAGCACCGTGGTCACCGAGCTGACCGGCGAGCGCCGGCAGCAGGGTGACGGGCAGCCGTGTCATCGTTGGCTGGCGGCGACTGTTTCAGCGAGACGAATCAGAAAGACGTTCATCGCTCGCGTCAGCCGCTTCTGGTCACCGGTGGCGAAGAGATCCATCACCAACCCGGTGAACGTGGCCTTGATCAGCGAGGCTTCCTCCGCCGCTTGCCCACGTGGCATCCCCTCAGCCTCCAAGCGCATCTCGGTGTCGTGCCGCCACACTCCAATCTGGTCTGCTCGCACCTCACCCGCAAGGCCGGTCACATTCGTATCCAGCGTTGCCGCTTCGTAGTTGAGCCGCACGAGCGCAAGGTTGGCCGGCGCAGCGTTCATCCAGCGCCACCACTTGCCATACAGCTCGGCCTGCGTCAGCCGCGGCGACTTGGTCAGCCATACGTCCTGCACTGCGATCTGCTGCTCGATCGAGCGAGCGAGCGCAGCGGTCAGCAGTTCCTCCTTCGACCCGAAGTGATGCACCAGGCGGTTGATGCTGACGTCGAGCGAGGCAGCCATCGGCCGCAGGGTGGCTTGTGCCACACCGTTCTCCGCCAGGTACTCGACGATGCGGTCGAGCAGCTCTTGGCGGCGCTCGAGATCAGGGGTCCTGGCCACGGGCGGTCACCCTAGTGCAGGCCTCACAGGCCGGACAGCCTGACCGCCGCCAACGACACGATCGCAACCAGCGCCCAACTTCCCAGCGCCAACCCCAGCGGCCGCCCACCCACCGCACGCAGCTTGCGCAGATCGACGTTGCTGCCCAGGCCGACCAGGCCCATTCCCAAGAGGACTGTCTCGGCGTTCTTCACGTCGGCCAGCACATGAGAGGACAGCACACCCGTGGATGTGATCGCGGAGGCGGCCAGGAACAACACGATGAACAGCGGCAGCAGGGGCGGCCGCTTGGCACCGGCGAGTGCCTCTGCGCCCTGGCGGCGACGGGCATACAGCGCGACCCCAGCGAGCAACGGAGCGAGCATCGCCACGCGGGTCAGCTTCACCAGCGTCGCCAACTTCAGCGACACCTCTCCCTTGCTGGAGGCAGCGGCCACCACCTGCCCGACGTCGTGCACCGAGGCCCCCACCCACGCGCCGTACTGGCTGGCCGTGAGGCCGAGCAGCGTGCCCAGGCCGGGCAGCACGAAGATGGCGAGCGTGCCGCACAGCGTGACGAGCGCGATGGAGTAAGCGACCTCCTCTTCACTGGCATCGGCGAAGGGCTCGACCGCAGCGATCGCGGAGGCGCCGCAAATGCTGTAACCGGTTGCCATCAGCAGACCAAGTGACCGGCTGAGGCCGAGACGCCGCGCCAGCCACTGGGTTCCGAAAAACGTTGCGGTGACGACAGCAACGACTGCGATCAGCGTCTTCGGGCCCAGCTTGCCCAGCTCTGTGAGCGACAGGCGGAAGCCCAGTAGCACGATGCCGGCGCGTAGCACCTTCTTCGCACAGAACTTCAGACCCGGCTTGAAGGCTTCCTCGATGCGACCGAACGTCGCGCCAAGAATGCCGCAAGCCACTGCCACGACGTGCGGCGACACGACGTCCACGTTGTAGTGGACGACGTAACCCACCATCGCGACCGCGAGGGCAACCGCGATACCCGGCACGAGCGGGCGCAGATACACCCACGGCCTGTGCATGATGCTCACGTGAGGAGCCCGGCCTCGATCACTGCGCTGATCAGCGGGACGCCAGGCCGATAGACGAAGTGCGTGTACGAAGGCGCAGCAAGCACCACCATGTCGGCCCTGAATCCGACGGCGATGCGGCCGACGTCGGTACGCCGAAGTGCGCGTGCGCCACCCACTGTCGCCGCCAGTAGAGCCTCCTCCGGGCTCATGTGCAGGTCGCGAACGGCCAGCGCCAGACAGAATGACATCGACGTGGTGTAACTGCTGCCCGGGTTGCAGTTCGTAGCGAGTGCCACGGTGACGCCGGCATCGATGACCCGTCGTGCATCGGGGTACGGCTGACGAGTGCTGAAATCCGTGGCGGGCAAGAAGGTCGCCACCGTTGTGCTGGCGGCGAGCGCATGGATGTCGTCGTCGGTCAGGTATGTGCAGTGGTCGGCCGAGGCGCAACCCATCTCGACTGCCAGCTGGACCCCGGGCCCGTGACCCAACTGGTTGGCGTGAAGGCGCAGGCCGAGACCGGCCGCCCTCCCTGCAGACAGGACGGCGCGCGACTGATCGACGTCGAATGCCCCGACCTCACAGAACGCATCGATCCAGCGGGCGTGCGGTGCGGCCGCGGCCAACATGCCGGTGCAGACGTGGTGCACGTAGTCGTCGGTGCGCCCCTCGAACTCGGGCGGCACGACGTGTGCACCGAGGAACGTCGTCTCTGCCGTGAACTGTTGGCCGACCTGCAGGCAGCGCGCCTCGTGGTGCGCATCGAGTCCGTAGCCAGACTTGATCTCAAGAGTGGTGATGCCGGCGCGCCGAGCCTCCGTGCGTCGGGCATCGGTCAGCACTGCAAGCTGCTCGTCGGAGGCGGCGCGGGTGGCAGCAACTGAGGTGCGTATTCCACCGGTCTCATACGGTCGACCGGCCATTCGGGCTGCGAACTCGTCGCCACGATCGCCGGCGAAGACCAGGTGCGTGTGACTGTCGACGAAGCCTGGGATGACGCACGCGCCACCTACATCGATGCGACTGTCGGCCGTCTGGCCGGCAGGCCCGACCGCGATCACGTGCTCGCCGCCGAAGACAACGGATGCGTTGCGCACCAACCCCAGTGCACCCTCGCCGACCGTTGGATCGTTGGTGGCCAGCAGACCGATGTTGTCCAGCACAGTCGTGGACACCGTCACCGCTCGCCCATCACTTCCCGAATCGACGAAGCCAGGTCGGCAGCGACATCCATCCGTTGATGGCGGCCGTCACTGACAATGACGACTCCGCCAGACACCACGTTGTGTACATCGGCTGCGCTGGCAGCGAAGATCGCCGACTCGACAGCCGTTGCTGCCGAGCTGCCCGCAGTGCGGACACTGTCCATTCGCACGGAGACCAGATCGGCCAACATACCGGCTTCGATGCGGCCAGCGTCCGCCCAGCCGAGGCTGTCGTGACCCTGCACGGTTGCCGCGCGCATCAGCGACGGCGCGTCGTGGCTGCCGCGGATCTGTGAGGCCAGGCGTTCGTGGAGCTCAACGGCGCGGGCCTCCTCGAAGATGTCGATGATTGCGTGCGAGTCGGTACCCAGCGAGAGGCGGGCACCGGCGTCGCGAAGTGCCAGCGCCGGACCGATGCCATCGGCAAGATCGCGCTCCGTTGTCGGGCACATACAGATCGTGCATCCATGAATGCCGTACAGCCCGATGTCAGACCCGGCAAGGTGGGTGGCGTGCACGGCTGTGAACCGTCGCTCGAGCGCGCCGCGCTCAGCCAGTAGTGCGGTCGGCGTCAGGCCGTAGGCGTCGATGCACTGGTGGTTCTCTGCCTTCTGCTCCGAGACGTGCGCGTGGAGCGGCGCCTGCTGTGCAGCGGCCCACGCGGCGACCACCTCGATGGTGGCAGGGTCGACCGCGCGGACAGAGTGAATCGCAGCGCCGATCTTGACGTCGGCCGACTCCAGTGATTTGGTGGCGGACGCCCTCGCCGCCCAGGACAACGCGTCGCCATCGCTGAAGCGTTGCTGGGTCTCGTTCGGTGCCGCACCGATGCCCCCGTGCAGATAGCAGGTGTCGAGCAGCGTGATCCGAATGCCAGCCTCTTGCGCCGCCGCAACGAGCGCCGCGCTCATGGCGTTGGGGTCGGCGTACGGAGCGCCGCCCGGACCGTGGTGCAGGTAGTGGAACTCGCCGACGCAGGTGATGCCGGCCGTCGCCATCTCGCCGTAGACCGCGCGTGCGAGGCGAAAGTACGAGTCGGGGTCCAGCCGTTGGGCGGCGGTGTACATCTGGTCACGCCACGTCCAGAAGGAACCCGCACCCACCTGGGTGCGACTGCGCAGCGCCCGATGGAACGCATGGCTATGGGCGTTCGCCATTCCCGGCAGCGTCAGCCCGGTGAGCTTCACCGCGTCCGGAGGACACACCACACCGGTGGCGACCTCCGTGATGCGATCTGCAGTTGTGGTGACCAGCACGTCGGCCGCAGCCGTATCGCCACCCAACCACGCCAGCTCGCACCAGAAGGTCGCCACTCAGGACCCGACCCGGGCGACGAACGCTGTGATCCGCTCGATGAACTCCGCGCGATGAAAGCGCTCGAACTGCTCCCACGTGGTGAGGCTACGCGTGTCGTGTACACGATCCAGGAACAGCAGCCCGTCGAGGTGATCGCACTCGTGTTGGAACGTCCCGGCGGTCAGGCCGCGACGAACCTCGTCGTGCTCGCCACCGTCGCGGTCCCACCACCGGACGCGAACATTGACGTAGCGCATCACGTTGCCGCGCATGTTCGGCACTGACAAGCAGCCCTCGTTGATCTCCACCAGCTCGTCGTCGAGTGGCTCGATGATGGGGTTGACCACGATGGTGAGCGGGATGCGGGGCTTGTACGGGTAGCGCGGATTCTCGATGACTTCGATGGTGGCGATGCGCACCAGCTCGCCCACCTGCGGGGCCGCGATGCCTGCACCATTGGCTGCGTGCATCGTGTCGATCAGATCGTCGATCAGTTGCTGCATCTCTGGTGACGCGAGCTCTTCACGAGTGATCGCGCGCGACCGCTCGCGCAGCAGCGGGTTGCCAACGTGGAGAATGTCGCGGACCGGCACGCCTCAACCCTCGCGCATGGGGATGCGGACGCCACGTTCATCGGCCACGTCGATGGCCCGCTGGTAACCCGCGTCGACGTGGCGAATGACACCCATGCCGGGGTCGGTGGTGAGTACCCGCTCCAGTTTCTCGTCGGCCAGCTCGGTGCCGTCGGCCAACGCAACCATGCCGGCATGAATGCTGCGACCGATGCCGACGCCGCCACCGTGGTGGATGCTGACCCACGTGGCACCGCTGGAGGTATTGACCATCGCGTTCAGCAACGGCCAGTCGGCGATTGCGTCGCTGCCGTCCATCATCGATTCCGTTTCGCGATACGGCGACGCCACCGAGCCGGAGTCGAGGTGATCGCGACCGATCACGATGGGGGCCTTCAGTTCGCCGCTGCGCACCATCTCGTTGAACCGCAGTCCGAGGCGGCTGCGTTCGCCATACCCGAGCCAGCAGATGCGTGCGGGCAGACCCTGAAAGGCAACTCGTTCGCCGGCCATTCGTATCCAGCGGTGCAGGCCCTCGTCGTCGGGGAACTCCTCCAGTACGGCCTTGTCGGTGGCAGCGATGTCGGCCGGGTCGCCGCTGAGCGCCACCCAGCGGAAGGGACCCTTGCCCTCGCAGAAAAGTGGACGGATGTAGGCAGGGGTGAAGCCTGGGTAGTCGAACGCTCGCTCGAAGCCACCCAACTTCGCCTCGGCACGCAGGCTGTTGCCGTAGTCGAACACCTCGCTGCCCTTGTCCATGAAGCCGACCATTGCCCTGCAGTGCATCGCCATGCTCTCGCGGCTGCGCCGGATCAGTTCCTGCGGGTTCGTGCGGGCCATCTCGGCGGTGGCCTCGGGCGTCAGGTCGACAGGGACGTAGCTGAGCGGATCGTGAGCGCTGGTCTGGTCGGTGACGATGTCGGCCGGGAATTCCATGTCCAGCAACTGCTGCACGACCTCGGCGGCGTTGCCGACAAGACCGACGGACAACGGCCGGCGCTCGTTGCGGGCGCGAATGCAACGTGCGACAGCGTCTTGCAGCGAGTCGGCGATCTCGTCGAGGTAGCGGTGCTCCAGGCGGCGCTGTACACGCCACGGCGCCACGTCGATGCAGAGTGCAACACCATCGTTCATCGTGACAGCCAACGGCTGCGCGCCGCCCATGCCGCCCAGCCCGGCCGTCAAAGTAATGGTGCCGGCGAGTGTGCCCTTGAACTTCCGGCGACCGATCTCTGCGAAGCACTCGTAGGTGCCTTGCAGGATTCCTTGCGTGCCGATGTAGATCCACGAGCCAGCCGTCATCTGGCCGTACATCGTCAGGCCCATGTCTTCCAGGCGACGGAACTCGTCCCAGTTGCCCCACTCGGGCACCAGGTTGCTGTTGGCCAGCAGCACTCGCGGCGCCCACTCATGAGTACGGAACACACCAACCGGCTTGCCGGACTGCACCAGCATCGTCTCGTCGGCCTTCAACGTGGTGAGTGTGCGCGACATTGCGTCGAACGCGTCCCAGCTGCGGGCAGCGCGGCCCGTACCGCCGTACACCACGAGGTCGTCTGGGCGCTCGGCCACCTCAGGGTCGAGGTTGTTGTGCATCATGCGGTGCACAGCCTCCTGCGGCCAGCCGAGACAGTTGAGGTCGGTACCGCGAGCTGCGCGCACCGGGCGAGGACCAGACATCACAACACCTCCAGGGGGCCGACGGCGGTTTCGACCGCAGCAAGAACGCTGCCATCGGCGAGCAGCAGTTCAGCGGTTCTGAGATCGGGTGACAACCAGCGGTCCGGGCCGGGGCCGGCGACCTTGTCGCGAAGTATCCGCAGCGCAGCACCAGTACCGACGGAGGGTTGCAGCGGGCTACGCAGATCAATCGCTGCCGCAGCGCAGACCAGCTCGACTGCCAGGACTCGGCGTAGATTGGCCACCGAGCGAAGTAGCTTGCGCGCCGCGGCCCAGCCGTTCGACACGTGGTCTTCCTGCATGGCGCTGGTGGGCATGCTCTGCGTGCTGGCCGGCACCGCCAGCCGCTGATTCTCGAGCGCCATCGAGACCTGCGTGTAGTGCGCAATCATCATCCCGCTGTTCACACCGGCATCGGGCGAGAGGAACGGCGGTAGGCCGTGCGAGCGACCGACGTCGAGCATCCGGTCGGTGCGGCGCTCGGCAATCGCACACAACTCACTGGAGGCGATGGCCAGGAAGTCGCAGACGAAGCCGACCGGTGCGCCATGAAAGTTGCCGCAGCTCTCGACGCGACCATCGGGGAGAATCATCGGATTGTCGATGGCCGACTGCAGTTCGCGCTCGGCGATCATGCGGGCATGCGCCATCGTGTCGAGTGCAGCGCCGTGCACCTGCGGCGTGCAGCGCAGCGAGTATGCATCCTGCACGCGCGAGTCACCCTCTCTGTGGCTGGCCACAATGGCCGAACCGGCGAGAATCCGGGTGATGTTGCGGGCGCTGGCAGCCTGACCAAGCTGCGGGCGCAACGCCTGTAGCTCTGCGGAGAACGCACGATCCGTGCCGAGCAAACCCTCGACCGTCATCGCCGCGGTCAGGTCGGCCAGCCGCGCAAGTTCGCCGAGGTCGTGCAGCGCGAGGCACAGCATGCCCAAGATGCCATCGGTGCCATTGATCAGCGCAAGGCCTTCCTTCGCACGCAGCTGAACGGGAGTGAGGCCCACTCGCTGGAGGGCCCCGGCCGTCGGCTCGGGCTCGCCGCCGGCCCACACTTCACCCTCGCCGATCACCGCCAACGCGCAATGGCTGAGGGGTGCAAGATCGCCGCTGGCACCCAACGAGCCGTGCTCACGAACGACCGGGGTGATGCCCGCATTGAGCATCGCCAGCTGGAGATCCACGATCTCGGGCCGTGCGCCGGAGAATGCCATCGCCAAGCTGCGAGCACGCAGGAACAGCATGGCGCGCACGACTTCGATCTCGACCGTGTCGCCCATACCGGCGGCATGCGAACGAACGAGGGCGACCTGCAGCTCCGCGGTCCGCTCTGCAGGAATCACAGTGCCAGCCAACGAACCGAACCCGGTCGTCACTCCGTACACCGGCGTGTTGCCCGCCACGAAGCCATCGACCAATGCCGCCGAACGGCTCATCGCAGTGCGTGCTGTGGGCGCCAACTGCACCTTGGTCGCGGCACGAGCAACAGCGACGACATCGGCCAGATCGACCCCGTGGCTTCCCAACAGGACTTCAGCGGGTGAGTTCATCGAGCGCAACAGCCTTTCATTGTGTGCAAGAGCATGCCATACTGCGCAACATGCCGCAAGCCTCATCAGCATCGCAGCCACGGGCCACGGATCGTGGGCTGGCGTTGCTGCGAGTTGTCGCCGATCATGCCACTGACGAGAACGGCGGCGCTCACATTCATGGCATCACATTGGCCGACGCAGCCCGAGCCGTTCGGCTCTCGCCCAGCACCACTCTTCGCCAGCTGAGGTCGCTGGAGATGGCAGGGTTTACCAGCCGTAACGGCGATGGTCGCTATCTCCCCGGGCCGGAGCTGTTACGCATTGCACGCAG
>Ga0105044_10014939_pt1 | contig 10496 bp, 5 predicted proteins | sample MAT01_FD_78092 | JGI IMG/M metagenome (GOLD analysis project Ga0105044, IMG submission 78092) | Freshwater microbial communities from Lake Fryxell liftoff mats and glacier meltwater in Antarctica - MAT-01 | ecosystem: Environmental > Aquatic > Freshwater > Ice > Liftoff microbial mat | place...
GCCAATTTTACCAGTAAAATAGGCGGCTTGTATTTTTGTGGGGGCAGTGTACATCCCGGCGGCGGCATTCCGCTTTGCCTTAAAAGCGCAAAAATTGTAAGCGAATTAATAGTATCCGATAACCATAAAAAAACGTAATAAACTGTTCAACCTTTCCTCCATCCTTTCGTCCCGTAATGCAATAGCAACAGCTATCGCCATCATATTTCATGTGGTTGGCCTGGTGGGTATACTGGTTTTTAAAAGCGATCTCATCATACAATCCACCCCCATCAACCTGTTGCTTTCATTTGGATTATTAATATGGACACAACCAGAAAAAAACAACTGGTTTTATGGCTTTCTAATCCTCACAGCAATCGTAGGTTTTGGGGTAGAAGTTATCGGCGTAAACACCGGTTATCTTTTTGGCGATTACAGTTATGGCAAGGTGCTGGGCTTTAAATGGCAGCAGGTACCGCTAATGATTGCTGTCAATTGGTTTATTACCATTTATTGTTGCGGCATCGCCATGCATACATTGCTCACCAAGGCAATGCAAAAAGTAGCTGCAAAGCAACCTTCCAAAGTATTAAAAACAATTTCACTGGTTACAGATAGTGCCACATTAGCCGTAGCATTCGATTGGCTGATGGAGCCGGTTGCGGTGCAACTCGGCTTTTGGAAATGGCTGGGTGATGGTAGCATACCTCTGTTAAATTACATTTGCTGGTATTTTATCAGCGCCTTGTTGCTGGTTGTTTTTCATGTAGCACCTTTTAGCAAAAAAAACAATTTTGCTGTAAATTTGTTACTCATTCAACTGATGTTTTTTTTATTACTACGAACATTCCTTAACATTCCATCATGAACTGGATACTTTTTATATCAACCGTGTTACTCACTTTTTTTATAATGGAAGGCATTACCTGGCTTACCCACCGGTATGTAATGCATGGGTTCCTCTGGTATCTTCACGAAGATCATCACCAAAAAGGCCCCGGCTTCTTCGAAAAAAACGACGCCTTCTTTCTCATATTCGCCATCCCAAGCTGGCTCTGCATTATGCTCGGTTTGCAAAACCAACTGTATTGGGTAGCCGCCATTGGCTTTGGTATTGCTATGTATGGCTTTGCCTATTTTGTTGTACACGAAGTAATTATACACCAGCGCTTTAAATGGTTTACCCGAAGCAACAACTCGTACATCCGCACCATCCGCTGGGCCCACAAAATGCACCACAAACACCTCGGTAAACAAGAGGGCGAAAGCTTTGGCATGTTGATGGTAGCCAAAAAATATTGGGACAAAGTAAGAGACGATAACCGCCGAAATAATAAATAATTTTTTTGAGACCGGCTGAATAGCTTTACTGAACATCCTTGGCCTGTCCCGTTTTTTCGGGAGTCATCCCGATCCCGGGTTCGGGCTGTGTGCTGCCTCGGGACTCACTTTTACGGCATACCGCTATGAAGGTTTAATTACAGTATAGATTTTTTCAGCATCGTTATTTACTTCTTTCTCAGTTACGGTTTTCGCTATTGAAATCTTTATAGAAAAAAGTCTTTTATCGGCGAAACCCCGCCGAATAATGCAGCTGGAATTTAAAGGCACTAAAACTTTGAGATTATGAATTACTTTTTTATGGAGTTTACATTCTTCGGAGTTTCACTTAAGTCTTTTTATATCATTAGGGTAGCTATGGAAACTTCGCCGGAAAAAAAGAAAATTCAACCAGCCGCCATTACCTACATCCCCACGATTGCATCCACTTCCAACACAGCGTGAATTACCGTTTTAGTACAGCTGGTTTTATGTGTATCACCATTTCTAAAGCCATAATTTAAAAGTTTTATCAGTATAAATTTTAGATTTAAAGTAGGCAGATTTTTTTAAACCAGTACTATATTTTAGGTATTGGATATTACAGATAATTAAGCGAATTTTCCACCATGAAAAGATGTAAAAAAATAATTGCTTGTAAAAAAATACTTATCACAAATTTTATACCCGGGCTGTTGTTGGCCATTGCCCCTTTCATTGCTGTGTTTGCTCAGCCCTCTTTAAGCAAGATGCAAACTAAACTCCAGTTAAAGAGCCCTGTTTCGCAAAAAGGGCTGGATTTTAAACTGATCTCGCCTACGCAGGCGGGAATTTTTTTTGGGGATAACATTAATTTACCTGAAGCACAGGCCAGGCAATGGATTGAAGATGAATTGGAAATAAGACCAGCTGCGGATATGTTTAAAATAAATAGTATTGCTGCCAACACGGCAACTGTAGAGGTAAAAAAACTACAACAATATTACAGGGGTATTAAAGTGGAGCATGGTGTTATCAACATTACCGGAAAGAGAGGAAAAATAGTCATGATGCAAATGGAATTTTACCCAATAAAAAATGATTTCATCATGACGCCGGTCCTTATTGAAAAAGAGGCTTTGCAAAAAGCAATTGAATTTACCGGAGCCGAAAAATATGAGTGGGCGGATGCAGGTGATGCAGCAAGTGCAGCCAATGCACCACAGGGTGAATTGGTAATAATAAAAGATTACCATAAAGAAAATGAAGTTTGCCTGGCTTACAAATTTGAAATTACAGCACTTTTCCCATTCAGTGCTGCTTATGTATATGTAAATGCAATGGATGGAAGGGTAATACTAAATAATTCCGAGGTTAAGCATAGCAGCCGGAATATTTCAACTGAAGGCAAAGAAATTGTGCAACAGGGAAAAAAGTGCGAAATAAAAGACGATTACAAGGATTCTATAACGATGAATACAGGCAGTGAGCAAAACAATCGACCTGATGGAAAAAAAAGTAACAGTTCCCAAAACTATGCTAACATACAGGGGTCAGCAGCTACAAAATATAACGGTATCCAGTTTTTAAATACCGATAACCAAAGTGGTATGGCAGGGAAACCTTTCAGGCTGAGAACAACAAGAAATAGAGTGAACATAGAAACGTATAACATGCAGAGAAACTCTTTTAATTCTTCGGTTGATAGTTATGGACCTTCTATAGATTTTGTTGATAACGACAATAACTGGACAGCTGCTGAATTCCATAATCCTCAATGGGATGATGCTGCATTGGATGTACAGTTTGCTATGCAGATTGTTAGTGATTACTGGTGGCTGGTTCATGGCCGCAGGGGTTGGGATAATAATAACTCCACCATAAAAAGCTATGTGCATGCATATGAATTAAAAAAAGTAAACAATGTTTGGGGCACATATTTTTATCCTAATGCGTGCTGGTGGAGAAAGAGAATGACATTTGGAGATGGCGAAAATAATACTGTAAGCCCGCCCTGGACCAGTCTTGATATATGCGCTCATGAAATGGGACATGCCATTACTGAAACAACCTGCGACCTGATTTATCAATGGGAATCCGGGGCGATGAATGAGGCATTCAGTGATATATGGGCTGCCTGCATTACTGATTATGCAAAACGTATTTATCCGTTAACAAATGAACTAACATGGAGGTTTGGTGAAAAAGCAGATAATGTGGGAACTGCAAATCCCGGCATCCGGGATATGTTTAACCCTGGGCTTTACGGAGATCCCAGCGCTTATAAAAGCCCCAAATGGAAACCGGCTTCGCTGGAGCTATGCCGCGATTTTGCAAGTACTGATAACTGTGGGGTACATAGTAATAGTGGTGTTTTAAACAAATGGTTTTACTTAATTACGGATGGCCAGCAGGGAACCAATTATTTTGGCACTCCTTTTAACGTAACAGGGCTTGGCTTTCCTACATCGGAAAAGATTGTCTATCTCACTGAATTAAACCTTACACCCAATGCGTCCTATCAAACTTGCAGAACCGTATCGCTGAATGCTACAGCTACTTTGTATGGCAATACTTCAGCAGAATACCAAACTGTATGGAACGCCTGGGTGGCCGTGGCGGTTGACAGTAATGTATATAATATGAGCAACACGCCAGCATTCGCTACTAATAATTTCACTTCTATTGCTGTTGGAAAAAATGGCATAGTAATGGCTGGCACCAACTACAGTGGCATTTATAAATATGAAAATCAAGCCTGGGCAAAAATGCCTGACCTCCTGAACGTAAGGTTCAACGATATTAAAGCAGATTATAATGGGAATTTCTGGATAGCCCAATCCGGCAGAACCGGCACCCAGGGCGGTGGCAGCAGCATTGCTGGCGGCGTAAGCTTTTACCAGTCTCCATTTACCAGTCCTTCTACTTTATATACTGTAGGTGCACAAAATGATGTACCCTCAAGAAATGCCAGGTGCATATACATAGATACTTTTAGAAATTTAAACCTGATTAGTCCTTCTGTGTGGGTAGCAACAACTGCATATATCACCAGTTTTAATTCAAAGAGCGGTATGCTTGGGCATGGCATCAACATCGGAACACCGGCATTTACAAATGTTAGTGAAGGCATCAATATCCCTCTTGGAACCTTGGGTTGTCTTACGCTTGGCGGCAATAAAGATGTAATATGGACCTTTGTACAGGCCAACAATGGCATCAATCAATTGCTTACCTATAATGCAATAACCAATGCCTTGATTGAAACTTTTGATCATAATTCCCATCCAACGATACCTTCGGGATTTGTAGCAAGGTCTATTTATTGCGATTCTAAAAAAAGAACCTGGATAGGCCTTGCAACAGGAGGCATTATTGTGTATGATGAAAAAAATAAATGGCATTACCTTGCTCCAGCTGATTTTCCACAATTATTCCCGGCCGGCGCACAGGCAAGCTACAATGCCATTACCGGAACAAAAGAAGGCGATGTGTATTTTGGCACCACTAACGGGCTGGTATTTTTTGAGAGAGCTGATGGGCTTCCTGACAAAATTGACCAGGCAGCCAGTTACAAAGCTTTTGGCAAAGCAAACGGGCTTCCTTCCAATGTGATTAATGCAATTGCTTTTGATACCTTAAGGTTTAAATTGCTGGTGGCCACGGATAGTGGTATTGTTTTCTGGGAGCCTTTATGCGTATCACCCTATTGCCTTAATTATAAATTTAATGCTTCTGTTGAAGTAGAATCAGTAGTTTCAGGCAACTGGAGTAATGCTGCAACCTGGAATACAGGGAAAATTCCGGATTCTATAACGAATATTACCATCAGGCACAATGTAACAGTAGATGTAAATGGCAGCTGCAATTCAATCACTGTAAATCCCGGTGCAATCATTACGGTGCAACCGGGTAAAAACCTTACCATTTATACAAAAGGCTCTGAAACAATTTACACGGGCAGCAAGCGAAGACGCAGGCGATAAAAATAACTTTAGACCGTACCTTAATTAACCAGCAAAAGCCATGCGGTAAACGACATGGCATTATTTTATACCAAATGTGATTATTGATTAGTCCAATTAATTTCTCTTGCCTCTGTTGGTCTTCAACGCTAACCAGTTTTTTTTACTTGCCATTCCCCAAGTCGTTGTTGCTGTTTTCACCAACAACCGAAGCAATCACCAACTTTCTTCCGCTGCAGGTTTCTCTTTAAATAATAAAACTTCCAAGGCGGGTTTCTACCATAGCAAATAATTTACGCTTTAACGATGGCAGTTTTCGCCAATGAAATCTTTTTATAGTAAAAACTGTAACCAGCCAAACCCCGCCGCACACTGCAACCTGAATTTAAAGCCGATAGAACTTCCGGCTAATGAAATGTTGTTTTTTTATAGAGCTTACATGCGGCGGGATTTCTCGCAAGCGTTTTTATGTTTTATGGGTATGCTGAGAAAATCCCGCCGGGACAGAAAATTACGCAATCAACTTTTTGAAAATATGCTACTGGAAATTTTACCTTTAGAAATAATTATATCTTATTTTAACCACTGTAACTTTATTATTACTACGCTGATGCAACGGGAAATATGTTCCTGTTGTCAATTGCAAAAGCTTATGAGAAAAATTTACTTTGTTGCATTTTTACTTTTTTATTGTATTCATGCCATATCGCAAACCCAAAATAACTATGGTAAACTGGGTGCTACACTAAAAATATTGATTGCAGATAAGAACCCTGCCTCTCCTTTAATTACTAAACACAATGGTATTAGTTACCTGCCTGTATTGATTGAATTTAACAGTAAAACACTATCTGCCAAAACGCTAAGTAAAAAAATAAATATTCGCACGCAGATGGGCAATATTGCTACGGCAGATATTGCAATCAATGATATTGAACAACTGCTCAATTTTAATGAAATTGATAGAATAGAATTACCGCTGTTTTTTAGAAAAACGGATACATTGATGAAGAAGATAACTACAGCTTTTAATGTGCTGAAGGGAATGGCTCCCTTAGACAAATCATATACCGGGAAAAATACAGTGATGGGAATTATTGATGATGGATTCGATTTTACACATCCGGATTTCAATACTGCAGAAAATAGAAGCCGATTTCTTTCCATCTGGAATATGGATTATAATAATCAGCCGCCAGCAGGATTTACTTACGGCCATGAATGGCTTCCCGACTCATTAGAGCCTTATAAACAATTATTTAAAAGCAGGCAAATTGGCAACTACGAGATGGAGCGGCTGTTTGGATATTCTTTTCACGGCACCTCGGTGGCGGGGCTTGCGGCAGGTAATAATGGCATTGCAACAGGTGCAGATTTGGTTGGTGTTGCACTAACAGCTTTTGGTGATACACTGCTACGCTCAGACCGTATGCTGGATGCGATTAAATATATTTATGAGAAGGCGGGCGCTGCTAAAAAAAAGTGTATCATCAATATCAGTCTTGGTATAATGGAAGGCGGTCCGCATGATGGAAAAACACTGGTAGAAAAAGCCATCGATAATTTTTGTGATGAAAAATCTGATATCCTGATATGTTCTTCCGCTGGTAATAATGGTAATACCTGGAAGCATTGGGGAGGTGTACCTATTAACAAAGATTCCAGTTTTTTCTTTTTCCAATGTGCCTATGAAGGTTCTTTATATTTTGTAATACCAAAACAATACAGCAGCAAACTTTCACTTTCATTCACCGATTCTAAGTTGGGTAATCCGGGTAATCCAAATATTTCAAGAGACAGCATTATAGAGCAAACTTCTTTTGTAAACATCGGCAGTATTATAAACAGCCAGGCGCCTTTAGTTTTACAAACAAAATTCCCCAATAATAATTTGTCTTCCAGCTTTATTTTTTCAGCATCGCATTACAACAACGATTACGATGAACTGGTTGTAAAAGTGAATGAGTTTACTTCCACCAATAACAACTTTGATTTTCACCTGTACCGCTTTATCTGGAAAGGGGAAGGCACGGTTCATTGCTGGTTACCTTTTTGGAATTTACACCCGGTGTATTTTTTCGACAGAAATCCGTTGCCCGATGACCCCACTTACCTGCCGTCTGACAATGCCTATACCACTGTAATTCCAAGTCATGCATTCACCATTCTTAGTTCCGGAGCTTATAATATCCGTACCTGTTTTGTACATATGAACAAGGAAGTTGTACGTCAATATGAAAAATGCCGCACTACTTATTTTACAAGTCATGGCCCCACACAGGATGGCCGTATAAAACCAGACATTATTACTCCGGGGGACAATGTAATGGCACCAAGAAAAAGATTTGATGACTTTTATGGGCACCAATTTATTGTAGATACTAATACCGTATCTTTTGGAGGCACCAGTGCATCCAGCCCGATAACAGCGGGCATTGCCGCATTGGTCTGGGAAAAATTTCCTTTGTTTACCAGAAGCGAGGTAATTGAAAAAATAAAATCTACTGCCAGTTTTGACAGTTATTGCCGGGTATGGGGCCCTCAGCCAAATAATATTGCAGGCATGGGAAAAGTGGATGCATTCAATGCCGTTGGTGGAGTAAAAATTGACAATACTGAACTGTGCAATGCTTATGATGAATGCAAGGTTCCCATAATGCCTGTTGATATTATCCCTGTTGTTTTACAGGATTTCTTTTCTGTCTATCCAAATCCTGCAGGCAGTTTTTTTTATGTACGATACCATTCAATTAAAAGAATGAACTATAATTTATTTGATTGTACGGGTAAGCTTGTTGCTACTGGGTACCTTCCGTCTACAAATTACCAGGTTAATACCATTCAAATACCAACCGCAACACGCTCATCAAGTATTTATATTTTTCAGTTAAATGATTCAAAAACCGTTTTTACAAAAAAAATCATGATTGATCATCATTATTAATAATCCTTTAGTATTACTACGCATTATAAATTTGAAATTACTATCCGCAATTAGGAGCTAAGAGGCGTAGCCTCGGTTAATATTGTAATCCCGCCTAAGGCGGGAGGTTTCAACCCCCGCCTGTACGGGCAGGCGTTGACGAAGTAACAGATAATCTAATGAGAACCGTAGGTTCGGCCCATATAAAAATTCGGTAACAGTTAGTTGAAAACATCTAGGTTTATTTAAAGACACAACAATATGAGCCGAGCCTACGGCTCTCAGGTACCTTGTTTCTTAAAACACAACGCCTGCCCGTACAGGCGGGGATTAAGATCTCCCGCCTCGGGCGGGATTACAAAATAGAAGCGAGCCTACTCTACAGTTTTTTAATCAGTTTGCACCTAATTGCGGATAGTCATTAAATTTGATATCCGTGCTTTTTGCAGGAGTATCATCAAAACCAAACTATTAGCCCATATTGCAGCTAACCATACCAAATTCAATAATAGCTGGGATTTCATTTTTTTGGGTGGTGGTTTGTGTACTAAAAATTTAATTTGCTTAAAGGTTTCGATTTTTGTTGTTTCAGTGCGTTGTGTATTTGTTTTTTTGCTATTGTTCCTGTTCCAATCTATTTCTTTAAAATTATTTTCGCCTTCGCTGGTCTTCACGCTAAACAGTTTTTTGCATTTGCCATCGTCAAGGCCGTCGTTGCTGTTTTCCCAACAACATCAAGCCATCACCAACTTTCTTCCGCTCCGTGTTCCCCTTTAATTATGAAACTACCACGGCGAGTCTCTACCATAGTCCATAAGTTATGCTGTGCCGGCGGTGGTATTCGCCAAAGAAATCTTTATTAAATAGAAGCCGTTACCAGCGAAACCCTGCAGCATAATGCAAACTAAATTTGACGACACTAAAACCTTGGGATATTGAAATGCTCTTTTTTATAGAGCTCCCATTCCCCGGGGTTTCACGGAAGAATTTTTTGTTTATAGGGAATGCTTTAAAAACCCCGCCTTAGCAGAGTAAAGTTTTGTATTTCCGGCGTGTGAAAGGCATCTGCCCGGCATTCAATTTCTGGAAGCTGGATGATTTAAAATAGTTTAGCTTTCCAGCATGGCAGCGAGTGTGAAAGGCATTGCTGCAAAAGCAATCGTGAAGACTAGCTCAGGAACGTTTAAATTTGGGGAAGAAACTCGGGGCGGAATAAAATAGGTTCAATGAAAAATATTTATAAATTCATTTTATCAATAATTATAGTTGTTGCAGCCATTGGATTTATCTGGTGGCAATACAACAAAAAAGGTATCGTAAAAAGCCAAATAGAAAAGGCCCTTGTAAAAGGAACCGACAGCACCTATTATATTCATTACGACAGTAGCAGTATAGATGAACTTGCCGGCAGCGCTACATTTTTTAATATCGTTTTACAGTCAGATTCTTTGCAAAGGGAATTATATACTGGTGATACAAGTGGGTTTTCAACAACTATTTTTAATGTGCATGTAGAGCGGCTGAGTATAAGCGGGGCCAACATTCCATCCTTTTTACAAAAAAATACCATTGAGGCAAACAGTATAGAAATTGTACGACCGGTAATAACCATCATTAACACCGGTAAAGAAGAAAAAACATCTTTTACTGCCGCTGATACATTGGCACTGTATAAAAAAATTACAGGAAAGTTTAAAAGTATACAAGCAAAAGAAATAAAAATAACAGCTGCAAATATTGCATTTGCCCGAGGTGAAAAAAGTGCACATACAATTTTACAAGGCGTGAATATTGTATTGCAAAATTTAAAAATTGATAGTACCAGAAACTACGATAATATAGTAAGTTATTTTATAAAAGATGTAGTTGCTACGGTTAAAAACGTCAGCATAAATAATGAAAAGGCAAACCGCCTCCTTGTTTTAGAAGGAGTTGAATACAATGCTCCGAAAAGGTTTTTAGCTGTAAAAAAAATAACACAGACTAATATTAAAACCGGTAAAAACATACTTACACTTATCAATAACCGTGTTGAGGGTTTATCTCCTAATGCATTTATTGTAAACAAACTAATAATAGCAGACTCTCTTATATCAGCCGGGGGCGCAATACTTATTAATAGAAAAACAACTAAAGGCGGTGACGGGCAAACAATTGAAATAGACAATGAATTTTTTAATAAAGTTATTGTAAAAAACATTCGATTGGGAAACACGGCGCTCACTTTTTACAACCCCGAAAAGGCAAAAGAAAAGCCGCTCGTGCTTAAAAATGTAAAATTTAATGCAGCTAATATTGACAGCATTTACGCTGGCACCAACCTGGTA
>Ga0105044_10014940_pt1 | contig 10496 bp, 13 predicted proteins | sample MAT01_FD_78092 | JGI IMG/M metagenome (GOLD analysis project Ga0105044, IMG submission 78092) | Freshwater microbial communities from Lake Fryxell liftoff mats and glacier meltwater in Antarctica - MAT-01 | ecosystem: Environmental > Aquatic > Freshwater > Ice > Liftoff microbial mat | place...
TCGCCGTCGGCGGAGACGATCTGCGAGGGGATGGTAGCGGTGGAGGAGCCGACATCGGCCGAGCCGATATCGGCGGCGGTGCCGCGCAGCGCAGCGGCAGGGCCAGAGAAGAGACCGGCGCCGCCGACCTCCCAGATCGAAACGGCAACCGCGTCACCCACGCCGATGCGCAGATCGGGCGCCGCGCCGCCGACCGGGCCGCTGTCGCCGAAATTGTCGTACATGCCCGTGGGCTTGAGGACCGCAAGCTGATCGAGCGATCTGAGGTCGACGTCGACCAGCATGTAGTTCGACAGATCGTCGTCGTCGGCACCGCTACGAACCTCGGACAGCGAAGGCCCCGAGGACGGCAGCACACCGCAGCCCGCGAGAAGCAGCAGGACAAAGGCGAAGCCGACGGGCTTGAGGAACATGCGGGCGAAACTCTTCTTGTCTGGCGTCGTGGCTCATCCAGGATCGACGGGGAAGGTCGCACCCTCGCCCCGGTTCAGTCCAGCGATTCCCTAATGGATGCCCGCTTACCCACAATAATTCGTTAACCACGAAAGGCCCGGCTTTGCTGGGCTGACGCCTCTGGCTGCGGTGCTGTAGGCTGGCAGGACAAGATCAAAATTAAGGAATCGCCCTATGTCTGCAGGCCTGAACGCCGACCGCCTCGCCCATATCGATCGCTTTCTTCAGGAGCGTTATGTCGGGCCGGGCCGCCTGCCCGGCGCCATCACCATGGTGCAACGGCGCGGCAAGCTCGCCCATTTCGGGGTGATCGGTCAGGCTGACGTCGAGCGCGGCAAGGCGCTGAAAGACGACACGATCTTCCGCATCTACTCGATGACCAAGCCGATCACCTCGGTCGCCTTCATGATGCTGGTGGAGGAAGGCAAGGTCGCGCTGGATACGCCGGTGCACCGGGTAATCCCCGAATGGCGCGATCTCGGCGTCTATGCCGGCGGTTTCATGGAAACCTATCGCACGACACGCACCAAGCGCCCGATGCTGATGATCGATCTGCTGCGCCACACCTCCGGCCTCACTTATGGCTTTCAGCAGCGCACCAATGTGGATGCCGGATACCGCAAGATGAAGCTGGGCGAGATCGAGAAAGCGGGCACGCTGGACGGCATGGTCGCGGGCCTTGCCAAGCTGCCGCTGGAGTTCTCGCCGGGCGATCATTTCAATTATTCGGTCTCGACCGACATTCTCGGCTATCTCGTGGGCAAGCTGTCGGAGATGCCGTTCGAGGCGTTTCTGAAGGCGCGCATCTTCGAGCCATTGGGCATGGTGGATACCGATTTCCATGTGCCGCCGGAAAAGCACGCGCGCCTCGCTGCGAATTATCAGCCAACCAAAGGCGGTATGGCGCTCTATGACGATCCGGAGACGAGTTCGTATCTGAAGCCGCCGAGCTTCATTTCGGGTGGCGGTGGCCTCGTTTCCACCGCGAAGGATTATCTCGCCTTTTGTTCGATGCTGCTGGCCGGCGGCGCGGCGAACGGCACGCGCTTCCTCAGCCCCAAGACCATCCAGTTGATGACCGTCAACCATCTGCCCGGGGCTAAGACGCTGGCCGAGATGTCGACATCGATGTTCTCGGAGGTCAGCTATGCCGGCGTTGGCTTCGGGCTCGGCTTTTCCGTCACGATCGATAACGCGGCGACGATGCTGCCGGGATCGAATGGCGATTATTCCTGGGGCGGCGCCGCCTCGACCGCTTTCTGGATCGACCCCAAGGAAGAGCTGATCTGCATCTTCCTGACCCAGCTTATTCCCTCCAGCACCTATCCGGTGCGGCAGGAATTGAGGACACTGGTTTATTCCGCATTCGAGGACAGCAATTCATGAAATACCTGCATACGATGATCCGCGTGAGCGACGTGGAGGCGACGCTCGATTTCTTCGTGAACAAGCTGGGGCTTATCGAGCGTCGGCGGTTCGACAATGAAGGCGGGCGGTTCACGCTGATCTTCCTCTCGGCCCCGGAAACACCGGAGGCCGAGATCGAGCTGACCCATAACTGGGATCCCGAGCCCTATGACGGCGGGCGCAATTTCGGGCATCTGGCGTTTGGCGTGGATGACATCTACGCGGCGTGTCAGCGGCTCGCCGATGGCGGCGTCACGATCAACCGGCCGCCGCGCGACGGGCGGATGGCGTTTGTGCGCTCGCCCGACAACATCTCGATCGAACTGCTGCAGAAGGGCAAGGCCCTGCCGCCCGCTGAGCCGTGGGCCTCGATGCAGAATATAGGGGCGTGGTAGCGGGCGCTCGGGAAGTGGTGCCTGGGGCCGGAATCGAACCAGCGACACACGGATTTTCAATCCGTTGCTCTACCAACTGAGCTACCCAGGCCCTCATCGGAGGGCGGCTTATAGGGGGCAGCGGAAATCCTGTCCAGCAGGACCGGATGGCTAGCCACCGCCCTCTTCCGCGTCCTCATCCGCCGCCGGTTTGCCGGGGATGACGTAGCCGCCTTTTAGCCAGCGGTTGAGGTCGATGTCGGCGCAGCGCTTTGAACAGAAGGGCTTAAAGGCCGTCGTGTTCGGCTTGCCGCAGGTGGCGCAGGCGGTCGTCATTGGGCGGCGTTGACCGTGGCGGTGCGGGGGGCTTCGACGGCGACCTCGAAGCGGTCGCGCGGCCAGCCTTCGCGGGCAAGGATGCGGAAGCGCGCGCCGATGCGCTCGCGCAGGCGGCGCAGCAGGATGGGCTCGTCGCTGATCCAGGACGCGACATCGCCATGGGCGACGCAGTTCATGATGCGGCCGGGATTTACGCGCGCCTCGGCCTCGATGCGGCGGAGGAACTCGTTGCCGACGGTGGCGATGGTCTTGATGCGGCCGCCGGCGAGGAGGCCGCGCACCGGTTCGGTGAGGAATTTCGAGATCGGGTCGCGCACGCGCTTGCGGGTGAGTTCGACGAGGCCGAATTCCGACATGGGCGATATCTGCGTCGGGACGCGGTCCTTGCCGAGGCTGAGGGCCAGCGTCTGCAGCACGCGGGCGACGTTTTCAGCATCACCCTGGTGGATGAAGTCGATCACCACGAGGCCGCCAATAGCGCGCAGGCGAAGCTGGCGGCCGATTTCGGCGGCGGCATCCTGGTTGATGCGGAAGCTGGTTTCCTCAAGGCCGGATGAGGCGGTGAAGCTACCCGAGTTGACGTCGACAGCGACCAGCGCCTCGGTGCCTTCAATGGTGATCCAGCCGCCGCAGCTAAGCGCGACGCGGGGGTGGAGCAGGGCTTCGAGTTCGGCTTCGACGCCCTTCTCTTCGAAGAGATCGCCGCCTTCGAAGAGACGGAGCTTGGGCAGCACTTCCGGCATTGCCTCGGTGCAATAGGCGCGGGCTTCTTCCAGCGCGGCGACGTCGTCGATGATGACGGTATCGGTTTCGAGGCCGACGCAATCGCGCAGGGCCCGGGCGACCGGATCGAGATCGCAGAAGATGGTGGAAGGGACGCGCGCGCCTTTGCGCTTGGCCTCAAGCTCGCCCCACGCGAGAGCAAGGCGTTCGGCGTCTTCGCGCAGTTCGGCTTCGCCAGCCCCAATGGCGACGGTGCGGACGATATAGCCGGCCTTGGGCAGGATGCCGTCCTTGCCTTCGAAGCTGGTGACGATCTGCGCGAGGCGTTCGCGCTCGGCGTCGTCTTCGATGCGGCGCGAGAGCGCGACGCCGCGCTGGTTCGGCACGAGGATCAGCAGGCGGCCGGCGATGGTGACGTTTGCCGAGAGCCGCGCGCCCTTGTCGCCGATCGGGTCCTTTATCACCTGGGTGAGGATCGCCTCGCCTTCGCGCACGCAATCGGTGATCGGCGGCAGGCCGTCATCGAAGCCCGGCAATTCGGCAAGGCAGCGGGCCTCTTTGGCACCAAGAAAGCCGGCACGGTCGAGACCGATATCGACAAAGGCTGCCTGCATGGCGGGCAGCACGCGCTGGACGCGGCCGAGCACGATATTGCCGAGCACGCTGTGCCCGGCCCGGCCGCCGCCTTCGCCTTCGGGCAAGCCCGCCGTGCGTTCAATGTGGATTTCTTCAAGCCGGCCATCGCCGACCACCGCGACGCGGGTTTCCCCTGCGCCGACATTGATCAGAACCTCATTCGCCATACAGGCCAGACTCAAAATTAAGATGTTTCCCTTACGTCACATCCTACACGGGCGGCGCGGAAACCCAAGCCCGTAATCAAGCCGAGGGTTTCGGTAAGCGGCAGGCCGACGATGCCGGAGTAGGAGCCGTTGATCGCCGGAATATACGCGGCAGCAAGACCCTGGATCGCATAGCCGCCAGCCTTGCCGATGCCCTCACCGCTCGCCGCATAGGCCTCGACCTCGTCGCGCGTCAGGCGCTTGAACGAGACGCGCGAGGTGACGACGCGGAGGCGCGGTTTGCCGCCATGAAGCTGGGCAACGATGGCGGTGTAGACGAGATGGCGGCGGCCCGAGAGGAGGCCAAGACAGGCTTTCACCTCGGTCGGACTATCCGCCTTGGGCAGAATACGCCGGCCGCAGGCGACGACTGTATCCGCCGCCAGAACGAGATCGCCTGGACCGGCATTCGCCGCTGCTGCAGCCGCCTTCGCCAGCGCCACGCGCTCCGCATAGGGGCGCGGCAATTCAAGCCTGAGGGGCGTTTCGTCGATGTTTGCGGGGGCGACGGCGTCGGGCACGATGCCGACGGAACCCAGCAGAGCGAGACGGCGCGGAGAGGCGCTGGCCAAGATCAGGCGCAGCGCGGCCATCCTACTTGAAGCGGAAGATGATGCGGCCCTTGGTCAGGTCGTAGGGCGTCATGGCGACAAGCACCTTGTCGCCGGCCAGCACGCGGATGCGGTTTTTGCGCATCTTGCCCGCCGTATGGGCGATCAGGATGTGGTCGTTCTCAAGCTGCACGCGAAAGGTCGCGTTGGGCAGCAATTCCAGGACGGTGCCCGGAAACTCGAGCAGTTCTTCTTTAGCCATTCCTCACCGGGGATGCCCCGCGCTCAAAAGCGGCGCGAGGCGGCGCGAAATGACAGGAATCCCGCCATAGATCAAGGGTTGAGCCGTTCCGCACGGACTCACTCAAAGTCTGCAGGCAATGCAGGCTCGGCGTACTGGTCGAACATGCGGAGGATCTGGTGCCTGAGGGTGCGGCCTTCCGAGAGGTCGTCTGGCACCGCATCGCGCGCGAACCAGCCGGTTCCCAGCGTTTCAAGGCTGGTCGCCGGGGCGCCGCCCGTCACCACGCAGATGAAGAACGATTTGGCGACGGAGAAGAGAAGCGGGCCATGACCCTGCCGTGCGCGGTCGAGGAGCGCAGCGAGTTTCACGACGCGAACCTCGTAGCCGCTTTCCTCGCGGACCTCCTTCACGACATTTTCGGCAGGCGTCAGGTTGATGTCGGCCCAACCGCCGGGGAGCGTCCAACGCCCGTCATCGGCGGCTTCGCGGACCAGCAGGATTTGGCCCGCGTCGTTGAAGACCGCACCGCGCACATCGAGCTTGGGTGTTGTGTAACCCTGCTCGCCCGCGAACAGCGCCTCGATGCTGTCAGCACCAGCGGCGGTGTGCGCCGCCATGATGCGGCTGGCGAGGGCGCGGAGCTGTTCGTAGCGCTGCTGATCGTAGGGGTCCTTCGAGAAGGCGAGGCCGGTCTGGGCGATCGCCTGCATCTCGCGCGTCCAGATCAGCCAGTCGGGATCGGTCATGGGCGTCACCCTAGCGGGCGCAGTCGTCAGTGTCGTCTTCCCGGCGATGGCCTTCTCCGGGCCGCGATGCTGTGCCGGATGGTTAGTGTGCCGCCAAATTCTCGTCTGCCCTGCGCCCGCAAAGGCAGCTGCAGGCTGACGCTAAGGCATGTCATGGCCTGCCTTGATTTGGTCGCATCCGCACATAAAGTTCCCGCCGATTCGCAGTTGCGCGAAGAGCTTGGGGGAATTCTCATCATGAGTCGCAAGCCCCGTTCAGGTTTACAGGGGACCCCATGAGACACGTCTTGTTTGTATTGGCCGCGAGCCTCGCGCTCGCCACGCCGGTTTTTGCCGAAACGCCGTCGGCACCTGCCATCGTATCGATTCAGCCTGCCGCCGATTCAACGGTGCCCGCGGGCGACGTTACCTTGACCATCACGCTTGCCGAGGAAGGCAAGATCACCGATCTCACCTATTCCAGGCCCGATGGTGAGCCCGTGGTCCTGGTCGATTGGGGCGGCGAGGCCGAACAGGGGACGGTCTTCACCTATGAGCTGAAGGGCCTGACTGCCGGCGACTACGGCGTCAACTACACGGTCGGCCATCTGACAGCGCCTGCCTCGATAAGCAGCGCGATCATGTTCACGGTGGAGTGAAGCTCATGCGCTTACCAAGTCTTTCAGCGGGCGCCGCAGCGCTCGCACTTTCTGCTGTCGCATCGGCTGCGCCGTTAAGCGATACGACCAAGACCGCACTCAGCGGCGAGTGGGCCATCGACATGAGCGATCCCGCCAGCAAGGGCGAGACCGCAGAGATGCTGGCGCGCTACGCCTTCGCGATCAATCTGACTTTGGGCGGCGGCTACTATGCCGAGGGGCTGGATGGCGGCTATGTGTGGCTGCCGGTCACTGCTGCGGTCGACGAGGGCGAGAGCGTCAAACTCCTCCTCCCCGGCGGCGATGCAATCCCCGCGCTGACCATCGCGATGACCGGGCCGGACACCGCGACATTCACGCGCAAGGGCGAAAGTTTCGCCTTCACCCGCGTGCGGCCCGCCGAGCCGATGGCGGCAGCAGATGGCTTCGAGGCCGTCGCAGTGCGCCTGACGCAGCCGTCTTCCCTTATGCGCCGCTTCGTAAAGATGAACGCGCAGGCCGAAGACACAGAGACAGCCTGCGCCGATGAAACGAGGGCCGCGCTTGAGTTCGATCTGCTCTCGCCGGTCGGGCATTCGGTGATGGTGAAGCAGGATCTCGACATTCAGGGCTGGGCCATCCGCACGGTGAAACCCGATCCCGAGAATGGCACGGTTACGCTCAGCGTCGCCAAGTTGATGGCCGATCCTCCGCCTGCGGAAGACTGGACAATCTCCGGCATGAACCAGCCGGGGCCGATCACGCTCATGCCCTCGGGCGATATCTATGCCGACTGCACAGGACCGTTGAACTGACATGCGCTTTCTGATGACGACAGCCGCTGCGGCGGCTCTTCTTTTCACGGCCCACGCGGCCTCCACCCCGGCCGAGCTTCAGGGTCTTTGGACATACGACTATGCGAGCCCGGCAAACGAGGCCCTCACGCCCGAAGCCGCCGAGGGCGGATCCTTGCGCGGGTTCTCGTTCAACTTTTCCTGGGAGACGCCTATCTATGACGAGAGCTTCGACGGGCTTTCGGCTTTGTATGCAGTCAAGGCCATCAAGCCCGATGGGCAGGTAACGGTGTTCGAGCTCGAAAGTCTGGCCGACGGGACGGCCAAGACAGTCGCCTATGCCTTCCCGGGCGACGATCGCATGCTCGTCATTTCGGAAATGGACGCAAAGATCTCATGGGTCTTCAAGCGTCAGAGCGATGTCGATGCCGCACCGAAACTGGATTTGTCATTCACAGTCGCGAAATCGCTGAGCAGCGCCGCATCGGGCCTGGGGCCGCGCTTCCGCGCGCTGCCCCCAGGCGAAGTGGCGAACTCGATGAACTTCGTCGAACTTCGGGCGGCCGCGTGCACCGAGACGAACGCAGCCATAGCCGAGTTCGACATTTTCAATCCGATCGCACCCAGCATGACAATCGGCGACGGGCAAAGCGAGCCGGCGACGGCGCTGATCCGCTCGGCGAGCTACGATCCGATGAGCGACACCGTCACGCTGGGCATCGATACCGATGGCAAGGCGGACACGCTGGACATCAAGAACGTCAGCGAAGCCATGCCAATCATCGGCGGCAAAGGCTACGCGGATTGCTACGGCGTCACGCCGCCCGCCCCCTGAACGATACGATTTAACCCGCAAAGAAGAGAGAGCAAACCATGCGTATTTTCATCGCCGCCCTCACAGCCTCGGTCCTGGCCGTCTCGGCCACGGCATCCGCAGGCTTCGTGACCGTCAAGAACAAGGACGGCGAGGGCCACAGCATCCGGATCAAGAACGGTTCCGGCAATAACGACCAGAAGATCAGCGCCAACTCCACGCGCGACTATTCATGTGACGACAGCTGCACGCTCATCTTGAAGGATTCGGGCGCCGAGATCGAAGCAGCGGTGGACCAAACTGTCATCATCGAAGACGGTCAGCTTTCAGCCGAGTAAAACTCAGCCTGCGGTCATGGCGGCTGCGCCGGGCACGCTTCGTTCCGGCTGCAGTTTCCGCCATGACCGGGGCAGAGATTGCTATGCGGCAAACCGTGCCTTGATTTTTTTCATCAGCGTGTCGCGGACGGCGCGATAGGCGTTGAGGCGCTGGTCGCGGCTGCCTTCGTGGGCGGTCGGGTCCATCGTCGCCCAGTATTCGGCATCGACCGCCATGACGCGGGTGAACTCCAGCGCCTTGTGATGGGCCTCGGGCGAGAGCGAGACGATGAGGTCGAAAGAGCTGTCCTCAAGTTCGGCGAAGGTTTTGGGTTTGTGAGTGTGGAGGTCGATGCCGATCTCTTCCAGCACTTCCACCGCGAGCGGATCGAGTTGGCCGGCCTTCACGCCGGCCGATTCCACAAAGGCATGCTTGCCATAGAGGTGGCGCATGATGGCGGCCGCCATCGGCGATCTCACGGCATTGAAGGTGCAGGCAAAGAGCACGGCATCCGGCAGGTCTTCCCCGTTCGGACCCTTCATGCGCGCCCGGCATCCTCGCGGGCGTGCAGGGCGCAGATCAGCGTGAAGAGGCGGCGCGCGGTGTCGTGATCGAGTTCGATCTTGTCCTTCAGCCTTTCGCGCAGAACATCGGAGCCTTCATTGTGAAGGCCGCGGCGGCCCATATCGATGGCCTCGATCTGGGCCGGGGGCGCTGCGCGGATCGCCTGATAGTAGCTGTCGCAGATGAAGAAATAGTCCTTGATGATCTTGCGGAACGGGGTGAGCGAGAGGATTACCCGGCCATGGGGTTCGCGCGCCTCGGTGAGGACATCGAAGACCAGCCGCCCATCCTCCAGCGCGAGACGCAGGACATAAGGCCCGCCCGGCGATTGCACGGGGTGGAAGGAATTGGCCTCCAGCAGATCGAAGATCGCGACCCGGCGCTCGTGATCGACGTCGGCACCGCGCCCCTGGATGCTGGCTTCATCCAGCTCGATGTCGATCAGGCGATAGGTATCGCTCATCGGCGGTTGAGCCGGATGGCGACGGAGCGGGCATGGGCGGGGAGCCCTTCTGCTTCGGCGAGGGCAATCGCTGCCGGGCCGATGGCGGCGAGGCCTTCGGCATCGCAGCGGACGAGCGTGGTACGCTTCATGAAATCGAGCACGCCTAAGCCCGATGCGAAGCGTGCGGTGCGCGAGGTGGGCAGCACATGGTTAGGCCCGGCGACATAATCGCCGATCGCTTCAGGCGTGTAGCGGCCGAGGAAGATGGCACCGGCGTTGGAGATTTTTGCCGACAGCGCATCGGGGTCGGCGATGGCGAGTTCGAGATGTTCGGGGGCGATGGCGTCGACCAGCGGGACGGCTTCATCGAGATTGCGCACCACGATGATCGCGCCGTTGGCTTCCCAGCTGGCGCGCGAGGTGCCTTCGCGTAGGGCGCCTGTGAGTTCGTGCTCGATGGCGCGGGCCGCGGCATCGGCGAAGGCGGCATCGTCGGTGATGAGGATGGCCTGCGCGGAGGGGTCGTGCTCGGCCTGGCTGAGGAGATCGGCAGCGATCCAGTGGGGATCGTTCTGGCCATCAGCCACGACCAGAATTTCCGACGGCCCGGCGATCATGTCGATGCCGACCTGGCCGAAGACACGGCGCTTGGCGGCGGCGACGAAGGCGTTGCCGGGGCCGGTGATTTTATCGACGGGGGCGATGGTCGCGGTGCCATAGGCGAGCGCGGCGACGGCCTGTGCGCCGCCGATGCGGTAGATTTCCGTCACGCCGGCGAGGCGGGCGGCGGCGAAGACGAGCGGGTTCATCACGCCGTCCGGCGTCGGGACCACCATGGCGAGGCGTTTGACGCCGGCGACGGCGGCGGGGATGGCGTTCATCAGGACGGAGCTGGGATAGGCCGCGGTTCCGCCGGGGACGTAGAGGCCAGCGGCCTGAACCGGGGTCCAGCGCGCGCCGAGGCCGATGCCCTGGGCGTCGGTGTAGTCGATGGCTTCGGGAAGCTGGCGTTCGTGGAAGGCGCGGATGCGGTCGGCGGCGATTTTCAGGGCCGCGAGGGCCTTGGGCTCTGCCTTGTCGGCGACCGCGTCGATCTCGGATTGGGTGAGGCGGAGGGTGGCCGGGGTAAGCGTGAGGCGGTCCCAGCGGGCGGTGTAATCGATGATTGCGGCGTCGCCGCGCGCCCGGACATCCGCGATAATCGCGGCGACGGCGGCGTCGACGTCGTCCTCCTCGGCGCGCTTGGCCGTCAGCAGGGCCTTAAA
>Ga0105044_10014941_pt1 | contig 10495 bp, 7 predicted proteins | sample MAT01_FD_78092 | JGI IMG/M metagenome (GOLD analysis project Ga0105044, IMG submission 78092) | Freshwater microbial communities from Lake Fryxell liftoff mats and glacier meltwater in Antarctica - MAT-01 | ecosystem: Environmental > Aquatic > Freshwater > Ice > Liftoff microbial mat | place...
CTTAGGTTCTCCTCGCTCTCTGGAACGGGCTCATAATACAACCCACTACGGCAAACGTCAAGCAACTCGCACTGCTTCACAATACTCAGCACTTCGTGCTTCTTATCAATCATAGATCGTCTTTCTGATAATGACCTCACAACAATTTTTTTTTTAGAAAATCATTAGCCACCTTCAGCTCCCCAATCTGTGCGTAAAGCACTTGTATGAGTTCTGCCTGGGTCTCACTGTCCGCAGTAGCAGTTCCACTTTTCTCAAAAACAGAAGAAGAGTTTTGAATAAACTCTCTTTTCCATGTATTGATTTGATGAGGGTGTACATCGTACTTTTTACTTAATGCCTCAATAGTTTGTTGCTCCTTCAGAGCCTCTAAAGTTACCTTAGATTTAAACTCAGCCGAGAATTTACGGCGCTTTGCTTTAGTCATTTTTCAGATTTTAATTGGTTAAAATTATAGCTTAATCAACTGTCTGAAAAATGGGGAGTATTATAATGGAACTGCATATCCCCATAATCAATGGAAAAAACGCAGACCATCTTTACAAGGGATACAACGATTGACATTTTTGAACTAAACGAATTTGAAGAGGAACTACCAAATGGACATAAGCATCTTATCTATAAAACGAAATTAGCCATCAATACCGTGGTTGCAAATATTAAAAACATAATTGTTCCTGCTAATTGCTATTTTGTGCTGTGAGACAACAGAGACAACGCATCTGACAGTCGATACGAAGGCTTCGTAAAGCGGGATAAAATAATCGGGCGCATAGTATTCATTTACTGGGGACAGTCCAAAGAACGGATCAATATTAATTTTCGTGAAAAATAGGAGATGTTATTACCAGTGATTTTGAGAAAAGTTCGTTAAAGAAAGTGTAGTTGGTTGCTGTTGTATTTGAAGGTATGCTGCCTTTCTGTATAGCATCGACTTATTTCACCGAATGCCGCATCAGTTTTACAGTAGTTTATGCAATCTTGTTTTGATTGCATCCCATTCAATCAACTTGTATTTATGAGAATAACACTTATTTCCATTTTTTTGCTGCTGCTAATGGCTTTCTTCGGTTGCAATCAATCTAAGAATAAATCTTTCTCCTTAACGGGCGTAGATAAAATACCCTCACAGCTTTTTGAAATCAACATTCATAAAGACACGGTTTTAAAAACTTCAAACGGAGCTTTTCTTGATATTCCAAATGGGGCGATCTTTTCTGATGATTCGATCGTAGAATTGGAAATAAAAGAGGCGTACACTTTGGCGCAGATGATACGAGCAAATTTAACTACACAAAGCAACGGACAGCCTCTGGGTAGCGGTGGTATGATTTATATAAATGCAGCAAAGGGTCAAGCAATTAAAATTATCAAAGCCATACGGGTGGCTGTTCCCACAAAGTATCTGGATACGAAAATGCAATTGTATAAAGGTGATCAAACAGACATCGGAATTAACTGGATCGATCCTGTGCCATTAACTGAAAATCCGGTAGTCAATAAAATTGATGAAGGCGCATTGTTGTTTAAAAATAATTGCGGCAGTTGCCACAAAGTGGAGGTGGATTCTATTGGTCCTGCTCTGGCGCATGTAATTAATCGAAAGGGAAAAGATTGGGCTTATCATTTTGTACATGGCTTTGCTTCAATTGTAGGAATTGAAAATTTAATTTCCACTGGCGACATCTCCAACGATTACGATGAAACAGATACAGCTCCAAAAACTCCAATGGATGTTAGTTATGGAAAATTCAACTTTTTATATAAGACGGGCTTTTTTTATCATGCCTGTCTTGAGCAACATTTTGCAAATGCCGGAACGAAATTTCCGAATCTTAATAATACTGCACTTGATGCGATCTATCGTTACATTCAAAATGAGACCGATCGTTTGCAGGTTCCTTATCCCAATAATAACTTCACAAGTTGTTTGGATAGTTGCGAAAATTATCTTGCAGCGCTCAATAAATTAACAAAGAAAATAACAGCTTTACAAAAAGATAGTGTTCCTCAAAAAGTAAAAGACTTTCGGCCTCCACCGGATCTGCCTTCCAACGTTGCCCCTATATATCCCGACAATGATGTGGAGGTTGATGGGAATAAATCGCTTTATTATCAGTTTACAATCAATGTAGTGGGTTGGTACAATATTGATGCGCTGTTAAATTCATTTGACAATAAAACGGAGACCGAATTGCGGGTTCTAATTACTGGCAATTACAAAGCTACTATTAGTGTGAATTTGGTTGTACCTGTTATCAATACTTTTTTAGCGGGAGGTAAATTAACAGGCGATGAAGCATATGGATTTTTTACAAAAGATGGACGGATCCCTTTACCGCTCAATGCAAAAGCTTATATTCTGGCAATGGGGGAAGCCGATGGGCAAATTGTTTTCGCTGTAAAAGAGTTTATCGTTGGGGAAAAGCAATCATTTGAAATAAGTCCCCTGCCCGCAAACATGGAAGACTTTAACGCTGCTGTTGAAGCCATCGGAAATGCCAACATACAAATTAAATCTGTTGAAACGCAAACTGGTAAAGATTTGAAAGGAAATGACAAGCAATTAAAAGAAGTAGAAAAATTGAAGCCAAAAAACTGTGGATGCGACTGCAGCTTATTGAAATAGAAAACTATTCATACAGAAACAGTACTTCCTTTTTGCACCAATTGAAGCCCCCTTAAGCGATCGGACAAACAAATGCCTAATATTGAAAACAATTTATTTTATGCTAAGAAACCTGCTGTGCCTGTTATTAATCGGTGCTATTTATTCCTGTACAAATACAACCGGCAGTAATGCAAAAACTAACGCTAAAAAAAAGGTGAATACCGCAGCCGGGCCTACACTAATAGATACGTCAATTACTGGTTTTAGAATTACCACTATATTAGATGATTCAAAAATAATATTTACAGCAAATGGCAAGGAGGATGCAGATAATACAGGACTAACAACCGGCTTTTTTATTCAAGGTTTTACCGGTATGGGCAATAAGGCTGCTGAAGAAAACATGCAGGAATTTGCTTATAACCGGACACACACTGAAAATATAAAGCGTACGGAAAATGAAAAAGTCAGGATGTACAATACATCCGTTGGCAGAGCAATTATAAAAACCGTTACACTCACTTATAAGGATAATAAAAAAGCATTTGCAACTACAGCAACCGTATCCAATGGAAAAAATGCAATTTTATTTGTGGGCGAAGATTATACGGATGGCGGCAATTATACAGATAAATTTAAAAACACTTTTGATTCCATTGAGTTTTAATTAATCTTTTATTACTCTTGATCGTCCGGGCAACAATTGTATTCATTGCAAATAAAATCCCCTGACATCGGCTGGTTAAAAGTTTTCTGTATGCTGCATTGATACAACAAATAATAACAAACGTTAAGCCTTTACATGAAAATATTAATTATCAATCCACCCCATTTGTCTATCGGAAGCCGAATGCCCAAAGAGCATTTACCACCACTGGGTTTACTGTCAATCGGCGGTCCGCTTATTGACAAAGGACACGATGTAACCCTTTTAGATGCTGATTACCACAATTATAAAATTAGTTTGATTGTAACCAAAGTAATTGATCAAGCTCCGGATATAATATTACTGGGGCATTCCGGTTCTACGTCTGCTCAACCAATTATAGAAGAGATTACCAGGTTAGTGCGGCAGGAAAATGCAGCGATCAAAATAATTATTGGAGGGGTTTTTCCTACTTATCACTGGAATGAGATTTTAGAGAAAAATCCTCAGATCAACTATATCGTTTGTGGCGAGGGCGAAGCAATATGTTTGAATTTAATAACCGCAATTGACAACGGAGAATCGCCCGAAAATGTAAAAGGACTTGCATTCAGATTGAATGGTGTCGCATTAAAAACATTGGTGGCAGAAAACATTCAAAACCTGGATGGATATCGAATCGGATGGGAATTAATGAACGGTTACAATTATACCTATTGGGGAAAAAGGAAAGCTGTAGTAATACAATTTTCAAGAGGTTGTCCTTACCCATGTACCTATTGCGGACAAAGCCTGTTCTGGAAAAAATGGCGGCATAGAAACCCACAGTTACTGGCGGATGAAATGGAAATGCTGCATCTGGAATATGGGATTAAAGTATTCAATTTTGCCGATGAAAACCCTTCATCAAATCCAAAGGCATGGAGAGAATTTTTAGAAGCACTGGTTGCGAAAAAATTAAAATTAATTTTAGTGGGTTCTATCCGGGCCGATAATATTGTAAGAGATGCCGACTTTTTGCATTTATACAAACAAGCCGGTTTTGAAAGGTTTTTACTGGGTATTGAAAACTATGATGAAGTAGTTTTGGAAAAAATTAAAAAGGCGGGTACAATGTCAAAAGACAAAGAGGCAATTTTACTTTTAAGAAAGCATGGAATCTTATCGATGGCCACCTATGTTGTTGGTTTTGGTGAAGAGAGGACGATTGATTTTTATAATAGCTTGAAACAATTATTATCGTATGACCCGGACCAGGTGCAGCTTTTGTACGTAACGCCTCACAAATGGACGCCCTATTTTGAAGAGGTGAAAGACAAGAATATCATTTTAACGGACCAAAGAAAATGGGACTATAAGCACCAGGTAATTGCAACACAATTTCTTAAACCCTGGATGGTAATTTTATATGTAAAATTGATAGAGCTGATAATGCAGACGAGACCAAGTGCTATCTTTCGACTTTTATTTCACAAAGAAGCAAGGTTAAGGAGTGCGATGCGCTGGTACACCAGAATTGGAAGAAGAGTTTGGTTTTGGGAAATGTACCAGTTCTTTTTCGTAACAAAACTAGCAAAGGAAAAAGTAAAGATGAAAGATTTTTGGACCTAGTGTTATGTTAAGCTTAATCTGGCTTGTTGCCAACCTTGGACATGAGTATTGTAAAAGTTTTAATGCGAAGGTTGGCAACCTTTTATCCGTCTGTGAATGCTTAACAGAACACTAGATAAATCAAAACAGTTTTCACCAGGTTGTTGAAGGCCCTAAGCTGGGCTTATTTTGTCTAAATAAATGATACAATTATGAAATTTTGTTGTGACAAGTTTAGATTTTTTTATTCTGGTGAAAAATCAGCAGGTTTGAACATTAGAATTGTAAAACTTAGTAAAGATTATATCGAACGGGGGAATTTGAAAATTGATAGAACGTATTTTGTTACGGAGGGTACCCTGGTGCGATTGATGAATGCCAAAAGAAAATGGCAATCAATTATTGCCCATTTTGTGGAAGCCACCTGAAACGTACATATGAAAGTGATACGTATTTCAGGAAGTTATGGATGCCTGATTTTAATAGTTTCAGCGATTCTTTTCGTGTCAATGAGTGAAGCATAGAGGTGGTACGCTAATAACCCCATGCGCAGGAGCTTACGCTACAAACCGACATGACAAATCAAAGCCATTTCTCCATTTATCTTCATCACAATCAGTAAATTTAACCGATCAATTACAAGGAGCGTTTGGCTACCAGGGCCGGTACGATTCCTATACTTTTAACAGGGCAGGTTGCTTACATATTTTTAGGAGATATGCTCATGGGTATTGGTCGGTGAGCACCACGACCGCTGTATTAACTGCGCTAAAATTGACTCAGCAAAGTAATGCTTCAACAAGTTTGTTTACACTTTTTACATTTTCAAAATTTTGTAAACGGAAAAAGGGTACACATTTTTAGAATTCGTTAACGATTCGTAATCGGGAAGTCACATGACAGGAGCCGTTTGGTATCAGATCCTGCGCCTGTTGGTACGTGGTTACTTGGGTAGATTAACAATGAACAATGTGTTTTACGTTCCTTAGGAAGGTTGTGTTGGTAGAAAAATAAATTATACTATCTAACGTTCAATAGGAACGATCTTTAAATTGAGTTTTTTAATACAGCATCAATGAATAACTTCTTTATGTAATACGGGATAAAACTTATGAAAAAATATTTCCTTCTTCTTACTGTAATCACCTGTCATCAATTATCCTTTAGTCAAAATAAAGCAACCATCACAATTGATGCATCAAAATTAGAAAGCAAAGTATCGCCCGACCTGCATGGTGTTTTTTTTGAAGAGATCAGTCATGGTGGCGAAGGTGGGTTGTATGGTGAACTGGTACAAAACCGTGGGTTTGAAGAAAGCCGTTTGCCATTGGCAACTTCACTCGTTGATAATTTTATTGTACCCAACAGAACACCCCATTTTATGATGCCCAACAAGGGTGTCAGCGATTGGAAAATGGCATGGCCGGTAAAAAGCGAGTGGCCTGCCTGGAGCTTGCAAACAAGCGGTAGTAATACGGTCTTATTGGCACTTACTCAACAAACCCCACTGAACAATGCTTCCCCCAATTCATTGCAGGTTACTGTAAATAAAATTGATCCGAACGCAAAAGCCAATTTAGTGAATGAAGGATTTTGGGGAATCAGTACGGTTAAAGACGATGTTTATAACCTGAGTTTTTTTGCAAGAACTGACAAACAATATCAAGGTCCAATAAAAGCATCGCTTCAGTCTGAAGCCGGAGCAATACTGGCTACTTATACATTCGAATCTGTTACCGGAGCCGCCTGGAAAAAATATACCTGCAAACTGCTGGCAAAGCAGACTGCTGCAAAGGCAAAATTTGTTTTATCATTTGGCAGTACCGGAACGGTATGGCTTGATATGGTTTCGCTGTTTCCGGCAAAAATATTTATGAACCGGCCCAATGGTTTACGGTTGGATCTTGCCCAATATATTGCTGATTTAAAACCGGCATTTGTCCGGTGGCCTGGTGGCTGTTTTGTAGAAGGCATCGATGTAGCAAATACACCCAACTGGAAAAAGAGCATTGGCCCTGTAGAAAAACGTCCGGGTACTTTTAGCGTTTGGGGCTACTGGAGTACAGATGGTTTTGGGTACCACGAGTACCTACAGTTTTGCGAAGATATTCATGCGGCAGCCTTATATGTTTTCAATATCGGCGTGTCCTGCGAATTCAGGAGTGGCACTTTTGTTCCCGATGAAAAAGTAGATCTGATAATCAACGATATCCTTGATGGTATTGAATATGCCATTGGCCCAGCAACCAGCAAGTATGGAAAATTAAGGGCAGTCAATGGTCATCCTGCACCTTTTCCATTAAAATTTATTGAAGTAGGAAATGAACAATCCGGTCCGCAATATGCAGCCCGGTACAATCGTTTTTATAAAGCAATCAAGGCAAAATATCCGCAGCTAAAAATCATCGCCAGTATGGGTACTGGTGAGTTAAACAAACATACCACCGACGCTATGAAAGACATTGATATCGTGGATGAACATGCGTACAAAGCAAACGGCTGGGCCATGCGCAATTACAATCATTTTGACCAATACAAACGGGGCGATTGGGATATCTATGTAGGTGAATATGCCACCAACAGTGGAGTAGGGCATGGTAATATGAATGCTGCGTTAAGCGATGCTGTGTACATCATGGGTATGGAAAAAAACAGCGACCTGGTAAAGATGAGCAGCTATGCACCCTTGCTGGTAAACGTAAATGATATTGACTGGCCGGTTAATCTCATCAACTTTGATGCATCCAATAGTTTTGCCCGGATATCTTATTATGTTATCAAAATGTTCAATGAAAATAAGCCAACCCAAAATGTACATTCAAATACATTTATCCCCCAACTAAAATCTAAAACGCCTTTGTTCAGCGGCAGCATTGGACTGGCTACTTCGGATACACAATCCGATTACAAAGACATTGAAGTGATACAAAATGGCAAAGTTGTTTACAAAAGTGATTTTATAAAAAGGCCGGAAGAATGGAAACTGGTTCGTGGAAATTGGACAGTACAGGATACTGCCCTGAGCCAAACTGTGGCAGGAGAGCAGCGGCTGGCATGGTTAACTAACAAAACATTTGACAACTATACCCTCAAATTAAAAGCCCGTAAAAAATCCGGCTACAACGCATTCGTTATTCCCTTTGCAATAAAAAATGACAGCACCTACGTGCGTGCCCATATTGGTAGCTTGCTCAACAGCAATGCCGTTTTTGAAAGTGTAGCCAATGGCTTTGATATCGCTGCTATTTCTGAATCAAAAAAATTAGATCAACCGATTGAAATGGGTCGTTGGTATGATATTATCCTTGTAGTGGGTAATGAAGAAATAGATTGTTATCTTGATAATAAATTTTTAATGAGTTATAAGGTACCTCAGCAGTTTTTTAGTATTGCTGGTAAAGATGAGCTTACCGGGGATATCATTATCAAAGCAGTGAATGCATCAGCCAATCCTTATCAAACCAGCATTTCATTAACAGGCGTTGCCGGTTTACAACCGATGGGAGAACTCATTTCATTGCGGGCCGATTCAACAGATGCTGAAAATTCTTTTTCGCAGCCGACTAAATATGTACCGCAAACTCAAACCGTTGGGGGTATAAAGTCGTTCTTCGAAATCACTTTTAAACCTTATTCCATCAATGTATTGCGGCTGCATACAAAATGAAATGTCAACACTGGCTGCTTGCCTGATAGCTTTAATTTCGGCTACCGTACCTGGTAGGAAAGCAAATGTTTTTGACTTCGGAACCTCGTGCAATTTCATTCTGCAAAACATAAAGAACCGTTACACAATAAAAATAATAAGGTGTATCATTCTCACATTTTGAATGTATTTAAATATTGAGCAATAATCTTGAATAATTAATTGACTAGTGCTATGTTAAACATTCATTGACGGATAAAAGGTTGCCAACCTTAGCATTAAAACTGATATAATATTCACATCCAAGGTTGGCAACCTTGTTTGCAAGAAGTCAGATTAAGCTTAATATAACACTGGTTGATAATTAACAATCAACATCAAACTTCAATTTTGCGTTTATGCTGGTATATCCCATTGCTACATTTGTTTTGAGGCCAGGGTTTATTTCTTTACCACTGCATCTTGTACTTCAGCTTGAAAGGGAAATTCACATCTTACCATTATTGCTAAAAATGCAGATGCGTGGTATATGCAAATCAATGAACGCAATTCTTTTACAATATTTCGTTTACCATCAACGCAATAAGCGCAAGAGTGTAGATTAAACAAATAGTCTTCCATCTAGCTTACAGGCGCAATACTCTACGAATAGGCGCAGGAACCGATAGCTATCGGATGAGGGGCGGGCAATGTGCGAATGGCTTCCTGTGCCGGGCGGTTGCTGCTAGGTAATCAATTGCAATTTTTTTCAATAAAGGCATTAATCAATTTATTCACTGCAGTTTTATCGTCATCGCTAAACTCTTCAACCACTTGCTTCCGTGGTCATTGCCAGCACGGAATACAGCCTCTAGCTTACTCTTCAAAAAACAGTATGCATGTAGCTTTCCGGAATAAATTATTTTACAAATAAAAAATGGGCTTCAAAAAAATTAATTACAAAGGCCATTGCAATTCCAACACAGAACTAAAAGAAATTTATTTTTGGACAATCACCATCTAAGAGTGTCAGCATTTTTTAAAACCAGATGACAATAAAATGATTGTGATGAATCTTTCACAATTGCTGGTATAACACAAACTGGTGTGGATATATGGGTATGCAATAATGCCCAATTATATTCAGCTGTTATGTGAGCAGGTAAAAATGGATGGAATAGAATTACCAATAGGCAGTTTTGAAAAATACACCTTAAAATCTTTGGTAAAAAAATGAAAGCAGCAAATGATCTTCACTTAAGAATTATTTGGTAGCAGCAACCGACAGGCAACACAATATATGGTTAAGAGATCCATTGGCAACAAAGATAATTAGCTTAGAGATGTTGCTACAAAAACCTGATTACATATGTGTCCGATAATTCGTTCAGGCGGGCATTTGATTCCAATACAGCCGCATTGACTTTTATGCAATCATCCTGCGGAGTATATATTTTTTATGCTATTTTTTATGAACAACAAGTAAATGAGTTCGGGATACTTACAAATTTTAGAGAAGTATTCTAACCGGTGGAGGTATAAAGTAAAGGATACCGACTACGGAAGCAGAATCAAAATATACAACTCAATTAACCTTCGGTTAGGTTACCGGTTATTAGAAATAAGAACACCAAGAGAAATTTTAAAACTTACAGACAATGACTAACAACAAAAATAACTCAAAACCGATTGTGGGGCTGGATGCTGTTAAAATGTAGCGGGAGACACCGGAAAAGTTCAGCGAGAAATATTGGGAAAATCCTGGTATTTTAAAAAAGGAAATGGAAGAAAATAGAAAAAAATATCACTTTAAAGAAATAGTTACACAATAATATTCTGCCTCGTCAAGGGCATCGGAAAGCAATTGATGGTTTGAAGATTAGTAACAGGGAATACAAAGGACCTGAGTCCTTTGTTTTTTAAGGAGTTCAGAGATTTGACAGATCGTAGTTTCTTAAAATAACGACAAAGAATAGTAACCAATAATTATCAGCTAGGGTATAAAATAAACCCGGTAGTGCAA
>Ga0105044_10014943_pt1 | contig 10494 bp, 12 predicted proteins | sample MAT01_FD_78092 | JGI IMG/M metagenome (GOLD analysis project Ga0105044, IMG submission 78092) | Freshwater microbial communities from Lake Fryxell liftoff mats and glacier meltwater in Antarctica - MAT-01 | ecosystem: Environmental > Aquatic > Freshwater > Ice > Liftoff microbial mat | place...
CCAAGCGAAGCCGTCGTGCGCCACCAGCTCGGTGGCATGGCGCTGGGGATCGTGAAGGCGACGCTCGATGGACTCATCCGCGGACGCGCGCCATGACCGAAGGCGTGGTCATGCACGGCACCGGTGGCATCTGGCAGGTGCGCACCGACGACGGCGAACTGTTCGACGTGTCGCTCCGAGGCCGGCTCAAGCACGAGGCGCACGGATCGCTCAAGCTCGCCGTCGGCGATCGCGTCACGATCGGGCGCGTGGCCGACAGCACTGACTCGTGGGCCATCGACCACATTCATCCGCGCCGGAGCAAGCTGGCACGCCGTGCACCGGCCGGCGCGCGCGGTGAACGCATCATCGTGGCGAATCTCGATCAAGTGCTGGTGGTGTTCGCCGCCGCGCGCCCTGAGCCGCACCCGCGCATGCTCGATCGCTTTTTGGTGATTGCCGAGGCGAATGGACTCGCCGCACGGATCATCATCAACAAGATCGACCTCGTGGACGCGAGCACCATCCGCGAACGCTTCGACGAGTTCGTGAAGGCTGAGTATCCGTTGCACCTCGTCAGCGTCGTGACCGGGGAAGGGCTCGAGGAGCTGCGTGACGAAATTGCCGGGAAGGACTCGGCTCTCACCGGTCCCTCCGGCGTCGGCAAGTCGTCGCTGATGAACCGGCTCTTTCCGGGACTCGACCTCCGTACGGCCGAGATCAGCGACAGCGTCAATAAGGGTCGGCACACCACCGTCGGGGCGGTGTTGCATCCGCTTCCGGGTGGCGGCTTCGTGGCCGATACGCCCGGACTGCGTGAAGTCGGACTCTGGGGCATCGACGCCCGCGAGATCGCCCAGTGCTTCCCCGAGTTCCGCGCCCTGATTCACGACTGTCGCTTCGCCGACTGCACGCACACCGTGGAACCGGAATGCGCGATCAAAGAGGCCATTCGCCGCGGCGAAGTGGGCCGGGGACGCTACGAGAGCTACGTGAAGTTGCGCGAGGAGTTGGCAGAACAGAGCTAGCGCCGGCGCCAACTCGGACGGCGTCAGGTGCGGCAATCCGGCAGCACGTGTGGCGCGTAGTCCCAGTGACGATGACGTTTCATATGTGCCTCTCGATTCTTCTCCCGACCCGTCGGACATCCATCTCATCGCCGCCATGGCGCAGGGGGATGAACGCGCCGCGTTTCGATACGTCGCGCGGATCGGTGGCCGGCTGGTTGACCACCATCACACGCACGCGGGCGCTCGACCTAAGCCGAGCCCGGGTAGCATTCGAACGTGGACTTTAGCAACCCGAGTACGCGGCCACGCTTGAGCGCGATTTGGTCACGCACCGTGCGGCCGCCGAGCTGCTGGCGACGGCGCAGTCGGTCGCACCGCCAACGGCTCTCAAGGCGCGCATGATGGCGCGCATTGCTGCGGAAAAGCACGCAAGGGCCGCGGTCGCTGCTGCGGTGACGGCCAGTCGCGCGGAAACGGCGCGGCAGACGCCTACCAGTCGCGGGTACATGCTGTGGATGATTCGCGACGGGAAGCCGGTGCCGCTCAAGCTGTACACGCCGGGCGACGACGGGCAGGCCATTGTGGCCGCGGTGGAACTGCCGACCTAGGGCGCCACCCGTAAGGTGGGTCGCGCCGGCACGCGTCAGCTACTTCGAACGCACCGTGCCAAGCCCGCCATCCACGCCGTACAGCTGGCCGGTGACCCACGTAGCGTCGGGGCCGAGCAGCCATGCCATGAGGCTGGCCACGTCATCGGGCTGACCGATGCGTCCGAGCGCATGCATCGCCTGTGAGGCCTGCACGGCCGGCGCGGAGCCGGTGATGCGCGCGGTGAGTGGCGTGTCCACCAAGCCGGGAGCGACCGCGTTCACACGGAGGCCACGCGAGGCGTACGTGGCGGCGGCCGAAAGCACGAGGCCGTTCACGCCGCCCTTCGCCGCAGCGATGGCTTCGTGATTCGACAGACCGATGCGCGACGCTGCGGTACTACACAGCACCACGGCGCCACCCTCCGGCATTGTACGCGCGGCGGCTCGCACCACGCCGAACGCGCTCGTGAGATTCTGCGCGATCGTGAGCTGAAATTCTTCGAACTTCGTGAGATGCGCCGGCTTGAGGATGAGCGAGCCCACGCAGTTCGCCATGCCGCCGATCGTACCGAAGCGCGCACGCGCCGAATCGGCCACGCGGTCGATCTCACTCCAGTCGGTCGCGTCGCTCGTGGCGTAGTCCGCGCCGAGTTCGGTGGCCAAGGCGGCCAGTGGCTCCTCGCGACGCGCGGTGAGAAACAGAGGTGTACCGGAACCGGCGAGACGACGGGCGAGGGCGGCGCCGACGCCACCGGTTGCCCCGAAAATGAGAACCGCGTGCGATGTCAGTGACATGCACGCGGAACTCGTACATCAGTCGATTTGTTCCCGCGCTCGCGAGTTCACCACTTCTCGAGGTCCCCCTCTCCCTTCCAGACCAGCGTACCGTTCTTGAAGTACGGTTGCAACTTCAGGATCTCCGGCATTCTCGCCGCGAGCGCCGCCCGTTCTTCGTCGGTGAACACGCCTTCCTTGCCCACCTTGAGTGACGGGTCGGCGCTACTGAGCGCGAACAGGGCGATGCGCTCACGCAAGAGCGAGAACTGGTACTTGGTGAACGCGGTGTGCGCCTCAGCAGGAACGGACGACTGCGCTTGGGGCAGGTCACCCGACAATCCGTACGTGGCAACCTTCGCTTCCAACACGGCCGGCGGCGTGAACTCGAAGCTGCACGTGAGACCCATCTGCAGGACCACGTTTTGCCACGTCATAACGCTCATGCTGTCTTGCGCGAACACGTTCGCCCGTTTGTTCTCGTCGGTATACGATGCGGAGACGACGGCGCTCAGTCGTTCCACGTCCTTGGTCAGCCGTCGAGACCGTGCGTCGTTGGCGTCCGTGCGGGTTGGCGCGACACGGCTGGTCATTGCCGCGGACTGCCCGTTTTCAAAACACTTCTGGGCGTCTTTGTTCTTCTGTGCGTGCGCCGAAGCGAGTTTTCGGGTCTGCGTGGCCTTCTCGGCGACGGCGGCCATCGGCGTCAGCGCCGCCAGCATGAGGTCAAGCTGCGACGCGTTCAGCGTCATGTTCACGGGCTTGGAGCTGGCCGCGACCGACTTGCCGCCCCCCGTTGCCGTGCCGGACGTGGTGGCGCTGGCCTCCGGTGCCTCCTTGCCCGCGACCTTCTCTTTTGCTTTGTCCTTGATGGCGTCGGCGCCGATCTTCTTCAGCTTACCGAACTGCGCCCGCGCATTCGAGACGGGAGTGGCGAGTAGCACCGCCAACACCGGAACGAGCAACACCCGGAACGTCGGGAGGCGATGGCCAACGGGAAACACACGCATGACGAGCTCCTGAGGTGCGATGAGAGATTGACCCCACGCCTGAAATCAACCTGTGACCGCGGTCCGCGCAAGTTTGGCGCATGGCCGCGTCTGCCACAAGTTTGCCGCGGGCCGTCCCTCGCCACGTGCCGGGCTACGGGAGGCGACGCCCCACCAACGCCAGAGGCACCCGCCGGAGGCCCTCCCAGCGGTGCGTCACGTCTCCTATGCGAACCAGGAGCTGAGCCGACACTCCACCGTCCAGCATGAGGGCATCGACCGCGCCCAGCCGACGCATGACTTCCGCCATTTCCATGGTGGTCGGACCAATCGGCAAACGTTCGGCGAATTTGCCTACCCCGTCGTAGCGCGACAACGCGATCAGCACGTGCCCATCGACCCGAACACCGATCGCCAAGCGAATATCGCGATGATCGCGATCGAGTGCCACGGCAGGGTCGCACAGCACGCCAGGCGCGCGGCCTCGTTCGAGCACCAACGGGAATGACTGCAGGGCTTCACGGATGCCGCCGGAGGCCCGCATGCTGTCGATAGTGCTCGTCGCCGCGATGCGGATATGACCTGTACTGTCGACCACGAACGCGCCGGAAAGCGGGCCATGGCCAGGCTCCTGCCACTCTCGTCCGCGATGGACCACCCAACCCCACGGGCCCTCGTCGGTGAATTGGCCGGCGTTCATCGCGAGCAGCGCATCGCCCGGTGCCACATCCAACGACCAGGGTAGCAACTCGCTCCCGTTGCGTGCGAGATCGAGGCTCAGCGTGATACGCGTCGGATCCACATCGACGGCGATCATGCGTACCGACACCTTCCGGGGGCCAAGCACAATTGGCCACGTGGCCCATTTGAGCGCGGCGTCACCCTGCCACTGCAGCGCGGGCAACGCCATCGGCAACGCTGCCGATCCGCACGCGATCGCCGCGATGGGCGTCTCGCGTTGCGCCGTGACGTGGTGTACCGGCACCGCGGTGGCGAGAGCGGCAGCGCAACGGCGCACGACGCGAAGCCGGAGACGCATACGTGCCGTCTGCGTTGTTATGGCGACAGGCGCCGCTTCACCCACGCACCCGCTTCACGACGAAACTGAATGCGATCGTGCAAGCGGCTTTCCCGACCTTGCCAGAACTCGATTTCCTCAGGGATAATCCGAAAGCCGCCCCAATGCTCCGGAAGCGGCACGTCTCCGCTCGCGAATCGCGCTTCATTCTCCACGAGTTGCTGCTCGAGCACCGAGCGATCGGTGAGCACCGTGCTCTGATACGACGTCCACGCACCCACGCGGCTCGACAAGGGGCGTGACTGAAAGTACGCATCCGACTCCGCGCGGCTGATCCGTTGCACCGCGCCGTTGATGCGAACCTGACGTTCCAGCTCTCCCCAGAAAAAGCACAGTGACGCATGCGGGTTGTCGGCCAGCTCCTGCCCCTTCCGACTGCGGTAGTCGGTGTAGAACACGAAGCCGCGCGCGTCGAATCCCTTGAGAAGCACCATGCGTGCCGATGGATACGCATCCGGCGTCGCGGTGGCGAGGCACATGGCGTTCGGCTCGATGACCGCCGCCTTGACGGCCTCTTCGAACCAGCGCCCAAATTGCGCGATGGGATCGGCCGCCACGTCCTGCTCGGCCAACGACTGGAGGCGGTACTCGGTACGGATGTCGGCGATGGTCATACGGTCAGATCTCCACCATCGGCAGCGCGGCACGGGGATACGAATCCGGCACGCCGGCAAATGGATCGCCCACCAGTGGTTCGCCATCGGGCGTCTCCAGCACAAAGCCCGCGTCTTCGATCATACGCAGGTCGTCGCGCGCCGTCTGCCCCTGCGTGGTGAGATAGTCACCCACGAAGATCGAGTTGGCGGGATACAGTCCCATCACCTGCATGCTGCGCAGGTGCACTTCACGCCCGCCCGACACGCGAATCTCCTGCGTGGGCAGCAGGAAGCGGTACAGCGACAAGATCCGCAGGCAGCGACGCGGATCGAGCGCGCGGATGCCCGCGAATGACGTGCCCGGCACCGGGATCAGGAAATTCACGGGTACACTCTTCACGTCGAGTTCACGCAGCGACAGCGCGAGATCGATCACATCGTCGTCGCTCTCACCCATGCCCAGAATGCCGCCGCTGCACGTCTTCATGCCGGCAGCCTTCACGGCTTCCACGGTGTTCACGCGATCGTCGAACGTATGCGTGCCGACCACTTCCGGCGTGAAGTTGGCCGATGTGTTGAGGTTGTGATTCACCGTCTCCACACCGGCTTCCTTGAGGCGCAGCACCTGCTCCTCGTTGAGCAGTCCAAGACAGGCGCACACCTTGAGGTCATGCTTCGCACGCACCGCGCGCACGGCCTCGAGCACCTTGTTGAATACCGTTTCGCCTGGTGCGCGACCCGAGATCACCATGCAGAACGTACCGGCCTTCAACTGCGCTGCGCGGTCGGCCGCTTCCATGATCTTCTCTTGCGCCATCATCGGATACTTCTCGATTTCGGCGGTCGAGATTTTCGACTGCGAGCAATAGCCGCAATCTTCCGGACAGAGGCCGCTCTGCGCGTTCAACAGAAAATGCAACCGCACCCGATTGCCCCACGCGGCGCGTCGCACGCGGTACGCCGCCGCCAGCTGATCGAGCAGCTGATCATCAGGCGCGGACAACACGGCATGGGCCTGTTCACGCGTGATGAGCTCACCAGCCAGCGCGCGGTCGGCGAGGAGTTGCCAGTCAGAGAATCCGGACGACATGGTGGTCATGGAGAGAGAGGGGCAAGCAGTACGTCGAGGCCACCGCCTTCGGCAGCAGCCGCGAGTGCATCGAGATCACCGAGACGATCGATCCACGGGAGGCGCAGAATGGTATGGTACGGCAAGAGCGAAACCAGCGCATCGTAGTTCGTGGCTTCGGCCACCGTGGCGTCACTGTCGGCGAGCGCCGTGAGCACGATGGCCTGCACCGACACACCGGCGGCTTCCGCCGCGCGCACAGTCAGCAGTACGTGGTTCAACACGCCCAACTTGTTGCCCGCCACGAGCAACAGCGGCAAGCGCCAGCGCGCAAACAAGTCGAGGTACGACATCTCGGCGCTGATCGGTACCAGCAGGCCGCCGGCACCCTCCACCAATACGACGTCTGCGTTCTGTTCGACCAGCGCCAGCGCCGTGTCGAGCACGCCGAGGTCGAATGTGACGTTGGCGCGCGCCGCCGCAATCATCGGTGCCAGCGGCTCTTCAAGTACGTAGGGTCGGACCACCGACAACGGTAAGGTCGAACCACACGCCGCTCGCAGTCGATCCGCATCGGAGGCAAGCCCGCTGTCGGACGCCGGGCGTTCAAGGATACCGCTTTCGATCGGCTTCATCGCCGACACGCGCAGGCCCAGCATGCGCGCCCGCGCGGCCAACGCGCACGTCACGACAGTCTTGCCGATGCCGGTGTCGGTGCCCGTCACCCCGAAGCGGATCGGCTCAGTCATCGACCGGTCCTCCGGAGCTGAGCGCGTCGGCGCGTGCACCGTTCAGGAATCGATGCATCACGGCATACACGAGATCCAGCTCGCTATCCGTAATGCAGTAGGGCGGCAAGCAGTACGCCACGTTGCCGAGCGGACGCAGCAACACGCCCTCCTGTAGCGAGTAGGCGGCGAGCTCTCGACCGATATCGCTGAGATAGCCAGCTGGCGCGTCCAGTTCCACCGCGGCAATCGTACCGATCTGTCTCACCGCGCGCACACCCTTCACGTTGCGCAGCGTATCGAGATGCCGGGCATGCGCCACTTCAATGCGCACCCGATCATCCTCGCACTCGTCGTCGAAGAGCTCGAGCGACGCCAGCGCCGCCGCACAGGCGATCGGGTTCGCCGTATACGAGTGACCGTGAAAGAACGTCTTGGTACGGTCCTCGCTGCGGAAGGCGTCGAAGATGTCTTCCGTGGCCGCGGTCGCGCCAAGCGGCAGCACGCCACCGGTGAGTCCCTTCGACATGCAGAGCAGATCGGGTCGCACGTCGGCGCGCTCGCACGCGAACAATGGACCCGTGCGTCCAAAGCCGGTGAGTACTTCGTCGGCGATGAGATGCACGCCCGCGGCCGCGGTGCGCTCGCGGATGTCCTGCAGGACCTGTTCCTCCCACACACGCATGCCGCTCGCGCCAAGCACGAGCGGCTCCACGATCACTGCTGCCAGCTCGGTGCCGCGCTCGGCGATGAGGGCGTCGAGCGCGGCGATCGTATCGCCCACCGACGGATCGGGAAGCCGCGCTACTTCGAACAGCAACGGCTCGTACATCTGCGTGAACACGCCACGTCCACTCGTCGCCATCGCGCCGAAGGTGTCCCCGTGATACGCGTTGTCGAGCGCCGCGATCAGGCGCCGCGGCGCTCCACGATTGGCGAACGACTGCAACGAGAGCTTGATCGCCACTTCGACGGCGGTCGAGCCGTCGTCGGAGAAGAAGATCTTCGACAAGCCACGCGGCAATCGCTGCACGAGCTCCGCGGCCAGTGCGGCGGCTGGCTCGTGCGTGAATCCGGCGAAGATGACCTGATCGAGACGCTTCGCCTGCTCGCTGATGGCATCGACGATGTCGTCATGGCAATGACCGTGCGTGGTGACCCACCACGACGAAATCGCATCGAGGATGGGTCGTTCGTTCGCATCGTACAGCCAGGCACCCTTGGCCCGCACGATCGCGACCGGCAGCGGGGCCTGATGGTGTTGCGTGTACGGATGCCACACATGCGCCGCGTCGTGCAGCAGCACGAGATCGGCGGCCGTGTGCATCGGCACGTCGAAGTCATCGTCGTCGTACTCGCGGCTCATCCGGGCATCACGCGCATGGCGTCGAGGAGGTTGGCGGCGAGGTTGTCCACGAGTTCCATGGGATGCACGGCCGATACGGAAATCCGCACACGCGATGTGCCTGCGGGCACCGTGGGCGGTCGCACACCGCCGACCAGAAATCCCCGATGGCGCATCGCCGCCACCAGCCACATGGTACGCATCGGATCGCCGACCATGATCGGAATGATGTGCCCGTCACTCATGCCCGACACGTCGCGACCGGCGGCGCGCAGGCGGTCGCGCAATCGGGTGGCGCGCTCGCGCACCGCCTCACGACGCCACGATTCCACCTGCGCGATCCGCAGCGTCTCGAGGGTCGCGGCGGCTATCGCGGCCGGAGCACCAGTGGTGAAAATGAAGGACCGCGCGCGACTCGTGAGGTAGTCCACCAGCACTTTCGAACCAGCCACGTAGGCACCCGATGTGCCCAACGCTTTACCCAGCGTTCCCACGATCACGTCGATCTGCCCGGTCACGCCGAAGTGCTCGACCGACCCCGCACCAGACGCGCCCAACACGCCCGTGCCGTGCGCGTCGTCCACATACGTCCACGCCTCGAATCGACGCGCCAGCGGCACGAGCTGGTCGAGCGGGAAGAGATCGCCGTCCATGGAGAAAATGCCTTCCACCACGATCAGTGCACGACGGAATTGGTGCCGGTCGGCCTCGAGCATCGCGGCCAACGCGTCGATGTCGGCGTGCGGGAATACGCGGATCGTCGCTTTCGACAGTCGACAGCCATCGATCAGCGACGCGTGACTGAGCGCGTCCGAATAGATCACATCACCGGCTCCGACAAGGGCCGGAATGGCACCGACATTCGCCATGTACCCCGACGGGAACAGCAGCGAGTGCTCGCATCCCTTGAAGCGTGCGAGTGCACGCTCGAGCGCCTCGTGGATCGGGTGATTGCCCGAGATCAGTCGCGCAGCGCCGGCCCCCACCCCTTCCGCCTGCAGCACAGCGGTCGCCGCGCGGGCGGCGCGCGGGTCGGCGGCGAGCCCGAGATAATCGTTCGACGCGAAGTCGGCCACGCGCTCACCGTTCAGCAGCACGGTGCCGGCGCGGCGCTGATGTACCTGACGCATCGTGCGACGCAGGCCAGCGCTCTGGAGCGCCTGCAATTCCTCGTCGAGCGCGGCATTCATGCCGCGTGTTTCGGCTGCCTGGAACGCCGTCGTAGGATCGACCATGAGGCTGCTCACCGGATGACGAACGTGAGGCGCTTGCTGGTTGGATGCGCCGTACAGACGCCGCCAAAGGTGCCGGGGGGCGCGGTATACTCCGTCTGCTCACCAGCGGGAACGTTGAACATCGCGAGCTGGTGTTTGATCGTGTCGTCGTTGACCACACGAATGGTTCGACGGGCCCCACCGCCGCGAACCAACACCGTGTCGCCGAGCGGCGATGTTCGGCCGTAGGCATCGGTGACCATCGCCACGCCGCCGCGCGTCACACGGATGAGCGTGTCGGGACGCGGCCAGCTGAACCAGGCCAGCACCGCGCTCAACGCGACCACCGCGACCAGTACCGCCACGCGCGGGGTCGTCATGGCGTCTTCACCGGTACCGTGGCCGCCACAATCGTGCTGTCGCTGAACTGCAGGCGCAGCCGCACGCTGTCTCCCACGACGAGCGTGCGCCGAAGGTCGATCAGCATCACATGCAGCCCACCCGGGGTCATCCGCACGACGTCGCCGGCCGGAATGCGAAGCGCGGTACGCGGCATCATGTGCGCCATGCCATCCTGCTGCATGGTCTCATGCACCTCCGCGGCACTGGCGTCAGACGTCGTAATGCCGACCAGTGTGATCGGCACCGTGTCATTGTTCACGATATCCATGTAGGCGCCACTGGTGGCGCCGGAATCGGCGATTCGGGCCCAGCTCTGCTGAATAGCCACGCGCGGTACCGACGTTTTGGAGCGAAGCGCGCAGGCCGCGAGCAACGTCGTCGCCATGATGCACCCCGCAACGAGGATACGGCGCAAGACCGGAACAGCAGGCGACGTCATAGCAACTGCTCCAGGTCAGCCGCCAATGCGTCCCACCCCGTTCCGAACGGATACAGCGCAACCAGCTTGCCGTGCGAGTCCACCAGAAAGACCTGTGACGAGTGGCTGACCAGATATCCGGTCGCGTCAGTGCCGGGATCGCGTGCGGCGACAACACCGAACGCGTCCATCATGCGGGAGGTCGTGCTGGCATCGCCAGAGACACCCTCGAACGAGGCGTCGTACATGCGTGCATACCGCTCGGCGACCGCCGGCGTGTCACGATCGGGATCGACCGTGAC
>Ga0105044_10014944_pt1 | contig 10494 bp, 7 predicted proteins | sample MAT01_FD_78092 | JGI IMG/M metagenome (GOLD analysis project Ga0105044, IMG submission 78092) | Freshwater microbial communities from Lake Fryxell liftoff mats and glacier meltwater in Antarctica - MAT-01 | ecosystem: Environmental > Aquatic > Freshwater > Ice > Liftoff microbial mat | place...
GTGTTCGACTTCGCGCCGACTCGTGCTCTACGGCAGCTCTCTGAATACGCGATAGGGCTTTCTCCCAACGAGCGGAATCCAGAGAACGCGGTGAAGGATCTCGTGTCATTCCTGCCTGTGCTGGCCTACGACGGCGCGAACATGACGCAAATCGACGCGGGCGGCATCCTCGACATCGCAATGGCCGGAACGTCGGCCACGCTGCTCGCGCGCAAGTGGGAGAGTGCGCTGCTCGTGAACGTGGATAACGACACCCTGCGCCGTATCCTCGACGACCCCGAGGCGATGGCCGCCATGGAGCGCATCGAGGGCTGGCGCGCGCTCGGCGACAACATCATCGAAACCATCATCAACAAGAGCGAGCTCGTGAAGAAGCTCAAGGATAAGGCGAAGGACAAGGACCTGACAGCGAAGGAGCAAAAGCAGCTCACGGACGAGGAGAAGGAGTTCAAATCGAAGCGCAAGCTCGTGCAGGAGAAGCTCATCAAGTTCGCGACCCGCATTCCGGCCTTCATGTATCTGACTGATTTCCGCGAGAACACGCTGCAAGACGTAATCACCAAGATCGAGCCGGACCTTTTCCAGACGGTCACTGGTCTCACGGTGAAGGATTTCCACCTGCTGGTGCGGCTCAAGGTGTTCAACACCGAGCAGATGAATCAGGCCGTATTCGCCTTCCGCCGATATGAGGATGCCTCGCTGCGCTACTCGGGCATCGAGAGCCATGCGGGGCTCACCCACTACGGTCTCTATGACACTGTGGTAGCGCGGGATTGAGGAATGCGGGGATGACAATGCGCATCGCGGACAGTTCGCCATTTCACAGCCAGAAGGCAATCCGATTCTCCTCAGTTAGATCGCGGCCATTCGGGCCAGTCCACCGGAATTATGTTGAAGCAAGCAAGCCCGAGTGCGCTAGCAAAGAGTAGAACACCCTCTACCGCCACGTCTTGGAAGTAGATCTCCGGGGCATCGACGCCCTGCGGGCCAAGGAGTCGAGGCACCTGCCCGTGGTCCTCACTCGGGAGGAGGTGGCTTCGCACTTAGGGGTCTGTTGAAAAACCCCGCAACGAAAAATCTCAGGTCTTTTTTGGTTGAATGGCAGCGGCTTCGCCGAAACGCTCCGGAATCCGACCCTGTGGGTCGGGCCACGTTCACTGCGGCCCCTTTGTTTGCCGGCTTCGTTGCGGCTCAGTCATGGGGTTTACCCCGCTCCTTCGCCACACCTTTCCTGCAAGCAAAACGTCTTACGCTTTTTCATCACGGGGGTTTTCAACAGTCTCTTAGGGTCGTTCGTGTCAGCAGTCCTATCATTTTGAACCCCCCATTCTCCTTTCCTCATGCCCCCCCCGGCTGGCGCACCAAGGATCATCCATCCGCTTGTCCGCGCGAAGGCACGGCTTACAGTGACGCCTTACTCAAATCGACCATGCTAGACCTTGGGCGCGATTGATCGGGCGTGGAGGCGCTTGATCGTAGCGGCGAGGCGGAGGCCTGCGATGACGGCTTGCTGGTCGGCGATGCGGCGGGCTTTGGCGACGTAAGCGTCGAGGGCAGGAGCTGTCATGCTGGCCATAACGATTTGTTCCAAGCGGGTGCCGAGGGAGCGGCTTTTTTTCTCGATAATTTCGACGCGGCCTTTGGCGATGCTGGCGAGGAGTTCGGGGGAATAGACGCTGGTGGCGGAGATGGCGCGGCCTTCCTTGAGCCAGGCGAAGGGGTCGGTGACGGCGACGACGGTGCGCCCCGTGGTCCAGAGGTTGGGATTGGCTTTGAGGAGGTCGGCGCGTTCGAGGATGTCGAGGTGGGTGTTGGTCTTGCCGTTGAAAAGGCTGTCCCAGAAGGCGTGGAGGACATCAGATCTCATGCCGCCAGGGCTCTTTTGTTTGAGGCCGAGGATCATGACGCCATTGGCACCGCGGTCACCGACGGGGAATTTTTCGGGGTCGAAGAGCTGGGCGCAGTGGCAGGGTTGATGGGTGTCGCCGACGAGGTGGAAGAGCCACATGAGTTCGACGGCGCGTTCGGTAATGGGGAGGGTGGTGTCGGGGACCTGGGCTTCGATTTTGGCGAAGGCCTGCATGGAGTTGAGTTTGGTATCGGGTTCTTTGAGGTCGGGGGTCCAGGCGATCACGGGGTCCACGTCGTGTTCCTTGAGGGCGAGGCGTGCGGATTCGGAGCTGAAGACGGCGAAGTCGGTGTAGTGGCGGTCGGGGCGATCATACGTTTCTTTGATCGATGGGGCGTTGGTGTAGCCAGAGCTGTAGCGGATCAGGTCTGCCCAGACCGAGGCCTGGCCAAAATACCAGCGCTGTCGGGTTTCCTCAGCGGGGGTGCCAACAAGTTCGTCGGCGATTTTTTCGAGGAAGAGTTCTTTGTGAGTGGGGTTGGCTTCGAGGAGGCTCATGACCCAAGCGCGCTCGTCGGGGGTGAGGTGGTCGTAGGCGATGTAGGCGATGACTTTGTGACCGCCGTCCCACCAGGCGGAAGCCGGTGACGTGAGAAGGAAAAGGGCGAGGGCGGTGAGGAGGCGCGGAAGCATTGACGAATGGAGGATGGTGGTTGTAGGATGAAGATCGGAAAGGGAATCGGGGAGGGCGGAATCGTGGCGTTACCGTCACTTGAGCGAGTTAAGGGGAAGGACTTTACGAGGGTGGCGTCGATGGGGAACCGTGACAATGAAATGCTTCGGGTGGATCTGCCCATTCGGTCGTGTCATTGGTTCATCGTTCAGGACCGGAAGGGCACTGACCCAATTGGCGAATGGCAACGTATTTCAAAGAGGATCGATTCGCCCTCTTCGCTACTCCATCGCAACCAAATGCCGAGCCGGAGCAACGCCATGATCGTCACAGGCTTGCGGCAGGTTTGGACGGTTTGGACGGTTTGGCAGGTTTCTTCGACTTCATATACCGCTGCACGGCGCGATACCCGAGCAGCAAGGCGACGACGGCGGCGAACGCCAGAGGATACCGGAGATCGGATTTCACGATCATCCAGTAGTGAATGACGCCGCCGACCACGATGACATAGGTCAGCTTGTGCAGCAGTCCCCAGCGCTTGCCACCGAGTCTTTTGATCATCTTGTTGGTCGAAGTCACCGCCAGCGGAATCATCAAAAGAAAACTGATCATGCCGACAGCGATGAAGGGGCGCTTCCAGACATCGGCGGGCACGGTCAGGAATTGCCAATCCCGATCTCCGACGAGGTAAGTCAAGAGGTGGACGCAGCCGTAGAAAAAACCAATCAGGCCAAGGAGGCGACGTTGTTTGAGCAGCCAGTTCCACCCGAAGATTTTGCGCAGCGGTGTGACTAACAGAGTGATAACGAGGAACACGAGAGTCAGCACCCCGGTGGCCCGCGTCACGAACTCGACCGGATTCACCCCGAGCCGACCCAACAGTCCATCGATCACAAGCAAGAGCGCGGGGATGAGCCCGTTGACGAAAATCAACTGACGATGAAATGAAGAATCTGCGGCGAAGGTCATGGTCCGGCGTCTAGAAGTTTTCCCGTAGATCCATACCCGCATAGAGATCGGCGACCTGATCGCCATAGCCATTAAACATGAGCGTCTCCCGCGTGCCCAGCGACCCGATCCGTCGCTCGCGTGCCTGCGACCAGCGCGGATGATCCACCGCCGGATTCACATTCGAGTAGAAGCCGTATTCCTGCGGACCGGCGAGGTTCCATGTCGTGCTTGGCTCCTGACCGGTCAGGACGATCCGCACGACGGACTTGATGCTTTTGAACCCATACTTCCACGGAACGACCAGACGAATCGGGGCCCCATTTTGATTGGGCAGGGTTTTGCCATATAGCCCGGTCGCCAGCAGGGTGAGCGGATGCATCGCTTCATCGAGTCGCAGACCTTCGACATACGGAAGATCGAGACCCGAAAATTTCGAGTAGGGCATCTGCTTCGCATCATAATAGGTCTCGAAGGCAACGTGGGTGGCGGCACTGGTCGGCTCGACCATTTCAAGCAATCGGGCGAGAGGAAAGCCCACCCACGGGATCACCATCGACCAGCCCTCGACGCAGCGGAAACGGTAGATCCGCTCCTCGGTCTCGATCGCCCGAAGTTCGGCCAGATCCATCCGTCGAGGCTTGGCGACGAGTCCGCCGATCTCCACGCTCCACGGGTCGGTCACGAAATTCTTCGCTCGACCGGCAACTGCGGATTTGTCGGTGGAGAATTCGTAGTAGTTGTTGTAGCCCGCGATCTCCTCGAAGGCATTGGGGGTGTCGGTTGCTTGCAGGGCCTCCTCCCACGGGCGCGGCGAACCGGGGTCCGCGACGGTGCGAATCGCCTCACCGGTTTTTTCCACCGATGCTTGCGGTTTGAAGGCCTGGTAAACCCCACCGGTCGTCAGCGCGGTCCCGCCCCAGATTGCGGACTTCATGAAAAACCGGCGGTTGCGATAGACCGACTCGGGGGTGATCTCGTCGGGTTTGGGGGAGGCGGGCTGATTCATGATCTTGAAAACTGCGACGCATCCGACGGCGAATCATTTCATCAATGTTTGTCTAGAATACCGAGCCGGGCCTCTAAGGAACGACGAAGTGATCGAGCCCCTCGGTGGTCGCCCCTTTCACCGAGGATCGATCCCATAGATTCCATCGATTTCCTGGGAGGGCAGAATCGGTTTCGACAGTTCGGGTTTGTCTTCGGCGAACCAATGATTGTCTTCAAAACGAAAGGTCTCCGGTTCGGTGTGCGTCCCAATATTGACTTCGATGCTGACCTGCTCGCGGCGGAAGACGATGCGGTTGTCCTTGACCAAAACATTCCGACACGGAACGAAACCGGGCTCATTCGTTTCCTGCAAGATGCGGAAGATCCATTTTTCTGGAAAGAGAATCGTATTCCCGACGAACTCCGCCCCGTCCACTCCGACGAAAGAGGCGGCGCATTGACTGCCCTCGATGGTGTTCTCACGCACGATGATTTTCGACGCTTCGTAAAGCACCCCAGGCGGGCGGAAGAATTCCAAGCCGGTCGAGCCACCGATATTGAGCGGGCGCTCACCGCCATTCTGAAAATGGCATTTTTCCACGATGATTTCGGAACTCCCTCCTTTGATCTGCACCCCTGCCGTCGCGCTGAAGCCATCTTTGCCGATGAAGCGACACCCCGTGATCAGCGACCGATGGCAACCCACGAGATCAATGCCCTGCCCACCCCAACCCGACAGCGTGCAATCCTTGATGGTGAAGCTCTCCAAACCGGAACATTTGATCCCGTCGTGATTGCCCGTCGGCCCGATATCACTCACTTCGATGTGCTCCAAAGTGATGCCCGGCACGGGGCTCTCTCGCTCCCCGCCATCGTCGAGATTGATCCCATTCTCCGATTGTCCGCTGATCCGGAGATGGCGCAGGGTCAGGCGCGGGCAACGCGAGAATTGCCAGGCAGTCTTACCGCCCTGAAAAAGGGGTGGATGGGCCGGGTCCAGCGCTTCGATGGTCAAGCCGTTGATGCCGACAACGTGGTATCCGCCGCCATACTCTCCCGGCGCGAGACGCAAGGTGGTCCCGTCCGCCACGCTCCCAAGCGCCTCGCGCAACTCTGCCTCGTTTTGCACCGTGATCTCTGAAGCGAGCAGGCGTGGAACACAGGCGAGGAACAAGAAGTGAGCGAGGAGTTTCATGAAGCAATCTTGAAGAAATGCAAAGTGATTGGCAAGCACCTGATCAGGCCACCCGGTCAGTGCGCTCCGCAGATTGCCATCTCCCCCTGGAACAGGTGCCGACGGCGAGACGGTCCGGCGCGAGCCGCAGATCCGGCGCGTCATGCACGTGCAAAGGATTCATAGAAGAATTCACGGGACAAGAATACACAGGAGAATGCCCAGCAAAATACCCAGGTATCAGGTCAGCTTTGGGACTGTCATACGAACCTCGAGGACAACCACCGGTGCCTCGCCGGGGAAGATGATCAGGCCATCGCCGCGCTTCTACAGGACCTCAAAGACCGCGGCATGCCGGCCGCAATTTCCGCTACACCGACGTCTATGAAAACGTCGTGGACGAGTTGCGGGGATAGTGAAGCCCTAACAATTGCCTGCAGGCCTCAATTTTCCATCTTATCTGCAAGGGAGCGTCGATTTTGACCCGAATAGCATTGACTCATCCGGTCGAATCAGGCGACTCTTGGCCTCGATGGACCCGCACGTCCCCTACCTCACCCTGAACCCCTTCCACCCCGGGGCCTTCGGCGGGAAGGGAGCGGAAGGGTTGAAAGGCGATTTTCTGGCATTGAACTTATGGCTTCTAATCAACAGCGCGTTGTTATCCTGGGGGGAGGATTCGCGGGTGTCTATGCAGCCAAGTATCTTTGCCAGCAGTTGCGCCGGAGTGGGCGGAGCGACGTAGAAGTTGCGCTGGTAAATCGTGAAAACTATCTCGTCTTTCAGCCGTTTCTTCCCGAAATCATTGCGGGAGCCCTGGACACGTTGCACACGATCAGTCCGATTCGCCGGATCGCACCAGACGCTGCGCTCTACCTGCGAGCGGTCGAGGAAATCGATTTAACCAATCAAGTGGTTCGACTGAAGCCGGGATACCTGCGCCGACCGCTGGAACTGCCTTTCGATCATTTGGTGATCGCTCTGGGAACTCGGCTGGCAGCGGGCATGGTGACCGGTTTGCAAGAGCACGCGTTGCCCTTCAAATATCTCGGCGACGCCTTAAGACTGCGCCATCACTTGGTCCATGTCCTGGAAGAAGCAGCGATCACTTCCGATCCCGATGAACGAGAGCGGCTCCTCTCGTTTGTCGTCGCCGGGGGAGGTTTTTCGGGGGTAGAATGCATTGCTGAAATGCACGACTTCTTGCATCACGCGGTGAAGGCTTATCCGAGTATCGACCGGCAGGAATTGCAGATCGTGCTTCTGCAAAGTGGCGATTCGATTCTGCAGGAGATGAAGCCGAAGCTTGCCCGATTCGCTCATCGTGAGCTTGAGAGCCGTGGCATTCGTATCGAGCTCGAAACCCGCCTCTCTGCGGTCACGGCGCAGGCGGCTCACTTGTTCAGCAATATAACCAATGAGACCTCTTTGATCGCCACACGAACGGTCGTTGCGACGGTGCCTACTGAGCCCCACCCGCTGCTGACCTCTCTACCCCTGAAGCAGGTGAGGAATAAGCTAGCTGTGACGAGCCAGCTCAACTCGGCCGAAATGCCCAATGTCTGGGTGATCGGCGACTGTGCGGCGATCACCATGCAGGACGGAAGCCTTGCACCGCCGACAGCCCAGCATGCCATCAGGCAAGCGAAGCTTTGTGCACAAAACATTTCCGCCACGCTAGCCGGTCGGCCGCTCCTGCCCTACACCTTCAAGTCGCTCGGGTCACTCGCCTCGCTCGGGCGTCGATCCGCAGTGGCCGAAGTATTGGGTTTTAAAGTCTCGGGCTTCCTTGCCTGGATCATGTGGCGAGCCATTTATCTGGCCAAATTTCCGGGATGGGAACGCAAGATTCGCATCATGGCCGACTGGACCCTCGACTTGATCTTACCTCGCGACATCACCCAGTTGCGTATTTTTCCGCCAGCAGCAGTCTGCCGGGAACATTTTGAAGCGGGAGAGATCCTCTTTCACGAAGGCGATGTCGGCGATCGAGTTTACTTTGTCATCGACGGCGAGGCAGAAATTCTCGTTCATGGTGAGTTGGTTAACGTCGCCGGCGAGGGCAGTGTGATCGGCGAAATTGCGCTCGTCTCAGATCGCGCTCGCACCGCGACCGCCCGTGCGAAGACAGTGCTGAACGTCGCCTCGGTCAATCGCGACACCTTCTACACGTTGGTCGCACACTTCCCCGGCGTGAAAGAAGCCATGGACGCTGTGATGGGCGAGCATCTTTTGGCAGACATTCGGCGTTCGGAAAAATAGCAAGGTCGGCCCGCTGACGCAACGGTGGACTCTCTCCCGCTGACTCCGAGCCGGGAGACGCGCGCAGCTACATTCCCGGGAGCAGACATGCTGATCGAAAATCGCCAACGCAAAAGTCCTCCGCGCAAAGTAGAGTGACTTCGATCCGCCGCTCCCCCCATGAACCACTGGCTCCTCTCCTTCGCTGTCGGCATCCTGAGCGGCATCCTCGCCCTTCTCTGCGGAGGATTCATCGCGGTCGCCTGTGTGAAATGGTATCGCATCTCCAGTTTCGAAGGAGAGTCCGGATATTTCGTGGTTTTTCTCGCGCTACTCGCCGGGTTCCTCGGTCTCATCATCGGAATAATTACCGGCAGCGTCATCCTGAAAGGCCCAAACGGCTCCCTCCTTCTCGCGCTGGCATGGTCCGCCGGGATCGTGCTTGGCCTGTCCGCCTTCGTCGCGACGATTTCGTGGTGGTTCGCGGACATCTCACCGAAAATCGATGGCGATACCTTGACGATCGAGGCGGAACTACAGCTCCCGAAAGGGCAGACCCCTCCCGCCGCCGAGAGCGGCTATTCGTATCTGGAACTGCACTCCATCGCCGGCAACACGGTTCGCAGGACGTGGCCCGGCGATCTGCATCCGGACCAGGCGCGTCTCGAGGAAGGACGCTGGATCGTTCCTGGTGAGGTGCTGCTCTTCACCGGACGAGGCAACCGATCCTTGCTCTTTTCCCTGATCGGCCAGGACCCGCGCGGGTTCCTGCTGCCCCTGCCCGCCCGTCCCGACGCGAGCTTTTTGCAATGGAGCGACTGGATGCCACGAGCGCCTTGGCCGGGAACCGAAGCTGCCTTCCGTTTCCGTCTCCGCAAAAACACTCCTCCCCCGCCAGAACCCTCCTACGAAGAAATCAATCAACAAGAACCCGGGGAAAAACTCGCTCGCCTCACCAATCTCGATCTCGACGCGCCGACGGCCGACTGGTTGCCCTATCTCAGCGGCGCCGAGGGCGAAGAGCAACGCAGACTCGCAATCGAACGATTCATCACCCGGTCAGGCTTCCGCAAAGAACTGGGCGAGATGCTCGTCTCCGACGAGACCGAGTGCGCCACCGTCGGTCTGCGGCTCGTCGATCAAATCGAATCCGATGCCGGTCTCGTCACCGAGGTCACTGCGGTCGGACAGGACCTCGTCGAGCGGATCAAGGCGTTCAATGCAACGAAACCCGAGGACGATCCCTCCTACCTCGGCGCGGCGGACGTCTCCCTGCGATTCGGTGCGTGGATGGCGGCGGTGCGCTCGCTGCGAGAGAATGCCGGGGGCGATTTCACCCCCGAACTTGCGGAGATCCTCAAACTTTCCCGTGTCCGTCCCGACAGCATCGTGATGCGTCAGGACGTGTGCCGCGTGGCCAGCTACTACCTGCAACAGTGGGCCGGGATCGAATCCCTTCCCGGTGACCCGCCTCCCCGATAACCCGAAATCCCTTGTTTCGCAGCCGGACGGGCCAAGTCGAACAGGCACCTCGGAGCACCGGGGTCATTTCCCGATCTGGCCCCGCAGCCGGGCGAGATCCTCTTCGATTCGGCTCAAAATCTCGATCGTCTCCCGGTTCGGACTTTCCGGATCGGGGATCACCGACAGCTCCTGCATCGTCGAGACGATGATGCCGATGAAGAGGTTCAGAATCGTGAAGGTTGCGATGATGATGAAGGGCACGAAAAAGGCCCAGGCAAAAGGGTGCGACTCCATCACTGGGCGGACGATGCCCATGGACCAGCTCTCGAGAGTCATCACCTGAAAGAGGGTGTAGAGACTTTCCCCGATGCTCCCGAACCAGTCCGGGAAGCTTTCGCCGAAAAAGCCCACCGCCATCACCGCAGCGGCATAGAAAAAGATCGCCATCACCATCACGACGGCCCCCAGTCCGGGGATCGAGTGAATAAAGGCCGCCACGACCCGTCGCAGACTCGGCACGACCGTGAGCAGCCGCAGGACCCGGAGCACCCGCAGCGTCCGCAGGACCGAGAGAGACCCGTTCCCCGGCACCAGCGCGATTCCGACGACGAGAAAGTCGAAGACATTCCAGCCGCTTTTGAAAAAGCTCAGTCGGTAGGCGAGCAGCTTCAGCGTGATCTCCACCGCGAAAACCCCGAGGCAGAAGAGATCGATGGCGAACCAGACCGGATCCAGTCCGGGGAGGATCGTCGGGTCGATGTAGAGCCCCAGCACGATCGCATTGATGATGATCGCAGCGAGGATGAATCTCTGAACGGGAACGGACTCCACGAACCCGGCGAGGCGCAGCCGCCAGGGAGCGATGCCGGTTTGGGCACGCAGTCTCAGAAGATCATCTTCACTCATACGGAGAGAAACAGGGGCAAGTTAGTGGTTGCGGACAGATGCCAACAGTAGGCGAGCCTGCACGCCCTGCAACCTGCCCTCGGACAGGAAAAAAACGAGGTGACGGGGGATGGTCAGGTCACGGTTTGAGCAAGACCGGGACCAACCAAACAGACCCGCTAGATGCACAAGCTGTTGGCGAATCCCAGGTCGCCGCCCCGAAACTGATGCGTCATTCCTCACCGCCACCCTTGCCCTTCCGCCCTCTTA
>Ga0105044_10014945_pt1 | contig 10493 bp, 9 predicted proteins | sample MAT01_FD_78092 | JGI IMG/M metagenome (GOLD analysis project Ga0105044, IMG submission 78092) | Freshwater microbial communities from Lake Fryxell liftoff mats and glacier meltwater in Antarctica - MAT-01 | ecosystem: Environmental > Aquatic > Freshwater > Ice > Liftoff microbial mat | place...
GCGCTGGGCCTGCAGGACTGCCTGTACCTGGGCAACCTGAGCGCGCTGCGCGACTGGGGCCATGCACGCGACTATGTCGAGATGCAATGGCTGATGCTGCAGCAGGACCATGCCGAAGACTTTGTGATAGCCACCGGCGTGCAGTACAGCGTGCGCCAGTTCGTGGAGTTTGCGGCCGGCGAGCTGGGCGTGCAGTTGGGCTGGCAAGGTGAAGGCGAAAACGAACAGGGCACGGTGACCGCCGTGACCGGCAAGAACACCAAGTGCAAGGTGGGCGACGTGATCGTGAAGATCGACCCGCGTTACTTTCGCCTGACCGAGGTGGAAACCCTGCTGGGCGACCCGACCAAGGCCAAAGAGAAGCTGGGCTGGGTGCCCAAGACCACGCTGAAAGAGCTGGTGGCCGAGCTGGTGCAGGCCGACTTCACCAGTGCCAAGCGCGATGCGTTGGTCAAGCTGGCGGGGTTTCAGACGTTTGACCACCACGAGTAACACCGGCATGGACCATCACGCCAAGATCTCCGTGAAGTACCAGGCCGCCATGCCGACCAACCTGGACGGCCCGGGTGACAACTACCACCCCGAGAACAGCCATGTCATCCCGGCGCTGATTTGCAAGTTTCACGCGGCCAAGGTGCGGGGAGACGCCACCGTCACCGTGCGGGGCACCGGCACGCCGCGGCGCGAGTTCCTCTACAACGAGGACATGGGCGACGATGTGACGATTCGCGAACTGGCCGTGACCGTGGGGCGGGTACCAGATGGCACCATGCACAAACTCATGGACGCCTCTCGCCTTAGCGGGTACGGTTGGACTCCGGCGATAAGTCTTAGGGCTGGCTTTGCAGTGGCATACGATCAGTTTCGCAAAGCCAGGGGCCACGCAAGTACCGCTTAAGCTAGCCATGGTCGCTGTATGAATCGAATCGCCACCTCAATGCTTCTGTTGGCAACCGCTGCGGTGCTCCCCCCGGCGGCTGGTCAAGCACAGGACTGGTCGATTGAGATTGGTGGCGGCGCCTACCAGACCAGGCCGGTGCGTGCGCCAATTGCTAGCGATGTCTTGTTCTCTATGCGCCGCCCGCGCCAAGATGCTCTCGGGATCGCAAAGGATTTTCAGGCCAACCGCATGGAGTGGATATATGCGAACGACGCGAGACTAGTTGATTCGCTCAAATTCAGGGGCTTTCATGTTGGCCTGACGCTGAATGCCAACCCGGTACTCGGTAGTGACGATGGGTATGCACGTGATTTCGACGGCCGCGTAATTGTTGCTCCTTGGATGAAGTCATGGGGTGCGAAATGGGCAACTACGAACTCTCCAAAAACAATTGCAGTCATACTCAACGAAGCTCGCAAACTCGTCGCTGCCGGAGCGGATTCGATTCAGTTTGACGACCCCAATTTGCAATACGCAACCACGAAATGGGCGGGTGGTGATTTCTCGGATGACTCGCTGCGCGAATTTAAACGCTATTTAGTGGAGAAAAACCTGACTGGCCGCGCTGCCGAATCGGGATTTTTGATCGACTCTGGTGAAACCTATCGTGATCACCTTGCGGCAAAGCACGGCATAAAATCCGCCAGCGACTACATCACGCGAAAGAACACACTGCCATTGACTGCCATCTGGGAAACCTTCCTGATGTCATCTGTTAGGGACTTTCATGTTTCACTCAAGCAGTTGCTCAGAAGTGAAGGCGGGCGCTATACACCGCTTTCATTCAACATGAGTCTCACGCCCGACGCAAAGTCGCTCTATATGGCCGATATTCCCGACTATGTGCTCGCCGAGTCGCAGGACTATGACTTGGCGGCCATGGGGATTCGCATTGCAACTGCCCGGGCTATCCCGGTTGGTTATGTCGCGTCCTTGATTCCGCGAGGCATCGACGAGACTCGAACGGCTATCGCAGCGCACTACGCAGCGGGTGCGCCCGTGGTTGCGCCATGGGACACCTACATGCCTGACATCAAGGGCATCACTCAACCGCGGTATTACGGTGCAGCGAAGGACTACTCGGACATCTTCCAATTTGTACGCGATAACCGATCACTGTTCGACAACTACGAAGCCATGCCTGTTGTCGTGGTGACGATCCCAATCAACAACGCAAACCAGACGGAACTCCGGCGGGTGGTGGGTGTATTGACGCGACACGCCATTCCCTATGCTTTTGCACTGAGTGGGGGCCTGTTCAAAGACTTTCAGCTTGACGATAGTCGCCTTCGGGCAGCCAAATTCGTCGTTCGCCTTGGCACCACGTCCGACTATCGGGAACAAGAGTTGAAGGCACTCACCGCGAGCAAGTCGGTCGTCGCGGCAAGCGCCGTCACCGACGACTGGGCGCGCAACAACAGACCTTTGACGATGGCAGCAGACGAGACCTCAACCGCCACTCTTCGCGCCCGCACGTCGCCGGCGCCAACAGTCACCTTGCACCTGATACCGAGAAGCAAAGGGGGCGCAACCAGCGCTGACCTGGCAAACCTGACGGTCTCGATTGCACGGTGGTGCTTGCCCAAGAATGCCAATCGTGCACGGATATTTACGCTTGGCCAGAGCACGCGAGTGATTGACATCCAGCCAGGCAACGACGATGTCGCCATTACTGTACCGAGAGCCGCGCTTTGGTCCGTGGTGCAGTTTTCCCATGAGAGCCTTTGAGGTGCGCAGATGGAGGCCCAATCATGATTGAACGCGTGAGCATCGTCATCCGCACGCTGAACGAAAGTAGGCATCTGCCCGAGCTAATCCGTGGCATACAGCGGCAAATTGCGCCGGGGCTGGACATCGAAACGATTCTGGTGGACTCCGGCTCCACCGACGGAACACTCGCAATCGCCGCCGAGTTTGGCATTCGCATTGTGCACATTCGAAAAGAAGATTTTTCCTTTGGCCGCTCGCTCAACTACGGCTGCAACGCTGCTACCGGGCAGGCACTGGTGATGGTGTCGGGGCACTGCATCCCGGTGGATGAGCATTGGATCGCCAAACTGGTGGCCCCCCTCGGCCAAGACCATATTGGCTACACCTATGGTGGACAGCGTGGCAACCAGGACACGCGCTACAGTGAGCGTAAGATATTTGCAAAGTATTTTCCGGCCGATGACCATCTGCCGCAGCAGGGTTTTTTCTGCAACAACGCCAATTCAGCCCTGCTGAAGGCGGCCTGGGCGGCTCACCCGTTTGACGAAGAGCTAACTGGGCTGGAAGACATGCATATGGCCAAGGCGCTACTGGCGGCAGGGTATCGGGTAGGCTACGTGGCGCAGGCTGCAGTACTGCACTTGCACGACGAATCGTGGTCGCAGGTTCGCCGTCGTTTCGAGCGCGAGTCCATCGCGCTGCAACGTATCATGCCCGAGGTCCACCTTACCCGTACAGACCTCACGCGTTATTTCTTTGGGGCTGTACTACACGATTTCGGTGCCGCCATCAACGAGCGCTGTTTCCGCCGCAAGGCGGCGGAAATAATCGCCTATCGATTCATGCAGTTCACCGGATCGTATCGGGGGAATCATTCGCAACGGGTGCTGGCCAGCGAAATGAAAGAACAGTATTTCTACCCGAACCGCAAGCCACAATCACAATTTAAGACAGGGAACCAAAATGAACAATGGAAAAGGCCAAATCGTGGCGCTGCTGCCGATGAAGGCAAATAGCGAAAGGGTCAAAGGCAAGAATTTTCGCAATTTCAGCGGCAAGCCACTGTTCAGATGGATCCTCGACACGCTGCTGTCGATCGAGGCTATCGACCTTGTCGTCATTAATACCGATGCGCGCGCAATCCTTGCCGAGCATGGGCTGGTTGATGGCGAACGCATCCTGATACGCGACCGCAAACCTGAAATCTGTGGCGATACCGTCAGCATGAACCTGGTACTGGCTGACGACGTTGCCAATGTACCTGCAGACATCTACATGATGACGCATACCACCAACCCGCTTCTGACCCGCGCCTCGGTTGCGGGTGCCATGGAGCTTTACCGCAAGAGCATGGCAGACGGCAGCGCAGACTCTGTCTTCACGGTCAACCGGTTTCAAACCCGGTTCTACCGCGCCGACTCTAGCGCCATCAACCACGACCCCAACAACCTGTTGCGCACCCAGGACCTGGAGCCGTGGTACGAAGAGAACTCCAACCTTTACGTATTTTCGGCCGCCAGCTTTGCCACGACGAAAGCCCGCATCGGCCGCATGCCCAAGATGTACGAAATGGGGCGCACGGAAGCGGTGGACATTGATGATCACGAAAGCTGGCAGATGGCCGAAGCGATGAGCATGTATCTGCTGCGCAAGGGCCATTGAACCAGGGACCCCATCATGCTCAAAAAGAAGCTTGCAACCGGCCGGCAGGCCTACGCAGCAGGTGGTTTGCGGGGCCTGGCAACTGCAATAGGGCGCAAGTTGGGTTATGCACCGCCAGATCGTTCCCGTGTGGATGAGGTGGCCATCGTACGGCAGGCTCTTCAGATTGATCGGCGGCCAGGGATCATGATCGACGTAGGTGGCCATTTCGGTGGTACCGCATTACCCTTTTGCAAAGCTGGGTGGCGAGTCGTCGCGTTTGAACCTGACTCTAGCAATCGTGCGAAGTTGGTTGAAGCCATTGGCGGCTTCGCCAACGCAACAATTGACGAGCGAGCGCTTTCGAATGAAGAAAAGGACGCAGTCACCTTTTATAAAAGCGATCAGTCGACAGGCATCAGTGGGTTGTCTGCCTTTCATGAAACCCATGTTGCCGCTGCCACGGTTTCCATGACCACCTTGAGCAAGGCGCTTGTCCAGCACAACGTCGACAAGGTAGATTTTCTGAAGATCGATACCGAGGGTTTCGACAAATTTGTCCTTGAGGGGTTCCCCTGGGATCGAATGAAGCCACGGGTGATCGTGTGCGAATTCGAAGACTTCAAGACCCGACCGCTGGGTTACGACTTCCGGGATTTCGCCACTTATCTGACGAGCAAGGGATACAGCGTGCTCGTATCGGAATGGCAACCCATCATTCGTTACGGCATAGCGCACACATGGGCTGATTTCAAGCCATGGCCCTGTGAACTGAACTCGCCAAAAGGTTGGGGCAATTTCATCGCCACGAATGACCCGGCGCTTCGTGCACGCATTGACGCGATATGCCAGCACGTCACGAAGTCATTTCACTAATTCCACGGAACATAAATTAAATGAAAGTACTCGTAACCTGCCCCCCGATGTTGGGGATGATTGATCAATTCCTTCCGATCTTCGCAAAATACGGCGTCGACGTGACGCCAGCCAAAGTGGTGCAGACGCTGTCCGAGGATGAATTGTGCGACATGCTGCCAGCCTACGACGGATGGATCGTTGGCGATGATCCAGCGACGCGGCGGGTCTTCGCCGCTGGCAAGGCAGGGCACCTGAAAGCGGCCGTCAAATGGGGCATCGGCGTGGACAACGTCGATTTCGCCGCTTGTAAAGACCTCGGCATCCCAATCACCAATTGCCCGAGCATGTTCGGTGCCGAAGTTGCGGATGTGGGCATGTCCTACCTGAGTGCCCTCGCCCGCGAAACCTTCGCGATTGATCGCGGTGTGCGCGATGGCAAGTGGCCCAAACCCCGCGGCATCTCTCTGGCTTCGCGCACGCTGGGGCTGGTGGGGATGGGCGACATTGGGCGCAACCTGGCCCGCAGGGCTGTGGCGGCCGACATGCGAATCATCGCCTACGATCCGTTTTATTCAGGCGACATGCCGGCGGGTGTTGAACTCGCCACTTGGCCCGCCCGGGTGCAAGAGGCGGACTTCCTGGCTTTTACTTGCGCACTCACGAAGAGCAGCTTTCACATGCTTGACGCCAATGTCTTGGACAAAGTCAAGAGTGGCGTGCGCATTGTCAACGTAGCCAGGGGCCCGCTGATTGACGAGAGGGCGCTTGTCGATGCTATGGACAGTGGTCGCGTTCATTCCGTCGCGCTTGATGTGTTCGAAATCGAACCATTGCCGGCAGCGTCGCCTTTGCGCGGTCGCTCAAATACCATATTTGGTTCACATAATAGCTCCAACTCGGCTGATGGCGTGGTGCGCTGTTCCCATTTCGCCATCGACAAGCTGATGGGGTATCTGGGCAAAAACGCGACGTGATGACAGTTGCAATGCCTGTAGCTGGAACCTGGGGAACGCGCGTCGCTGAATCATGCAATAACAATAAGCAGTGGTTTATGCCAGCAGATTCGCGTGGGTCCGCGTAATGCCCAATCAGCGGCTCGGCTGGCTTCATTTCGCTTGGAATTCGCCGACCATAACCACCTGGGCCAGTTTTGCTGGCCGCTTTTTGTCGTTGTTGTTGGTGCTACCACTTGCATTGCGCCACCTATCGGCTGCTGAAATTGCCGTGTGGCAACTTTTCAGCAATGTATTGTTAATCGGTGTAATTCTGGATCTGGGTCTTTCACCGACGCTGTCACGCGTCATTTCGCTGACGCTCGGTGGCACCCGCCTTGCTGCGCTTGCGCAACCTGCGACCAAAAATACCACCAGCGTCGAATCGAACGAAAACGTGCGGTGGGCTACCGTCGCCGTACTTCTGAAAGCTGGCCGTACGATGTACGCAGGGCTGGCAATCTGCGCATTACTGCTTCTGGGCAGCGTTGGCAGCCTGGCACTCATGGCACCAATATCAGCTGTCGCCTCGCCTGACCGCGCATGGATTGCATGGTTGGTCGTACTCAGCATCTCTTCTCTGGGAGTGTGGGGCAACCTCTACTCGAGCTATCTGATGGGTGTTAACCGTGTTGCAGTGCTGCGGCGATGGCAAGCGCTTGCTGCCATCGCCCAAGTATTGACAGCAGCATTGGTACTTTTCCTGGGCGGGGGCTTGCTCGAGCTAGTTATTTCCAACCAGGTTTGGCTGGCAGCTAGCTATGCTTGCAACGCGTGGCTATGCCGCAAAGTCATACCCGGCCGATTTCAACCTGGATGGCAACTCCGCATCCCGCCATTGGTGCTTCAAGCGACGTGGCCGCCGATGTGGCGCAGCGGCGTTGGCGTAATGGCGAGCCTAGGCGTCATGTCCGCGTCAGGTTTCATTTATGCGCAATGGGCCGATAGCCAAGAACTAGCTGCCTTTTTGCTGGCACAGCGGGTCATGTTGGCAATCAGCCAATTTTCTCAAGCACCTTTCTACTCCAAGCTTCCGGCGTTTGCGCGGCTGTACGCCGAAGATCACCTATCCGAGTTGATGGCGAACGCACAACGCGCCATGCGTATGAGCTATTGGGTCTTGGTTGTCGGTGTCATAAGTGCAGGCGTGTTGCTCCCGCTGCTGATGATCCAAATCGGATCTAAAACTGCATTCGTTTCCCCGTCATTTTGGGCAATCTACGGGATAGCTGTGTTTGTCGAGCGACTGGGCGCGATGCATATGCAACTTTTCAGCCTGTCAAATCGCATTTTGTGGCATATCGCAAATGGTCTGACTGGTTTGGTATTCGTGGCCCTGATGGTTGGGCTATACGAGCCTGTTGGAACTATTGCGTTCCCGATCGCAATGTTAGTGTCATATGCTGCAATTTATTCACTGTTTTCGATCAGGCAATCCTATTTGCATTTTGGCCTGACACTCGAATTCGAACGTCGTTCGTCAATGGTGCCGGCGCTGACCATGTTGGTGATTCTTGTTGTATTCGTACTGTTGAGCCCTAGTTACCTATGAACACGCCAAATCAATTCATACATCCACTCGCAATGGGTCGTCCGGCTTGCAATCCTTACCGCAATGCCGCACACATGATCCTGAATCGATTGAAGTGGGACATGAATCCTGTTTCCTGGAGCTCGCGAGCGCGATTGCGCGAGTGGCGCAATCGCCATGTTGGACAGAAGGCGGTGATTGTCTGCAATGGCCCGAGCCTGCTCAAAGCTGACTTGTCATTGCTTCGCGATGTCTTCACGTTCGGGCTAAACAAAATCAACTTGTTGTTCGACAAATCGGATTTTCGACCGTCCTGTGTTGTATCAGTCAACAAACTCGTGCTTGAACAAAACGCTGCATTTTTCAACCAAACCGACCTGCCAATCTTTCTTGACCGCGCGGCGACATCGCTGATCAGTGCCCGTAAGAACGTTGCATTTCTTGACCCTGCGTCCAATTTGTCGTTCGCCAGGGACTGCTCCCTGACTGTCTATCAAGGCTACACCGTGACCAACGTTGCATTGCAACTGGCGTTTCACATGGGCTTTCAGGATGTTGCCCTGATTGGGTGTGACCACACATTCGCAACCAAGGGTCGAGCTAACACAACGGTGGTCTCTGGCGACAAAGATTTATCACATTTTGATCCCAACTATTTCGCTGGCGGCGCAAAATGGCAATTGCCAGACATCCTGCAGTCGGAGGTGTCCTATGGATTGGCTCGGGATGTGTTCGAGGCACATGGGCGGTGCTTGGTGAACGCGACTGAGGGCGGTGAACTGGAAATATTCGAGCGAATGTCTCTGCAAAACTTTGTCAAACTGTGAGTAATACGGTATGAGAATGAGTCGGCACGTCGAGCCGGGTAGGCTTACTCTTTTTGAGCAATTTGTTGCAGTTGCCTGGCTGCCTGCATCCCAGCTGACTGTATATTCAAATCGTGCAAACTACGTAGCCCTGGCCCTGCTAATGGCTGCAGTTTTCTATCGAATCGTATTATTCCCGATGGGTTCGCCAGCCCGGTTCTCAGACCGCTTACGCTCGTCAAGCCGTCACGGTCAATGGCTTTTACTCGTGTGGACATTTTTCGGAATATCACACATTGCTCTTCAGATGCGCGGATTTGGTTACTACTGGGGGCTCAAAGAGGTAGTGATCTCACTCGCCTGGTTAACTGTGTTGCCGACCTATTTCTATACTTCGCTCCAGACACTGAATACAACCCACACCATCCGCCTCTTGCGACTAACATCGTTTGGCCTCCTGGTTATTGTCGGTATTAATTTTCTGGGCTACTACATCAATATTCAAACCGAATCTCAAATTGAAGGCTTTGTTGGTGGTAATAGCAAAATGATGGCGCTTTTTGGCATATCGTTCAACCGCATCATCTTTCCTTTTGGCGCTGGTGTAAACGGCTACGGTGTCGTAGTTGCTCTGGCGTTGGTCGTCGCATACTATATTTATCGAATACCTAGCATGTTCTCAAAGGCCGTAGCCATGCTGGTGGCCGCCGCCTGCTTCTTTTCACTTGCTGCTGCCGACTCGCGGGCGGCACTTGCTGCCGCACTGCTGGTGATAGTCATTTGGAAATTTTTCCCGCAGTTACTGAGTTCACGAATGACCGGACTATTCGTACTATTATCATTGCTTGGGCCACCGCTGCTCACTACATTGCCCGAAATATTACCCGCGTCCATTGTAGAAATGATTAGTCGGAGTAATAGGCCCGCTAATATGGCTGAAATGTTGACGACAGGCCGCGTCTTATTTTGGCAAGGAGTGTACGACGATCTAATCAACCATCCGTTCAATTTGATTTTTGGCTACGGGCCCTATAGCCAAGCCGTCAGCGACGCTGGCACCGAAGTCGGCCGATTGTTCGGACGCGGCGGTGCGGTAGGGCAATTCACATTCCACAGCACCTCTGCGCAAATCGCAATGGATTCTGGGGTCTTTGGCATTATTGCGTTCTATGCGTTGGCATTGACAGTGGCCAATGCATTGTCGTCCGTATTGCGGCGCAACGAAGTATTAGAAAATACTTCCAAACTTGAAGTTTGCAGATTGCTAATGTCAATGTTTCTTGTATTAATGCTGACAGGTGCTACTGAATCCATTGCAACTATTTACCTGCGCGATTCCATGATCATCTTCGTCACAATTTCAGCGGTAGCAAGTTGCGCGTACCTGCTATGGCCCGCACCGCCCTACCTAAGTCCAAGGTCAAAATCGGCGTTGTCACACGATTTCGCTAAGTCTCGCGCCCACATTAACGCATGAACAGTATGAAGTGGCTCGGCACACTCCTCGTAATAATATCCTAAAAGTCATTTGCCCAACTAGACGTTTAACTGACAGAAAACATGCAACAACCCACTAATGCGACAAAGGCACCGCTCTTCTCGATTATTACTGTCTGCCGCAATGCGCAGGCACTAATCGGCCCAACGATCGATTCGCTGGCGCGACAAGACTTCCGCGACTTCGAATATCTTGTGATCGACGGTGCGTCAACAGACGGTACACTGGATGTAATCCGCACGCAGGCAGTTGGACTTGAGTTGCGAATGCTGTCGGAGCCGGACGACGGCATTTACGATGCAATGAACAAGGGTGCGCGTCTTGCAAATGGGCAGTGGCTTTATTTCATGAACGCGGGTGATGCTTTTGTTAATGCATCGGTGCTGAGGAACGTCGCAATGAAATTGAAAGACCGGAGCGAGAGCGGGCTAGGCTCTGGTGACGTCATTTACACGGTCACTGTCGGCGAAAGGGTGGTTAGTGTCAAATGGATTGCAAGTAGAAATTTACTATTTAC
>Ga0105044_10014954_pt1 | contig 10490 bp, 6 predicted proteins | sample MAT01_FD_78092 | JGI IMG/M metagenome (GOLD analysis project Ga0105044, IMG submission 78092) | Freshwater microbial communities from Lake Fryxell liftoff mats and glacier meltwater in Antarctica - MAT-01 | ecosystem: Environmental > Aquatic > Freshwater > Ice > Liftoff microbial mat | place...
GCTAGTATTTTCGTCGAGCATGGCGAAGCCATCGTCGTTTGTGTAGGGATCAGTGCCGCCGTTGGTGTAGATAATAACGTTGTTATTCGGGATCAAAATCATGCGTAGCGCGAACTCGCGCTGATAGATTTCATTGACTCGATTCATTGCTGGCACGATGCCGTTTTGCATCGCGCCATTAACAGTACCGCCAAAAAACGCGGTGTATTCGCCCGTGGCAGCAAGTGCAAGCCGGTAGGTTCGCAATGTTTGGCCGGTAACTGAAATAGGTGAATTAGAGACTGGGATGGACTTTATAATCGGGACCGGTAGCCCAATGGACTCTTTGTCCCCAACGTGGCAAACGAAACTGCCCGGCCTGCGGGTAAGCAGCGCACGGTCATAGCTAATGTAATCTTGGCCTTCACCAATCGTTACCGGTTCAATTAAATCAACGCTATCGCCGCCGAAAAACATGGCGCTAAAGCCGCCGCTGGCGGTATTAATGCGTACCGAAAGATTGGCTTCCGCATCATTTTTCGGATTAAACACCGTGCCGCGATAGCTGCGCGCACGTGGAAATTGTGCGGCAAGTTCGGCTGCCATGACTTCGACAGGCACCACGTCAAATAGCAAATTACTGCCATCCGAAAGCGGCAAATTCAACTGCACGGGCGATGTTTCCGTGGCGCGCGCAAGCTCAACTTCCATACTGACAAAATTTAAGCTCAACGCGCGGTAGTGGCTAGGTGCAGCGCCTAAGCGCGCCACGTCTGCAATATTTGGCGCGCGCTCAGTAAAACTGGGTGCCATCGCACTTGCCACACTGGCACCAAAAACGCTGGCAATACTTAAAAACCGAAGACTAAATTTGCCTTTTGTAAAAGACATTGGAGTTCGCTTGTTTTGCTGGAATTTGCCAATTTTACGCGAATCGTGCCGCATAGGGGCGATTTACAATGGCAACAGCGTTAATTTGCTTTTGCAAGAGCGGCTAGATCCTCCGGCAATTGCACCTGTGGATAGGCTTTTTGGAAACGCGCCAGCATTGCCCCTGCCTTCATTACTTCACCGCTGTCACGCAAAACGCGGATTGCGGTATACGTTTTTGCATGCGGATTCGCCGCATCAGATTGCGCATCGGGTGCAAATTCGTCTTTTTTCGTCGCATCGTCTAGCGGCGCGCTTGCCCCAGATTGCGCCGGTTCACTGCGCATGGTTGCTTGCGGAGCCTGGCTAGCTTGCACTTTATTCGATGCTGTTGACGCAGCCTTTTCTTCTTCGGCTGCGGCAAGTTGTTCGATTGTTTTGGACATTGGCACGGGTGCTTCGGCAGTTTCGACAACAGCATTTTCAGCGGCCAAATTGACGGCTGGCGCTGCATCCATGCTGCTACGTCGACTGCGCGTATCTGCGGCTTGCAGGTCTGCAGATGGCGTGCCCAATTTAGAAACGGCTAAATCGCTCTCTTCAGCGGGCATCGACGCTGGTGCGCTAGCGGCGGCTGGAACGATGGGCCGAGCAACTGCGGCATCTGTAGTCTCGGGATCAACGGGTTCTGGAGCTGGGCTCTCTGGCGCGGCGGAGATGCGACCAATTGCCTGCTCAATCGTGCGCTTTTGGCTCATTTTCGCCTTGTCCGCACTACCCGGCATTGATGCGGCCGCCGACTGCTCGCGGCTGCTGTCAAGCGTCGCTTCCTGAAGTGGGGCAGTTGCAGGTGCTTGATCCGCAGCAGCGCCTGGCACTTCATATTTGGACGCTTGGTAAATCGGCTCACCGTATCCCTCGGTGTCTTGAAAATTGGTGCGCGCTAAAATTGCGACAAAGCCAATCGTTGCAACACTGGCAGCTAACGCAAAGGGCCATCGTCGTCGGCGCGCGCGCGCGTTTGTTTTGATTGACCTGAATCCGTTCGCATCGCCGCTGGCAAAATTTGTTTCGACGCCGGCAGGCACCGTATTTGTCGAGTTGACCGCGCGTGCGGCAAGTGCTAGCAACTTGGCGTCCAGCGCGGGTGGCGGCATCGGATCGCTACCTGAATGCGCCAAATAGGCATCGAGCACGCGCTGATGACGCCCAAGCTCGTCAGCGGCTTTGGAAGCGTTGGCTTTAGGATCGCGCGTATCCATTAGGCTAGGTTCTCCATCAGGCTAAGCTCTGCTTTAATTTTGCTAATGCGTAGCGCAATCGAGACTTGACCGTTTCGCGGCCGTGCCCGGTAAGCACGCCAATTTCTTCCAGGCTCAGCTCGCCCTCGGCACGTAACAGCACAACTTCGCGCTGCTCAGCGGGCAATTCCGCCAAGCTTTGCATCAGCCGCTGATGCGCCTCGGCGCTGATGCTCATGTGCTCAGGTTCCGCATCAGAATGCGCGGGAAACTGCAGCACGTTGTCGTCCATACTGGACTCGGGTGCGATGTTTTTGTGGCGCAATCGATCCATCGCCAAGTTATGACCAATCCGAAACAGCCATGCGCGAAATGGGGAGCCAGTAGCCTCCGCATTTGCACCCGCCGAAACGTAGCTTTCACGCGCAACGATCACGCGTTGCCAGGCATCCTGAAATAGCTCCTCACCTTCTGCCGAGCTGCCAATTAGGCGCGTCAAGTAGCGCCAAAATGGCCCACGGTGACGCGTATATAGCACCTCAAACGCCCGCGTATCGCCAGCGGAATAGGCCTGCATCAGCGATTCATCGCTTGCCGCAGTTAATACCGGCGCGAGCACCGCAGCGGCGCTTAGATAAAGGTGCAGGGTGGTGGCAAGTAGGCTCATCGGGGTGCAAACGGGTCAGAAAGAAGATTGGGGTTAGCGCGACAGTTTAATTTTAATAATGACCTGAGTTACGCAGCCAGCCCATAACTTTTCAACATCGCTGCAACTTCCGGCTCCCGCCCGCGAAATGCGACGAAGGACTCTAACGCCGGGCGGGCGCCGCCAGCGCTGAGCACTTCTTTGCGAAACCGTTCGCCGCATTCGCGATCAAAGGTAGCACTTGCTGGAAATGCTGCGAATGCATCCGCTGATAATACTTCTGCCCACAGATAGCTGTAATAGCCCGCACCATAGCCGCCGCCAAATATATGCGAAAAACTATGTGGGAAGCGTTGCCACGCGGGTGGCAAAAGCACCGAGGTGCGCGCGCGCACAGCGGCTAAAATTTCATGTACTTGCGCCAAGCTGGGTGCCGGTACCGCCAAATGGATCGAAAAATCGAACAGCGCAAATTCTAATTGGCGCACTAAAAACAAACCGCTGTGAAATTGCTTGCTGGCCAGTAGCTTGGCTTTTAACTGCGCGGGTAAGGCGGCACCTGTTTCATGATGGCGGCTTAGCAAGTCGAGCGCTTCTGACTGCCAGCAGAAGTTTTCCAAAAACTGGCTCGGTAATTCGACCGCATCCCATTCCACGCCTTGGATGCCACCGACTGCAGGTACATCGACTTCGCTCAGCATGTGGTGCAAGCCGTGGCCAAATTCGTGAAATAGCGTCACCACATCGTCATGCGTCAGTAAGGCGGGTGTCGCTTCGCCAGCCGCATTTTGATCAGTCTCATTTTGCGCAGGCGGCGCGAAGTTGCAGTTCAAATAAGCAACCGGGCGCCGATGCTTACCCTCAGCGCGCCGCTGTGATCGACAAACGTCCATCCACGCACCTGAGCGCTTTTTCGGCCGCGCAAACGGGTCAATGTAGCAGCTAGCGATCACACCACCGTCGCGCAGCAATTCAAAATAACCAACATCGCTGTGCCAAACGGTGGCTTCAATTTTGCGTACCTGTATGCCAAAAACGCGCTCAAGGACGGTGAACAAGCCCTGCAGTACGTACGGATAGGGGAAATACGGCCGCAATTGTTCATCATCAAAACCAAGCTTCGCGGCTTTGTATTTTTCACTGACAAAGGCAATATCCCACGGTTCAAGCCCCGGCAGGGCAAGCTCAAGTGCTGCAAAGTCACGCAGTTGTGCCAATTCCGCTTCTGCTGCGGGGCGCGCTTGCCGCAGTAGGTCATCCAAAAATTGCATCACCCGATTCGGGTCGGACGCCATTTTCGTCGCTAAAGACTCAGTTGCGGCGTTTTCAAAGCCAAGAAGCTGTGCGGCTTCTAGCTTTAACGCCAGCATTTTTTCTATTTTTGGGCCGTTATCAAATTGACCCGCATTTGGCCCCTGATCGGATGCGCGCGTGCTGTAGGCGGTGTAGATTTCTTCGCGCAAGCTTCGGTCTTGGGCATAAGTCACAACGGCGGCATAGCTCGGGTAGTCTAGGCCGATCAGCCAGCCGCTTTGTTTTGCGGCATTCGCGCCAGCTTGAAACCGCGCTCGCGCGTCGTTGGGAATGCCTGTCAGAGCACGATCATCAGTAATGTGTTTTTTCCATGCCTCAGTCGCATCAATCAGCGCTTCTTCAAAGTCGGTTGATAATTGTGAAAGCGCCAAGCTGATTTCCCGAAAGCGCGTTGCCTGCTCGCCAACCAGCGCTACACCGCCAAGGCGAAAATCGCGCAGCCAATGCTCGACCGCCGTGCGTTGCGCGCGGCTTAATGCAGCAAAGTCAGCGGCGTTAGCAATTTGGCTCACTGCATTGAACAATTCGTGATTTTGCATCAGCGCGCTTGAGTGTTCGGTTACCTGCTCAAGCGCCGGGCTATAAACTAAGCGCAGCGCTTCGGTGTCGCAAACGCGATGTAGATGCTCAATAGTGCTGAAGGCGCAGCTTAAATCATCGTCTGCTTGCTCAAGCGGTAGCGCGATGTGTGCATAGAGTTCCGCCGCACTTGCGTCGCTGCCAGCAGGCTCAAGTACTTGCGCCAGCGCGCTTTGATAGCGCTTAAGCAAAACTTCAATGGCTTGGGGTACTTCCGGCGGCGTGAAGCGATCAAATTGCGGCAAATTATTGGTGCGCTCTGGAAAGCGATTGGTAAGCAATGAATTCATGCGAACGCCTTAAGTTACTTTTGATTCGTTTTGATTGGTCAAAACAACGGTGTCTCGCATGTTACCTTTCCACGTATGTCTCGTGCCCCGCTCGTTTTATTGGCTCCATTTTTTTTGATGGCAAGCTTAGCTGCCGAAGGCTCTGCTGTGCGCGCGCTTACTGAAGTTCAGGCGTCGTTTTGGCAGGCATACGGGCTAAAAATTGGCTTTGTTGTGACGTTGCTATTGATGTTTTTCGGTTCGCTCTGGGTTTTGCGCACACGTTGGCGTGAACGCGCGGCTGCGAATGCAAAGTTGGAAGCCAGTCAGGCCCAGCTGCGCATGGTGCTTGCGAGTGCCGGCTGCGAGCTTTGGCGCTACAACGTGCTCGAACAGATCGTGTATCGGGAAAATGTTCTGAGTTACGTCGTTGCGCCAAGCGTTAACTTGCACGCAGATGAACTGATTGGGGCGATTCACCCTGATGATCGCGCGCATTTTAATGCAGCGATGTTCGAACATGTGCGTGGCTTGAGTGAATGCTTCGAGGTGGTGTATCGCATGTATTCCGTGCACGGCAGCTTGGTTTGGTTGCGTTCAAACGGAAAGATTGAAGTCAAAAATCGTGACGGTAAGGTTCTGATTGTCAGTGGCACCACCATCGAAGTGACTCAACTCAAGCAACACGAACTAGAGATTGAGGCTGCGAACGCGATATTAAGCTCGCAAGTTGATGAACTTAAAGCCGCACGTGCCAGCATTATTGAAGTTGAAAAGCGCAGAAAGTTGGCGCTGTGGGGCTCTGGTTGCGAATTTTTCGAAGCCAACATCGTAAAGCAGATGATTGCGCGCGAAAACAAAACGCCGGGCTTGGCTGTCAATGACTTAGGCAACGGCTTAGCGCAGTACTGGGCGCAGTTGCACCCAGAGGATGTCAATCTTTTTAAGGAAGCATTTGTAGCGCACGTGACCGGCAAAGCAGAATTTTATGACGTTAGCTATCGTGCCCGGCGCGCGGACGGCGGTTGGTGCTGGCTGCAAACGCGCGGACGCGCGGTTGAATGGGATGAAACTGGCCGCGCCACGGTTATTTCCGGCACGAACTACGATATCAGTGAACTCAAAACGGCAGAAATAGCGCTCAAAAAATTGGCTGAGGAACTTGAACTTCGAGTGCTGGAGCGCACCGCAGATCTAACTTTTGCAGTGGATCAGTTGCGCTCGGCACAACGCCAGTTAGTCGATAGCGAAAAAATGGCGGCATTAGGTAATTTGGTCGCGGGTGTCGCGCATGAAATTAATACGCCACTTGGGATTAGTGTCACTGCCGCTTCGCATTTGGGGGATATTAGTCAGCGGTTAACGCGTCAACTTGAATCGGGGCAGTTGAAAAAGTCAGAGCTAAGCGATTTTGCGCAAGCCTCACAAAGCGCCGTCGAGCTGGTCATGGTTAACCTGCGGCGCGCCAGCGAGCTGGTAAAAAGCTTCAAGCAAGTCGCTGTGGATCAATCCAGCGAACAGCGCCGCATGATCGAGCTCAAACCGTACTTTCAGGAAATCCTCAATTCATTACGTCCAACAACCAAGCGTTTCCGTCATGTCATCGAGATGGATATCGAAGAGGATGTTCATTGGGATAGCTATCCGGGCGCGCTTTATCAAATTATTACGAACTTGGTTTTGAACGCCTTAAACCACGCATTCGCCGAGCCAGATCAAGGCGTGATTAGGATTCAGGCATCAGCGGATAGCGATGCGATATGCGTTTGCGTCAGTGACAACGGTTGCGGCATGGATGCAGAAACGGCGAATCACATATTCGAGCCGTTTTTCACGACGAAACGCGGGCAGGGCGGTTCTGGGCTGGGGCTGCACATCGTATTTAATTTAGTGACCAGCGTTTTGGGTGGCTCGATAACGGTGCAAACCGCGCCTGGAGCGGGTGCACAGTTTCTGATTCGCGTGCCGTTGACCCGCATCGCAACTAGTTTGGTTTGAGCGGTTTGGCAAAATTGCTGTAAGACCCGCTTGTGGTTTTGCCCGGCAGGCTTTCATACAATCATAGCTTTGGAGACACGATATGTTACCGGTAGCCGAAGCGGCCATCCCACAATTCGACGTTAGGCGACAAAAGCATGTCCTATGAACGCGTCCACATGGTTTGGGACATATACGACGGAGTCCGAAGTGGCCTCGCTGATTTCGGCGATGGCCCTCACTATTTCTGCTGCGAGCACGACTCCAGCAGTAGCGATGGATATTCCGACGTGTTCGGTCTCTGGCCGATTGACCAGCAGTTCCTCGTTCTAGCACAAGAGCAATGGTCACTCTACAAGGCTTGGGAGTACCGCCATCATTCGGGAGAAGTATCGGTAGCCACTCATCCTGGTCATCGTGGCCAAATTCCACGCTATGATGAGGTGCAAGATTATCGTGATCGCTTCCTAGGAGCGCTAGGTGTTTCGTCGTTTCGCGCTATACCTACTTTCCGCGCGCGCGCGGATCAGCAAGAGTTACCTCCCGGTTGCCTTCGGGAGATCGAGGTTGAGTGGACGGTCGCCTAACGACGTTGTCAAGCCGACTGCTGGGAGATGCTTTGATGTTTCCCGCTGTTGTGTCGCGCAGCAGCGGCTTACCACAGCGTTATTCGACTATCGCCAAATGACCAGGGAGTTTTCGTGAACGCAATCTTGCGGCCTGCAGCAGTGACCGAGCCGCTACGGCGAGCGCTAGAGCGGCACTTTTTGCTGGTCGTTAAGTAGCCCTATAAAAGCGCTGTAACCGCTCAGTAATCTGAGCAGATCTCTATAAAACGCGCTCAGATTACAACGACTATTTCGGCACGCTGATACTAAATTGACTCGTGTAATCGTAGATCGCGGTGGTATCTATGCCTGCGGCGGTTTGTTCGGCGCGGATACGGCAGGGTAGGCCGGATTTATTGGCAATCGTAATCGTGGTGTGCATGGGTGCTTCTGTGTTGGTGTCGCTATCGGTTTCAAACTGATATTGCTTTGCTGGCTCGCTGATTCCCGGACATTTTGCGGGGCCTTTAAACACCACGTTTCGCATCGTTTCAAGAAGGTTTTCATTCGCTTTCGGGCCCAAGCTTTCGGCGATGCTCAGATAAGACATCGGTACCGCGCGCCAGGGCGTGGCCGCATCAGTTTTTGCGTAGCTGCCGTCCGGCGTCAGGATCAATTCTGAAGCATTTGGACCGCGATTGATGACGTGAAAATGATCGGGAAATTGCGCGTCAATGCGGCTATCAATCTTGGCGCCGTCAATGCTGCCTTTGGTTTCAATGCGGTAACTTGTGACTGTCGCTAGGCTGGCAAATGCCTGTTTGACGGCGGCGGCGTGCAACTCTGTGTCACGCGGGCTACTCGCCATGGCAGCGCAGATAAAAATGCTGGCGCAGCTGATCACGCACAGCTGCTTGAGCACGGATTTCACTGCTGCTGACATGGCTTTTTCCCAGTCAACAATGCGAAATCCCCACTTTGATTGAAGTTGCCTACCAGCGGCGCTTGTAGGCTGGCATTTAACGTGACTACTCCAGTAATGTCTGCCGTCAGGCGTGGGGTGGCATCCATTTTTAGCGAGTAGCTGCCTGCGGTGCGCTGTGTGGTGCCGGTGTAGCTGCAGGTTGGGCAAAAGCCAAATAATTGACTCAGCGGGTTGGTGGCGGGATTACTGTTTGCAAGGCTGGGCGCGCCGTGCGTCCCTAACACCCAGCGTGGCTGGCCCAAATCGTCATAGATAAAAAACGGCACAAATTCCAAGCCTGGGGCAATGTGCACGCTGGCACCCCAGCCTGCGGTGCTGGGCTGGTACCAAAGGCCGGTAAAATCGGTTGGCGTACTGACGTTGCTGCCACTGATACAGCCGCTGGCACCTAAAAACTGCATCGGTTCGCGGCCACTCAGGCCGAGCAAATTGAAGTCAAACACAAATTCATTGGTGCCGGTGCGGGTGATGCTGGCGTAGCCCGCAACTTGCCCGCCGCTGCCTTTGCTGCCATCCCAGGTGGAGCGCAGCAAGGGCCCGGTGAACACGCCTGGATTGTTTCCGGGATTGTTGCCGTAGTAGCCGGTCGGCCAAAACAAATACCAAGTCGGTTGCCCGGCATGGTCATAGGTGTACCAAATAAACTGCGCATCTGCACCTGCGCGGGTGACGATCAAACCGTGGCCGCTGCGCGCTGGGTTGTAGTAAAGCTCAGGTGCTAGGCTGGGCGCGGCCACGTTTGTGGTGACATTGAGTTTCAGTGAGGCGCTCACGCCGCTTTGGCTCAAATTGCTTAAGCGCAAATAGTAGCGCCCAGGCAAAAGCGCAGCGCCGCTCAACGTGATGTTTGCCGCGCCGTTGGTAAAAGTCGAAGTGCTCAACGCCTGAGTATTTGCGGATGCGCCCTCAAGCATGGATTCATTCGCTGCGGCCCGCACAATTTCCGCATTGAGCGCGCCGGTACTGGCGCCAGAAATGCTTATGCTACTGGCACCAGCGGGCACGCTAAAGCCAATTTTGCTGCGAATTGCACCGGCTTCAACGCTAATGTTTTCCAAACGTTCGTGCAGTAAAACCAGCGGCGTCTCTGTACCGGTGACGCGATTTAGCCGCACTAAAGTCGTGCTCATTGGTGCCACCGCTAAGGCATCTGCACGCAGTGCTAAAGTTGCCACGTATGCATCGCCCGGCAAACTGCCGCCTAAATCGTAAGCCAACGACAATGGTATCGCGGTGTCGAGCGTGGTTTTTCCCGGAAGCGCCGCCAAATTTGCGCGCGTAATGGGTAGCTCAGTGGCGGCAATCGCTGCATATTCAATAGACACTGGGCTGCTGACGGTGCTGGCGCTCGCGTTTTGCACTAATAGCCAGTATCGGCCCGCCAGCGCAACGTTGATGCGGCAGCTTTCTTGGCTTTCGCTTCCGTTTTTCTTGCACAACATCTCATTGACCGTCGCCAGCCCGTCATTGTTCGCATCGCGGCCTAGGTATAAATCCAGATCGCGCCCGGATCCGCTGGCCGTGCTGGCCCAAAACTGCCCGCCGGCATTATTAATCGTGACCAAGCGCAGTGCTGTGCCACCGCCTGCGGTATCAAATGGATCGCTCGCGGTGGTGTCGCCGACCAGTGCGGTCGCCTCCATCGTCACTTTCGCAAACTCTGATAGCTGTCCGCTAGGGCGCGGCAAGGCAATCAGTCCGCTCAATTGTGTCTGCAGCTGGCCGCGTTCGGAATTAACATTGAAACTCAACTCGTCCGGGACGTTACCCGGATCGGCGCGCACGCTAAGCGGCAAGCGCAGGTTATTAGACCCTGGGGCAGCTAGCTCTACCGTGCCGCTCAATTCGCGACCAGCGAATAATGGATTGCTCACGTCAACATCAAAATTTAGGATTTGGCTTTCGCCAGCACCAATGGAAAACTGCGCCGGGCGCATGCTCACGTTCAAGCCAGTCGAGGCAAGTATCAGCGAGGCGCTCCAGGTGCTGCGGCCCGGCATATCGTTGCTGGCTTTGAGCGTGCGGGTGAAGGTGCAGCGGCTTTTGCAGTTGTTGGAGAGCATCGACGGTAGGTTTAGTGCA
>Ga0105044_10014955_pt1 | contig 10489 bp, 6 predicted proteins | sample MAT01_FD_78092 | JGI IMG/M metagenome (GOLD analysis project Ga0105044, IMG submission 78092) | Freshwater microbial communities from Lake Fryxell liftoff mats and glacier meltwater in Antarctica - MAT-01 | ecosystem: Environmental > Aquatic > Freshwater > Ice > Liftoff microbial mat | place...
TAGAACAGAGTGCCAGACTGATTGGCCTGCGGACTGGTTGGCCTGCAAGATGGCGTAGAACAGAGTGCCAGACTGATTGGCCTGCGAGACTGATTGGCCTGCGGACTGGTTGGCCTGCAAGATGGAATGCGGTGTCGGGGTAGGGGACGCGGAGGTCGTCGAAGGTGTGCGCGGATTTTTCTTCCGGGGTGCAGAAAGCTGTGTGGGCTTTCTGTCCGACGCAAAGAGCCAAGGGTTTTTGCTTGGTGGAGGGGCGGCGGAGCCTGTAGGAGAGAGCGCCAGACTGACCGGCACTGAGACTCACGCCCATGAAACGAACCATCGCCTCCGCTGCTGCCTTGCTAAGCTTCGCCATCCACGCGAGCGCCTTGACCCTGAGCCAGGGAACGCTCGCCGACTATCTCGCGCTCGGGCCGGGCGGCGGGACGATTGGCACGACGCTCTTTTCGAATTTCTCGCTGCTGCCAATTCAGAACGGTGCGATGGCGATTACGCCGAGCCTCATTCTGATCACTCCGATCGATCTGTTCGGCAGTCCCACTCTGCAATTCGACCTCCTGGACCGTGGTGGGAATTTCGCTTCCGGCTCCTCCGGCGCCTTCCTGGCATTCGGCGGTGAGTTGTTCGAGATGCGCATCGGTTACACTGTTTCGGCATTGTCGATCACCGGGGCGGGAGTCGGGCTGGCCAATGCGAGCGCGACCGGCGGTGGGGCAGTGACTGCACAACTCGGAATCACCGGGCCGGTGCCGCCGCCCGGGACTTTGGCCGCGCTGGAGACGTCGTTCATCTCGATTCCTGCGGATCAGGCGGCGTTTGCCCCGGTGACATCGCTGGCGGTGGAATCCGATATCGTCGTCGATGGCGGGCCGGGCGGCCAGAATGGCCTGGCCAGCGGCGGCAGGGTGAGCAACCGGTTCAGTGTCGCAGGGGTAATTTCGGTGCCGGACGGCGGGACGACGCTGGTGTTGCTGGCGGGGGGTCTCTTCGGCCTCGCCGTGCTGCGGCGCTGGCTTGCGGTCGATGGCGGAGCGTGACTGCGAAGAGTGCTTTCATTTTGACAGAACTCCAAAGTCCCGTCTGAACCCGTGCGAATCGTCGCGCTGCTGCGACGGAAACGAAGACTGCGAGGCGAGGCCTGAATCGCCGTCAAAGAAACGAGACTGCGGCTGCTCGTATCGGGGCACTTCTAATCCGCACCATGAACCCCCGAATCCTTCCCGTCCTTGCCATTTCCATTTCGTATCTCGCCGCGAGTGCCGCGGGAGGCGCGGCAGCGGATGCTGCGAACTCCTCTGTGACAGTTGCCGCGCCGGCGGCGAAGCCCGCGAGTGTGCCGGCGGTCGTGCCGACTTTTGCCAATGTCGCCTACGGCACGCACGAGCGGCAGGTGCTGGATTTCTATCAGGCGAAATCCGCGAGGCCGACGCCGCTGCTGTTCTTCATCCACGGCGGCGGCTGGGTCTCTGGCGACAAAGGCGGGCGCACGGGTGCGAGCGTGAAGCAGTATCTCGATGCAGGCATCTCGGTCGTGTCGATCAATTACCGCTACTCGTGGCAGGCGCAGATCGCGGGCGTGAAGCCGCCGGTGAAGGCGCCGCTGGAGGACGCGGCGCGCGCGCTGCAATTTGTGCGCAGCAAGGCGAAGGAGTGGAACCTCGACAGGGCGCGCATCGGCGCGAGCGGCGGCAGCGCGGGGGCGTGCTCCTCGCTGTGGCTGGCATTTCACAGCGACATGGCGGATGCGAAAAGCAGCGATCCCATCGCGCATGAATCCACGCGGCTGTGGTGCGCGGCGGTGATTGGCGCGCAGACTTCGCTCGACCCGGCGCAGCTCAAGGAGTGGACGCCGAACAGCCGCTACGGCGGACACGCATTCGGCTTCATGGATCCGAACGACACCAAGACGCGCGATACGCGCTTTGCGGAATTTCTCGAACACCGCGAGGAGGTGCTGCCGTGGATCAAGGAATACTCACCGTACGAGCACGTGAGCGCGGACGATCCGCCGGTGTATCTCATTTACTCATCCGCGCCCGCGCCCGGGCAGGAGCAGAAGGATCCGACGCACACGGCGAACTACGGCGTGAAACTGCAGGAGCACTGCCAGAAAATCGGCGTGCCGTGCGAACTGGTCTATCCCGGCGCACCCGATGTGAAGCACGCGAATGCCGATGCCTATCTCATCGAGAAGCTGAAGGCGGCGGCTGCGAAGTAGGCGACATTTTCCATCATGGTATTCATGAAGACCCGTCTCCTCATCACGCTTGCCGTCCTGTTGCCAGCATTGGCCAGTCTGCTTCACGCAGATGACGACGCGGGCATCCGCTGGCTCGTCGAATACGACGGCAAGGGGTTGCCGGATTTGAAATGGACTGCCATCGGCAAACCGAACGCGAACGTCGAAGCCGATGGCTTGCGCCTGAGTGATGATGGCACGGACTTCGGTAACTACCGCGCCGGGTGGAAGGCGGATGGAGACGAGGAGATCATCGTCGAGGCAAAGGTGAAGGCCGGGATGATCACCGGCTCGCAGCCGAAGAAGCCGGCCACTTCGCTGTGGCCGTGGCGCGATGGTGCGCCGGTGATGGTGCAGGTGAGCGACGGGCGGCATCAGGACGGCCTCGTGCTATTCCCCGCGCAGGCGACGAGCTTCACGGATCGCTTCATCCCGATGGACACGACGAAGGCATTTCACACCTACCGCCTCGTCATTCGCGGCACGGACATGAGGATGTCCGTGGACGGCGTGCAGAAGGTCACGGGGCAGAATGCATTTTGGAAAGCAGCGGATTCGCCCGAGCCGTTCATCCAGTTCGGATCGAGCGCGAAGACCGCGACCGGCGATGCGGTGTGGGCGTCGGTGAAACTCGGGGTCCGCAAACCCATCGCGCCTTTGCCCACCAGCGTCGTGAAAGTCACGACCGGCGAGCCGTGGCGCATCACCGAGCGCAAAGGTGTGCGTGAGACGCGCCCGTATCTTTACGACATGGGCAAGGGCCTGCTGCTCATGAGTGTCGCGCAGGGTCCGGACGCGATGTACGAACCGTACGGCCTGCTGAAATCCACTGACGCCGGGAAAACGTGGACGCCCGTCCCCGGTCTCGATCAACTCGACACCACTCCGCTGCCCTGCTTGCGCAGGCCCGACGGCACCATCCTCGCCGTGTCGCGCTGGACGCGCACGCAGCCGGACGGCTCGGTCGCCGGCAAGACCGTGCATCTCAACGCCGATGTGACCGCGTTTGAAATGAGCGACAACCGGATCGTCCTGCCGAAGGAATACACGAACGAAGGCGAGCGCGATCAGATCATCTGCGAGCGCCACATTTGGAATGACGACGACGGCGGCGCGACGATGGTCGTGTGGAGCCGCAAGAACGGAAAGCTGCCCGACGGGCGCAACACGACCCTGCGCTTTTCGCATCTGGTGAAAACCACGGACAACGGCAAGACGTGGAATTATTTCTCCACCGTCGGCCCCGGCGGCGAGCCAGCGGTCGTGCGACTCAGCGCCACCGAGCAGACCGCCGTGATCCGCGGAGATCGCGATTCGCAGATGATGCAGACTTTCTCCCACGACGCAGGAAAAACATGGACCGCGCCCGTGAAACTCGAAGTCGGCAAAGTCCTCCCCGACCTCGTCCTCATGAGCAACGGCGTGCTCGCGTGCAGCTACGGGCGGCCTGCGAGCTGCCTCATGTTCAGCCTCGACGGCGGCAAGACGTGGCCCTCGCACCACGTCGTTTCGGACAAGGTCGGCTTCAACTACACCAGCATCCGCGAAGTCAGCCCCGGTCGCCTCCTTTACATCCACGACGCGCAGAAACTGAACGCGGTGCATGTGGATGTGGAGCGGGTGAACTGAAGCCACCCGGGCTGCCCCGCCCAAAATGAGCCCCAATAACCCATGAACCGCAGAACTTTTCTCGCCGCCGCGATCCTCGCTGCCCTCGTGACAGGCGGTGGCCCTAATCTGGTGTCGGCGCTCCGGGCCGCCGATGTGCCCGCTGCGAAAGACGACATCGTGCTGGAGCCTGCCCGCATCGTCGTGTCACCGCCGCCGCAGGAAATCCCGCGGACGAAACGCCAGGGTGTCCCCGGCATCGAGCGCACCGCGAAAGGCCGGTTGTGGGCGATTTACGGCAGGGAGGTCGAGAGCTCGCGCACGTTTCAAGTCGTGAAGACGAGCGCTGACGACGGCAAATCATGGTCGGAGGTGAAGCTCATGATTCTGCCGCGTGCCGGCACCCGCGCAATGTCCGCCACGCTGTGGATCGATCCCCGCGGACGCATGTGGATTTTCTGGGGACAGAGCGCGGGAATGAACGACGCGCACTTCGGTGTGTGGGCGATGACGACGGACGATCCCGATGCCGAGAATCCGAAGTGGTCCGAACCGCGTCGCCTCGGCGACGGCATCCTCCTGAACAAACCCACCGTGCTCGCGAACGGCGACTGGCTTCTGCCCGCGTCCGTGTGGAAAGCCGACAACAGCCTTCGCGTCCTCGCCTCCACCGATCAGGGCAGGACATTCGCGTTGCGCGGCACGGCAAACGTCCCCGATCCCGCCACGCGCGGCCCGGACGAGCCGATGATCGTCGAGCGCAAGGACGGCTCGCTGTGGATGCTGGTGCGCGTGCAGGGACTTGCCGAGACCGTTTCACGCGACGGCGGCAAGACGTGGACGCCGGTGCAGCGCATCGCGGTCAAACACTGCACCGCGCGCTTCTTCGTGCGCCGCTTGCAATCTGGCAGTCTGCTGCTCGTGAAGCACGGCCCGCTCGACAAGCGCGTCCCGCGCGAACAGCTCACGGCGTATGTTTCCGATGACGATGGGAAAACGTGGTCCGGCGGATTTGTTTTCGAAGACCGCGAAGACGTCACGTATCCCGACGGTGTCCAAGGCACCGACGGCATCATCCGCATCATCTACGATCACAAGCGCACCCCCGACGGCGAGATCCTCATGGCAGCCTTCACCGAGGAAGATGTTCGCGCCGGTCGCGATGTCAGCGGAAAGGTGCGACTGCGCGTGGAAGTCAGCCGCCTTATCGGGTCAGCGGGGACAAAATGAAAATGCGCGCCCTGTCATCGCTGGCTTCTGTCAGGCGGGCCGCGCGGCTCTTTCCGGCGCTCTTGATTCTTTGCAGCAGTGCCTTTGCCGCGGAAACCACTGCCCGACCGAACATCGTCTTTCTCCTCGCCGACGATCTTGGCTACGGCGACCTCGGATGCCAGGGTCATCCGCGCACGAAGACGCCGAACCTCGACCGCCTCGCGCAAGACGGTACGCGCTTCATGCAGTTCTACGTGCATCCGCTCTGCTCGCCGACGCGCGCGGCGGCGATCACGGGCCAGTTTCCTTCGCGCTGGCGCGTCTTCGCCCACTTCGCCGATTTGGTGTCGAACGCCGAGCGCGGCATGCCGGACTGGCTGGACGCACAGGCACCGTCAATGCCGCGGGCGTTGCAGCAGGCCGGCTATCGCACCGCGCATTTCGGCAAATGGCACCTCGGCGGCGGCAGCGGGTCATTCCGGGACGGCAAGCTGTTCATCAATCACCCCGATGCGCCGCCGGTCGCTTCCTACGGTTTCGACGTGGTCCGCGCCACCTATGGCAACGCTCCCACCTGGAAGCACGCAGAGCCCGTGGACAAGCCCCACGAGATCTATCCTTATACCGATCCCGGGTGGCTGACGTGGTCGAGCCGCGCAATCAGCGATACGACGATCGATTTTCTGGATGACCACACGCGCAACCACGCAGGCCAGCCGTTCCTGGCGCACGTCTGGTTCAAGGATCCGCACACGCCGATGACACCGACCGCCGCGATGCGTGCGCCCTACGCCGATGTCGCGGAACCGTCGCAGACGCACGACGCGATGGTGAGTTTCATGGACGAGCAGATCGGTCGCATCCTGAACAAGCTCGACGAACTCGGGCTGCACGAAAATACGCTCGTGCTGTTTGCGAGCGACAATGGTGCCGCGGACAAGCGGGGCGGCACCAACGGCACTTTGCGCGGCTGGAAATGGACCATCTACGAGGGCGGAATCCGTGTGCCGTTCATCGCGCGCTGGCCCGGCCAGGTGCCTGGCGGTCGCGTGGACCAAACCTCGCTGCTCAACGTGAGCGATCTCACGCCGACCTTCTGCCGCCTCGCCGGTGCGGCCATGCCCGGCGGCTACCAGTCCGACGGCGAGGACGCGAGCGATGCGCTGCGCGGCAAGCCATTCCGCCGCACGGATCCGATGATGTGGCATCACCCGCACGGCGGCACCCGCAATCCCGTGCTCGCGATTCGCGATGGAGATTGGAAGCTGATGATGAACCCCGACGGCACGAAGCTCGCCCTCTATAACCTCACGAACGATCTGTCTGAGAAAAGCGACGTCGCAGCGGAGAACCCGGACGTGGTCGAGCGGCTCAAGACCCGGCTGATGGCGTGGCATCGAACCTTGCCGCAGCAAGCGAACAGCCCTCAGGGCCAAAAGACCGGGGTCGAAAAATGAAACAGCGTTCCCCGTTTCAGGCACACGGCGTTCCGGAGCTTCCTCGCAACGCCAGCGACCGCTCTTGAGCGGACGCCAAAGCTCGCAAGCCGGGCGAACTCCCGGAAATGTCCGGGCACTTACTCGACGCGCAGTTTCCCGAATTTCTCCGGCACATGCCAGCCGGCCCGGGTCGCCGAAAACGCCTGCAGCTCGGGCTTCTTGAAGTCGAGGACGCGGTATCTGCCGACGTTGAAATACCAGGGCGACTGCGCGGTCGGCCTCTCGCCCGCGACGCGATGATTCGGATCGGATTGCGCTTCAAGTGCGCCGACGACCGGGATGCGAATCTGCACGCGCCATGAGTCGGCGCTGCGCTGGGTTTTGACTTCGGCGCGGGATTGCCATTTCCCGGCGGGGTCGCCCTCGGCGATTGCGCCGTCGGGATTGATCTCAAGGTGGTAGTAGGAGTGCATCGGCGTTTCGAGTGAGATGACGACGTTGTCGCCGCTGTGGACGTCGCTGCTGACGTTGAGCTTTTTCATCTCGGGTTCGCGACAGACGATGTCGAAGAGGATCGCGTTGTTATCCCAGCCGACGCGGAAGGTCGTTTCGACGGGTGGCGCCTTGGGCGTCATGTTGTCCTTCAATGAGTAGGCGGTGGCCTGGCTGAGATCAGTGCCGGTGATTGCGACGGCCACGGGCGCGTTGGCGCGAGCCTTGGCCAGGGTCTCTTCCTTTTCGCGATGCTTCGCGATCAATTCGTCCTTGGGCTGGAGTTCCGAGATGATGAGCTGGATGCGTTTGCCATAGACGCTGTCGCCAGCCGCCTTCCGCGCGTTGTCGAGCAACTCCCGGAAGCGGAGATTCGTCGCGAGCGGGACATTGGCCGGGCTGCCTTTGCCCCGGCCGCGGCTTTGATCTTTGTGCGCGAGATTCTGCTCGGCGAAGGTGATGGCCTCTTTCATCAGCTTCCCGGCGGGGCCGTAAAAGAGGGTGCAATAGTCATCGAGCACGGCGTCAATGTCCTGGCCGGCATCCCACAGGAAGCGCGATTCCACGTAGAGCGTGATGTGATCGAGCCCCGGCGCGCGCCACGCGCCGTCCTCCTGGCTTTGCTCGCCGTTGTCGCCAAGCGAGATGCCTTTGAGCGCCTTCAAATCCTTCGCGACCGCGCGCGGGTGAAGCACTGGATAGGAGATCGGCGCGCCCTGGCCCCAGATGTGATAGCGATTGTTCTCGAGGCGCAGGATGTTTCCGGGCGCGATCTTGCCCTGCCATTTCTGGACGCGATCCCAATAGTTCTTCCAATGTTCGGGATCCTCCATCATCGGACGCCCCGCATTAGCGATCCAGACTGCGAGGTTCGGACTGAATTTCGCAATCGTGTCGGGTGCCTCGATATAGGTCGTGTATGCCCCGCAGGTGATGCGCCGGTCAGGGTGGGTTTTGTAAACTTCGCGCGCCACGCGGTCGGCGAAGCCCCAGACGAGTTCCGAGGCCGACTTGCCCTTGCAATCATCGCACTCGCACAGTCGCAGTCCGTCCACGGGCCAGATATCGACGCTGGGGAAATGGAAGGTGTCATACAGGTAGCGGATGTATTTGACGGTCTCCTTGACTAAGCCTTCCGAGGTGAAACATGGCGCGGCGTCCTTGCCGCTCGTCCGCTTTGCGGTGTCCCGTTTGCCGTTGAAGAGGGCAAAATACTCCGGGTGCGCCTGCTGCATCGCTTCGTGACTATACACGTTGTTAAGCCCGTGCGGTCCGCGCAGCGGCCCGAGCAGTTCATAGCCCGAGTTCATGCCGATGCGTCGCGCCCAGATGATGTCGTCGAAGCCGAAGCTGGCGTAGTTGGTCCATAGCCACGTGCGGAGCGGAAAATCGGGCCTCACCGTTTCGTTGAATGGCCCGACGGAGATTGTCGCCATCTTAGGGACGACCTCGCCGAGATCGCCCGCCATGAACCAGCGCATGCCGAGCCCGCGCAGCAGGCCATAGACGGCGTTGAGCGAGCCGCTATCGTCCTGATTCCAGAGGCCGGGTTTCACGCCCGCTTTCGTATTCCAAAGCACCGCAAAATCCGCTCCGTAGCGCCCACTCATCACCGCGGTGAAATCTCCCGGGTTCCAGAATCCCTTGAAGCCGCTCGCGAACGGAAAGCCCCATGCCGCGTCCGTCTTGCCCTGCGTGATTTTTCCCCATTCCGCAGCCGCTTTCGGCGACTCGTTGCGTTTGAGCGGCCACGGCATCTTCGAGGGATCGAAATCGAAGTCCTTCCCGATCAGGACCAGCCAATCCGGGCCGGAAACGATCCGGTAAGCACCATCGCGCAACCCGTCCGCGGTGACGCCCAGCCGCGCGGTCTCCGCACTCTGCCCGATGTGGATTTTGATCGTCTTCGCCGCCGTCTTCGCCGTCACGATGGGCAGCCGCGCGCCACTCATCTTCCCGAGGAAATGCTGCAATTCGAGTGCCGCCAGCGTCACCAAGCGGGGCCGCTCGCCGGCCACGACAATCTCGGCCTGCGCCTGCCCGCTTCCGACGAGCGTCAGCGGGGAACCTGCGGGGTTCACCGCGGGACTCCGGGTGATTGAGAACGCGATGCAGAGGGCAACGATGGCGAGGATTCTATTCATGGTGATGATGTGTGCTGGGTTGGAAAAACGCGTGCCGGATTGCAATAGGTCAATGCCGCGGATGGAGGTGTGTCGTCGAGGGGCGATGCTGCGCATGGTAATCGAGTCGCGGGAGTTGATCTTAGAATCCCGCATGCAGCCGATTACGGCAAAACGAGATCGGTTGCTGGAACACGGACTTGTCGATCGCGGTGCTCCGCGCAGGAAATACCGTCTCAGCAAAGATGCGGCTCCCGATTAAACTCGGGCAGACCCGCCAAGAAACGAACTCAGAAGTCCCCTATGAAAGGAATCACATTCACCCTCGCCACGCTCCTGCTCGCTCCGCTGAACATGCTCCACGCCGCCGACGCTCCTGCCGCGCTCCGCGCCGGGGCCGCTGTGGTGGACATCACGCCGAAGGCATTCCCGCTCAACATGCCCGGCGGCTTCAGCGCAAACCTCGCGGAGCGCGCGCACGATCCGCTGAACAGCCGCGCGCTCGTACTCGATGACGGCACCACCACGCTCGCGATGGTCGTCGTGGACAATCTCGGCGCCGGCCCGGAGGTGCTCGACGAGGCGAAGGAGATCGCCGCGAAGAAGACCGGCATGGCGGTGGACAAGATGCTCATTTCCTCCACGCACACGCACAGCGGCGCGTCCGTCGGCACAAGGGAAGGCGCGCCGGCGAATGCCATCGCGTATCGCAGGGTCATCGTGGACGGCATCGCCGAGTCCATCGTGCGCGCGCACGCGGCATTGCGCCCGGCGGCGGTGGGATGGGGGTCGCAGCCGCTGCCGGAGGAGGTCTTCAACCGCCGCTGGTATCTCAAGCCGGGCAAGATGCCGCTGAATCCCTACGGCCAGCTCGACGCCGTGAAGATGAACCCCGGCACCAGCCCCGACGTGCTCGACCATCCCGCCGGCCCGACCGATCCCGACATCACGATCCTCTCCGTGCAGGATGCGAAGCGGAAGCCGCTCGCGCTTTTCGCCAACTACTCCCTGCACTACGTCGGCGGCGCGCCCCGCGGCGAGATTTCCGCCGACTACTTCGGCGAGTTCGCGCGCATCATGCCCTCGCGTCTGCATGGCGATGAGAACTTCGTCGCCATGATGTCGAACGGCACGTCCGGCGACATCAACAACATCCCCTTCGGCATCACGCGTCCCCCGCGCGAGCCCTTCGAGCAAATCCGCATCGTCGCGCAGAAGGCCGCCGATGCCGCGTGGCTCGCGCAGCGGAAAATCGAGAAACACCGCTCCGACGTGCGCCTCGGCATGTTGCAGCGCGAGATCACGCTGAACTACCGCAGGCCGATCGACGAGCAGTTCGCCGCCGCAAAGGCCATGGTCGCGATCAAGGACAAGGA
>Ga0105044_10014957_pt1 | contig 10489 bp, 4 predicted proteins | sample MAT01_FD_78092 | JGI IMG/M metagenome (GOLD analysis project Ga0105044, IMG submission 78092) | Freshwater microbial communities from Lake Fryxell liftoff mats and glacier meltwater in Antarctica - MAT-01 | ecosystem: Environmental > Aquatic > Freshwater > Ice > Liftoff microbial mat | place...
ACTCCAAAACGTCCCGCGTCGGCCACCGCCGGGAGTTTCTGCTTCCAAGGGTAATCACCAGCCACGTCACCGATCATCGTGAAAGCCCCTTCTTCACCAGCCTTACCGCCGGCGGGATACACGGCCGTGGGCCGAGGAAACGTTCCGATGTGGGCCCGGTAACGGCCCCGACCTTCATATGCCGAATCACGCACTTCGACGATGTAATCGCCGTCCGCCGGGATCAGGTAGGATAGGATCGACTCCTGCTTATGCATAGCCGAGCCGTCGGCCGAAGCCAGCTCGTTGTGGTCCTTGTCAAAAATGGAAACATACGGGTCGATTGCGATGTTCTGCGGGATATTATTGATCCGAAGTCCCTCGATCTCCACCGACAGCCGCTCTCCTTTTTTCATCGAGACCTGATAGTAATCGGTCTCCTCGGTCTTGGCCTCGGCTTCGATCGTAACGTTTCGATCTATCTTTTGCGGAGCGGCGAAATCATCGTTGGGCTCGACCTCGGCCACATTGGGAAAGGCTGAAACCCAGAAGTTTCGCGCATAACTCATCCCGCTCTTACAGCGAATGCGCAAAAGATGCTCACCCAGTTGGCAATCCGGCGCGATGACCACGGTGGCTTCGACCTTTTTTCCATCCACCACCTTGATGTCCTTGGCGGTGATCCCCGGGTAGTGCGAGATGAGCTCCACCGCGTCGTCGAGCCGGTTACCGGTGAAGGTCACCGACACTTCGGTACCCCTCTGCCCGCCACGGGGGATGCTACTCGCAAAGTCGGGGGTCGCCGCCTGGGCAGGCGGAGCCATACCCGGCAATGACAAAGACACAAGAAAAATAGCAAAGAACAGAGTGATGGCAAAACGAGACGTTTTCATGACATTAGATCGGGCGGCCGAGGCCCTTTTGAGCCCCGGCGAAAGAATTTTACGACCGCAAACAGATTGGATCAGACCGACTTCTTCTCGACAATATCGTCAATCACGCTACCGCCATCGACGATCTCCATCGGACGCGGCCCAGGAGCGATGAGCTCCTTATCGGCCACGATGCCCAACTGACCGTAGACGGTCTTCGCGAAGGACTCCACATCGACAGGATTGGAGTCAGGCTCCGCTCCGAGGGAATCGGAGGATCCATAGACATAGCCGCGCTTGATACCGCCACCGGCGAGCATGGTCGAGAAAACCTTGGGCCAGTGATCACGACCGGAAGTTTTGTTGATTTTAGGAGTCCGCCCGAATTCGGAAGAAACCATCACCAAGGTCGAGTCAAGTAAACCGCGCTCGTCGAGGTCGCTCAAGAGGGCGGCCAGTGCTTGGTCGAACTTCGGAACGTTGCTGGCGATGGCACCCTTGATGTTGTCGTGGTGATCCCAGCTTCCGTAAGTCGTGGTCACGAGACGAACACCTGACTCGACGAGACGGCGAGAGAGCAGGAAACGCATCCCGGCTTCGTTGCGACCATAGCGATCTTTGGTTTTGTCGTTCTCTTTGGAAAGGTCAAAGGCGTCGCGTGCTTCAGCAGAACCGATCAAGCCGTAGGCGCGTTGATAGAAGGAATCCATCGCATCAATCGAGTCGGACTGCTCCATGCTGCGGAAATGACTGTCAACGGCCTCCAAGAGAGTGCGACGCCGCTCGAAACGTCCCGCATCGACACCATTGGGCATCGTCAGGTCACGCACTTTAAAATCCTTCTCATTGGCCGGATCGCTCCCGACGGAGAAAGGACCATACATCGAGCTGAGATAACCGGTTCCCGCGAATTCGTTGGGCTGGTTGGGAATACAAACATACGGAGGGAGATTTTTACGTGAACCTAACTCATGAGAGATCACCGAGCCGAAGCTCGGAAACTGGATAGCCGGGCTGGGCCGATATCCCGTGAACATGTTGTGCGTGCCACGCTCGTGGGCCGCTTCTCCGTGGGTCATGGACCGGATGACGGTCATCTTGTCAGCCACCTTCGCGAGATTCTTTAAATTCTCGCTGAACTGGAGGCCATCCACATTGGTATCGATCGCTCCGTAGGGACCGCGATATTCGACCGGCGCGAAAGGCTTTGGATCCCACGTCTCCTGATGAGCCATGCCACCTGGCAGGTAGATGTGGATGAGGGACTTGGCGACGCCCTCTTTCGACTCGTAAAACTTTGTGTCGGCGCGACCTTCGACCTTAAGAAGCTCTGGAAGAGACAAGCCGATGCCTCCGGCGAATCCAACCTGGAGAAATTCCCGGCGATTTGCCATGCCTGATGAGAGAAATCCTGTGCAGCCTTTCATAATATTCCTGTATTTGTTGTTCGAAAACGGTATCGGTTCAATAAAATGCAAATGGCTCCGAGCTCAAGAGGCGTCTTCGCGTAGAGCCTCCGAATTTTCGTGCTGCGACACCAGTTATTTGGGAAGCGCTTTTATCAACGCGAACATAAACGCGAACCAAAAGGCGGCAACTCACCGGCCAGCTGGCGACTCACCGGGTATCCACCAGCGAACAAGGCCGGATGGCCTTCCGTGAGGTCCGCATTCTCGCCATCAGAGAATGGTGGCCTTTGTCTTGCAAGCGATGTATCTTGTGACAGATTTGCAAGATCGGATTTCCAGCGATCTTTCCCTCCCCCGTTCATCCCCGCGGCTTCTCCAGTCCGTTCTTCTGATTTTCGGTAGCTAACCAAACTAGCGGTCCCGCATTGATCAAACCTATGAGAATTACCCCAAATTCCCTTGTCGCGCTCCTGGCCCTCCTCGCAATGCCGCTCTCCCTGCGTGCCCAGGATGCCAAAATTGGCTTCGCAGAGCACGTCCTCCCCATTCTCGAGAGCAAGTGTGTCAACTGCCACAATGCTGACGAATCCAAGGGTGGTCTCAATCTCGCCAGCTTCTCCGCCACCATGGCCGGAGGTGCCGGGGGCGCCGTCGTGACCGCCGGAGACCCGCTTGGCTCCCGGCTTTACACACTGTCCTCCCATAAAGAAGAACCCTACATGCCGCCCAAAGGCACCGCCGCAGACGAAGCAGAGCTCAAGCTCATCGCGGATTGGATCAATGGCGGCCTGCTTGAGACGAAAGACAGCAAGGCTCGCAAATCAGACAAACCGAAGATCGATTTGAACTCCATCACCTCAACCGGTAAGCCGGAAGGGCCTCCGGCGATGCCTGAGCACCTCGTGCTTGAGCCGGAAGTCCTCACCGACCGGCCCAATGGAGTCCCGGCTCTCGCCCACAGCCCTTGGGCACCGATCCTCGCCGTAGCGGGGCAAAAGCAAGTGCTGCTCGTGCATTCCCAGGACTACGACTTGCTCGGAGTCCTCCCCTACCCCGAGGGCTTTCCTCAAACCCTTTCCTTCAGCCCGAACGGTGCCTACCTCATCTGCGGAGGTGGTCGCGCCGGTAAGTCCGGCAACGTCGTTGCCTGGGACATCAAAACCGGCGAGCGCGTCATCGAGGTCGGCAAGGAGTATGACATCGTGCTCGGAGCGGGACTTTCCCCTGATTTGAAACACGCCGTGCTCGGCGGGCCCGGTCGCAACATCAAAATCTGGGACACCAGCTCCGGAGAACAAGTCAATAGCATCAAAAAACACACCGACTGGCTTCTCGCTGCCTCCTACAGCCCCGACGGAGTCATCTTTGCCACCGGTGGTCGTGGTGGAGACCTCTACGTCTGGGAAGCCGCCACCGGCTACGAGTTCTACTCGTTGAAAGGCCACACTTCCGCGATCACCGGACTTTCCTGGCGGGCTGATGGAAACGTGCTCGCCTCCTGCTCTGAGGATGGCGAGGTCATCCTTTGGGAGATGACCGCCGGGAACCAGATCAAAAAATGGACCGCCCACCCTGGCGGAGTGTTGAGTATCGCCTACTCGCAAAGTGGCAACCTCGCCACGGTCGGGCGCGACAAAAAGGTCAAGGTCTGGCAAGGCGACGGCAAGGAGTTGCGCTCCATCGACGCCTCCACCGACATCATCCTCAGCGTCGCCCTCAGCGATGATGGAAAGAGGGTCTTCACCGGCGACTGGACCGGTCAAATCAAGGCCTGGGAAGTCGAGTCCGGCAAAGAACTCGCCCAAATTGCCCAGAATCCACCGAGTATTGAAGTGCAACTTGCCTATTCGCAAAAACGCATCGGTGAACTCAACGGCCAACTTCCCCAGCTTGAGAATGGGGCGCGTGTCATCTCGGAAGAACTCACCGCCGCGAAGTCCGCACTCGGAGCCAAGGACAAAGTCCTCGGTGAGAGCAAAACGGGATTGGCCAATCAGCAAGCCGCAGTAAGCAAGGAGGATGGAGCCGTCAAGACCCACACCCCGCAGCTCGCCCAGGTGCAAAAGGATCTCGATGCGAAAAACGCAGCTGCCGCCGCGCTCGGCGCCGAAATTCAGACCCTTGCGGCGAATACCAAAGCCCTGCAGGACAAAGTCGGCGGTGCGACCACCACTTATCAAAAAGCGGAGGCCGCTGCCACCGCAGCCGCGACAGCTCTGACCGCCGCGACAGCAGAGGCCGCCAAACCCGCCTTGGCAACAGACCGGAAGGCCCTCCATGACCAAGCTACCACCGCCCAAGCCAATGCCACTGCGGCAAAAGCCGCCGCCGATGCCTCCCTTGTCGCGAAGAACCAGGCCCGTGAAGCCCTTGTCGCCGCGATCGCCGCTGCGAAAGCCGCCCTAGCCCAAGCCGGTGCTGACCCGGCCGCCGTCGCCGCCGCCACCGCAAAAGTCGCCCAGGAAGAAGCCAGGCTCGCTCCTCTTGATCAGGAACGAAACACCCTCACGGCCGCGCAAGCCCAGGCCCAGAACGTCCTCGCGGAGGCCAACAAAGCACTTGAGCCCCTGCAAAAGGAAATGGCCGCCGGAGCTGAACGGGCCAAGGTAGCCCAGGCGACACTTGCCGCCGCAACGGCGACCTCCCAGGCTGCCACCCAAGCCCAAGCTGCCACCAAAGCTGAACTCGAAAAAGGAAAAGCCGAACTGGCCGCCACCACCGCCAAGCACGACGCCCAACAAAAGGCTCTCGCTGTCGCAAAGGAACAGGCCGCCCAGGTTCTCGCAGCCCATGGTGCCAAGAAGAAGGAACTCGAAGACGCGGCTGCCCGCCTCGCCGCCGCTCAACAAGCCGCCAAAGCCGCCGAAGCAAGCTTGGCCACTCTCACCAAAGAACGCGAGGCTTCCGCAGCCAAGGTGGCCGAAGTGACAAAGAAAGAATCTGAGTCCAAACAGGCCATCGAGCTGGCGAAATCTGATTTGAAGGAGTCCGAGTATCTCGCGCAAAAATGGAAGGCCGCCGCGATCAATCTCACCGCCCACCAGGAGAGCACCGAGCTGGAGACCATGACCGTGAAGCTTGGAGACATGGTGGAGACCGAGACGGTCGCCAAAACCGAGAGCGAGAAGGCGCAGGTTGCCAAAGCCGAAGCCGTGAATACCCTCGCGGTGGCCGAGAAGACCGTCGTCGATGGCAGCAAGCAACTGCAGGACCAGTCCAGCGATGTCCTTGAAAAGGCTCTTCAGTTAGTCTCCAGCCGCGCCGTCGCCGAGGCCAAGGCCGAGGCCATCACCCAGCAGCCCTCCCTCGCTCTGAATGCCGACACCTTCGCCGAGAGCACCCTGGCTGATACGACGACGATCAGTTCCGACCTTCCCGCTGACGAAGAACCCGCCCTGCAGGTTGGTGCGATGGCCGCCAATGCGATGGCCCACAAAACACCAGACGAAATCAATGCCGAGGTCGATGCCTTAAAATCCCGGCTTTCCGAACTGGAGAACCTTCTTCAGAGTACCTACGTGAAGGCTGTCGAGACCAAAACCACTGTCACCGAAGCGAGTAAAGTCGCCGAAGATACTCCCGCAGTGATCGCCGCCCGAACCACCGCCGAGCAGGAAGCCGCCACCCAACTCGCCGCCGCCGAAGCCGAACGCAAACGCCAGGAAGCCTCCCTCGACGAGCAGCAGAAGCTGATCGAAGAGCTTCGAGCCAAATACTTGGCGACCCTGCCGAAGCGAGGGGAGTGACGATTTTTTGAGGAGTTCGCCCCCGTAGCCGAGTTCACTGAACTCGGGCTTACCGGACGTCCCCCCGGAGGTCAGTGACAAGGAAGAGGCACCCCGTTGCGATTTCTTGTGCATATCTCCGTAAGCATCGCCTCTTGACGCACATATTATGGTGACGTGAACGCTTTGCCACAGGACACCAAAACTACCTTTGAAAACGAGCTGCGCCTCGCCCAGGTCGCGGTGCTCGGCTATTTGGTGCGTCTGACCGGCCATCTCGCCGACGCTCGCGATTTGCTCCAGGACACCAACCTGACCGCTTGGGAGAAACGCGATTCTTTCACCACGGGCACCAGCCTCGTCGCTTGGATGCGGGCCATCGCCTTGAACCACTACCGCAACGCCACCCGCCGCGAACTCGCCCGCCCGACGGTCGCGCTGCTCGACGACGATCTCGTTGCGATGGTGGAAACGCGCCACCTCGAGCGCGAGCGCGAGGAAGCCCGCAAACGGCGTTTCCTCCAGCTTTGCCTCGCCAAACTTCCCGAGCGGCAGCGTGCCGTGGTCGAGATGTATTACTATGAGGGGGCCAGCCTCGAAGAAATCGGGGCCAGCCACTCCCGCAAGGCCAATGCCATGGCCCAACTCCTTCATCGTGCCCGCACCAGTCTGATCGAGTGCGTTCGACGCGAATCCCACCGCGAACTCGATCACGAAACGTTCCCGACCCTTTGACCTCTGCATGAACCACGATTCCTCCGATTCCACCCGCTGCGACGAGCTGCTCGCGATCCTGACCGAGCGGGCCTTCACGGCAAGCGAGCACACCGAGTTTCAAAGCATCCTCCGGCGCAGCCCCGAGGCATTGGATCGATACCTCGATCATTGTGAAGTGGAGACTTGGCTCGCGGCGGCGGGCACGGGTCTCGAAACAACGCCCGATCTCAACGGCAAATCCCCTGCGGCAGCAGAACCAAAGGCGAGCCGTTTGCGCGTCTGGCCTTGGCTCCTCGGCGCGACCGCAGCCGGGTTGATGATTTTTCTCCAGAGCAAAGATCACTTCCTGCCGCCTGGCGAATCGACAATCCCCGAGCCGCCCCCGGCGGTAGCAGTAGCAGTAGCAGGTGCGGATCCTGCGACTCCCTCGGGTTCAGAAAACAGGCCCGCACGCGATCCTTGGAAAACGATTGCCTCGACCGGCTCGCTCAAGCATCCCGCCTTGATCGCCGCTTCCATCCCCGCCCCCGCCACGGAGCGCCCCGTTCGTTTCAATCGCGACGTGCGCCCCATCCTGTCCGAGACTTGCTTCCACTGCCACGGACCGGATGCCCACGGCCGCCGCGCCGATTTGCGGCTCGACCTGGCCGAAGGTGCCACCGCAGACCTCGGCGGGTATCGGGCCATCGTGCCTCATGATTTGGCGAAAAGCGAAGCTTGGTCCCGTATCCTTTCCACGGACCCCGAGGAGCAGATGCCGCCGCCTGAGTCGCACCTGATCCTGACCGACGCACAGAAGGAAACCCTCCGCCGCTGGATCGAGCAGGGCGCCGCATACGAAGGCCACTGGGCCTGGTCGCCGCCCGTAGCTCCCCCAGTGCCCGCAGTCACCGGCCTAGCCGCCGACCATGCGATCGACGCCTTCGTTCAGGCGCGACTCGTCGAAGAAGGCATGACCCCTTCGCCCGAAGCTGCTCCAGAGACTTTGCTCCGCCGCCTCAGCTTCGACCTGATTGGCCTGCCGCCGACCGCCGATGAATTCGCCGCCTTTGCCAAAGACTATTCCGACCGAGGCGAGGTCGCCTGGCAGGACACCATCTCCCGGCTGCTCGCCTCGCCCCACTTCGGCGAGCGCATGGCCGTGCCATGGCTGGATCAGGCCCGCTACGCGGATACCAACGGCTACTCCATCGACGGCGGACGGGACATGTGGCTGTGGCGTGACTGGGTCATCCACGGCTACAATACCAACCTGCCTTTCGACCGTTTCGCGACTGAGCAACTCGCCGGCGATCTTCTCCCCGACGCGACCGATGCCACCCGAGTCGCGACCGGCTTCAACCGCAATCACATGATCACCCATGAGGGCGGCACCATCCCGGAAGAGAACCTCACCAACTACGCCGCCGACCGGGTCAAGACCACCAGTGAGGTTTTCCTTGGCCTGACAATGGGCTGCGCCCAGTGCCACGATCACAAATTCGACCCTCTCTCGCAGAAGGAATACTACGAGTTTTTCGCCTTCTTCAACGAGCTGAGTGACCGCGGCCTGGATGGCAATGGCGGGATCAACGCCGCTCCCAAAATGATGGCGAGAACGGTGCTCCCCACCGCTGAGGTGCCTGCTCTGCGCCAGGAACTTGCTGATCTCGATGCTTCGTGGCGCAGCTCCCGCGAGGGCTTCGCGGAGTGGGTGCGGGACGTGCGCGAGCGCGAGATGCTGCGCGGGGCTGACTTCGCTGTCATCCCCCTGACCGCTCTCGATGTCTCTTCGCCAAATCGCCCGGGGCCTTATGAAATTCAAGCGGACTCGTCGGTCTTGTCATCTGAGCCCTCGGGTGGACTGAACGGCTTCAGCCATGCCCTGCAAATCTCGGGCGACAAACCTGTCACCGGTATCCGCGTTTCCTTTTTCCCCTCCGGACCCGAGCAAAAGCTCACTCCCCACGAGGGCGGGGTGCCTCGCGTCACCACCGTGCTGGTCTCGGCCGGCAAGCTGCCTGCCAAGCAAGTCGATATCTACCAGCAACGCGTCCTGGCCCGTGCCACCGCGAGCCAGAGCGCCCCCGGGCACGCGCCCGAAGGAATGCTCGACGAGCGGAATGTGCACTGGTGGGAGCCGACTCTGGCGACCGAACCAGCCCATTTTACGCTGACCTTTGCCGACCCCGTGGACCCGGCGACGACGCCTTACTTGAGTGTGATGCTCTTCTTCGGAACCAGCAACGCGATGCCCTATCATTGGCGCATCGACGGCATCACCGGTGCGGATACGGATGGAGAATTTTCCTCAGCCGTGAGCGCGGCGCTCATCCGCGAAGAGAGCACCTGGACGCCTGAGGAGGAGGCCTTCGTTGAGGCCACCTTTCGCGAGACAGCTCCCTCGCTCAAGGCGACCCGCGTGCGACTCGCCAATCTGACTGAGCGCATCTCCGTGGTTACCGAAGCCCACCCCACCATGGTGATGGACGCCTCCGCGACGCCGCGCGAAACTTTCGTGCTGGATCGTGGACAATACGATGCTCATTTGGAAAAGGTCTCCCCGCAGACGCCGCGCGTTTTGCCTGCCCTTGCGATTGACCCGGGCCGTCCCGCCAATCGCCTCGACCTCGCGCAGTGGATGACTGACCCGCAAAACCCTCTCACCGCCCGGGTCGCGGTCAACCGGCTTTGGAGCCTCTTTTTCGGAACCGGCCTCGTCGCGACCTCGGCGGACTTCGGCTCGCAGGGCGAGTGGCCCAGCCATCCCGAGCTGCTCGATTGGCTCGCCACCGAGTTCGTCGCCAGCGGCTGGGACCAGCAGGCTCTTATCCGCCGCATCGTCAGCAGCGCGACCTATCGGCAGAACTCCTATGCGTCGCCCGAGGCCCGCGAGAAGGATCCGAAAAATCGACTGATCGCGCGAGGGCCTCACTTCCGGCTTCCGGCAGAGTTCATCCGCGATCAAGCGCTCGCGGTAAGCGGATTGCTGGTGCCACGCCTCGGCGGACCATCCGTTTTTCCCTACCAGCCAGCGGGACTTTGGAAAGAGGTCAGCCACTTCGGGAGCACTCCTGCGACTTCGCAAGTGTTCGTCCAGGATCATGGCGAAAAGCTTTATCGGCGCAGTCTTTACACCTACGTGAAACGCACCAGTCCGGCACCGTCCATGAACGCCTTCGATGCGCCCAATCGCGAGATGTGCACCGTGGATCGTGGCGTCACCAACACGCCATTGCAAGCCCTCGTCACTCTCAACGATCCCCAATTCGCCGAAGCTTCCCGCGTCTATGCCGCCAAACTCCTCCGCGCCACCAAGTCCACGAATGGCGAAGGTCGCCTCCGCCTCGCCTTCACCGAGGTGGTGGGACGTGCTCCCGTCGCCAGCGAGATGAACGCCCTTGCTTCCTTTCTCACCGACGAGACCTCTCGCTGGATGCGCGACCCCGGCAAGGCCGCCCACTCCCTCACCATCGGAGAATCCCCCCCCGCCCCCGAACTCGATCCCGTCGAGCACGCCGTCTGGACCCAGGTCTCGGCGTTGTTGCTAAATTTGAGCGAGACGCTGACGCGGTCGTGAGGAGCAGTTTAGCGGATAAGCGGATAAGCTCGCGAGCAAGAGAAGAAGATCATACTCTATCAAATCACTGACCATACCCTGTTTGATCCAACACTTAGCCCTGTCAGTTCACCTATAGGCCCCCCAGCCGATGCACAATTGCTTCGTAGCTTACCAACTTACCAACTTACCAACTTACCAACTTACCAACTTACCAACTTACCAACTTACCAACTTACCAACTTACCA
>Ga0105044_10014958_pt1 | contig 10489 bp, 9 predicted proteins | sample MAT01_FD_78092 | JGI IMG/M metagenome (GOLD analysis project Ga0105044, IMG submission 78092) | Freshwater microbial communities from Lake Fryxell liftoff mats and glacier meltwater in Antarctica - MAT-01 | ecosystem: Environmental > Aquatic > Freshwater > Ice > Liftoff microbial mat | place...
AATAACGGCAAAGAAAGAACTGCTGAAACGACAAAATAAACGATCTGGTCTTTTTCAAGTTCAAAATAGGCCGCATCAAATAGACTGGGGAATTGCTTTGCCATCCCAAAAATGGCCGCCGCAAAAGTTGACAATACAACGAATAAAGCGAAGCCAATGCCATGGTCAACAGACTGGGATTGGGACCATCTTTTCACTTTCCCGAGCAGGTAATAAAAAAACATACCTGCGCTGGAGTGAATCAACAGCGCCAGCAAAATAATTTCAAGATAGGTTGAATAAAAATTACTTAAAAAACCTGGTATAAAATAACTGAGAGGGATGCCGGACAACCAGGCAAAAAGGAAGCGAGGGGAAAGCGAGCGCACAGTCAACTACTTTAGGCAGGCGTAAATTTGTTTGTGGAGTCCAACAACAGGCTACTGGACTCCACAAATCATTATTTCAACGAGCGTGCAAGCTCCAGGAATTCGGTCCACTCTTCTTCGAAGAAATGGACAGTGACATTGTTCAATTCGACATGATAGGTGACCTCGCCATCGGGTTCTTCGGCCTTCCAGGCGATGAAGTTCTCGGTCTCGGCGATGGTGTCTGTGCGGGGTTCGTTACTGTTATTAGCCATGAAATTCTCCTTGGGATGGTTATACTTTACTAATCAAAGCGAACACACTTGAAGCGTTCACTGCATTCAAAATGCTACGGGGCGGTCACTGCCCTTTGCTGCGATTCAGGCTGCGGGTACGGATGAAGCGGCGGATCGAAGCGATAAATCTTGCCCCGGGCGGAGGCGGCGTTTGATGAGATTCCACTTCAGGCCAGGGGTCCAAATCCAGCATTTTCCGCAGGGTGTATCGCCATAAGAGTGCGGCAGTGGCAAGGATGGGGGCGGCTACCACCACACCAATAATACCGAATAAGTTGGCCGCAACGATTGCGGCGACAAGCACTGCGGCGGGATGAACCTTAAGCGCATTAGAAAGAATACGCGGGGAAATAATATTATCAAAGACCTGGTCGATCACAAGCGCCGTAACCAGGACAAGCAGTGTGTAACTGAATGGGGAGAGGTCGAGCAATTTATAAGTTTGAAAATAGGCAACAAGAACAAGAATGATCCAGTTTACAGCAGGGCCAACATAAGGGACAAAGCGCGCAAGGCCGGCCAGGAACGCAAGACTGATGGCGTAATGTACACCCAGGACGGTAAGTACAATGGAATAGACGATCACAGCGATTAAAAAGATAATGATCTGGCCGCGCAGGAAGGCATTCCAGGTGCGTCCAAGTTCGCGGGAAAGACGCTCAAAATCAGATGTATATCCGGGAACATCCATGGTGATAATGTGGTCACGCAGGCCGCCGCTTTCGGCAAGCACAAAATATGAAACCAGAATGACGAACAGAGTCCAGCCGAAGAAATTGGCCGCGCTCCCGGCGATTGTGCTAACCAGTGTGCCTGTACGGCTTAATAAGGGTTGTACCATGCCAAGCACCTGGCTGCTGAGGGCCCTTAGGTCCAATGCGCTTAGATCCACTTTGAAAGGACCAAATTCATACACCTTGCCTGAGATGCTTGCGATGAGTTGCGGCAGGGTCGTAATGGCATTCTGCACGATGCCAACCAGGCTTTGCACTTGCTGCACAAGCCCCACCCCGCCCAAAGTGAGCAAGCCAAGCAAAAGAATAATGATCACAACATAGATCACGCCAACAGATGCGTTCCAGGAGAACCGCAATCTGCGCTGGAGAAAACTCGCGATGGGATGAAACAAATATGCGAGCACGAGCGCGATCAACAACGGAGTTATGATGAACTGGAATTTAACCAATAATGCGCCCATGATCACCACAATGGTGAGGGCGATCACCAGCTTTGTATTCGTGCCCCATGTGGGGGAATTGGATGATGATGATGGGTTGCTTACAACTGCCGGTGATTTCGTTTCTTCAGGTTCCGCTCGTTTTCGGCGCGGCTTGGACAAACCCACAGGTTCGGGTGTTGGTGTTTGAGCCATCTTTTTACTCCAAGTATTTTTCTTTGACTGGTACCAGTTATTTTACAACATTAAACAAAAAAACCCGCGAGTTTGGCTCGCGGGTTTTTATTCTGATATTTGCTAACAGCCAGACAGGAAGGGGAAGAATACGCACCAGCGGAAGGTCGCATCCACCCACCAAAAGAAACCGCCGCACATACACAGGAACAGCAGAACGCCGACTCCAATGAAAATGGGAAGCATAGTGGTCTTCTTTACTACGGGTGCGCCGGAATAAGCAGGGGTTGCAGCATAAACTGGAGCAGCTGCTTGCATAGGCGGTGGAACGGCAGCATTGACAGACTTGCGCGAGACTGCGACCGTGACGCCCGGATCGATGTTGATCGCATCGTACATCAATACGATCTGCTCGCCAAGAGAAACGACGTCACCGGGTTTGAGTACCACTGGGCCGGCGAGTCGCTGTCCGTTGACAAAAGTGCCGTTGGTAGAGCCAAGGTCTTCAAGCACATATTTGCCGCCCTGAAAGGAGAGGCGGGAATGTTTGCGCGAGATTTCGGCGTCATTGATCGCAACACTATTGGACGAGTCACGCCCAATGACAAGCTGGTCTCCTTCAAGAGGAAAAACCACGCCCGGGGTGGGGCCTGACCGCATTACGAATTGAAACTGTGCCATCTTCATCCTCCAAAAAAATAATAACAATAGTTTTTATCGGTAAAACAAAAAACTTTTTCTATCCACAGATTACACAGATTTTCGAAATTTTCTCTTGAAAAATTAAAATCTGTGGATTATTTCCGCTAATGTCTAATGAATAACGTCGTTAATAACAGGGTATGCCATATTGTGTAGTTTACAATCTTAGTGCAAAAAAGTCAAATCAATGCTTTTTCCTGCCCTGTTTTTTCTCAATCTCGTCAGCGCGCTGCTGGGTTTTACTGACACGCGGCAGGGATACCAAAAAGACCGTCCCTACGCCGAGCTTGCTTCTCACTTCAATGCGCCCGCCATGTCCATTAATGATCTGTTTACAGATGGAAAGCCCCAGCCCGGTGCCAGCCACACGGGACTCATGTTCGCGCACGCGAAAGAATTTCTCGAACAAGTGCGGCAGGGAATCATCGGGAATACCCAAACCAGTATCTTGAATATATATGTCCAGTTCCTTTTCAGTGGCCTCTGCGCGCAGCATCACCATCCCATTGGGACGGTTGTATTTAACGGCATTGCTCAGCAAGTTCAACACCACCTGTTTTACCTTGTCGCGATCCGCTTCGAGCAGGGGCAGACCCTCGGGCGATTCCACGCGGATCTGAATATTATCCTCGGTTGCTTTTGTAGCCATCACATCTTTACATTCATAAAGCAAATCCGCAACGCTAAATGAGGTCTTGCGGAATTGCACACGGCCCGATTCAAGCCTTGCCAGGTCGAGGAAGGAGGATGCGAGCGAATTTAAACGAATGGTCTCATTATGAATGTTGTTTACGATCTGGTCACGTTGATCCTGTGACATCTCCGGGCGCAGCAGCAAATAGGTGGCTGTACTTAGCGACGCCAACGGCGTACGCAATTCATGGACGAATTCCGATATCAAATCCGATTGTTGGAACAAGCGCGCGTTCTCGATCGCAACTGCGGCTTGCGCGCCCAGGACCAACAGCATCGATTCATCCGTATCTGTGAATTTACCCCTGTGCTTATTTAAAGCTTCGAGCACACCTACGATCTTATTCTTGGTCACCAGCGGAATCCCCAATAGGGATTCCGTGGAAAGCCCGGTGGTTTCCTCCACATTGGAGAAGAAACGCGGATCTTCATGCGCGTTCATCACACGAACGGTCTGGCGGTTATTGACGATCCAGCCCGCAATGCTCCCATCCAACGGGACGATAATGCCGCGGCGTGTGGCGTCATCCATATTCGTTGAAACCTGGAAATACAACTGACGGGATGTGTCGTCATATAACAAAATGGATGCGGCTTCTGCGCCGCTGATCTCGGCGGCGGCATGGACAATGCGTGAAAGCAGGATATCCAGGTCCAGTGTGGATGCGAGATCACGCGCAATATCAATTAAACGGCGATAGCCGTCCAAGCGCTCAGTTTTTATTTCAGCCATGTAACACTCTCTCCGCAATCGCAGGAATGATCACTGCCACATCTTCCAGGATCGCCACATCTGCGCGCACGTTCAAATAGGTTTCAGAATTGTTGATAATGATGAGGTGCGCGCCGCGGTCGAGGGCCTGCATGGGCAAACCTGCCACCGGTAAAACTTCCAGAGATGAACCCGCTACCATCATCAAGTCACAGTGACGCGCCGCCTGTTGTGCCTTGGACCATGCTGTTTGCGGCAGTTGCTCTCCGAAAAGAATGACATCAGGCTTGAGGGTCTGGTCACATTTTGGGCAGCGGGGAAGCTCGCCATTTTCAACGAATGAAGCGATGTAAAGCGCAGCATCCACTTGATGATAACACTGGGTGCATGTTAAGGTCTGCATGGTGCCGTGCATTTCAATTACAGTTTTTGAACCCGCCTTCTGATGAAGGCTGTCAATATTTTGGGTAATGATCGCATCCAAGTGCCCCGCTTTTTCCAGCTCAGCCAAAGCACAGTGCGCGGAATTTGGCTGGGCATTAAAGATCTGACTCGCAAGCGGACGAAACCACTCAACGAATCTTTGCGGCGCGGTACGAAAGGTGTTGAGGGAAGCCACCTCCAACGGCTCATCGCGTGACCATAAGCCTGTTCCCGTTGAACGGAAATCAGGAATCCCTGAGGGCGTGGAAAGCCCCGCACCCGTCAGCACAACAGCATGTTTCGATTGGCGAAATAAATCCGCAGCGAACTCAATGCTTGTTTGCGTCCGGGGAGAAAAGGAGATCATCGCGCTTTTTCACGTTCAAGGACGGCATCTGCGATCTTAAGGAATTGCTGGGAGGTCATGTTCGTTGGCTGGCACGTTACCGCGGGTGTTTGCATACGAGTGGCTTGCAAAAATAATTCCGGGGCGGGCGTCAGCGTGGTTGCGATCGAGTGTCCCAGTTTTTCCTGTACCTTGGTCCACGCCATTTGCGCTTCGGAGCGCTGACGATTATTTAGCACCACGCTGATGGTTTTGCGGTCAATATCCAAACCCGCGATCTCATCGATCAGGAACTTGGTATGTTGAATGGAACTTGGCGAACCTTCCACCACAACAATACGCTCAGCACACATGGGCAGGAGCTTCTGCACAAAGGTTGGCAGACCGGTTCCCAGGTCCAGAACAACGAAGCGGCCAAGTGTGGAGAGGCGCGCTACGATGGCTTCATAATTCTGCACTTGTGATGTCAAAGTCACGTCGCGCGGATTCTCAGAAGCCAGAAATAATTTCAATCCGGAATTATGCGGAACGATGGAAGATTGAACCTTCTCTCGCGTTACTTCCACCACACTGCCCTGCAATAGTTCAGTCAAACCTTTTTGATTCGGGGCGCCCAGATCCATACCGAGCGTACCCTGGCCCGGCGTCATCTCTGCGAGAATAACATCTGCCTGGGTTCGGGTAAACAAGCCCGCAGCCAGATTGGAAGCCAGAGAGGAAACTCCCAGCCCGCCGCGCGCAGATAGCACGCCGATCACATAACCATGATGTTCATGCGCGGCAGTGGTAATTTCGCCCGCGTCCTTTTGCGCAGAACGCGATAGCAAAGCCTTTACATGCGCCTGCAATTCAGTGGGATGTGTGGGTTTGGTAAGGTAATCATCCGCGCCGACTTCAAAGCCGGTCACCTTGTCATCCAATTGTGTCTTCGCAGTGAACATCAAAATGGGAATGGTCAAGGTCGCGGGGTTCTTGCGTAATCGACGCGTGACTTCATACCCATCCATATCAGGCATCATTACATCCAGCAAGATCAGGTCCGGGCGCTCCTCCAGGGCTTTCGCCAACCCCTGCGAACCATTGGAGGCAGCGCTGATCTGATAGCCTTGTCGCTGCAACATCAGCCCAACAAGTCTTAGCGTATCCAAATCATCGTCAATAATTAGTATTTTTTCAGTCATTTTGCCTCTACTATCAAATACAAACTAGCACAGTCAATTATAACGGAAAGTTCTCATATTTCACGGTTTACGCTATGCTATAATAAAACTGCACGGGAGAGGTTTCCTGTGCCATTCATGGGGATGATCGGCTTCGACGGGAGAGGCTGGTTCCGGAATGCGAGCCGAGCGCGCGCCGAACTCGTAAACTCAGCGCAAACTTTAAGTGCCAACCGCACTTCATACGCCGCTATGCCCCTCGCCGCTTAAGGTGAGATCGTAACGGTTGACATCTTAGGATGTCACGTCCGCCGGCACCGAACTCTACCGGGTGACGGAGCGGGCGAAACAAAGGTAGAGCGCTGCGTATGACTCTGCTAAATACGCCTAAGACTAGCAGATGGTCACAGAGTTACCTGCCCGCCGAGATCTCTGTGATGACTAGCTTCGGCAGGCTACGCTCGTAGATTTCCGAGGGTCGAATCTTTCGGACGCGGGTTCAATTCCCGCCATCTCCACAAAAGCAATTGTCCAGCCTTAGCGCTGGACAATTGTGTTATAAGAAGCGCTATGAAAAAGATTCTTCTTGTATGTCTCATCCTCATCACTGCCTGCCAAAGCGCTGACCCGGAATCTGTGGCGGAATCCACACCAACAGCAACGATTCAGCCTCCGCCCGAAACTGCCACAGCAACAGGGACATTTACTCCCGCCCCAACATTTACTCCCACCCCCATTCCCATGTATTTCACTGAAGAATTCAACATGGATTTGAATGCATGGGACTCCTTCGTGACAGGCGGCGATACGACCCCAACCGTAAATATTGCGAATGACATGCTGCGGCTGGATATTCCATCTCCTCACACATGGTATTACGCGGTCAACAACTCGCATGAATACAAAAATGTATCCGTCAGCGCAAAGTTCACAGCAACCCCTTCAGGTTCGGTCGGCTTGATATGCCGTTACAGCAAAAGTGGATGGTATGAATTCAATCTTGCCAGTGACGGCACATACAGTATTTTATTGGGTCAATTACTTGCGGGCGGAATCGCGCAATATACGCCCATCGCAACCGACTCGACAAATTATCTTCAAGCTGGAAACCTAAATTATGAAATCGGCCTGACATGCCAGGAGAATACATTGCTTATGTACATCAATGGGACTCTCTTGCGCAATAAGGATGTCTCCAATTATGCGCTTCCCGAAGGCAGGATCGGCATCAACGCCGCATCTTTTCAGGAAGTGCCCATGAACGCAACCTTCGACTGGGTGAAGGTCAGCGAACCGAGCCAATAAAATTTCTATGTGTCGTTAACGGAATTCTTGCATACATCGCTTAAGATTCAGCCATTGAAAACTATTAGCAAGGAGTAACCTTATGGGAAAAATTATTGGCATTGACCTCGGCACAACCAACAGTGTTGTTGCCGTTATGGAAGGCGGCACGCCCACCGTCATCACCACCGCAGAAGGCGGGCGCATCCTTCCATCCATCGTTGCGTTCAATAAGAACGGCGAACGCATGGTCGGACAAACCGCCAAACGACAGGGCGTTATAAATTCAGATAATACTATCTATTCCATTAAACGCTTTATGGGACGACACTTCGAAGAGACCAGCGTAGAACGCGGTATGGTTCCGTATAAAGTGATCGAAGGGCCATCCAACGATGTGCGCGTCAAAATCCCTGTTACAGGGAAGGAATATTCTCCGCAGGAGATCAGCGCGATGATATTGGGCAAGCTCAAGACCGATGCGGAAGCCTATCTGGGTGAACCTGTCACGCAGGCAGTGATTACCGTCCCTGCTTATTTCAACGACAGCCAACGCCAGGCCACAAAAGATGCCGGCAAGATCGCGGGACTGGAAGTCCTGCGCATCATCAATGAACCAACAGCCTCGGCTTTGACCTATGGACTCGATAAGAAAAAGAATGAAACCATTTTAGTCTTCGATCTCGGCGGCGGTACGTTTGACGTATCCGTACTTGAAGTGGGCGAAGGCGTGATCGAGGTCAAATCCACGAATGGCGATACCCACCTCGGCGGCGATGACTGGGACCAGAAAATCACCAACTGGGCCGCGGATGAATTCAAGAAAGACCAGGGCATTGACCTGCGCACCGATAAACAGGCTCTACAGCGTTTGCGCGAAGCCGCAGAAAAAGCCAAGATCGAGCTTTCCACAGTGATGGAAACCGAGATCAACCTGCCTTACATCACGGCAGACGCAAGCGGGCCCAAGCATTTACAAGTTAAACTTACACGCGCCAAGTTCGAGCAGATGACCAATGACCTGCTCGCCCGCTGCCGCCAGCCATTTGAAGCGGCGCTGAAAGACGCAGGCATCTCTGCAGATAAACTCGATGAGGTAGTATTGGTGGGTGGTTCATCGCGCATGCCGATGGTCCAGGATCTGGTGCGCAGTCTGACGAACGGCAAAGAGCCGAACAAAGGCGTCAATCCCGATGAAGTGGTTGCCATTGGCGCGGCCATCCAGGCCGGTGTGCTTGGCGGCGATGTTAAAGATATTTTGCTGCTGGACGTTACCCCGCTTTCACTCGGTGTGGAAACAATGGGCAGTGTCATGACCGTGATGATCGAACGCAACACCACCATCCCTGTCCGTAAGACTGAGACTTATTCAACCGCCGCAGATAATCAGACTGCCGTTGACATTCATGTCTTGCAGGGTGAACGCCCCATGGCGAATGACAACATGAGCCTCGGGAGATTCCGATTGGATGGGATCCCACCGGCACCGCGCGGCATTCCACAGGTTGAAGTAACCTTTGATATTGACGCAAACGGCATCATCCATGTGACTGCGAAAGACAAAGCCACAGGCAAGGAACAAAAGGTCGCCATTACTGCTTCGACGAATTTGAACAAAAATGATATTGACCGTATGGTGCAGGAAGCCCGCCAGAATGAAACCGCAGACAAGAAGCGCCGCGAAGTGATCGAGGTCAAGAATAATGCCGATAACCTCGCGTATCAAATCGAGAAGTCGCTGCGCGAACTCGGTGACAAGGTTCCCGCCGCAGAACGCGAATCCATCGAGAGCAAGGTCAGCGAGTTAAAGCAAGCCGCGCAAGGCGAAGATGTGGATCAGATCAAGAAACTCACCGAAGAGTTGCAAAATACCTTCCACGCGCTCAGCCAGCAGTTGTACGCTCAAGGTGAGCCTCAAGCACAGCCCGAGGGCGGCCCAGCATCGACCCCGCCGCAGGATGGGGATGTGATTGACGGTGAAGTGAAAGAATAAGAAAAAAAGTAAAAAGTGAGAAGTAAAAAGAGAGCGACCATAAACTGGTCGCTCTCTTTTTACAGGGCAAAAAATTTTCTCAGGAAACAGGAGCAGTTATCCATGAGTCGGACGCGCAGCAGGAATGGGAGCCGGCTTTTTGTTTTGAGGAAAGAGTTTGTCCATCATACTTGCCAGAATGCGATAAATCAGCAAGAAGAGTAAACTGCCTGCGGAAATCCAGTAATAGTTTTGCGCCCAAACAGCGCTTGTATCTGTGCCGCTGAACAAGCCGTGGAAAATTCCCAGCAGATACATTCCGAAACTGCCATAATGCAGGAAACGCCATGACTTTTGCCCGATCACAGGGCGGATGTAAAAACTAAGCGCCAGAATTGTCCATGTATAAAAACCAATCTGGCCGATGCCAACCCAAAACGGACGATAGTCGACTGTGCTGAAAGGGACGAGTATTTGCAGCAGGGTGAAGTTAATGTAATGATCGCCGAGAATGACCACAGCATGAAAAACTGCAAATGCCAAACCAAGCAAACTGACATATTCATGCAAGGCAAATGCCGCAGGCGCACCGGGCCATAGGCGCGCCATCTTATTGGTGATACCCAGTCCGAGCGCCATGGAAAGCCAAAGCAAGCTCAAAGATACAAAAGCTGTAGCGCGTGAAAGATACCAATACGCTTTAGGGGCGTCGCCGCCGAGGGAGAAGGACATATTCGGCAGCCAGGATGGCAGGATCAAGACTGCGATAAGCAGGCCGACCGTCATGGCTACAAAGAACATCAAAAATGATTGGATGTTTACGGATGATTGATATTCAACCGATTCAGGTGAGTTTACAGACATAATTTACTCCTTACAAATTCTCGCTACCTTAGACAGAACGTCCCGCAGGTTTAAGCGAATTAATTGTGTTTATCAAGAAACCTGCGGGACGGTGGGTGACATCACATAGTCAGCCATTCGCTGACTATAAAGTGTATGTCCATTTTCAAGGACAATGATCCCAGCCAATACGGGATCGGACTCGATCCACTTCAATCCTTCTTCACTGCCCAAAATCAAAACGGCTTTCGCAGCGGCCTCAGCTTCCATGACTGTGGGTGCGACGACTGTTGCGGTCATCACATCTGTTTCAGCGGACTGGCCTGTATATGGATTGATGATGTGATGGCGAGGCTGGCC
>Ga0105044_10014959_pt1 | contig 10489 bp, 11 predicted proteins | sample MAT01_FD_78092 | JGI IMG/M metagenome (GOLD analysis project Ga0105044, IMG submission 78092) | Freshwater microbial communities from Lake Fryxell liftoff mats and glacier meltwater in Antarctica - MAT-01 | ecosystem: Environmental > Aquatic > Freshwater > Ice > Liftoff microbial mat | place...
TCCGGCAACGCATCTGGCAACGCCTCCGGCAACGCATCTGGCAACGCCTCCGGCAACGCTTCCGGCAACGCCACTGGTGGTCGCCGCCGAGCCCGAACTGGAGTCCATACCGGTGGTGTCGACCGCGGTGCCGAAGGACTTCAAGCGGCTGTACGCCGAGCGGTTCGTGCGCGAGGTCGGAGCCTCGGCGGGCTTCATGATCGCGCCGAAGTTTCACAGCGTGACGCTCGCACCGTCGTTCGGCTGGTTCATCGCCGACAACGTCCAGCTCTCGACGATCGTCAGCCTGACCAGCATCAAGGCCGGCGCCGATACCTCGACGATCGTGACCGCGACGTTCGAGCCCTCGTACCACTACCGGCTCGACGAGAAGACGTTGCTGTTCGGCGGGATCGGCTTCGGCTACTCGTACATCCGCGAGCTCGGCAGCGGCCTGACGTACACGATCCGGATCGGCTCGCAGTTCCAGTTCAAGGGCTCGAGCATGTTCATCCCGTCGATCACCTACGACTTCCACAGCAACGAGCAGGACGTGGACTCGCTGGCGGCGCAGGCCTCCGAGCGAGCGCTCCGGATCAACCTCGGCTACGCGGCGATGTTCTGAGATAGTCCGCGGCGATGAAGCGTCTCGCCCTCCTGTTCGTGGTCGCATGTAGCAGCAGCAAGCCAACCCCGGAATCGCCGGGTCCCATCACCGCGAGCCTGCTCGATTGCGAGAAAGTGGCCGAGCACGTCGCAACGACGGTGGTCGCCGACAAGCCGCGAGCGGGCGTCACCCACGCGACCGTCAAGGAGCTGGTGTCGACCCGCTGCCAGGCCGACAAGTGGACCGATGAGACCAAGCAGTGCCTCAACACGATCGCGACGATCAAGGACGGCCGCGCCTGCGCGACCCAGATGACCGACGAGCAACGCATCTCGATCCGCACGGCGGCGCGCGTCCTCCGCAAGGACCCGGCGCCAGGAGATCCTGATCCGGGCTCGGACTGGATCCGCCACGTCGTCGAGGAACCCGCGCCCTAGGCACCGATCGCGCTTCGCGTTACCGTGCGAGCGTGACCACGATCGACGTCGACCGCCTCCAGCGCGACCTCGAAGCGATCGTGGGCCCACGCCGGCTGTCGCTCCGGCCCTCCGATCTCGAGACCTACTCGCGCGACATGTGGCCGCGCCTGCTGCTCGCGCATCGCGAGGGCAAGACACCGCCATTTCGCCCGCACGCGGTGGTGTGGCCAGAGCACGTTCGCGAGGTGGTTGCGATCGTCAAGCTCGCGCGCGAGCGCAAGATCCCGATCGTCCCGTACGGTGGCGGCTCGGGCGTGTGCGGCGGTGCGGTGCCGATCCACGGCGGCATCACGATCGACACCAAGCGCATGCAGGCGCTCCGTGCGGTCCACGCCGACGAGTTGATCTGCGACGTCGAGGCCGGGCTCTCGGGTGAACGCTTCGAGCGCGAGCTCGATCGCCGCGGCTACACCTTCGGTCACTTCCCGTCGTCGATCTACTGCTCCACCGTGGGTGGCTGGCTGGCCACGCGCGCCGCGGGTCAGCTGTCGACCAAGTACGGCAAGGTCGAGGATCGCGTCGCCGGGCTGACGCTGGTCACCGGACGCGGCGAGCTCGTCGAGACCGACGGTCCCAATCGCGCACTACGTGGCCCCAACTGGACGCAGCTGATCGTCGGCAGCGAGGGCACACTCGGCATCATCACCAGCGCACGCTTGCGGCTCTCCCCGTCGCCGCAGATGAAGGTCTTCCGCGGGTTCGAGGTCGACGATGTCGCGACCGGCATCGAGGCGATCCGCCGCGTGCTCCAGAAGGGCCTGCGCCCCGCGGTGGTGCGGCTCTACGACGAGCTCGATACGCTGATGAATTCACTCGGCGGCGGTCATCGCGACGAGGTCACCGACGACACGCATGCACCGATCCCGCCCGTCGAGACTGGCGCCCTACCCGCGTGGCCTTGCGAGAAGCCGAAGCCCGACGGTGTGGTCGATCGCCTGATCGCACTCGCGAAGGGCAAAGGCCTGCGCCAGAACGCGATGCACGCCGCGCTCGGTAGCGCCGGGCTGACGAACAAGCTGTTCGGCGCGGTCGCGGAGCGAGTCGCGCGGCGCGGTTGCCGGATGATCGTCGGGCTCGAAGGTTCGCGGATCCGCACCGAGGTCGAGGCTGCGCTGACGTTCCACGAGCTCGAGACCGCCGGCTGTCGCGACAAGGGCGAAGACCCGGGGTGGGCGTGGGTGAGGCATCGCTACGCGGTGAGCTATCGAATGTCGCCGATGTTTCGCGACGGCGCGTTCGTCGACACCATGGAGGTCGCCGCCAGCTGGGAGCGCCTCTCGGATCTCTATCACTCGGTGCGTGAGGCGATCAGCCGCCACGCCGTGGTGATGGCGCACTTCTCCCACGCGTACGCCGACGGCTGCTCGATCTACTTCACGTTCGCGGGCACCGCCCCGGATGCGGCGAGCAGCGAGCGCGTGTACGACGCGATCTGGCGCGACGGTCTCGAAGCCACCACCCGCGTCGGCGGCACGATCAGTCACCACCACGGCGTCGGGTTGTTAAAGGCTCCGTACATGGTCGGCGAGCACCGCGAGGCGATGGCGATCTTCGAGGCGGCGAAGCGCAGCCTCGATCCCGACGGCATCTTCAACCCGGGGAAGATGGGGCTGCGAAGGTCATGACCCTCGAGGCGCAGCTGATCGAGGCCGTCGGTGCCGCACACGTCGAGCAACTCGCCGAAGCGAAGTGGAGCGTGGTGCCCGGCTCCGCACCCGAGGTGGCCGAGGTGATCCGGCGCGCCAACGAGCATCGCGCCGCGGTGTACGCGACCGGTGCCGGCAGGCGCACGCCGGTTGATCAACCTCGAGCCCCAGCAGAGCCGGGGCTCGCTCCCACCCGCGGAGATGCTCAAGCCGCGACGCCAGGTGATCGCACGTGCGTGATGATCGCGACGCGGCGGCTCGATCAGGTGATCCAGCTCGACGAGACCTCGCTGCTGGTACACGCGCAGGCCGGCATCACCGGACTCGAGCTCGAGAAGATCCTCGGCCCACGCAACCTCTCGATCGGCGATTACCCGCCGAGCGTGCTGACGTCGTCGCTCGGCGGCATCATCGCGGTGCGCACGCCGGGCAAATCGTCCGCGCGCCACGGCTTCTTCGAGGACGCCGTCGTCGGTGTCTCCGCCGTGCTCGCCGACGGCCGCACCGTGCACACGCGGATCGCACCGCGCCGCGCGACCGGTCCCGATCTCGCGCGGGCGCTGATGGGGAGCGAGGGAACGATCGGCTTCATCACCAGCGCGGTGCTCCGCATCCACCAGCGTCCCGAGGCGCGACTGGTCGGCGCGTACTTGCTGCCGTCGATGGATGCCGCGATCTCCGCGGTCTATCTCGCGCTTCGCGAGGAGGCCGCACCGGCGGGGCTCCGGATCTACGATCGCGCCGAGGCGCTGATCCATTTCGGCGACATCGCGATCCCCGAGGGTCAGGTGTTGCTGTGCGCGGCGACCGCCGGCCCCACCGATCTCGCGGCGTGCGATCGCGATCTCATCGCCTCTGCCGTGCTCGCCGAGGGCGGCACCAGCAGCAACACCGAGCTCGCCGATCTGTGGTGGCGCCGACGGCACGCGAGTGAGCCCACCCCCGGTCCGGTGCCGTCGCTGCAGGTGATGGCGACGCCGAGCAAGCTACGCGCGGTCTACCGCGCGGTGGTTGCTCGCTGCGCTGCACTCGGTGCCGATGCCCGCGCGCATATCTCGCGATTCGATGCCGACGGTGCCGTCGTGTTCTTCACGATCACCAAGGCCGGTGGGCCCGCCCCCGAGATGGTCGTGATCGCCGAGCGCGCTGCCGAGACCGCGGGTGCGTGGCTGCTCGGTGCTCGCGCGACCAAGCTCGACACCTATCTCACCGCGTTGCGCGCGGTGCTCGATCCGCACGGGATCATGAATCCTGGCACGCTCGCGTAGCCCAGGTGGCTGGCCAGAATCGATCAACACCAGCCACCAAGATGTGCTCGGCTGAAAATTCGGGCCATCTAGCTCGCGTCGGACTTCGACATGTCGGCGACCAGCTTGCGCATGAACAGCTCGATGTTCCGCCGCAGCGCCTGGTCCTCGCACACGGGCAACGCACGCCGCCAGGTCTCGACCGCGCGCGCGTGCAGGCCCTGCCGAAAATACAGATACGCGAGCCGCGTCAGCGCCGGGAAATACGCGGGCTGGAGCTCGACGACGGCCTCGTACTCGTCGACAGCTTCGAGATACCGCGACGCACGCTGGAGCATGTTCGCGAGCATGAAGTGCAGCTTCGGGCTCGCCGGATCACCGATCAGCGCACCGCGCAGCCGCGCGATCGCACCCTCGATATCGCCGAGGTGATAGCGGCCGAGCGCATCGGCGAGTAGCCCCTCGTGATCGGCGCGCTCCTCGGGCGAGAGCTCGCGCAACAACCGATGCAATCGGCGCACGTCGAGCGGCTTCTCGAGGTATCCATCAGAGCCGGCGCGCTGGAGCACGTCGTCGGGAATCTGGCCGGAGTCGACCACCGAGGTCGTCACCACGACGCGCGATCGCGAGAGCCGGCGCGAACGCTTGATCGCGCGACACATCTTGAGCCCGTCGAGCTCGGGCGTCGCGACGTCGGCGAACACGATGTCGAACGGCATCTGCGTCAGCAGATCGATCGCCTGCGATCCCGACGCCGCCGCCTGACACAGATAGCCGAGACGCTCGAGCTCGGCGACCAGCTGGATCCGCCCCGGCGGATCGGGATCGACGACGAGTGCCTGCGGCGCCCCACCGGGAATGGTCGCGCCATCCGGTCCGCGATCGAGCTCGGCCGCGACGATCTCGATGCGCTCCTCGGCCGGATCTTCGTCCTGGCGCGACGTGGTCAGCGTTGATCCCTGCCAGTCACCGGTCACCGAGCTCTGCGTGACGTGCTCGTCGGGCATCTCGTCCTGACGCTCGATCGCGCGTGCCGCCTCCTCGGCGAGCGCGCGCTGCGCGAGGCGATGCTCGTCCTCGCCGCCGTCGGGATGCACGATCGCGAGCGCAGGCTTGCCGCTGCGATCGGCCTCGGGCCCGGCGAGATAGCGCTCGCCCGCTTTCCACATCCGGAAGCCGACGCGGATCGTACGTGCGAGCGTGATGTCGAGCGCGATCCTGAGCTCGACGTTCTTGCCGCGCTGGGCGCCGAGCTCGCGCGCCGGGACGATCGCGTCCTCGGGGCGCGCGGCCGCGATCACCATGATCTTCGCATCCTCGTAGACCAGCATCGCCGAGAAGATCCGCGCCCACTCGAGCGACACGTGCTCGAGCACGTCGAGCCGGATCGTCGACTCGTCGAGCACGATCGCGGGCCACCCGGTCTGCGTCGACAGCGCCGTCGCCAGCTGCCGCTCGCTCGCGTAGCCCAGCGCGTAGAGCTCGCTCGCGACCGGGTGCTGACCACTCTGGCGTGCGAGGGCGTCGGATAGGGCGCTGGCATCGATGACCCCCTGGTGGATCAAGATCTGGCCGATCGAGCCCCGCACCGTGAATCAGCCTATCAGAGCCGGTAGATCGTCACTTGTTTTCCCCTCTTCAACCCCCTGAAATCTCGTAAACGCCCGGCCATACCAGTTGCCGCATCGTTAATTGCTATGGCGAACGCCCCCAGCGTTGATATCCTCCGCTACCCGTTGAGAAAGCCCCGAAACGTCGCTCATTCATCGAGCGATTTCGTCTGGCACGGTGTGACAGCTTGGCGCACGCCCTGTGATGAAACAAACTTCAGTTTTTTAGACGAACCCATCGAAACCAGACCGGTTTTCGTAAATTCAGGCCCGGTGGCGCCGAGTGGTCCCGCCATTGCTCAACGCGATGACGGCTCTTCGCCACGAATACCTCAGGAGACCCATGAGTAACGACTTCAGAATTGGCGAGAAAGCCGTCTATCCCGCCCACGGTGTTGCCGAGGTGATCGGAATCGAGATGAAGGAGATCAACACCACGGTGTGCTCCTTCTACGTTTTGAAGGTGCTCGCAACCAACATGCAGATCCTCGTTCCGAAGGAGAAGGCCGACCAGGTCGGTCTCCGTCCGGTCGTGACGTCTGCCGAGATCGAAGAAGTGTTCGACATCCTCCGCGAGAAGGACGTCCACATCGACAAGCAGACGTGGAACCGCCGCTATCGCGGGTTCATGGAGAAGATCAAGACCGGCTCGCTGTTCGACGTCGCCGAGGTCTATCGCGATCTCTACCGCCTCAAGTCCTCCAAGGTCCTGTCGTTCGGCGAGCGCAAGATGCTCGATAACGCGAAGCAGCTGATCGTCAAGGAGCTCGCGGTCGCCAAGAAGTGGGACGAGACCAAGGTCGAGGCAGAGCTCGAAAAAGCCTGCGCCTGATTCACTCGTGAATCGTTCGAGAGCTCCGAGCACTCGGAGCTCTTCGCGGTTTCGGGCTACGCGTACGACGCGTCGAGATCCGCGGCGTGCATGCGCAGCCACGTGATCGCCGGGCGATCGAGCTGGAACGTGCGCCACCGACGGGACCCAGCACACCCAGCCGACGGTCCTTTACGCCCGTCGAGGACCTGTGCTACGAGCCCTCTCGATGCAGGTCCACGTAGCGCGCGCAGAAATCTGGACAATGCCCGTCGACGCGATCGTCAACCCGGCGAACTCGCTCGGGATCATGGGCGGCGGGATCGGCGGCGCGCTGCGCAGGCAGGGTGGCGACGTGATCCAGCAGGCCGCGATGCAGGCCGCCCCGATCGCCATCGGCGCCGCGATCGTGACCACCGCTGGTCAGCTCCCTGCGAAGAACGTCATCCACGTCCCGACGATGGAAGAGCCGGGCATGACGGTCGGCGCCGAGAACGTCCGCCGTGCCGCCCGCGCCGCGCTGATCGCGGCCGACCGCAACAACTTCAAGGTGATCGCCATCCCGGGCATCGGCACCGACCTCGGCGGCGTGCCGGTCGACGAGGCCGCGCGCGCGATCGTCGAGGAGATTCGCGCCCACCGTCGGCCGAATCCCGAGACCATCTACCTGGTCGACATGAACGAGAACATGGTGGTCGCGCTCGAAGACGCGCTCCGCAACGCGCAAGCAAACCTGTAGTCTGCGAGCGGCGTGTCCGACGCGACGACGGCGAGGCCAAGCCGGAATGGTTGCTGGAGCGGGGTGAGCCACGCGTGCACGAACGGTAGCGTGGCCGGTCGGTAGGTTCGTCAGATGCGTGCACGATGGAGTGCCGCAATACTGGGTCGATGCGACAGGGATGTTGCTATTTGTCCATCGTGGTCGCCGGAGGGCTATGTGGTCGTCCTCCGCGCATCCGCCGGCGACGCCGTGCGCGCCGAGCCGTTCGACGCGATCGAGATCCAGGTCTCCGAGCTCGACGACCAGGCACGCGGAGGGTGCGGCGCGTTGACGCGGAACGGTTCACCGAGTCAGAACATCACGCTAACCGGCCGATCGCCCACTGTAAATCCGGCTTTCCCGCGTTGATTCGCGGTTTGACGGCGATATAGTGCGCTCGCTTTGCAGCTCCAGGCGTATATGCCCGCCGGTGTGGCGATCGTGTTCGCGCTCGCGTTTTGCGGGCTGTTCACGGCGCTCGCCATGTTCCTCGGCCCCAAGGCCACCAACCCTGACAAGCTCAAGCCGTTCGAATGCGGTAGCGAGCCCATCGGAACGCCACGCGGACGCTACTCGGTGAAGTTTTACCAGGTCGCGATCCTGTTCCTGGTGTTCGATATCGAAGCCGCGTTCATGTACCCGTGGGCGGTGCTGTACAACCAGTTATCGCGCACCGCGGCGGGCGGCGTGAGCATCTTTGGGTTTGCCGAGATGCTGTTGTTTGTCACGATCCTCGTCGTGGCACTCGCCTACGTATGGAGAAAGAAGGCGATCGGATGGGAGTAGAGCTGACCACCACTCGCCTCGAAGAGGCTGCGAAGTGGGCCAAGCAATCCAAGCTGGAGCGCGTCACCAACTGGGGGCGTAAGTTCTCGCTGTTCACCTATCCGTTCGTGACTGCGTGCTGCGGCATGGAGTTCATGAGTGTCGCTGGTCCGAAGTACGACCTCGCGCGGTTCGGCGCCGAGTTCCCGCGCTTCTCGCCGCGCCAGAGCGACCTGCTCATGATCGTCGGCACGATCACCGAGAAGCAGGGCCCCGCGCTCAAGCGTGTGTTCGATCAGATGGCCGAGCCCAAGTGGGTGATCGCGTTCGGCGTCTGCGCATCCACCGGCGGCTTCTACCAGAACTACTCCGCGATGCCGGGCGCCGATCAGGTGATCCCCGTCGACATCTACATCCCAGGCTGCCCGCCGCGCCCGGAGCAGGTGCTCGACGGCGTGATCATGCTGATGGAGCGCATCCAGGCCGGTCGTGGTCACAGCCAGCTCCGCACCAAGCGCGATGCGCTGATCGCCGAGCAGCAGGCAGAAGAGGAATAGGGAATCGCGATGTCGCAGAAAGTTCTCGACGCGCTGAAGGCCACGCATGGCAGCGGCGTCGATCACACCGAATCGCAGTTTGGCGACGACATCGCGTGGGTGAAGCGCGAGGCGCTGCTCGACATCGCGATTTGGCTCAAGACCGATCCGTCGATGCTGTTCGATGCCCCGGTGTTCTGCACCGCGATCGATCGCCTCGACTGGCGCCCGGTCGGCGTGCCGCCCTCGCAGCACTGGAACGAGAGCAAGCCCAGGTTTGAAGTCGCGTATCAGCTGCGCTCGCAGAAGCATCGCCACCGCGTGCGGATCAAGATCGCGGTTGCCGAGCATGATCCGCGGTGTCCGTCGCTCTCCGGGGTGTGGCCGGCATTCAACTGGCAGGAGCGCGAGACGTTCGACATGTACGGGATCCAGTTCGAGAACCATCCCGATCTGCGCCGGATCTACATGTACGAGGAGTTCGTCGGGTATCCGCTGCGCAAGGATTATCCGAAGGAGAAGCGGCAGCCGCTGGTGCGCCGCGATGACCTGCCGATCAATCCGATCAAGGCCGGCCACCAGGAGACCAAGTAATGGCGGCCACGCGAGACATCACGTCGCTCAAGCAGCTGGTGCTGGGACGCAAGGACGTCCAGGACCTCATCGACGAGGAGATCGAGCTCCCGCCGGACCTGATGACGATCAACATGGGCCCGTCGCACCCCGCGATGCACGGCACCGTGCGGATCGTCCTCACTGTTGACGGCGAGACGATCGTCAAGGGCGACGTCCAGCCCGGCTATCTCCATCGCTGCTTCGAGAAGGAGAGCGAGTACGCGACGTACACGCAGGTGTTCCCGTACACGGATCGCCTGAACTACGTATCGCCGATGCTCAACAACGTCGGCTGGGCGATGGCGGTCGAGAAGCTGATGGGCCTGACCGATCAAATCCCGAAGCGCGCGGAGTACATCCGCGTGATCGTCGGCGAGATCTCTCGGATCACCGATCACCTGACCTGCATCGGCGCTTCCGCGATGGAGCTCGGCGCATTCGCTGTCTTCTTGTTCTTCTTGAAGGCACGCGAGTGGCTCTACGAGCTGCTCGAGAAGGTGTCGGGCGCTCGGCTGACGCACAGCTACGTTCGGATTGGCGGCGTGGTCAAGGATCTGCCCGAGGGCTTCTGCGACGAGCTGTCCTACAACCTCGATCAGGTCGCGAAGGTGATCGTCGAGGTCGAAGGCCTGCTCAACGCGAACAAGATCTTCCGGGATCGAATGGCCGGCATCGGCAAGCTGACGCGCGAGGAGGCGATCGCCACCGGCTGTGTCGGTCCGATCGCCCGTGCCGCCGGCGTCGATTACGACGTCCGCAAAGACTACCCGTACTCGGTGTATCCCGAGCTCGAGTTCGACGTGCCCGTCGGTACCACTGGCGACTGCCTCGACCGCTATCTCATCCGCATGGAGGAGCTCAAGCAGTCGATGCGGATCCTGCGCCAGTGCATCGCGCAGATTCCGGGTGGCAGCGTGATGGTCGACGACCATCGCGTGGCCCTGCCGCCGAAGCGCGACACCTACAACACGATCGAGTCGATGATCCGTCACTTCAAGCACATCGTCGACGGCATCAGGGTGCCGGCCGGCGAGGCGTACACGTTCATCGAGGGCGGCAACGGAGAGCTCGGCTTCTACGTCGCCGCCGATGGCACCGGTCGCCCGTACAAGGCGTACGTCCGGTCGCCATCGTTCGTTCACCTGTCGACCGCGGAGAAGCTGATCACCGGCCACTTCATCGCGGACGTCGTCCCGATCTTCGGCATGATCAACATGATCGGCGGGGAGTGCGACAAATGACCGTGGTTGGAACTCCTCCCGCTCCGCCCGCGGCACCGCCGCCGCTCGCTCCGAACACTACGACTGTCACGCTGACCATCGACGGCCAGCCCGTGACGGTGCCGAAGGGCACCAACGTGCTCGAGGCCGCGAAAGAGCTCGGCATCGACATCCCAGCGTTCTGCTACCACCCGGGACTGCCGATCGTCGCGCA
>Ga0105044_10014962_pt1 | contig 10489 bp, 7 predicted proteins | sample MAT01_FD_78092 | JGI IMG/M metagenome (GOLD analysis project Ga0105044, IMG submission 78092) | Freshwater microbial communities from Lake Fryxell liftoff mats and glacier meltwater in Antarctica - MAT-01 | ecosystem: Environmental > Aquatic > Freshwater > Ice > Liftoff microbial mat | place...
CGAGGAAGGCCATCAGTTCGGCGTATAGGTTGAATTGCCGCGTCGTCACCACGTCCACGATGCGGACCGCCACGCCCTTTTGCAGCAAGGCCGCGCACTTGCCGACGAATGCGTTCCGCTTCTCCGGTCGATCTTTATTTGCGGGGCTAACCAGTTCGATGACCGCCACCAGCGTCCGCTCGCGCTCCGCGTCGTAAATGCGAACTTCGTACTCGTCGTAATCCGGAATCTCCGTCTCGACGGCCACGCTGGGTTCGGCCACGCTCCAGGTTGCCGTGGCCACACCGCCGCCAGTGTCGTCGGACGAGAAGCCCGTCGGTGAGTCGTCCCGTTCGTAAGTGGCGATGTCGATTTCGATCTGCGAACCGGCATGGACCATCGGCGCGGACACGAAGCCGGGTGGAAGTTGCTTCTTCAGTTGCTGAACGATCACCATCGGCCAACCGCCGTGGATTTCCTCCCAGGAAACACGGCGGCTGACGGGCGGTCGAAAATGGTCGCGTAGCGGCATAGTCTGGCCTCCCCAGTGGATTGTACCAACAACTGTGAGGCTCGCATCAAACTGCGTCGTCGTCGTCGGGTATGGGTTGGAAGTGCTTTGCGTGGCTGAGGGCGTAGTCGTTCAGGCGTCCGGGCACCACGTGGACGTGGTCGCGATACTCGACGTCCAGTTGAAACAAAAACTCGGCGAGCGCGTCGAGTTGGTTGCGTCGGTCGGTGTCGTCGTTCGGCGGGCCGGTGGGCCCGAATGCGGCAATCGCTTTCAGCACGACGCTCGCCTGGTTCGTCGCTTCGATGATGGAAAGTGCCACGCTCGCCTCGGCGGCGCGGTTGCCGTACGGGCCTTCGAAGTAGCGCCGGAACCCGCCGGTCATAACTTCGTCGTCGAGTGCCGTCACCGCGAAATAGACCTTTTGTGGTAGGCTCAACCCGTCGTAGCCGACCCGCCGTTCGCGGTCCCGCACCCGTTCCCACGTACTCGGCATTTTGTGGAACGATGCGTTGTCCTGTCGGAATAGAAAGTAGCGCGCGATCAGCACCAACCCCCAAATGGCCGACGTGAGGCCGAGGCCGATGAGCGCCGTGGCGAAAATATTCGCCTTCAGGTTCGGGCCACGCACGATAGCGAAATAGGCGATGCCACCGAGGAGAATCAGGCCGATGAACGCATCGGTGAGTAAGTCCGGCGGCGGGGCGTTGTCGTCGGTAGAACGGTGGCCGAACGCGCCGGCCATCATCCAGATCACAAGGCCGACAATGCTCGCCACAGAGATGAGGATTCGCACGAGGCTACCGTTGGGGTCGGTGGCTTCGCCGTAGATGATGACCGCCCCGCAAACGAGCGTCACCACGCCGAGAGCGACGCGAAAATACGAAGTCGGGCGAACGAGCACAACAACCTCCGTGAAACGGATCGAGAATGCTCCGGCTAATCTACGAACCGGTAAGGTGACGGCCGTGGTGGCCCAACCTCGTGCCAGCCCGCAATGCCGAGAGTTTCGTAGGGGTACCCCTCGTGGGTGCCTCGGTCCGCGATGGGCAACTCGTCGGAGCGACGCTGATCGGCGATGGCGATGCGGCCCCGACATTGGCACGCTGGTTCGACCGCGGTGACAAACTCGATCTGTCTCCGGCGGCGACCGACCCGGAAATCTGCAATTGCCATCACGTCTGCGAATCGGCATTGGTGACGGCGATCAAAGACGGCTGCACGAACCTACCGCTGCTCCCGGCATCGACGAAGGCCGGCGCCGGTTGCGGGTCGTGTCGCGGGCAGTTGGCGAACTTGATATTGAAGAACGCGCCGAGTGCAGGCACTCCCGAAACGGCAAAGGCGGGGTATTGATATGCGTAGTTGGTGGCGTACGTGTGCCGATGTCTATAATACTGTGCAAAACTCGTTGCACGGTTTCTTGTTCGGACGCTACCGTTTTGTTTATAATTCGAGTAGAGGTAACTGCCTCCCATACTGTAGGTGCCTGTGAAACGCCGCACTCGCTATTTACTGATCGGTTCAACGCCGCCAGTGGGGATCGACCTCCACGCGACCGAGTTGAAGATGGCGTCCGGCCCGTCGGATGCCGCGGATCAACTGCGCTCAGGCCACTACGATGGCGTGTTCGCATCGGCTGCACTCACTTCGCAATTGATCGACCGCTACCGCCGCGATGAAACGATCCTCGCCAACGTGGATCAAGGAATTGGTTCGCTCGACACCAACGGCACAATTACGTGGGCGAATGTCGTGCTGCGGAAATGGTGCGATGTCAGCCCCGTCGGCAAAACGCTCCTCGAAGCGCTCGGCCCGTTGACGGTGGCGACCGATCATGCCGAGCCGCTGAAGATGGCCGCCGAAGGCAAGCCCGTCGCGTTTCGCGTGCATCGCACGGAGACGACGAACTTCGCGTATCTGGACGTTCGCATTCGCCCCGTGTTCGCCGCCGATGGCACGATTCTCCAGTCGATTGCGATCTTGCAAAATGTATCGGCGGAAGTCGAACAGCAAAAGAAACTGCACGCGTTACACCATGCGGGGCAGGAACTGGCGGCGCTCGATGCCGATCAACTCGCCGAGATGAACGAGCCGACCCGCGTCGAATTACTGCGGCAAAACATACGGCGGCACGTTCACGATCTGCTGCGATACGATACGATCGAAGTTCGCTTGCTCGACAAGCGTAGCGGCGAGTTGAAGCCGCTGCTGCAAGAAGGCATGACCGACGAAGCGGCCACGCGCAAGCTGTTTGCGCGCCCCGATAGCAACGGCGTCACGGGGCACGTCGCTTTTACCGGCGATAGTTATTTGTGTCCGGATACCGCAACCGATCCGTATTATCTCGTCGGTGCCAAAGGTGCGAAAAGCTCTTTGACTGTACCGCTAAAGTATAACGACGAAGTCGTCGGCACGCTCAACGTCGAAAGCCCACGCACCAACGGCTTCGGCACGGACGACTTGCAATTTACCGAGTTGTTCAGCAAAGAAATCGCCGCCGCACTTCACACCCTCGATCTGCTCACCGCACAACAATCGTGTACGATTTCGCAGTCGATCGAAGCCGTGAACCGCGAGATCGCGTTGCCGGTCGATGAGGTTCTCGCGAGTGCCGCGCTGTTGTACGCTCGGCTTCATGCCGCCGACGCCGATGCGGCGCTGCACCTGCGGCGGATCATGGCGAACGCGCGGCAAGTGAAGGAGTGCGTGCAGAAAGTCGGTCGCGATCTGACCATCGATTCGGTACTCGGCGCGAATGCCAACCCGCTCGCCGGGATGCGCGTCCTCGTCATCGAACAGGACGAGCGATTCCGCAAACAGGCGCACCTACTGCTCGGCCGGCTGGGTGCCGAAGTCGAAACCGCAGCGACGGCGAACGAGGGTTTGGCGCTGGTGAACGACATCGTTTACGATGCCGTGCTCCAAGAGATTCGCCCGTCGGACATGAGCGGGTACGAGGCGTTTCGCCGCTTCCGCATGGCGATGCCACTGGCACGGGTCGCGCTGACCACGGGCTTCGGCTACGACTCGACGCATAGCATCGTCAAGGCCCGAATGGACGGCCTGCAACATGTGCTGTTCAAGCCGTTTCGCCCCGATCAAGTCGTGTCCGCCGTCACCGCACCGCAGCCACCTGCCCCTACCGCGATGCCAATCACCGTTGCCAAACACTCGTGAATTTCATCATTTTTGCCCTCCTTTTCGGCGTCGCGTGGGTCGGTCATGCCTGCCTGTGGATCGCGCTACTCAATAATCTGTACAGTCGACCAATCTCGAAGACATTCCTGAAACTTTGGCGGCACTTCACCGGCGTCTGGATCCTCGCGTTCCCCGCGATTCTGTTTTTTGAACGCGAAGTCTGGGAGTTCTACTTCTTCGCGATGCTGATGCTCGGCGGTGTCGTTTTCCCCATTATCACTCTCGTCAGGCTCCTCCGCCTGCCGCCCGTATCCATGCTTGGTTCGCAGACGCGGACGATCGATTTCTGGCCGGAACTCGGGCCGAAGTTACTCGGCGACGGCAAGTGGCGACACATTGCGCGGCTGCCGTTCAATGGTATCTTTCGCGTCGATTTCACCCAGATGTCACTTGCTGTACCGAAACTCCCGGCGGCGTGGGACGGGCTTTCGATCTTGCTGCTCAGCGATTGGCACTTCTGCGGGACGCCATCGGAGGCGTATTACCTGCGTGTGATTGAGGAAATCGAGAAGCGACCGACTGCGGACATTATCGCGCTGGCGGGGGATTATCTCGATACCGATGAGCATCGCAAATGGATCGTGCCACTACTCGGCCGGCTGAAAGCGACCGAGGGAAAATTTGCGATTCTCGGCAATCACGACGTGAAACACGAACCGGACCGGCTACGGGCGGAACTCACCGAGGCGGGTTACTCCATCGTGTCGAACTCCGCGATGATCGCCACGATTCGCGGCGTGGAGGCGGTAATAGTCGGCCACGAGGGACCGTGGTTCCGCCCCGCGCCGGACCTGAGCGATGTGCCGAAGGATCGCTTCCGGCTGTGCATCAGCCACACGCCGGACAACTTCTACTGGGGGCAGGCGAACGGCATCGATCTCATGTTGTGCGGGCACGTTCACGGCGGCCAGATTCGCTTGCCGATCGTCGGTTCGATCTTCGTACCGAGCCGTTACGGTCGCCGCTTCGACATGGGCACATTCGACGAAAATGGCACGCAGATGGTCGTCGGTCGCGGCATCAGCGGCAAAGAAGCCCTTCGCTTCCGCTGCAATCCGCAAGTGGTGCGGATCGTTTTACGCAGCAACGAAAGCCGTGTATAATCTGGCTTTACACCCACACATATGGTGCAAAAATGTCACTCGCAATCGAACTGGAACAGGAAGACGATGGCCGCTGGTTCGGAATCATTTCGGACTTGCCCGGTGTTATGGCGTATGGCCCCACTCGTGAAGAGGCCGCAGCTGCAACACGGTTGCTGGCTATGAAGGTTCTCGCAGATCGCATCGAACACGGCGAGGAAGTGCCGGAAGTAGTGGCGGAGCTTTTCGCCGTCTGAGGGTCTTCGAAACACGACGTTCCTTGCGCTCGGAATGATCATCGTGGCGGATTGCGTCGTGTCTCGAAGACTCGTCACGACTGGTTTTCTAAGGTGGAATCCCCCGCGCAGGCTGAAGACTTGCGGCTACCGGAATCAGACTCGTATCTACTATCGAACGTCGCGATTTTACGGTACACTGCGTTCTGTCGAACCTGCCAAACTTTCCTGCTGGGATTTCGCCATGCGTATCTGTATCTCTATTTTCACGCTGATGCTCGGTTCGATTGCCATCGCGGACGACAGTTGGCCGGGGTTTCGCGGGCCGAACGGCGATGGCCATTCGCAGTCGAAAACGGCACCGACGACGTGGTCGGAAACCGAGAACGTGAAGTGGAAGGTGGCCGTCCACGATAAGGGTTGGTCGTCGCCGATCGTCGTCGGCGAGCAAGTTTGGGTGACGACGGCACTGGAGAGCGGCAAAGAGTTTTACGCGGTTTGCCTCGACCGCAAGACGGGCAAAACGATTCACGATCTGCACCTGTTCAGCGACAAAAACCCGCCGAATATTCGCCAGTTCAACAGTTACGCCTCGCCGACGCCGGTGATCGACGACGGGAAAATTTATGCGCACTTCGGCTCGCGCGGCACCGCTTGCATCGACACGCAGAGCGGCAAGGTGTTGTGGTCGCGGGACGATTTGCCGTGCGACCATTGGCGCGGGCCCGCATCGTCGCCGATCATTTACAAAGACTGGCTGTTTCTGCTATTCGATGGCCACGACAAACAGTACACCGCGTGCCTGAACAAGGTCACCGGCAAGACCGTGTGGCAGAAAGATCGCGGATTGCCGTACCCCAACGATGGCGATTTGAAGAAAGCATTTGCGACCGCTTCGGTGTTTGAAATCGACGGCAAAGCGCAGCTCGTGACGCCCGCCGCCGTCGGTACGCTCGGCTACGATCCCGCCACCGGCGACGAGCTATGGCGCGTCATTCACGGCGGTATGAACGAAGCCTGTCGCCCCGTGATGGCGCACGGCCTGATCTATCTCACGACGGGCCACACGGCGGGATTACTGGCGGTGCGTGCGGGGCAAACGGGCGACCTCACGAAGACGGGCGTCGCGTGGCGTGCCGACAAAATCGCACCGACGCGACCCTCGCCCACGATCGTCGGCGACCTGTTATTCATGGTCAACGACACGGGCATCGTTTTCTGCCTCGACGCCAAAACTGGCGATAAACATTGGCAGGAACGCCTCGATGGCAAGTTCTCCGCGTCGCCCGTTCTCGCCGGTGGCAACCTGTATTTCTTCAGCGAAGGCGACAAGTCGTTCGTGATCGCCGCGACTAAAACCTACACGCCCATCGCCACGAACAAGCTCAACGCCGGCTGTAAAGCCTCCCCCGCGATCATGGGCGGCGATCTCTACGTACGAACGCTCACGCATCTGTATTGCATCGGGAAATAGTCTGCGTTCGCCGCTTTGACTATAACTCTTGCTACTGTCCGTTCGCTTTCACGCATTTCCCGGAGGGATTCTATGCGGGTTCGCTTCCCTATATTGGTGGCCGTGGCCGCCGCGATGGTGTTCGCCATGACGATGCCTTCAACCCATGGCGACGAGGGGATGTGGTTGTTCAACAACACGCCCCGCAAACAACTCAAGGAGAAGTACGGCTTCGAGCCGACCGATGCGTGGCTCGAGCACGTGCAGAAATCGAGCGTCCGCTTCAATAGCGGTGGCTCGGGGAGTTTCGTTTCGGCGAACGGGCTCGTGATGACGAACCACCACGTCGGCGCGGACGATCTCCAGAAGCTGAGCACGAAGGAAAAGGACTACCTGAAGGACGGTTTCGAGGCGAAAACGAACGCCGAAGAGATCAAGTGCAAGGCGCTCGAACTGAACGTCCTGCAAAGCATCAAGGACATGACCGCCGAGGTCAACGCCGCGGTGCCTGCCGATGCCACGCCGGCCGATGGTTTCAAGGCCCGCCAGAAGAAGATCGCCGAGATCGAGAAGGCGAACGCCGACGAAGCGACCGGCAAACGCGCCGACGTCGTAACCTTGTACGCGGGTGGCGCGTACCACCTGTACATCTACAAAAAGTACACCGACATTCGCCTCGTGTTTGCCCCCGAGAAAGCGATCGCGTTCTTCGGTGGCGACCCGGACAATTTCGAGTATCCGCGGTTCGACCTCGATATGTGCTTCTTCCGCGTTTACGAAAACGACAAGCCGATCGTCTGCGAACATTACCTGAAATGGTCTGCGAACGGGTCGAAGGAAAACGAACTCGTCTTCGTGTCCGGGCACCCCGGCCGCACCAACCGCCAGAACACGATGGCCGAACTCGAATACCTGCGCGACACCGGCTACCCGTACCTGCTGCAACGCCTGAACCGCCTCGAAGTGCTGCTGGGAAGTTGGGTCGCACGCAGCGAATCGAACCGCCAGAAGGGCGAGGACGATCTGTTCGGGATTCAGAACAGCCGCAAGGCGCGAATCGGCGGACTGCAAGGGTTGCTCGATCCGAAGATTATGGCACGAAAACAAGCCGAAGAAGACCGCCTCAAGAAGTTCATCGCCGATACCGGCGATTCCACGATGGCCGATGCCGCGAAAGCGTTCGACACCATCGCAAAGGCCGAAAAGAGGCGGGCGGAGATCTTCAAAGACGCTGCGGTTCTCGAAGGTGGCGGCGGCTTCAACAGTTCGTATTACGGCATGGCCCGCACGATCGTCCGCGCCGCCGAAGAGAAGACCAAAGCGGCGGGCGAACGCTTCCGCGAGTTCTCCGACGCGAAACTACCGAGCCTCGAATTCGGCCTGTTCAGCGACGAACCGCACTACGACGACTTCGAGATTCTGAAGCTGTCCGACAGCCTGACGTTCCTCGCGACGACGTACGGCGCGAACCACGAAATGGTCAAAGCGGTACTCGCCGGGAAGTCGCCCCGCGAACGCGCCTTCGACCTCGTCAGTGGCACGAAGCTGAAAGATGTGGCCGAGCGCAAGAAGCTGTATCAGGGCGGCAAAGCCGCCGTCGATGCCAGCACCGACCCGATGATTCTGCTCGCGAAACTCGTCGATCCCCATGCCCGCAAGGTTCGCAAAATCTCCGAGACGGAAGTCGAAGAACCGAAACGCCAGGCGTACACGGCACTCGCGAAGGCCCGCTTCGCGATGGACGGCACCAACACTTTCCCCGATGCCACCTTCACGCTTCGCCTCAGCTATGGCACCGTAAAAGGCTTCAAGGAAGACGGCAAGGACGTGCCCGCGTTCACGACCATCGATGGCCTCTACGCACGCAGCAAGGAACAGGACAACAAGTACCCGTTCGAGTTGCCGAAGCGCTGGAACGATAAGAAGAGCGCACTCGACCCGAAGACGCCATTCAACTTCGTGGCGACCGCAGACATCATCGGTGGGAACAGCGGCAGCCCCGTGATTAACAAGGAAGGCGAAGTCGTGGGGTTGATCTTCGACGGGAATATCCAGTCGCTGATCCTCGACTTCATCTTCGATCAGGAAATTAGCAGAGCCGTGTCGGTCGATAGCCGCGCGATGATCGAAAGCCTGCGGAAAGTCTACAACGCCAACTGGCTCGCCGACGAGCTGACAGGCAAGAAGTAGGAATGCTCTCCGGACTCACGAAAAGGCTCATACAATCGGTTTAGGCTCCGTAAGGCACTCCGTCCCAGGCGCAACAACGGACGGCGGGGCGTGACAAGTTTTCGCGGGTGAATACTTATCGCGCCCGGTCCCGCTGAGCGGGGTCGTTCGGTGGCGGAGGCAACTTCCGAGCCTATCTCGCACAACCGAAGGCTTCAATGGCACAGCAACGGTCACTTTCCTGGCTACTCGCCAACATGCTCGTGCTCGCGGGATTGGCGAGTCACGCGCAAAGTCTCAAAAGCAAAAAGTATCCGTTCGCGAATCCGCCACTCGAAGTGTACGACCAACTCGCGAAGGCCGATCTCGGAGCTGTGGAGCCATTTTCAGCGGACGACAGAAAGCTCCTCGCAAAGTTCTGGGCCGCCCGCAATTCCACGCAGCCGAAGGTGGTTCCGCAGGCCGACGACGAGGCCGTGATGGCGCACCTCCTGGTATCCGGCGTGAGCGATCCGAAAGCCCGCGCGGTGTATCTGAAAAAGTTTACCGAGTTAGTAGAAGCTGCGAAAGCGGCAACCGCCGACGCAAAGTCCGACAGTGAGAGAGCGGACATCCTGCTCCGGTTTCTGCACAAAGGGGTGATGGCAAAGGGCTACGAGGCGTACCACACCTCGCTCTCCGCGGTGTTCGATTCCGGGAAGTACAACTGCGTCTCGTCGTCGGCGATTTTCTTCCTCGTCGGGACGCGACTCGGGCTGAAACTCCAGCCGATCCTCATTTCGGGCGGACGGTACCTCGCGGGGCATGCGGCGGTGGATTTGCTGGACGGCGGGAAGCGGATCGAGATCGAGCCGACGAACCCGGACGGTTACGACTGGCCTGCGAAGCTGAAGAAACCCGGCGTGATCGTCATCGGGCTGCAACCAGATCGCAAGGAGGGCTACGACAGCGACGGCTTCGGGCTGGCCGCGTCGGCTGCTTGCAATCTGGGGTTGGCCGCTACCAAGGCTGACCCGCCGCGGTGCATCGAAGCCATCCGCTGTGATCTCATGGCGCTGGTGTACGCACCAACCGATTACACGGCCGAGAATAACCTGCTCGCCAATGTGTCCAACTGGGGACGGAGTCTGGAGGAGAAGAAGCAGTTTGAGGATGCGTTGAAAGTGTATGCGTTCGGCCGCGCCGCGCTGGGCACGCACAAGGACATGGACCAAAACTACAATATTGTATGGTCTCACTATCTCGACGAGGTTTTCGGCAAGGGGCAGGTGAAGGAGGGCGTGAAACTACTCGCACGGGCCACGGTGGCGTTCCCCAAGGAGAAGGAGTTCAGCCATCCCGCTGAGTGGGTGTCGCGTGCGGCCCATCGGCTTGCGGACAAGGATAAGGATAAGGCGGGCTGGCCCGCCTCGCTGGCTTTTGTGGACGCAGCCATCAAGGAGTTAACCGTGAAAGACGTCAAGGTGTTGCTAGCGTGGAAGGACTGGGCACGCCGGCAATGGTCGCAAGGATTGCTTACCAAGGGCGACGTGGCTGGCTCGTTGCAGGTGATCGCCGACGGGTTGGCGGACGCTCCGGATAGCAAGGAACTGGCCGACGGGTTGGCTCACCACACCCAGGAGGCTCTGAATTACCTGGACTCGAAGAAGACCACCGCCGAGGCGATCGCTCACTTCAAGGAACTGCGCACGAAGTTCCCCAAGAGCAAGGACGTGCGAGAGTGCGGTGCCAATCACGCTCACCGTGTGGTGAACAAAGTGTTCGAGGACAAAAAGTACGCGGAGGCGCTGAAGACCGCTGACAGCTACGAAGCCCTCGCCGGGGACCAACTCGGTAAGATCAAGTGCAACGTCCTCGA
>Ga0105044_10014964_pt1 | contig 10486 bp, 8 predicted proteins | sample MAT01_FD_78092 | JGI IMG/M metagenome (GOLD analysis project Ga0105044, IMG submission 78092) | Freshwater microbial communities from Lake Fryxell liftoff mats and glacier meltwater in Antarctica - MAT-01 | ecosystem: Environmental > Aquatic > Freshwater > Ice > Liftoff microbial mat | place...
CGGGGCTCATGTACTTGACCTTGCCCTTGATGACGCCGGTCTTCGTCGTCACGCGCGACAGCGTCGCCTTGGCGATGCCGAAGTCGCACAGCTTCACCTCGCCGGCGTAGCTGCAGATGATGTTCGAGGGCGAGACATCGCGGTGGATGATCCGCAACGGGCGGCCACGCGAATCGACCGCCGAGTGTGCGGCGTGCAATGCGGATCCGACCTCGGCGCCGATATGCGCGGCGTGCTCCGGCGAGATCGGCTTCTTCTTGGTGCGGCACCGCTCGAGCACGGTGCGCATGTCCTTGCCGTCGACATGCTCCATCGCGATGAAGTACTCGCCGTGTGCGCGTGCGAACTCGTAGACGCGCGCGATCGAGGGGTGTCGCAGCACGCTCGCGATCTTCGCCTCGTCGACGAGCATCTGGATGAAGTCGTCGTCCTCGGCGAGGTGCGCGAGCACACGCTTGACCGCGACGAGATGCGGCTGGCCATTCGCGTCGAACGTCTTCGCACGGTAGATCTCGGCCATCCCGCCGAACGCGATGCGGTCCAGCAGGTGGTAGCGACCGAGCTGTTGAGCCCTTCTCACCGGCTCGACCAGCGTAGCCCATACGGCTCCAGACGCGTAAGAGCTACATATCCTACCCGCGTGCGATCTGCCCGAGATCAGCTATCATCCGACCATGATTCGTCTTGCAGGTCTCGCGTGCCTCGTCATCGTGGTCGGTTGTGCGAAGTCCCCGCCCACCCCGGAGTCAGGGACCGGAACGCCCGCGAACACTGGCCGCGGCGAGCGTAAGCTCAACGTCCCGGGTAGCGAAGGGGCCACCACCGCCACCATCAAGGGCGGACCCACCGGCGATCTCTTCACGCTCGCGTCCGACGAGGGCAGGCTGTCGATCGAAGGCGCAGCCGACGCGAAGGCCGGCGGCGAGGCGACCATCAAGATCACGATCACCGCTGGCGACGCCTACAAGGTCAACACCGAGTTCCCGACCAAGCTGACGCTCGAGAACACGCAAGGCGTGACGATCGCAAAGGCCGAGCTCAAGGCCGGCGGCCACGACAAGGCCAAGGGCGACGCTGATGTGTTCGATGAGAAGCAGCTCGTGTTCGCGGTCAAGCTGACGCCCGCGGCGGCCGGCACCTTCACGGTCAACGGCACGTTCAAGTTTGCGGTCTGCGACAAGGCTGGCTCGACGTGCCTCGCGAAGAAAGAGCCGATCGCGATCCAGCTCGCGGCGAAATGATCAAAGCGAGGCCGTCCGGCCGAGCGCCCGAGCCGCTGTAGAAATGATGCTACGGTCGCCCTGATGGCGGAGACGACCAGTCAGGTCAAGTCGCTGCTCGCGCAGCTCGGTGACGCGGTGCGGGACGACTTCAAGCGCAATCGCCGCGTGATGTCGTTCGGGGAGTACCTGAACCTGGTGGTCGCCGAGCCGACCCGCCAGCTGCGGACATCCACGCAGTACATGGTCGATTGCTTCGATCACTACGGCTCCTCGGAGGTTCGCTATCCGTGGGGCAACCTTCGCCGCTTCCACCTGTTCGACTCGCCATTCGCCGGCGGTGAAGACCGGTTGTTCGGGCACGAGTACGTGCAGAACACCGTCTACCAGACGCTGCGCTCGTGCATGCGTGACGGTCGGCCGAACAAGTTGATCCTGCTGCACGGTCCGAACGGCTCGGCGAAGTCGACGTTCATCCGCTGCCTCGGTCGCGCGCTCGAGCACTACTCGACGCTCGAAGAAGGCGCGCTGTATCGGTTCTCGTGGATCTTCCCCGCGGCGAAGATCACCAAGGGCGGCATCGGCTTCGGCGGCAAGGACGGCGAGATCGAGGCGATGGACTCGTTCGCGTATCTGCCCGACGATCGCATCGACGCGCGGATCGGTGACGAGCTTCGCGATCATCCACTCCTCCTGATCCCGCTCGACGAGCGTCAGAAGCTGATCGAGCAGCTGGTCGAGACCGGCACCGCGTTCAACGTCGGCGATTACCTTCGCGGCGGCTCGCTGTCGCCGAAGAACCGCGCGATCTACGACGCCCTCCTCGCGAGCTATCACGGCGACTACATCCAGGTGCTCCGGCACATCCGGATCGAGCGCTTCGAGATCTCGCATCGCTACCGGCTCGGCTGGGTCACCGTCGAGCCGCAGCTGTCGGTCGATGCCACCGAGCGCCAGGTCACCGCGGATCGCACGCTCGCGGCGCTGCCGCCGTCGCTGCAGTCGGTGTCGCTGTTCGAATACGGCGGCGAGCTGGTCGGGGCGAACCGCGGCATGATCGAGTTCGACGATCTGCTGAAGCGCCCGCTCGAGCACTACAAGTACCTGCTCACCACCGTCGAGCGCGCGGCGCTCTCGCTGACCAGCTCGACGCTGTTCCTCGACATCGCGTTCATCGGGAGCTGCAACGACATCCACCTCTCGGCGTTCCGCGAGATCCCCGACTTCCAGTCGTTCAAGGGCCGCATCGAGCTGGTGCGCGTGCCGTACATCCTCGACGTTCGCCACGAGGAGGCGCTGTATCAGGCGCGCCTGCGCGAGGCCGCGGGTGGCCGCCACATCGCGCCGCACACCGCGTACGTCGCGGCGCTGTGGGCCGTGCTGTCGCGTATGCGCAAGCCGCAGGTCGAGCGCTTTCCGTCGACGCTTGCCGAGGTGATCGGCAAGCTGTCGCCGCTCGACAAGACCGATCTCTACTCGACCGGTAAGCTACCGCCGAACCTGACGCCGGATCGCGCGAAGGAGCTGACCAGCCACATCAAGGACCTGTGGCACGAGTCGGAGAGCTATCCAATCTATGAAGGCCGGGTCGGCGCGAGCCCGCGCGAGATGCAGGGCGTGCTGCTCGCGGCCGCCGGCTCCAATCGCTACGAGTACGTGTCGCCGCTGGTGGTGCTCGAGGAGATCAACGAGCTCACCAAGCAGGCGAGCCTCTACGAGTTCCTGCGCCAGGACGTCCAGTCGGGCGGCTATCACGATCACAAGAAGCTGGTCGAGGTCGCGCACGGCAAGCTGTTCGACCTGATCGACGACGAGGTCCGGATCGCCGTGGGCATGGTCGAGGAGTCCGAGTACAGCCGCGTGTTCGACCGCTACGTCAACCACGTGATGCATTCGCTCAAGAAGGAGAAGGTTCGCAACGCGAACACCGGGCGGACGGAAGACCCCGACGAGAACATGATGAAAGAGGTCGAGAGCACGCTCGAGATCTCCGGCCCCGTCGAGCAGTTCCGCCAGAGCATGATCGCGAAGATCGGCGCGTGGTCGCTCGATCACCGCGGTCAGAAGCCCGTGCTCTCCGAGATCTTCGCGGAGCAGCTGCGCAAGCTGCGCGAGAGCTACTTCGAGAAGCACAAGAAGGTGATCGCGAAGAACATCACCGACCTGAGGATCCTGCTCTCGGGCAACGAGAGCAGCCTGCCGGCGGAGGCTCGCACCCGTGCCGAGGCGGGCCTTGCCACGTTGGTCGAGACCAACGGCTACACGCGCGAGTCCGCGCGCGACCTCGTCGGGGCGCTGGCATCGTTGCGCTATCGATGAAGCGCATGCTCGCGATCGTGATCGCCGCGTGCGGTGACGATCGCCCGGCCATCGACGCCGCGGTGCTGCCCGACCTCACGTCGGACGTGCTCGGCGGCGACCTGTTCGGCGAGCCGTGCACGCAACCGCCGGCCCCCGAGATCGGCATCTGCCGCGATGGCGCAGGGGCGTGTCACGACGAGGAGGGCGGATCGGTGTGTAGGCCGTTCTGCCATGTCGCCGGGGAACCCCAGTGCGCGGCGCGCGACGGTGTCGAGCGGAAGACCGAGCGCGGTGCGTGTGTCTGTGTGCCTCCCTGATCTCGGCGGGCGAACGTTTGCCTCTGCCAGGCGAGCGCACGTATCCTCGGTCAGGGTCATGAGACGCGGTCTTGCCATCGGCGTCGCGATCATCGTTCTCGGCGCCGCGGTCGCGAGCGCAGATCCCAAGATGCTCAAGGGTCCGTACCTGCAGGACCTCGCGCCGACATCGATCACCGTGATGTGGCAGCTCGCGCAGCAACAGGCCGGCACGCTGACGGTGACCGGCCCGGGCGGCGAGCGCGTGATCGAGGTACCCGCGGCGCGGATCGTCGAGGCGGTGATCGACAAGCTCCAACCCGAGAGCCGCTATCGCTACAAGGTCGAGGTCGGCGGGGCGCGCTGGGAGGGCGAGTTCGTCATCGCGCCGCCGGTCGGTAAGGACGTGCCGTTCACGTTTCTCGTCGTCGGTGATTCGCGGTTCTACGTCGAGCAGCACCGCCGCGTCGTCGAGCGGATGTCGCAGGAGGTGCCCGACTTCGTGCTCGGCACCGGCGACATGGTCGACGACGGTTCGCGCGAAGATCAGTGGCAGCAGTACTTCGACGTCGAGAATCGCTTCCTGCGCGACAACGTCTACTTCCCCGCGGTCGGTAACCACGATCGCCAGGGGCGCGGCCGCACCGCGGATACCTACCGCGCATACTTCTCGGTGCCCGAGAACGGCGCCGAGACCGAGCGCTACTACGCGTTCTCGTACGCCAACTCGCGGTTCCTGATCCTCGACTCCAACATCCACAGCTTCGCGTTGACCGATCAGACGTCGTGGATGGAGCGCGAGCTGATCGCGGCGCGCCAGGATCCCGCGGTCAAGCACGTGTTCGTCGTCATGCACCACCCGCCGTTCTCGATCTCGCTGCACGGCGGCGCGAAAGATCTGCGCGAGCGGTGGACGCCGCTGTTCGAGAAGTACCAGGTCAGCGCGGTGTTCTCCGGTCACGACCACGTCTACACGCGCGCCGAGCACGACGGCGTCCACTACTTCGTCACCGGCGGTGGTGGCGCTCCGCTGTATCCGAAGAAGCCGAACCCGAACCCGATCGATGTCGCCGCGGTGAAGAAGTTCGAGCGCGTGCTTCACTACCTGCGGATCAACATCACCAGCCGCCGCGTCGAGATCACCGGGGTGCGCGCCGACGGCACCACGATCGAGAGCATGACCTGGGAGGAGGGCAGCGTGACGTCGCCTCCGCCAGTCGTCGAACAGGTGGCTCGCGCAGGCGCGCCACCCGCACCCATCATGTCCGTGCCACCTATGAACGTCGAGCCGGAGGCTTCCGGCCACGCGCTGTGGCTCGGCCTCGCCGGCGTTGGCGTGTTGCTCGCGGCGGCGGTCGTCGTCGTGCGCACGCTGCGGAGTTGAATGACAACGGCCGGCATTGTCGTGATCGGCGACGAGATCCTGTCGGGCAAGTTCACCGAGGAGAACGCCGCGTTCCTGATCGCGGAGCTGCGCGCGCTCGGCGTCGAGCTGCGAAGGATCGCCGTGATCCCCGACGAGCTCGACGACATCGCGACGACCGTGGTCGACTTCTCCTCGCGGTTCGACCACGTGTTCACGTCGGGCGGCGTCGGCCCGACGCACGATGACGTGACGATGGCGGGCATCGCACGTGGCTTCGGGACGACCGTCGAGCGCCAGCCCGAGCTCGAGAAGCGCGTGCGCGCGTACTATGGCGAGCGGCTGGTCGACGCGAATCTGCGCCTCGCCGATGCGCCCGCTGGATGCGCGCTGGTGTGGGGCCGGGATCAGCTGTGGCCCGTGGTCGCGTACAAGAATGTCTACATCCTGCCCGGCGTGCCGGCGCTGTTTCGCCGCAAGTTCGTCGACATCCGCGACCGGTTCCGGACCGAGCCGATGACGGTCGCGCGCGTCTACTTCGACGCCGACGAGGGCGCGCTGGCGAACGATCTCGACGCGGTCGTCGCGGCGTTCCCCAGCGTCCGGATCGGCTCGTACCCGCGGTTCTCCGAGCAGGACTTCCGCGTGATGATCACGCTCGAGGGCCACGGAGGCGACGAGGTCGCCGCCGCGCTGCGGATGCTGATCGAGCGCGGCGGGGCGCAGGTCGTGCGGTTCGATCCGCCGGCGCGCGCTGGCGGATCAGCCGTAGCGTAGGAGTGACCGATCGAGGTTCGCGCGCGCCGCGGCGTCGAGCCGAGCGTGGAAGAAGTCGGTCAGGAACAGCCGCGGGCGCTCGCGCATCATCTGCAGAAACGCACCGCGACCCGCGCGATACGCCGCGGCGGGGACGTGGTCGTACTCGAGGCCGATCGCGCGATCGTAGGCGTCGAATGCGTCCGGATCGGCACCGAGGATCGCGGTATCGCAGTCGAGGAACAGCGCGGCATCGGTGTCGACGTCGTCACGGGCGAGCTTGCCGTGCAGCGCGGTCAGCGCGATCAGCTCGGCGGTGCGTTGCGAGCAGCCGCTGGCGAGCGCGAGGTCGGCGGATCGGGTCTCGTTGTCGCGCGCCTGCGCGTCGTAGATCACGTCGTGGAACAGGATCGCGTCGTAGACGTCGCGCGGTGAGGTCCAGCCGAGTGCGTCGCCGACGACGTCGAACCAGCGCAGCAGCTCGGCGATGTGCTCGAGGTTGTGGTACGCACGATGCGGCTCGCGGTAGTGGCGCACGAGGAGCGCCGCGATCTCGGACGCGGGGACGGACGGCGCATGGCGAGCGTCGAACACCGCAAGAGTATGCGCCCGCCAGCAGCCCCGGCGAAGCGTGGTAAGCACACGGGCCATGCCCGTTCAGCCACGCACACCACCGGGTGTCATGGAGCTGCTCCCCGCGCAGCAGGTCGCGTTCCAGCGCATGCTCGACACGATCCGCCGCGGCTTCGAGCGGTTCGGGTTCCTGCCCGTCGAGACCCCGGTCTTCGAGCTCACCGACATCCTCCTCACCAAGAGCGGCGGTGAGACCGAGAAGCAGGTCTACTTCGTCCAGTCGACGGGCGCGCTCGAGCGTGACCGGAAGCATCATGGCCCCGCAAGCTCGGCCAACCCTGCCGACGCCAAGGTGCCGGAGCTGGCGCTGCGCTTCGATCTCACGGTGCCGCTCGCGCGCTACGTCGCCGAGCACGAGCACGAGCTCAACTTTCCGTTCCGGCGCTATCAGATCCAGCGCGTGTATCGCGGCGAGCGCAACCAGAAGGGCCGCTATCGCGAGTTCTATCAGTGCGACATCGACGCGATCGGCAAGGACTCGCTGGCGCTCGCGTACGACGCCGAGATGCCCGCGGTGATCTATCGCGTGTTCGAGGAGCTCGCGTTCGGGCCGTTCACGATCTACGTCAACAACCGCAAGCTGCTGCGCGGCCTCCTCGAGAGCTACCACATCACCGACGATCTGCAGGCGCCCGTGCTCCACGAGGTCGATCGCCTCGGCAAGCAGGATCGCGTGAAGGTCGAGGATGCGCTGGCGACGCTCGGCGTTCCGCAGGTCAGCGTGTCGCGCTTGCTCGACACGCTGACCGCGCACGCCGGGGATTCGCGCGCGCTGCTCGCCTCGCTGCACGACTTCGAGAATCCGACGCCCGCGTTCACCGAGGGCCTCGCCGAGCTCGAGAAGGTGTACCAGGGCACGCTCGCCCTCGGCGTGCCGCCGGAGCGCTGCAAGCTCAACCTCGCGATCGTGCGCGGGCTCGATTACTACACGGGCACCGTCTACGAGACGTTCCTCGACGACCACCCGAACATCGGCAGCATCTGCTCGGGTGGCCGGTACGACAACCTCGCCGGGCACTACACGAAGTCGAAGCTGCCAGGCGTCGGCATCTCGATCGGCGCGACGCGGCTCTATTATCAGCTGATGGAGGCCAAGATCGTCCAGGCCGCGGCGGCCGCGGCGATCGCGAACGTGATCGTGCTGGCGCGCGAGCCCGCGCTGGTCCCGCAGTACCTCGGGCTCGCGACCGAGCTCCGTGCGCGGGGGATCAACGTCGAGGTCTACGGTGCCGAGGACAAGCTCGAGAAGCAGTTCAAGTACACCTACAAGGCGGCGATCCCGTACGCGATCCTGCTCGGTCAGCGCGAGCACGATGCCGGCATCGTCAAGCTCAAGGACATGCGCGCTCCCAAGGGTCCCGAGCTGGACGTCCCGCGCGGCGAGCTGGTCGATCGGGTCGAGGCCGTGGTCAAGCACGGCTGGACTCCCACTTCGTAACAGCCGTGCGATAGTCGGTCGGAACAATGTCGTCGACGCATCCCTGTCCGAGCTGCGGGTGGACGCTGCGCTGGGCTCCCGAGCAGGCGTCGTGGGCGTGTGATCGCTGCAGCACGGTGATCCCGACGCAGCAACCGCAACCCAGCTCGGGGCTCGCGCAGCCCTACCAGCAGCCGGTGGCGACCGCGGTCGGCATCGCGCCCGCTGGCGGATCGTTCGGTGGCTCGGCCGCGTCGAGCTCGCCGATCACGCGGTCGCCGTCGCAGCCGCCCGGTGTTCATCAGGTGCCGCGTGTGGCGTCACCGCAGGCGCCGTACCCGCAGGCCCCGTACGCGAACGCCGGCTTCGGCGGATCTGCCACGGCAGCGCAGCCTCCGCCGGCGTCGCAGTTCGGGGTGCCGGTCGCCGCTCCGCCGTCACCATCGGGTGGCCAGTTCGCCGCCCACTCGGGCGCTGGGGCACCGCAGTTCGGGGCACCGCAAGCAGGGCAGTTCGGCGGCGCCGCGCACTCGGGGCGGTCAAATTTCGGCGCCGGTGCGTCGCAGGTTGGTGCGCCGCAAGCAGGTCAGTTCGGCGGCGCCGTGCAAGCGGGGCTGTCCAATGCGGGCGCCGGTGCCTCGCAGTACGGTGCGCCGCAAGCAGGTCAGTTCGGCGGGGCCGCGCAAGCGGGGCTGTCGAATGCGGTCGCTGGTGCGTCGCAGTTCGGTGCGCCGCAGGCAGGTCAGCTCGGCGGGGGGCTGTCGAATGCGGGCGCCGCTGCGTCGCAGTTCGGGGCGACGGCAGGCGGTCAGTTCAGTGGCGCTGCGGCGGCATCGCAGTTCGGCGCCGGTGGACCGGCTTCTCATGCCGGCTTCGGCGGCTCGGCGAATGCCGCACAACCGCCTGCCTCGCAGCGTGGAGCGCCGCCGTTCGCAAATCCACACACACCATCACAACCCAGGTTCGAGCAGCCACAGCCGGGCTACGGACCGGGTGGATATCCGAGTTACACGCCGCCAGCCTTGGCAAGCGAAGTCCCGGTCGCGAAGAAATCGAAGCGCGGCCTCGTGATCGGCCTCGGCGCGGTGGTCGCGGTCGGTGCGGGGATCGCGATCGCGGTCGTCGTCGCGAAGGGTGGCGGGAGCAAGGCAGGGCTCGCATCGGCCGACGAGGTGACGGCGGAGACGCTCACCGCGTTGACCGCGGGCGACGTCGATCGCCTGGTCATGCTGGTCGCTCCCGAGATCGAGCGCGACATGATCAGCTGCGATGATGCGGGTGCCAAGGATCGCGATCCGGAGAAGTCGCTCGCGAAGCTGCGCGACGGCTTCGGCCAGATCGCGGCACAGGCGAAGGGGCTCTCGGTCGAGCTCGTGAAGCTCGGCAGCCCGAAGACGATGACGCTCGAGAAGGGCAAGGAGATCAGCAAGGGCTGCACGCTCTCGACGGATCTCGCGGTCCACGATCACGATCTGGTCGTCAAGGTGAAGAGCAGCGACAAGCCGGCGAGGGAGCGCACGTTCAAGATCACGCTCACCGAGGCCGCTGGCCGCTGGTTCCTGGCTGCGCCGCCGAAGATCGAGCAGCCCGGCGATTGCGGGCTCGCGGTCAAGGGGATGCTCGCGAGCAACAAGGCCGCGCTCGACAAGGCGAAGCTCGGCGACTCGGTACGCGCGCGGCTCGAGACGGCCGGGATGCAGCACTGCACCGACGACGCGTGGACCGACCAGGTGATGACGTGCTTCGAGGATGCGAAGCCGCAGAACCGCACGTGCGCGAAGCAGCTGACGGCCTCGCAGACCGAGAAGCTCGACAAGCAGTTCAGCGCGATCATCGCGGAGGACATCAAGTCGCGCGAGGTGCCGGTCGTCGCCGAGACGCCCGTGACCCCTCCACCGACGATCGACCCGACCGCACCGCCGAGCATCGATCCGACGGTGGCGCCCACGGCCGGATCGGGATCCGGAGCCGCGGTGGTGGTCGCCACCGAGAGCGCCTCGTGGCCGCCGATCTGCGACGACTACAAGGTGCAGATCGACAAGCTCGCGAGCTGCCGCCGGATCAAGGCCTCGATCAAGAAAGGCTATCGCGACGGCTTCGCGACGATGGAGGAGACCTGGACGCGAGTGCCCAGGCGCACCGATGCGATGCGCACGTCGTACGAAGACATCTGCCGGAAGGGCATCGAGGGCCTGGTGGATCTGCGCAAGACGCTGTGTCGCTGAGCCTTTACGGCGCCGCTCGCGGCTGCTACACCCGGCAACCATGGATCCCGGTGATCTGGTCTTGCGAGGCGGCCGGGTGCTCGATCCGGCTGCGAGCAAACCGCTCGATACGCGTGGAGACATCCGGATCGCCGGTGGCCGGATCGTCGAGATCGGGAAAGGCCTGACGGGCGGCCGGATCATCGACATCCGCGACCTCTGGGTGGTCCCCGGGTTGATTGATCTGCACGTGCACCTGCGCGAGCCCGGGCACGAATACAAGGAAGACATCGAGA
>Ga0105044_10014966_pt1 | contig 10485 bp, 10 predicted proteins | sample MAT01_FD_78092 | JGI IMG/M metagenome (GOLD analysis project Ga0105044, IMG submission 78092) | Freshwater microbial communities from Lake Fryxell liftoff mats and glacier meltwater in Antarctica - MAT-01 | ecosystem: Environmental > Aquatic > Freshwater > Ice > Liftoff microbial mat | place...
CGCGAAGACGACGACGGCGAGAAGCAACCCGAAGACGAAGACCTGTCGGAAGATCCTGTTGTCGTACTTCAGGTGCATGAAGTACGACGCCACGATGACGAACTTGATGATCATCATCGGCATCAGAAGGAGAAGCAGCATCGTGGTGCTGGCGCCTTCCAGGAAGTAGGTGCCCACCTCGAGGGCGGTGATGGCCGCTAGGAGCAGGGCGACCTTCACGTACAGGAGATCCGACGGATGCTCGTGCGCGTGGTCATCGGCGTCGTGCGCCTCGGCGACCCGGACTTCGGTGGTGGTGCTCATCGTTCTCAGCTCCTCAGGGGATCAGGTAGACGACCGTGAAGATGATGATCCACACGATGTCGACGAAGTGCCAGTAGAGGCCGATGGTCTCGACGGCTTCCGCCCGCTCGGGGCCAAGGTTGCCGCGCAACGACATCACGAGCAGCGACGTCAGCATGATGATGCCCACGCTGACGTGGACGCCGTGGAAGCCGATGAGGGTGTAGAACGCCGAACCGAAGATGTTCGTGGTGAAGCCCAGGCCCGCGCGGTAGAAGTCGGTGAACTCGTACACCTGACCACCCATGAACACCGCGCCGAGCATGGCCGTGGTGGCCAGCCAGATCCGGTTCAAGCGCACGTCGCCCCGCACGATCGATGACACCGCCAGCGCCATGGTGAGCGAGCTCATCAAGAGCACGAACGAGCTGACCGACGTGAACGGGATGTCGAAGACCTCCTCCGACGTCGGGCCCCCCACGCTGCGGTGGCGCAGCAGGAGGTAGGTGGAGATCAGGCTGCCGAAGAGCAGGCAGTCGGAGCCCAGATACACCCACATCGCAAGCTTCGTGTTCGAGATGCCCGTGGACGTCGCGTGCCCGTGGTCGGCGACGACGGGATCGTGGACGGCGGCATCAGTCACCGACGGTCACCTCCTCGCTGTCTGAGGGCGACGTATCCGGGTCGCCGTCTTCATGATCGCCATGCCCGTGGGGCGCTTGGTCTTCGTCATCGGGCGGTTCGAGCGCCCAGCCCACCATCGAACCGAGCAGCACCGCGGCACCGACGAAGGCGATGGCGAGGTTGAAGATCAGGCCGTAGCCGATGAGGGGGAAGGCGGCCGACAGGGTGATCGGCCAGTAGGAGGGAGCCGGCAGGTGCGCCCGGGAGCCGTCGCCGATCATGGCGATCTCCTCGGGCTCGTGCACCTTGACGACGCGCCCGGTCTCGTCCTCCTGGTACTTCTGGTGCCACCAGTCGTCGAGCTGCGTGACGATCGGATCGTCGTCGAAGTTGTGCTCAGGGGTGGGCGACGGGATGCTCCACTCGAGGCTGCGGCTGTCCCACGGGTCGGGTCCCGGGGGCGGCAACGATCCGGCCCGGCGCTTCGAGCGGACGATGTTGACGAAGAAGACGAGCACGCTGAGGGCGATGACGAAGGCACCCACGGTGGACACCATGTTCCAGAGGTTGAAGCCGTAGCCATCGCGGTAGGTCTGGATCCGACGGCTCATGCCCTGCAGCCCGAGGATGTGCATCGGGCCGAAGGTGAGGTTGAAGCCGATCATCGTCAGCCAGAAGTGCACCTTCCCGAGCTTGTCGTTCAGGAAGTATCCGAACACCTTCGGCCACCAGAAGTAGAAGCCGCCGAGGAAGCCGAACAGCGCGCCGCCGAAGATCACGTAGTGAAAGTGGGCGACGACGTAGTAGGTGTCGGTGTGCTGCTGGTCGGCAGGGGCCACGGCGTGCGTGACGCCCGACAGGCCACCGATCGTGAACATCGCCACCAGGCCGATCGAGAACAGCATCGGAGTGGTGAAGCTGATCTTCCCGCCCCACAGCGTGGCCATCCAGTTCAGGATCTTCACGCCCGTGGGCACGGCGATGAACATCGTGGACACCGAGAAGGCGGCCACCGAGATGGGCCCAAGACCGGAGGCGAACATGTGGTGAGCCCACACGCCCCAGCCCATGAAGCCGATCGCGATGCCACTGAACACCATGAACGGGTAGCCAAAGATCGGCTTGCGAGAGAACACCGGGATGATCTCCGACACGATGCCGAAGGCCGGCAGGATCAGGATGTACACCTCCGGGTGCCCGAAGATCCAGAACAGGTGCTCCCACAGGAGCGGGTCGGCTCCCTGATCCACGTTGAAGAAGTTGGCGTCGAACAGCCGGTCGAAGGTGAGCAGGAACAACGCCACCGAGAGCACCGGGATGGCGAACACCACCAGCACCTGGGTGACCAGGCTCATCCACGTGAACACCGGCATCTTCAACAGCGTCATGCCTGGCGCTCGCATGTTGAGCACCGTGACCACGAGGTTCACGCCACCGACGAGCGAGGCAATGCCCGTGATCTGCAGGCCGAGGGCGTAGAAGTCCATGCCGTGGCTCGGCGAGAAGATCACGCCGGTGTTGGGGGCGTAGGCAAACCAACCGCCGTCGGCCCCCCCGCCGAGGAACCACGACGTGTTCAGGAAGATCCCACCGAAGAGAAACGTCCAGAAGCTGAGCGCGTTCAGTCGGGGAAAGGCGACGTCGCGTGCCCCGATCTGCAACGGGAGCAGATAGTTCATGAATGCCGCGCCCATCGGCATCACGACCAAGAAGATCATCGTGATGCCGTGCATCGTGAAGACCTGGTTGTAGAGGGACGCGGAGAGGAGCTTCTGGCCCGGCGCTGCGAGCTGGGCACGGATCAGCAGCGCTTCCACCCCGCCGATCACGAAGAAGAACAGCGATGACGCGCCGTACATGATGCCGATCTTCTTGTGATCGACGGTGCTCACCCACCCGCGCCACCCCGTCTTGGCTCGCGGTCGGGCGAACACGCCCAACGGAGCGCGTGCCACGCCGCTGCCGGAGGGCAGGGCCAGCACATCTGAGGGTCGTTCGACGATCGCCATGGGGGGGCTACTCCAGGGTCTTCAGGTAGGCGACGAGGGCATCGATCTGCGGCTCCGTGAGCCCAAGGTTGGGCATGCCACGGAGCCCCTCGGGATACATCGGCTTCTCGCCCGGCGAGTTGCGCAGCCACTTCTTGAGATCGGCGACGTTGAGCTGCTGGCCGACCTCCTCAGGCTCGATCTCGAGGTTGTCGTTCTCGTCCGCCCAGAGGTCGAAGATGCCGCCCGCGAACACGCCGCGACTGGCGAAGTGGGTGAGGTCGGGCGCCGCGCCGCTCACCTGGAGAGCCCCCTTGAAGAGGTCCTCGTTCCCGCCGTCGCCCTTGACCAGGTGGCACGCCGAGCACGACGTGCGGAACTGGTCCATCCCCTCCTTGGCCAAGGCGTCGGTGGGCACCTCGGAGTCGGTGAGCTGGTTGGCCTGCCAGGCCTCGTAGTCGGCGGGCGAAAGCGCGACGACCCGCATCCGCATGTAGCCGTGCGACAGGCCGCAGAACTCGGTGCACTGCCCGCGATACACGCCGGGCTCGTCGGCCTCGATCGTGAGGGGATGCTCACGACCGGGCACGGCGTCGCGCTTGCCGTTGAGGGCCGGGATCCAGAAGGAGTGGATGACGTCTCGCGACGTGATCGTGAGGGCGATGGGCTCGCCCGCAGGGATCACCAGGTCGTTGGCGGTGACGATGTCGTCTTCGCCGTTCTGGTCAACGTCGTAGCGGTACTCCCACCACCACTGCTGACCGATGACGGTGATCTCCTGCGCGCCCTTCGGGGTGTCGGCGAGGTCCAGGATCGTGAACACGGACCCAGCCCCCACCCCGGCCAGCACGAGCGCCGGCAGGATCGTCCACCCGATCTCGAGCTTGAAGTTGCCGTGCACCTGCGGCGGCAGGCTGCCGTCGTCGTCTTTGCGGTTGCGGAACTTCATGGCCAGGAACAGCAACCCGAACTGCACCAACAGGAACACCACGCCCGCGATGGCGAACACCGGGTCGACGAGCTGGTCGATGGCACGGGCGTAGGGGCCCTTGGGGTCCAGCGTGTCGAGCGGCGCGCTTTCTGCGCAGGCCGCGAGGGTCAGCACCAGGGGCGCCAGCAGGGCTGCCTTCCAGCGGCGGGACGATCGAGCGGCCATCAACCCTCCTCCACCGTGGTGGGGCTGCTCTTGTTCGTGCCCGGAGGTACGAAGGGCTCGTTGCCGTTCCCGTTGCCCTCGCCCTCAGGCTTCTCGTGGTGCTCGATCACCCGTTCGCCGCGGGCCGCGGACACGATGCCACCGGCGACCACTCCGAGCGCGGCGACGACGAGCACCCCTGCGATGACGTTGGGCGACAGCTTCGGACGAGTGGCGAACAGGACGCCGATGGCGAAGATCCCTGCGCTGAGGACGACGATCACCACGACCGCACCGAGCTTCGAGGAGGTGAGAAGCAGCCGGGAGAAGGCCCCCACCGCGCCCACCACGATGAGGCCGCCAGCGAGCGGCACCTCGAAGGGGGCGAGGAGGCGATCGCGCACGGCCCGATTGGCCTCGGGATCGCCGGTGGCGTGGTCGGACCAGGCGAGCACCATCCACTCGATCAGCACGGCGAGCAGGACGAACAGCCCGATCACGAACATCACGTTGCTGATCACCAGACCGAGGATCACCAGGCCAGCACCGAACGCGCCGAAGACCGGCGAGTAGGCGATGTGCGCCGGCGCCGGCTCGGTGGGGGCGAGATCCGTGCCGGCGAACTCCGCCAGCGCGACTCCCTCGGCATCACGGGCCGCCACCGTCACCAGCCCGAGGAAGACGCTGAGCACACCGAACGACACCAGCAACGTGTACCCGAGGTGGTCGCCGACGGCGCCCTTGTAGCCCGCGGACAAAGGGCCGAGCCCGCTGCCGCCGGTGGTCCACCCGTAGGCGGCCGCCAGCACGAGCGCAAGGGTGCCCATGCCGAGGAGCGTCTTGGAACCGGTGGTGAACATCGAAGGAGAATGCCTCGCTACTTGGTGATGTAGATGCCGTACCAGATGACGACGTAGACAGCGACGGTGATGTACCAGTACAGGGCGGCGGCGCTCATGCCCTCGGCGTCGCGCCCGGTGAGCTGACCACCGAGCGCGTGGAATCCCATGACGCTGACGAAGACCATGCCGACGACGACCATCACGAGGTGCGTGCCCGTGACGATGTAGAGGAGCGTGCCGGCGGCGGACGCGGTGAGCCCCATGGCGAGCTGCTGGTACAGGTAGACGGTGGAGTTGATGAACGCCGCGCCGAAGAGGAGCGTGAGCCCGATGGCCAGATAGGCGTGCGGCCGGTCGTCGTTCTGAAGGGCGTAAACGGCCCAGCTGACGGTGACGAGCGACATCGCCAGCGTGAGCATCCCCATGCTCCCCGGGGTGAGCGGGAGCACGACGCCCTCCGGGAACGTGGCATCGCCGGCCGCGGCCAACTGACCCCGCACCTGCAGGTAGACGGCGAGCTCGGCGGCCACGACGAGGGCGGCAGCCACCGCGCCGAAGGCCGCCCCCAGCAACAGGACGCGCGGTCGACGGGCCGGCGGTGCGGGAGCATCGATGAGCGGATTGGTGGCCACGGTGACAGTGCTCATCAGGCGGAGGTCTCCTGGTGGCGAGCGTCGTAGAGCGGAGCCTCCGAGGTGACCTCGGGGAGGCTGGCGAAGTTGCCCGCGGGGGGCGGGGAGCTGGTGGTCCACTCGAGGGTGTGACCCTGCCAGGGATCGTCGCCCGGCCGCTCGCCGTCGCGGGTGGCCCGGATCACCAGCCCGATGAACACGAGCGCGGCGAGCGCGAGCAGCACGCCACCCGCCAGCGACGCCGTGTTGAGGGCTTCGATCGTGCTCCGATTGTCGGCCACGGGGCTCGGGATGTCGCCGCCCTGCCCTAGGAGACCGGACACGAGATCAGGGAAGCTCCACAGCACCGTGCCCAGCAGGAGCAGGACCGCGACGCCGCGCGCCGCTCCTTCCTGGAAGCGACGGCCGATGAGCTTGGGCGCCCAGAACGTGATGCCGCCGAAGAGGGCGATCGCCAGCGAGAGGAACACGTAGGACGCCACCGACGTGGTCCAGGAGGTGCCGTAGAGCGGCGTGCCGCCGCCGTCGACGAGGGTCTCGACGGGCTTGATCGCTTGCACCGCACCGGCCAGCAGCCCCACCAGCAGCATCACGATCGACGCCACACCGAAGAGCAACGGGCTCGCCAGGGTGACCTGGCCCTTGCGGATCGTGGTGGCCCACAGCCCCAGCAGCGCGAAGACCGGGAGCAGGATCAGGAACGAAACCGCCACCCACGGCAGCTCGTAGAGCCAAGGCGTGCTGGCCCCCACGAAGCCGGGCAGCGCCCAGCCGCCGATGGCGAGGGCTCCGAACGCGGTGATCGCGGTGCGGGCGTAGCGGTTGAGGTGGTGGCGGGTGGCGCTGAAGACAGGGACCACGGTGGCCACGAACCCGAGCACAGGGATTCCGAAGGCGAAGACCGTGGGCTGACCGAAGGCCCAGCTGATGCGGGAGTAGATGCCCGTGCCGTCGTCGCCGCCGTAGCGGACGAAGACGTAGGTGATGACCAGCATGGCGGCAAGCACCGGCAGGGTGAGCAGCCACACGGCGCCGGCGACGAGCGCCGACCAGGAGAACAGCGGCGTGCGGGCGAGGGTCATGCCCGGAGCCCGCAGCGTGATCACCGTCGTCATGATGCAGATCCAGGCGACGACCTCCGCTACGAGGACGAGGATGAAGGCCACGACGAACAGGCGCACACCGTCCTGGCCGGAGCCGAAGGGCCCGCCGTCGATGGAGTAGGCGCCGATGACCAAGCCACCGCCGATGAGGTAGGCCCAGGCCGCGGCCGCCGCGGCACGGGGGAACGCAACGGTGGACGCACCCACCTGCAGGGGCACGATCACGGTGGCCAGGCCGATCGTCAGCGGCAGCAGAACGAGGAAAGCGCCACCGATCGCCCGGTACGTGACGATCTGCGAGAACCAATCGCTCTGGCTGTCCGTGAGGTCGGCCAGCCCGGCGGTGTCGAGGCGCATGGCGGAGACGTAGAGGGAGGCACCGGCCACGAGGACGAGGTGAGCCAGCGCCGCAACGATCCACAGCCGCCCCACCACCTTGTGGTCGCCCGAGCCAAGGACGGCCGCCAGCCCGGTGGGTGCCGGGGCGGGGGCAGTGGGCTCTGGGGACGCCAGCGCAACGGGCGGAGCGTCTTCCGTGACGGTCATACAGGCACCTGAGAGAAGGGAATGGTCCAGTTCGGGAATCTAATCACTTGGACGGTCGCCCTTCGAACCCTGCCGGGCACGGACGATCACCATCCGGAACGGAGCAGCTGGTCGAGGGCCATGGCGCCGAACAGGAGCGTGATGTAGGTGATCGACCAGGTGAACAGGCGCATCGCGATGGCACGGATCTCGATCTCGGCCGGACCACCGCTGGCGGACAGCGACAAGCCGACCTGGTCGGACATCCGGCTGAGCCGCACGGCGAAGTAGGTGAACACCGCACCCAGCACGATCGCCGAGCCCAGGTACAGGTGCCCCATGCCCGCCACCGGCGAAAAGGCCACCGTGAGGGCCCAGAGGACCAGCGTGTAGATGAGGATGCGGCTGGAGGTGCGCTTGAGGCTCACCACCGACGGCAGCATCGGCACGCCGGCGGCGGCGTAGTCGTCCCGGTAGCGGATGGCGAGCGCCCAGAAGTGCGGGGGCGTCCAATAGAACATGATCCCGAACAGGAGCACGGGCGCCCAGTCGAGGGTGTTGGTGACCGCACTCCAGCCGATGAGCACGGGCACCGCTCCCGCCGCGCCGCCGATGACGATGTTGTGCGTCGACGTGCGCTTCAGCCAGAGCGTGTACACGAACACATAGAAGAGGCACGCCGACACGGCGAGCGCGGCACTGAGCAGGTTCACCGTCGTCCAGAGGAAGAAGAAGGCGAAGATCTCGAGGCTGACGGCGAAGGCGAGAGCGGCCCGAGGCGTCATCACACCGGTGACCAGCGGCCGGTTCTTGGTGCGCTCCATCAGCGCGTCGATGTCGCGGTCGACGTACATGTTGATCGCGTTGGCGCCGCCGGCGGCGAAGGTGCCGCCGAGCACGGTGCAGACCATTAACCACAGCGACGGCAGGCCCTGCTCGGCCACCACCATCGTCGGCACCGTGGTGATCAGGAGGAGCTCGATGATCCGCGGCTTCGTGAGCGCCACATACGCGCCCACGCGGGCACGAGACGAGAGCACGACGGTGGACACGACTGGTGAGGCTAGGTCCGCCTCCGGCTCGGTGGCGAACCGGGGCGGACCGCAGTTGGAGGAGGCACCGCGACGGTCCGTAGCCTGGTGCCCGTGCTCCGCATCCGTGCTCGCCTCGCCTCCATCTGGCGAGCACCGATCCGTCCCGACACCTACCGGATCGTGACGATGATCGTGCTCGTCGCGCTGGCCGCGATCATCGTCTCCGGAGCCGGGGTGCGGCTCACCGGCTCGGGCATGGGATGCCCTACGTGGCCCACCTGTGAGGACGGTTCGCTCGTTCCCCGGGGGGCCACCGGCGTGCATGGTTGGATCGAGTTCGTGAACCGCACCTTCACCGGTTGGGTGTCGGTGGCCGTCGCCGTCGCCGTGCTCGGATCCCTCCGCCGGGAGCCCCGGAGGAACGACCTCACCCGCTGGTCGTGGGGCTTGGTCGCCGGTGTGCTCGCCCAGGCGTTGCTGGGCGGCCTCGTCGTCATCCTGCACGTCACTCCGATCGCAGTGGCGGGTCACTACCTCCTCTCGGCCGTGCTCGTGTGGAACGCCGTGGTCCTCCACCACAAGGCCAGCGAACCCGAGGGCTTGCGCCGCCCGCGCGCCACGCCGGCGCTGCTGCGACGATCCCGCGGGCTCGTGGTCCTCGGCGGCCTGGTGCTGTTCACGGGCACGTTCGTCACCGGCAGCGGCCCCCACGGCGGCGACGAGGCCGCTGACCGGCTGCCGTTCGCCATCACCACCGTCGCCCGAGTGCACAGCCTCACGGTCTGGGCCTTCCTCGTGACGGTCGTGCTCGTGCTCCGCCTGGTGAGCCGTGGCGATGCCGATCCGGCCGTCATCGGGCGCGGGCACCTGCTGGTCGGGGTCATCCTCGGGCAGGGCCTCTTGGGCTACGTGCAGTACTTCGCCGGGGTGCCCGAGGTGCTCGTCGCCGCCCACGTGCTCGGGTCTGTGCTCGTGTGGGTCGCGGCGCTCCGATTCCACCTCGCCCTCACCGAGCCCATCCCGCCGACGGAGCTTCACCGAGCGCCGCTTCCCACCGTCCCCACCGCACCCGTGGCCGGATGATGGCGGGATGATGGCCGGTCCGTCCCCCTCCCCGGTCGAGGTCGACGAGCCCGTCGGTGACACCACCACCGACCCCGACGCCCCGTGGATCGTCCTGGTGTGGAACGACCCCATCAACCTGATGTCCTACGTCGCCTTCGTGCTCCAGAAGCTGTTCGGCTATCCGAAGGAGAAGGCCGACCGCCTCATGCTCCAGGTGCACACCGAAGGTCGAGCCGTGGTGGCGAACGGGCCTCGCGAGACCTGCGAGCTGCACGTGTTCCGGCTCCACGAACACGGGCTGTGGGCCACCATGCAGCACGACACCTGATGGTGAGCTTCCGTCGTAGCCGCGTGGGCCGAACCCGACGAGGCACCTACGAGCTGCGCCTTCCGGCCGCCGAGCGAGCGTTGCTGGTCAACCTCGTCGATCAGCTCCGCGAGCTGCTCTCGCTCACCACCGACGATCCGGCGGTGCGTCGGCTCTTCCCCACCGCCTACCACGAGGATGCCGAGCGGGATCGCGAGTACCAGCAGCTCGTGCGCGACGAGCTCCTCGAGCGCCGGCTCGCCGCCCTCGCCACCGTGGAGGAGACGACCTTCCTCGGCGAGGTCACCGAGGACCAGCTCACCGGCTGGCTCACCGCCCTCAACGACCTGCGCCTCGTGCTCGGCACGCGCCTCGACGTCTCCGAGGACGACGGCGGCGAGCTGGAGGAGAACGATCCGAACGCTCCGGCGCTGGCGGTGTACGGCTACCTCGGCTTCCTCTTGTCCGAGGTGGTCGAGGCGCTCGCCGAAGGGTTGCCACCGCCCACGGAAACCGAGATTTGAGGGCGCAAGGCCCGCTGCTAGTGTCTGTCGCCCCTACCCACAACGGGGCCAGCCCCCATCGTCTAGCGGCCTAGGACACCGGCCTTTCACGCCGGCAGCACGGGTTCGAATCCCGTTGGGGGTGCGGAGCAGCAAGGCAATTGAGTCACCACGGTCCCGTGGTGCAGTTTGGAGTGCACGCCGGCCTGTCAAGCCGGAGGTCGCGGGTTCAAATCCCGTCGGGACCGCTTCAGTTCGAGGTCGGGTAGCTCAGTTGGCAGAGCGCGCGCCTGAAAAGCGTGAGGTCACCGGATCGACGCCGGTTCCGACCACTCGAGCGGGCCGCAGGCCAGGGGCCCCGCTCCTGGACTGCGGTCGCATTTGCGTGAGCAGTCAGGACGGTCGGCCCGGGGGGGGCGCGTGATTTTGGGCATCCGATGGCTAC
>Ga0105044_10014967_pt1 | contig 10485 bp, 1 predicted proteins | sample MAT01_FD_78092 | JGI IMG/M metagenome (GOLD analysis project Ga0105044, IMG submission 78092) | Freshwater microbial communities from Lake Fryxell liftoff mats and glacier meltwater in Antarctica - MAT-01 | ecosystem: Environmental > Aquatic > Freshwater > Ice > Liftoff microbial mat | place...
CATGGCTAGACACGGGTACACATGAATCGCTCATGCAGGCAGGGCAATTTATACAAGTCATAGAAGAGCGACAGGGACTAAAGATTGGTTGCATAGAAGAAACCGCCTATGAGATGGGCTTTATTGATAACGATCAACTTGCCTATTTGGGTGAAAAATACTTAAAAAGTGGCTATGGAGAGTATTTATTGAAATTATTGAAGTAATTTAGTGGTTTAAATTCTAAATCAACATGGCTACAAGAAGAAAATTCATCAAAGACTCCGCTCTGTTTTCCTTAGCTGGGCTTTCAATTTCAGGTTTGACTTTACTGCAAAGCAAAGCAGCTAGTATAAGTGGGATCAATGATATTGGTTTACAGCTCTATACAGTGAGAGATGCTATGGCAGCAGATCCAATACAAACACTCACTGCCCTTGCAAAAATGGGATACACAGATGTAGAAAGTGCTGGCTACTCAGAAAGAAAGTTTTATGGCATGTCACCCAAAGAGTTTCGCATTGTGCTGGATGACCTCGGCCTCAAAACCAATAGTGGACATACTTTAACTGGAGCAAACACACCCAAAGCTTCCTACACAATGTACAGTAATTGGGCAGCTGCCTGTGAAGATTTTGCCTCAATTGGTCAGAAATATATCGTGTGCGGATACCTCTTTGACTATGAAAGAAAAAACCTCGACCAATACAGGAAAATTGCTGATCTTTTCAACAAATCAGGCAAAATTGCAAGTGAGCATGGTATAAAGTTTGCTTACCATAACCATGATTTTGAATTCGAAAATCTAGAAGGCCAATTACCTTATGATCTGCTCCTAGCTAATACAGACCCAAATTATGTCAACTTCGAGCTTGATCTGTACTGGATAAAAAAAGCGGGGAAAGACCCTCTTACCTACTTCAAAAATCACAAAGGGAGATTCCCTCTTTGGCACATCAAAGACATGGAAGCTGGCTCAGACAAATTCTTTACCGAAGTTGGAAATGGCATCATCAATTGGTCAGAAATCTTTGATGCTCAAGCTGAGGCAGGAATGCAACATTTCTACGTAGAGCAAGACTTCTGTAAAAATCACAAACCATTAGAAAGCGTAAAGATAAGCTTAGATTATATCAATAGTAAGGGATATAGGGGCTAGGATGTCAGAAAGATATTAGAACATTGGATTTTTTACCAAGAAATTATTAAACCAATTGTTAGTTACCCAATATCGTTCATTCCTTAGAACTAATTTTTAGATTATAAACCAAAATTGAACATCAGGGGCGTCGCCCACTAAAAAATGGGCAATTTTTCCCATCGGCTATGCAGAGATTTACCAAATAGACCCTGAAACGGCGACATATAACCAATGCCCGAAAAGCAAATGGGTATTTTCCTAATACCTAATACCTGTCACATGTCACCTTTTTCCCTTCTAATTTCTACATTCTAATTTTTCAATCATCAATCAAGCTTTTAGCCATCAGCATTTAGCTTTTAGATTTTTTAAAAGGAAATCTTTTCAGGCTTTATTTCACTTAAAATCAAATATTGCACATCATCCTTCGTCCATTCCACATCATAATTCATAATTGAAAATTCATAATTGAAAATTGAAAATTGAAAATTCAAAATTCATCATTCATAATTCATCATTAACCATTAACCATTCATCATTAACCATTCATCATTAACCATTAACCATTCATCATTCATCATTCAAAATCAAGCTTTTAGCTATCAGCATTTAGCTTTTAGCTTTTTTAAAAGGAAATCTTTTCAGGTTTTTTTCACTTAAATTCGTAACTAGTAACTTGTGAATAGTAACTTGTGACTAGTAAATCTTAACTCATAATCCATAATTCAAAATTCAAAATTCAAAATTCATCATTAACCATTAACCATTAACCATTAATCATTAACCACTAATCATTGACCATTAATCATTTATCATTAATCATTAATCATTCCTAATTCGCAAATAGTCCATCCATTTAAGTTCTGCCTTTTATCATCTAATTTTCATAGCTCCGGGCTTTAAGCCTATTTTCTTAGCTCAAGACCCTTCTTAAAGTTTAAATGCCATAAATACTTTTAGCCTTATTATTTTTTCTCAGTTTGGTCAGTCACTTAATTAACAAGAGGAAAGATAACTGTGGTAAAACTTAGCATCCCACATGCGATGAAAGCTGATTAGTTTAACTATTAAGCTCTTGCTCATGTAATTTCATTTCAAGTTGAGGCAAATTTACAGGCTTTAAAGGGACTCTAATTTTAAAATTTTTTTCTGAAATTCATATTTTATCTTTCACCTAAATTAGGAATAGACTACATATGGGTGAATTTCTATTCAAGTGAAATACATATTTATTTCACCAATATTACTTTATAAAATATTTATAAACATGGAATTAAACTATTTACAAATTGTGATTTTGTAAAATATGGTTAAAGTATCAAATTCGGTTAAAAAACTTTAAATAAATTATAGGATTAATACTTATAGGCACTATATTTGTATTGTATCCAGCAATATATTTTATTTTATTCATTTCTAAAACCGAGAAATAATGATGCATACTTTTAAAAAGGTATCAGCTTTTGTGATACAATGATCTTACTTTAAAACTTTACTTTTAAGTGGTTTGAGACTACGGGATTGCAAGTGTAATCGATTAACGTATGGTCTTCTGCATGTTACAGATTAGTTAACTCTATTCTGAGATCCATAACTATGGAATCAATAAAATATTAATGATATTTTATGTACAAATTATTTTACTAAACAATTTAATTCTCTAACTTAATTCAATTTATTACCATGAAATTTATTTTTACTTGCTTAAACTTTAAAGAGACAATCAAATACAGGTTAATCTTATATTCTTTTATTTTATTTATATTCTCTTCATTTCTTTTAAATGCAAAAAATTCCAGCTATTCTGGAAGATTTGACGTATTAGATCACTCTTTTGAAACCAGAATTCCTTTGATGTATGGGGCTTTTGATTATGAAAAGGTTTTCTTAGATTTATTTGGTCACAATATAGTTAGCAAATCTAAGCCTAATTATTCCCTTACGAAGAGCCTTAACTCTTTTAATTTTGATCATAAGGCTATTTTTAAGAGCAATTATTTGAATAAAGTGTTGTCATCATTTGTAGCTCCTTGTATTTCTGGGCCTGGTGTTCTTGGTGGTAAAGTATTCGATGACATTAATAATAATGGTACAAATGATTCAGAAGCAGGTATTGAGTCTGTGGCCGTTCGAATTTACGATTGTCTTAATAATTTAGTTGGTAATACAACTAGTGATATGAACGGTGATTGGTCAGTTTCTGGACTTATTGATAATGGAAAATATCGCATTGAGTTTGATACCATGACTTTACCAACAGGCTATTCTGTAGGTATTGCTGGTGTGAACAATATGTCAAGTGTGCAAATTGCAACAGCCCCAAGTTGTGGAGTAGATTATGGAGCTCTATCGGCAGGCACCATTGTCCAGATCGGTAACTACGTATGGCGCGATGATAATAAAAATGGTAGACAAGATCCCTGCGAGCCTCCAATATCAGGAATGACAGTTCGTCTTTACTCACAAGATGCTAGTGGGTCATTGATTTTACAAGCAACAACTACAACCTCATCCACTGGTGAGTACTATTTTACTGGATCAGGTACAATGGGTGAAACATGGGAAAGTGGATTTACAGAAGTATTACCAAATTCGGATTATTTGATTGCTTTTGGAACTACTAATGTAACACAAACTACCATATCTAGTGGAGGACAAAATTATCAGTTGACTTTACAAGATGTTTCACTCGATAACATAGACTCCGATGCTAGATTTCGTGATGTAAACGGCGTATTATTACCAGGTATAATATTTAGTACTTCCGCCAAATCTAATCATGACCAAGATGCTGGTTTCTTTTTGGCGGAGTGTAGTATTAATGTTAGTAATTTAACGATAAATTGTCTTGAAAATTCAAATTTTTCAATCCTTTTCAACGTGAGTTGGGATTATTTTAATGCTGAAAACGAAGATATAGTGCTCTTTTTAGACACTACAATGATTGGGTCTTATAATCCTGGTACTTCAAATTCTGGTAATGTTGTAATTGGTCCGATTGTTACTAATGTAACTCCTGGCATTCGTGACATTATAGCAAGATTTACTACCACAGTTTCCTGCTCAGATACAATAAAGGGCAACTTTGTCCCATGTCCAAGGCCTTGTTCTCCAATTGGTAATAACTTGGGTGGAGTTGTATTTGATGATTTGAATAACAATGGAGCAAAAGCAGCTGCAGAAAATGGACTTCCTGGAGTTAGAGTCACGGTTTTTAATTGTAATGGACTTGATGTTGGTAGTACATTTACTAATGCCAGTGGATTTTGGGTAGTTTCTGGACTAAATTCTGGTGAAAAATACAGAATTGAGTTTGATACTGCTACTTTGCCAACAAATTATACTAGTACTTTTGCTGGGGTTGATAATAGAACTGATGTTCAATTTGCCACAGTGCCAAGCTGTACGGTAAGTTTTGGAGCAATAGATCCAGCTGATTATTGTGAGGACAACCCTATGATAACTGCCGCTTGTTTTGTTAATGGTAATATTAATCCTTCTTCACCTAGGGATGCCATCGTAGCATGGAGATATAACTCTTCTGGTACTTCAAGCCCCTCAAAAGTTGTTTTGTCGTATAAAGATCAAGTGGGTTCTCTTTGGGGACTTGCTTACTCCAAGAATAGACTAAGAATGTATGGAGCCACATTTTTGAAAAGAAATGTAGGTATAGGCTCAGGTGGTTTAGGAGCAATTTATGTTGTTAATCCTACTATCATTGCAAATGGATCACTATTTGCCACAATCCCTAATGTTGGAACTATAGGAACGAATGCAGCTCGTGGTTTGGCAAACCCAACCGACCCGACAAGAGATCCTGAAGCATTTAGCAAGGTTGGTAAAGTAGGACTTGGTGATATGGATATATCTGATAATGAGAAATTTTTATATGTAGTCAATCTTAACGATAGAAGGATTTATATTGTTGATATTGATAATCCTACTGCAATACATCAATCAGTTGCTATTCCAAACCCTGGATGTTCAAATGGTGAGTTTAGACCCTTTGGGCTAAAGTCACAAGGGGGTAAACTGTATGTAGGTGTAATTTGTGATGCTTCCACTGGCACTCGTGCTAATTTATCTGCAAGTGTTTATGTAATGGATATGGGTACAAACACTTTTAATGTATCACCAATACTTGCGTTTCCTCTTAATAATCTAAGAAGCCCTGCATGGAATGAACCATTTTACAATGGACCAAATCTAGTACCTGGTGGTGAACTTTTTTCAATACATAGCGCTAGATGGTATCCTTGGTCTTCTACATTTAATCCATTAACATACAACATGGGAATTAATGCAGCAAGATGGACATTTTGCCATCCCATGCCAATGTTTACAGACATAGAGTTTGATAAAGATAAAAATATGATACTTGGATTTTCTGATCTCATGTCTCATCAATTATTTTCAGAAAATCAACTTCCAGTTGCAATTAGCGGTGAAAGGCTTGTGACTGTAGTCTCAGGAGGTGACATAATGAGAGCAACTCCAAATGGGGCAAATTATGATATTGAGCCATTAAGTACTACCGTTGTTAGAGAATTTTTCACAGGTGAAGCCTTTAGCGCTGCTCATGGAGAGACCGCGCAAGGAGGTTTGATTTTATTAAAACAAAAGAATGAGGTAGTCACCACTGCATTAGATCCAGTTGCTTTTTTTACAGGTGGAATAATTAAGTTGAGTTTATCAGGAGGTTCTCAGACAGGACCAGGTTTTGAAGTTTTCGGCGCTACAGGTGGGTTGGCATTAAAGGGTATAGGTCTTTCAGATTTAGAGCCTTTGTGTGAGCCAATGCCTATCCAAATCGGAAACTATGTTTGGCTTGATTCTATCGTAAATGGAATTCAAGACCCATGTGAGAGGCCTATTCCTGGTTTAAGAGTTAGATTATACAAGAAAGAGGTAAGTGGTGCATTGACCCTTCAAGCTTCCACTACAACCTCATCGACAGGAAACTATTATTTCTCTGCCACAGGTGCTGCTGGTCAAACATGGGCGGCTCCAGCTACCAAAGTACTTCCTGATATGGATTATGTTCTTGTATTTGGAGAGACTTCTATTCTCGTTTTTGAACAGAAGGTTATCAAAGTGACAACTTTAAACTCATCTGATGATTTGAGAGATAGTGATGTTGGATTGATGAATATCAATGGGATAGATCTTCCGTCTATATGTTTTAATTCTGAAAAGGTACCTAATCATACCTTCGATGCAGGATTATTTTTTGCTGACTTTCATTCCATTGGCAACAAAGTGTGGAAAGATGTTAATAATAATGGAATTGAAGATACTGGGGAACAAGCAATTGCTAATGTAATGGTCATCTTACACCAAGCGGTGAATGGTCAGTGTATTGTTATGGATACAGTTTATACCAATATTCTTGGTCATTATCTGTTTGATTCTTTACAACCTGGTAAGTATATTGTAGAAATCGCAAATCCAAATTATCTAAACACAGGGGCACTATCTGGTATGGTCTCAAGTACGGGTGGTGGATTGACAAACCTTACTACAGGTCTCTATGAGGACGGTATTTTGGACAACGAAACTGCGATTAATAACAAAAATGACAATGGTCAACTTAATAGATGGCCTTTGGCATTCGTCGGCAGAGTGGTAAGTGATACCATAATGTTAGATAGTTTCCAAGTGCTCAATGAAGAAATTGGAATTGAAGACAATGATCCACTCACAGCAGACAAGCGAGAAAATCTCACTGTAGATTTTGGTTTTGTCCCAATGGTGAGTCTGGGCAATCAGGTATGGACTGATACAAATAATAACGGAAAGAAAGATCCTCTTGAAACGGGTTTGCCAAATGTATTGGTAGAGTTGCATTATGTTAATCCAGCGAATGGACTATGTATACTGATAGCCAGTGTGAGAACGGGAGCAAATGGATTTTATTTGTTTGATACTATAGGAGAAGGAAAGTACATAGTTGTATTGCCTTCCACAAATTTTGACTCTGGACAACCTTTTGCAGGATCTGTTAGTAGTACAGGAGATGGACCCACTAATTTGGGTATGACACCTACAAGCATCTATGAAGGACTTGGACCAATAGACGCAGATAATGACGTAGATGGTGATGACAATGGTAAGTTTACGCTAGTTGGAATGTTCCCAGGTGCAATCATCAGTGATACTGTTTGCCTTATGGCAGGTACAGAACCAATTGGCGAAAGCCCTAATAATGATATGAAAACTCCCAATGTTAATAATAATTTGACACTTGACTTTGGAGTAGTACCTTTGCTGAGTATAGGGAATCAAGTTTTTTCAGATTTAAATAATAATGGTTTATTTGATGCTGGGGATCCAGTATTTCAGAATGTTAAGGTGAAATTACACTATGTAGATACTACAGGAGGAGGTAATATATGTGTAGTAATTGATAGCGCAATTACAAATTCGATGGGTCTGTATCTATTTGATAGTTTGATAGCTGGAAATTATATCATTGAAATCCAAAAATGTAATTTTGAAGTTGGACAGCCATTGGAAGGCTTTATCTCTAGTACTGGAGGAGGTGTGAATACTACAACTGGCATCTACGAAGCTTCACTACCTATTAATGCAGATAATAATGTAGATAAGGATGACAATGGATTATACCAAAAGTTTGGTACTTTTTTAGGCAGTGTATTAAGTGATACACTTTCACTAAACCCTGGTACAGAGCCAACCAATGATTTAATGCCAAACAATGACCTTAGTGGTGCGTTGAATAATAATAGCAACCTTACGATAGACTTTGGATTTATAGAAACTTACAGTTTAGGAAATCAAGTGTTTTATGATGTCAATTATAACGGATTGAGGGATGGTGTGGAAGCTGGAATACCAGGCATCACCATCGAATTACATAAAGTAATTGTTGATCCAATATCAGGAATGTCAAGTTGTGTAATAGTGGGTACATTAGTAACTGATGTTAATGGAAGATATCTTTTTGACAGTTTATTAGCCTGCAATTACATAGTTGTGATTCCAGCTTCACAAACTAACAATGGAGGGCCGCTTGAAGACTATTTGTCAAGCACAGGAAGCTTCAACATGGGCGGAATCTATGAAAATGCAGGAATGCAAATAGATCCTAACAATGATACAGACAATGACGACAATGGAGTGTTAGGAGGAAATGTAATGTTCCCAGCTGCAGTTGTGAGTGATACTTTGACTTTAGGAAATAAAGATGAGCCGACAGGAGAGTCAAATGCTAATCAAGACATCAGTACTACAGATAATCGAAGTAACCTAACAGTAGACTTTGGTTTTGGGAGGAAAGTGATGGACTTAGCTTTGATCAAAACAGCTATGAAGATAGATGGATATAGATTTGGTGACACAGTAAGATTTGAAGTAAAGGTAATAAACCAAGGTAATATACCAGCTACAGATATAACTATTACTGATTATGTGCCGAGTGGATTTGGATTCTTTGTACCCAGTTTACCATTTATCTTTAATCCAGTCACAATGAAGGGTCTTGTAACACCTGGTATTGTACTTTTAGAGAATGACACTTTAACTTTTCAAGTTAATTTGATCATACAGATGAGTTTTGTAAGAGGCTCATTTGTAAACAAAGTTGAGGTAAGCAATATGAGAGATACCACTCGTAGATTTAGAATGGACATAGATAGTAAACCAGACAATGTTGATAATGATGGAGGTTATAGACCATTTAGTCCTGCTGACAATTACCTAGATGGCAAAGCATTCGACAGTGAAATAGATTTGACACCAGCGGGTACACCCAATGATGGTATAGCGGTCAGCGATGAAGATGATCACGATGGAGAGTTAATAGAAGTAGTCGATATAGCTTTAAAAAATGAGATTACAAGCATTCCACCATTTAGATATGGAGATACAATAGATTATAAAATTACGGTTTACAATCAAGGTAGTGTGCCATTAAAATCTATCTGCCTAATAGATAGCATGCCTGCGGGAATATCTTATGTGCCAAATAGTACGATGATAGGTTTAGAATTAGTACCTGAAACCATCAATGGAAAAGTCATAAAGTATGTTATTGGTACAAGTTTGATGCCTGGGGATACTGCCATCATACAAGTAGATAGTATTTGTTTAACTTTCAAAGGTGTGATAAATAGATTGATACCAAGTTTGGAAAAAAAGTCTTGGATCAATGTGGTAGAGGTCACTCAAGTAATAGACTTTAGAGATATAGTTTACACAGGTGATATTGATGGAGAGTTTGATAATAACTTATCCAATGATAGAGGAGGAGTTCCTCTAACTCCGGATGACAACAATGTGAACGGAGATAGCTTCATGGGAGAAGATGAAGATGACAATGATCCAGCACTAGCTGAAATTTTCGATCTGGCGCTGAAAAATAGACTAGTACACCCTGATACAGTGTACACTACGGGTGATGAAGTTGAATTATTCATTACTGTTTTCAATCAAGGAAGCCTTGCGGCAACTGGTATAAAGATCAAGGATTATATACCAGTAACTATGTCAGGCACTGGAGCTATGAATACCATACCATGGTCTTTCATGGGGCAAATGGCAATCTACACTTTACCAGATACTTTGCTTCCTGGAGACTCTATTAACATACCGCTTAATGTAATATTTGATATAGCGGCAGGAACTACTATTGACGATTTCCTAAACTATGCTGAGATCAGTATGGCGAGTGATACGACAGGCAGAATGGTAGATAATATTACTTTCTTTGATGCGGATAGTAACGCTGATAATGTAAATGATGATGGTGGTGCTGCATGGGATGGTCCTAGTAATAATTACATAGATGGAGATGGAACGAGTATTGAGTTTGGCTCAAAACCAGCCGTTGATGATGAAGATGATCATGATGTAGTATTTGTAATACCATGTCAGCAACTCAATGTGTTGTCACAAGTTAATTTTAGTTTGAATAAAGAATGTTCTGCTATTGTATTGGGCACTAACGTAGCTGAGATGATATATGCAGGACCTCCATACAAATTAGAATTGTATGATAATGGAGTCCTTGTTCCTGGGAACATAGTTAATACCTCACATGTAGGAAAAAATCTTAAATTCATATTGAGAGAGCCTATATTCTGTGGTGAGAACTCTGCTTGGGGTAACATATTAATCGAAGATAAACTCGGTCCAATGTTGATGACACCAATAGACACGATGATCTTCTGTACAGAAAGTACACTACCAATAAGGACAGGACAAGCTACTGCAACAGACTGTAGTGGTATCCCAAGGGTAGAATACAGGGACACAAGTGTAGACTTCCCATGTACTACAGACGGAGGAGTTGTGAAAATAATCACTAGAATATGGTATGCTACGGATAGCAATAGAAATATATC